>WBZO01002742.1_pt1 | contig 22136 bp, 33 predicted proteins | sample 5204261 | NCBI WGS metagenome assembly WBZO01 (sample SAMN12412400, study PRJNA552823) | activated sludge metagenome | isolation source: activated sludge from anammox sidestream of wastewater treatment plant... | place: USA: North Carolina | collected 2017-09 | reverse complement strand
AGGTCCGCATGATCTCGTAGGTCCGGACCATCGTTTCGGTGGAAATCCGCCCTGCCTCCCCGCGGTCGCCATCGGCTCGCTGGCGGAGCCGGGGGCGATCCCACTCATGGGTAAGGAACAGGGTGAGATGGCGGGGGGTAACCGCGCTCAGTTCGTAAACGCCCTGCTCTTCGAGCCAAGCGGTCATGCGCCGTTCGATGGCGTCACGGTAGATGGACACGGTACGAGGGGAGGCGGCGTAGTAGCTCGCCAACCACTCCTCAACTGCGTCCCGGATGCCGGAGACGGCCCATGGGGGGGGGTCGCTCCGTGGTTCTAATGTTGACGACCTTGCGGCCGATTTACCGTTCACAATACCTCTTGGGCTGGGGGGCCACCGAGTCTGTAGTTGACGGTAATTCGTGATGGTGGCTCCCCGACGTGGATTCGAACCACGAACACCGTAGATACCGGAATGACGACCGTACTAGACGTGGCCCAGCTGCTGTTTGCGCTGGATCGTGATTAACACCCTCCTCCTTCTGCCTAGCCGGTAGCCCGATCAAGGACCCGGCGAAGTAGCTGGTCGATCTGCCAGTGGATTTCGGCGCGCTCGGGGTCGGCATAGAGGCGTTCCCACTCGATGCGCGTCATGGGAGCCGTCATCGGGCGCCGGTCATACTCGGTGTCCAGAAACCAGTCGACCGGGAAGCCCGCGGAGTCAGCAATTCGTTTCAGCTCATGCGGGTCGATGGAGTGCTTGCCGTGTTCGACATCGCTTAACCAGTTCACATGGTGGCCCAGGCCGGCTCGCGCGAGGAACTCGGTCTGGGTCATCTCCAGCGACTCACGAGCCCGCCGGATTCGAGCACCCGTGAACTCGATCAGGGGCCTGGCCCATTCTGCTTTTTTCGTCTTTGGCATTCATCCTCCCCTGGGATGCAGGTGCAGTTAGCATAAGTGTTTCACCTAATGTTGCCAAGTTAGTTACGGAGCCTCGTGCTGTTGCGGAGCAGGGTGCGGCAGGTGTATCGTTCCCGTATCCTACGGAGGTTACTACGGAAGTACAGGAGCCATGGAAGAGATGCCGATTGTCGTCAAACGCCCTCCGCAGATTCCTCCCACGCTCGTTCGCGCCGCGATGGGCAAGGACCCCGTGGCGCACCTGGTCGAGGTCATCGGGCGCCATCCGACCTTTGCAGGGGCCGCGGAGGAGCTGGGGGTATCGGAGTTCACGCTGCGCCGTTGGCGGCAGCGATTCCGGGTGGAAGTCGCATGAACAGGGCACAGGCCGGCTATCTGGGCGGCATGGCGACCCTCGAACGATACGGGCCGGAGCACTACCGGCTCATCACCAAAGGGAGACAGCGGATTCGTCGCAATTCGATAACTCGTCGTGGCTGGGGGGCCGTGGCGGATCCGTTCGAACCGAACCCCACGGGACGAAAGGAGGGCCAGACAATCGCCAGTCGCACCTAACCGAGCGCGACACAATCTGTCGCGGGGGTGGGGCAACCTTCCCCCGCGAACATTTGTTCGAGGTAGACACTTTGGACGATCCGCCGGCCACGAACTCGATGAGCACGACGAGGAACTCGTCTGCGCTGTCGATGGCTGCTACTGCTTCTACTACGAAGGCAACCAGGAGGCATAGATGAGGCACTTTCTCCAGCTCCTGAACGATCTCCAGGACGGGCGCACGGTCGATGAGGCCGAGCGCGCGCTGGCCGACGTTCGGGAGCGTGTTGTTGAGACCGGGAAGGCCGGGAAGCTGGTGGTGACGCTCGTCGTCAAGCCGGCGACCAAGGGCAACCGGTCGGTCCATTCGGTTACCGCACAGGTGACCACGACGCTGCCGAAGGGCGAGGCCGAGGAAAGCCTGCTCTTCGTGACGAAGGACGGTTACAGCCGCCGCGACCCGCGACAGCCCGAGCTGCCGACCATGCGCGACGTGAAGAGGGAAATGCAGGAGGCCGTCAATGAGTGAACTCAGCGCCGAGGCGCTCCAGCTCCTCCAGGACACGGCGGTCGCCGCCGAGCGGTCCGAGGAAGTCGGCTACGCGAAGCGGGCATTCATCATCCCCGATGGGTACACGCTCGAAATCAAGGACTTCGCGAAGGACCGGACGGGGCCGCAGCGGCTGGCAGGCAAGGCTGTCATGCGGGAAATCGACAGCCTGATCGACTTCGTTCGTATCCATCAGCAAGCGGGGACCGCCATCTACATTGACGACCTGCGGGTGACCGCGGTCATCAATGGGCACATCGGACAGAACGGCGAGGCCGGCTGGGGAGACTTTGTGGCGATCTTCGAGCCGAAGTACACGCCCGGCTGGACAGCTTGGAACGCTTGGAACGGGAAGTGGGTGGAGCAGCGGCAGTTTGCCGAGCTTCTCGAAGATCGCATCCCGGAGATTGCACACCCCGACGGCGCCCGGGTGCTGGAGGCGGTGACGAACCTTCGGGTGAAGTACCAGGTCAATTTCGAGCGCGTCATCGAGACAACCAACGACCTCGTGCAGTTGGTCTACAAAGAGGAATCGGAAGCTGGTAGCATCGCCGTCCCCACGAAGCTCGACCTCTATCTTCCGATGTTCGAGGGCGGGGAGAGCTACATGCTCGGGGTAAAGCTGCGGTCCACGAAACCGAACCAGAACGGCCAGGTGCAGTTTCGCGTCGATCTCGGCGAGGAGCTGCACACCATCGTCCGGGAGGCCCGCAAGGACATTCGCGACAAGCTGCGAACGTCGATTCCGGAAGTCCCGGTCTTTATTGGGCAATGGCACCAGGGTTAGCTGGGAGCCGGAAGGAACACACAAAACAGGAGGGGTAAGACAGTCATGATCGAGGGGCTCGCTTTCGACCCGGAGACCCACAGGTACACGTTTGAGGGTAAGCCGCTTCCGGCGGTCACGAAGGTGCTCCAGATTCTGGAGCGCCGGAGTGCGCCGTTGGAGCTGCTGGAGTTCGCGGGAGAGCGCGGGCGCGCTGTCCACGAGGCGTGTGAGCTGGACGATAGGCACGACCTCGATGAGGCAACGGTCGACCCGATCATCCGCCCTTATCTGGAGGCGTGGCGGTCGTTCAAGCGTGAGGTCGGGTACGAGCCGGTCGAGATCGAGCTGGCCGTGGCGAACGGACGCTACGGCTACGCGGGGACGCTGGATCGGGTCGCGGTGGTGAACGGGAAGGCGGCCGTGCTTGACATCAAGACGGGTTCGGCGGTCCCGCTCTATGCCGGCCCCCAGCTCGCGGCGTACCAGGAAGCCTATGCGTGGGTGGTGGGCGCGGCGCTGGTGAAGCGCCCCGCCCAGCTCCCTACACGGCGGTACGCCGTTTGGCTCCGCGATGATGGCCGATTCCACCTGATCAAGTACGACTCACCGGAGGATTGGGGCGTGTTCCGGTCGGCCCTGAACATCTGGCAGTGGATGGAGAAGAACGCAGCATGACTGCTCCAAAGCTCAACGTGAGCATCTCAGCCGAGCTTCGGGCCTCAAACGGCACGCTCGTCGAGATCACCCAGAACAACATCTTCCTGACCAAGCCGGGCGCGCGCGGCGGCGCCGGGCACCAGGTTCAGATCCCGCTTTCGGAGTGGGACGCGATTCACAACGCCGTCAACGAAGTTCGGAGTGCCCTGGCTCGCGCCAATGCGCTCCGGGAGGAGATCGGTGCTCATGACTGAACAGACTGCCGTCGTCCCGGTTTCGAACCGGGACTTGATAGAGCGGCTCACGGTGTTCGCTGGGCGGGCGAGGACGCTCGTGGTCGGCGACGCCGAGAGCTACGCCGGGGCGCTGACAACGCTCCAGGAGGTCCGCACCTTCATCAAGGAGCTGGACGAGAACCGGAAGGAGCGCACCCGCCCGCTCGACGACCGGAAGAAGGAGATCATGGCGGAGTACCGGCCAGCGGAGGACGCGTTGAAGGCCGCGGACTATTACCTCGTGCAGTCCACGGCGAAGTGGCAGCGCGAGCAGATCGAAGCGCAGCGGAAGGCTGAGCAAGCCGCACGCGAGAAAGCCGAACGCGAGCGCCAGAAGGCCGAGGAAAAAGCCGAGCAGTACCGCGAGCAGGGTCGCGAGGACAAGGCCCAGCAGTGGGAGACCAAGGCCGCGTACACCCCGGCGCCTGTGGTGCCCAGCAGGGTGCCGCAGTCCAAGGGGGTCTCGTTCCGCAAGGTCTGGAAGTTCGAAGTCGTGGACGCCTCGAAGATTCCCGCGAAGTTCCTCGTGCCGGACCTGGCCCGCATCGGCCAGGCCGTCGATGGGCTCAAGGACTTGGCAGAAGAGACGATTCCGGGCATCCGCGCATGGTGCGAGGAAATCCCGGTGACAAGGAGGGCATCGTGACCGATCTCATTCCCCATCAACAGCACGCGGTTACGGAGTTCGGGCCGAGCGAGCGGGCGCTGATCCGTGATTCGTTCGCCCGTGGAACCGACGAGCGGCAGTTCGAGCTGTTCCTCTGGACGGCGCGGGCGCGGGGCCTCGACCCCAGAGCAGGGCAGATCCACGCGGTCGTGCGGAAGACCAAGTTCAAGAATGAGAAGGGCCAGTGGGAAGAGCGGCCCGTGATGACCATCCAGACTGGCATCGACGGCTACAGGCTCATCGCCCAGCGGACCGGCGAGTACGAGGGTAAGGCGGGGCCGTTCTGGTGCGGACCGGATGGCGTCTGGAAGGACGTCTGGCTCGAAGACGAGCCGCCCGCTGCCGCCAAGGTGGGCGTCATGCGACGGGGCGACAACGACTACACCTGGCACGTTGCCCGGTGGAAGGAGTACGCCCAGATGGTCGATGACTATGACGAGCAGACCAACCGCCGGACGGGGACAAAGCGACCGAACAGCATGTGGCAGAAGATGGATGCGCTCATGCTGGCGAAGTGCGCCGAGGCGGGGGCGCTCCGGGCGCGGTTCCCCGAGGACCTGGCGGGCATCTACGTGGACGCGGAGTACAACGCGGTCTACTCCATCGATGCCACGGAAAGGGAACGCGCCCGGTCGGGCGAGCGCCCACAGATCCAGCGGCCTCAGTCGAAGTCCAAACCCGCGCCGCGGCCCATCCAGCAGCCCGAGGCGGAACCATTCGGCAACGATGAGGAACTGGTTGAGGGCGAGATCGTCGCGGAGGAAGCGCCGATCGCTGCGGCGACCGCCGAGGCCGACCAGGACGCGGAGTGGAATGAGTTCTGGACGACGCTCCAGGAGGCACTCGCTGGCACCGAATGGGACATGGGCCACGTCGGGATGGTGCTGAACACGCCGCCGACCGCCGTGGGCATCCGTGGGTGGTGGAAGGCGAACCGCGAGCGCGGAAACCTGACCGCGTACATCAAGCGCAAGCTCGAAACCGCCTAATGATCCCGTATAGTCCGTGAGGAGCTATGGCTATGCCGGAATGTGGGAGCTGTGGAACACCCGTCGTCCTCTCCTTGCAGGGCGGCAATCTCCACGAAGTCGAGACGGAGGGCTGGCGCGAACACGTCTGCCCTCCGGCCAACGGGACAGTGATGGAGTGCGTGTGCGGAGGAATCGTGCTCCTCGACCCGGACGGCACGCGGCGGGACTACCCCAGCGGGAAGCCTCACGCGATGCACGTTCGGACGCACTCCCGCACCGGGAATCCCCAGGACCACTCCGCCGAACGCAAGGCGCTGGCCGTTGAGCACGAGCGCCGGAAACCCAGGGGACTCGACCTGTGAACACGGGCTGCTGGGAATGCCACCAGTTCGGCTCGCTGGTCTGCCTGGGGCTGCACCCGGACTACGACCACGACCGGGCGAAGGCGAGCGGACACGTCATCCCCGACCCTAACCGGGGAATGTGGGGCACCGGCCCGGCTTCTGTCGAGTCGAAGGAAGTTATGCCGCCTCGCCGATGGCGAATCCACGGGTCCCTTGACGAAGCCCTGGCGCGGCTCCGGGGCGAGCACCCGCAGGCGCGACCGCCGGAGTTTCGGCGCGAGCGAGTGAATGAGCTACTGCGGCAGATCTGGATGGAGGAAGAACGTGGTACGAGACGTGAAGGTGACGCGGTTCGGGAGCGGCGTCACCGGGATTGTGACATTTGAGGGCGTGGCCGACACCAATCCCTCGTTGGATGAGATCGCGACCGCGCAGATTGAGGCCGGCTATCACCCCACCGGCTACGGGGGGCCGAACAGCATCCGCGTGATCCCGCGAAACGACGGCTGGTGCATCACCTGGACGTGCCACGCGAGCTGTGACTGAGGAGGCAAACCCATGAGTGACGGGACACACATCGAATGGACCGCAACCGTCCACCCCGACGGGACCATCTCTCCGGGGGCGACCTGGAACCCGATCCGGGCACGGCGCAAGGACGGCCAGCCGAACAAGGGCGGCGGTGGCTGGCACTGCGAGCGCGTCTCGCCGGGGTGCCAGCACTGCTACGCGGAGCGGCTGAACGGGAAGCGGTTCGGGACGGGGCTGCCCTACAACCGGAAGTCGCGCGACTTGGTGGACATCTACCTGGACGAGAAGGCGCTGACGCAGCCGCTCCACTGGCGGCGCCCCCGGAAAATCTTTGTCTGCTCGATGACCGACTTGTTCGGGGAGTGGGTGCCGGACGAGATGATCGACCGGGTGTTCGCGGTGATGGCGTTGAGCCCGCAACACACGTTTCAGGTACTCACGAAACGCCCGGAGCGGATGCGGGAGTACCTGAGTGGCCCGCGGTGGCAGGCCGTCAATGGAGCGATTTGGGCGCGGTCTGGCTACGAAACGCCGGGGGCACTGGAGCCACTGGAGGGGACGTGGCCTCTCCCGAACTGCTGGCTTGGCGTGAGCGCGGAGGACCAGGAGCAGGCGGACAAGCGCATCCCGGAGTTGCTGGCGACGCCGGCGGCGGTGCGGTTCGTGAGCGCGGAGCCGCTACTGGGGCCGGTGGACTTTTCACCCTGGCTGATGCGGGTTGCGACAAGCGGACCTGGCTGGAGGATGAGCGGTGGGACGGCGTTGGCGATAGCTGACGTCGTCCTGGATTGGGTGATCGCTGGGGGAGAGTCTGGCCCCGGGGCGCGGCCGTTCGGTATCGAGTGGGCGCGGTCGGTGGTGCGGCAGTGCCAGGCGGCGGGCGTGGCAGTGTTCGTCAAGCAGCTGGGGGCGCGGCCATACTCGGAGACGCGGCGCGTGGTCACAGGGAGCGTTTACCCCAGCGCGCGGGCGGCGCGGACATACGGCGAAGAGCCGGTAATCCTCGATTTGCGCGACCGGAAGGGCGGGGGCATCGCCGAGTGGCCCGAGGACCTGCGGATGCGGGAGTTCCCGCGATGAGCGACACACCCATTGCCCGGCTGCGGGAAGATCACTACCGGCTCGGACCAACGGCAGGAGATGGCGGCTTTTGCGCTCTTTGTAATGACGAGTGGCCCTGCGACACCATCGCCGCGCTCGATGCGCTGGAGGCCGAGGCTAAGGATGCCGAACTGACGGTACTCAAGGTAGCAGCCGACCTCTGGGCCCGCATCGATGCCGCCGAGGTGCTTATCCGGGGCGCACAAATGGACGAACACATGAACCACGGAGCCAGTCTCAAACGGGCTGCCTTACGTACCTGCGAACACCCCAATTGCGCCCCGTACCGGGAGTGGCTGGCAGGCGCGGAGGGAGAGGGACGATGAGTGCCGGGCGCCACCAATGAACGACCTACGCGAATTGGAGAAGTTCGCCATCAAACACGGCTGGAGCGTCGAGGCAACCACCGGGGCGAGAAAGCGGTTTATCGGACCGCAGGGCCAGATCGTTATCACGAACGTCTCCGCGGGCGGCGGGCGTGGTCTCGCGAACACCATCGCCGAGCTGCGGCGGCAGGGTCTCGAGATCCCGCACGCCGCACCCAAGAAGAAGGAACAGGAACCGACCGTGGCAGAGGAGTTGAAACCGGAGGACGTGGCGCGCGCCCTGGACGCCGCCATCGAGATGATCAACGAGCTGGCGGAGGAGTTCGCCCGCTTCCGCAAGGCGACGCAGGAGAGCCTCGTGGAACTCCGTGGAAAGGTGCGCGACCTGGGGCCGAAGGTCGAGGCGGTCGAGCAGATCGCGAGTTCGTGCATCCGTGCCGACCAGCTCGCGCAGGCGGTCAAGGAGCTTCGGGCGCATGTCGAGCGGGTGGCGAGTGAGAGCGACCCGATCGGGGCGTTCCGGGCGAAGCTGAGGAGTTCGTAGGGGTGGATGGCGAGCGAATCCAGGACTGCTACCGCACCCCGCCCGAATTGCTGGCCGCTGTGCGCTCCGACTTCGGGCTGACGTTCACGCTGGACGCAGCGGCGGACGAATCGAACGCAGTCTGTGACGACTTCCTCACGGGGCCGCATGACCCCGAAGGGGAGTGCTTCTGCGGGCTGTGTACGCGATGGAAGGGGGTGGTCTGGTGCAATCCGCCGTACAGCAACGTGGCTCCCTGGGTGACGAAGGCGCGGATGAGCGCGGAGGTTCACGGGACGACGGTGGCAATGCTCCTCCTGGCCGACACGTCGACCCGGTGGTTTGCGCACGGCGTGCGGACGGCTGAGACGTACCTGCTGACGCCAGGGCGGGTGAGCTTCATCGATCCGGAGACGGGGCAGCCGGCGCGGGGGAACCGGATCGGCTCGGTGCTGTTCATCTGGCGACCGCATGGGCGCATCGGCAGGCGAGGGCACATAGCCTTGTGGGACTGGCGACCATGAACATGCAGCCAACCGCCGAGGGGGACTGGTGGGTTCGCTATGGCGAGTCCACGTTCATCTTCCGGGACGACCGGCACGGGCTGGTGATGCGGATCAAGAACGTCCGCACCGATGACGGGCATGTCTTGGGCGACCTGTTCGCGTCCCTCGTGGACGATGGCGCACAGCGGACGCTCCTCACCCGCCCGAGGGTCAACCTCACATCGGACCGCTCCATTCCGGGACTGATGCGCTCGCTCGAGATCGCGGGCAAGGCGTGGGGAGACCTCCAGGCCTACGACTGGCGGATGCTCCTGGAGCGCATGTGCGCGGTGCTGGTGGCGCAGATGGACCGCAAGGGCACCGTGACCAAGCTCCGGGCGCGGGAGGATGCGGAGCTGGCGCAGCCGATGGCGTTCAAGGGGTTTATCCCTGCGGGCCTCCTCTCGGCGCTGGTGGCGCACGGTGGGACGGGCAAGAGTCTCTCCGCGGGGATGCTGGCAGTCGCCATCACGACGGGCCGGAAGGTGGGGCCGTTCGAGCCGTTGATCCAGGGGCCGGTACTCTACCTCGATTGGGAGAACGACCACGAGCTGCACGAGCGGCGGATCACGCGCCTGTGCCGTGGCCTGGGCCTGGGCTTTCCCGAGGGGATCATCCACTATCGGGCGCATGGCTCGAAGCTGAGCCATGCCGAGGCGGACATCGTGGAGTTGGCCTACCAGGAGCGGGTCGTGGCGACCATTCTCGACTCTATCGGGTTCGCGGCCGGCGGGAACCTGAACGAGTCGGATGTGGCGACCAGCTCGATTAACGCGCTCAAGCATGTCCCCGGTACGAAGATCATGATCGCGCACGTGTCGAAGGCGGCGGCGATGGGATTGCAGACCACGACGCCGAGTGGGAACGCCTTCTTCTGGAACGGGTGCCAGGCGGTCTACGACCTCCGGGCCTCGGACCCAGCGCTGGATGGGTCGCTTGTGCTCGCGCTCCACCACAACAAGGCGAACGCGGGGCCGCGCATGGTGCGCCCGTTCGGTGTGCATGTGGCCTTTGACGACCCTGCGGGGCCGATCACCGTGGAGCCGGTGGAAATCCGGGGCGACAGCATCGGCGGCGAGGGGCTACCGCTGCACATGCGGGTGACAGATGTATTGGCGCGGGGCGCGGCGACGGCCGGGGACATTGCCGACGCGCTGGGCCTCTACGACCGTCAGGGCATGGACTCGGTGACGCGCTGCCTGAAAGACCTTCGCCATCGTGACCGGGTGGTGACTCTGCCGGGCAAGCCTGAGCGGTGGGGGCTGTCGGCGCCCGGCGAGAGTTCGTCGAGGGTGGCGGTGCAGGAGGGGCCGGACTACTGCGCGATCTGTGGGGGGAAGCCTTTCAAGTACGACGAGGAGGGCCAGGGATGGTGTCGGCTCCATTGGACGGCGTGAAGCCGCGCCCGGCGCTGGTGAAGTGTCCAAAGTGTGAGACATGGACGCGACGCGAGGACGACGAGCGGTGGTGCCCTCGCCACGGGGTCATCCCCCTGGAGTGAAGGAGGGCTTGTGAGCCGTGAAACGTTCGGAGTCGCCGCGGTTGCTGGCGTCGCCTTCATGCTGCTGTCGTTGGTCGCGGTCGGTGCGAGTCGTCCGGCGCCCGAACGTGTCGAGCCGCCGCCCATCGCGGTGCATGCGCCCTGGCCTACTCCGGCGTCCTTGCCCGCATTCACGGTCGTGGGCAAGCCGGAGCCAGAGCCGCCCACGCTGGCGGAGGATGCTGTGGCGGTTGCGGTGGCGCGGACCAGGGCACACGGAGGGACGCTGACGGCGGACGAGATGCTGCTGTTGCTGGCCTGGACGGGCTGGCCGCTGGAGTGGTGGGGTGAGGCGGTGACCATCGGCTGGTGCGAGTCCAAGTTTTCCCCCGCGGCGATCGGTGACGGTGGGCAATCGCTCGGGCTGATGCAGCTCTGGGTCGGGTGGTTCACGGCCGGGGAGGACCCCTTCGATCCCGCGACGAACCTCCGCGTTGGATTGCGAGTCCGTACTATCCGGGGTAGGTTCGGAGGTAATGGTGGATGGACGTGTGCAGACCTAAACGGGATTCCGTGAGGTAACTACCGGGATGGTGTTCGTCGTCGAGGTCGATTTGCCGCCGGTGGCGCTCTCGCCGAACGAGCGGGTGGACCGCCGGACGAAGGCGCGGGAGACGGCGCGGTATCGCGAGCTCGTTGGGTTTCTGGCGGTCGCGGAGCGGCACCGAACGGGCTGGATGGCGCCGGGGAAGGCGCGGCTGTCGATGGTATGGGGGATGCGAGGATCGCACCCTGGCACATGCCGGCCGCGCGACCCTGACAACGCGGTGGCCGCGGCGAAGGCGCTGATCGACGGACTGCGGGACGCGGGGATCATCGTGGACGACAATTGGGCCGCCCTCGAATTGGGTAGCGTGACTGCTACGTTCGAGGACGGCCCGTGGGTGAGGGTGACGGTCGAGGCGGTCTAGCGGCGCTGCTTCTCCCTCGCAACCATCGCCCGCTGGCGGAAGTCCAGCGCTTGGCGCTCAAGCTCGCGTGCTCGGACCTCGTAGGCGCAAGCCGTGCAATTGCGGCCGCGCCCTGCGGCCCATTCGAGCCACTCCCGGCGGACCAGCTCGCCGTTGACAAGGTAGGTGACGTAGCTGACTTTGACCTTCCGGACGTACCCGCAGCGGGGGCAGGGGCGCTCCTCCCGGCGGTCCTCGATGGCACCGTCGGCACATCGCCGATGGGTGTAGGCGTCGGGAATCCGGAGCTTGACGTCGTAGTTGGTGGTCTTGTAGCGGGCCTCGGCCTCGCGGTCGTGCCAGTACACAATCTCGTCGCGGAGCGGGTCGACCACGTCGGAACAAACGAGGCACTCATGGATGGTCATTTGAGGCTCCCCTCCTTTGGCGCGGGTGTCGTTGGTGCCGCCCCACAGTGGCAGCGGAAGTCGTGGACGTGGTTGGCCTCGATGATAATGCGGTGCATGAGGATGGTGACGGGGCCGGGGATCGCGGCCTCTCCGTGTTCGTAGCGGCGGACCTGGCGCTCGGTGATGCCGAGAGCCTCGGCCAGTTCGCGCTGGGTGAACCCGAGCCCGCGGCGATGCTCACGGAAGCGGGTTGATGGATCGGTCATAGCAGCACTCCTTGTCTGGGCCGGGCCGACTTCTGCATTTCGGCTTCCGTCTTGCCGGTGTCGATGACGCCATTCCACAGCGTCCCTCGCTTGACGGTCGGTCCGGCCTCGAAGATGCCGCACCGGTGGTCGCCGGTGGCTGACATGGGCCGGTCACAGAGCGGGCATGACTCGGATTTGGCCGCGCTGACGCGCTGAGCGGGGCGAGAACCTGCGGAATCGGTCTCGCGGGTGTCGTTGGTAGGCTGGGCCGGCTGCGGGCGCTCTGGTGGCGTCCAGGTGGCCGGATCGTCGTACTCCTCGGGGGGGAGGTACCTGGGGGTGGGCTGGTGAAAGTCCCACTGTTGGCCGTCGCGTTCGCACCGGGCCACGGTGTAGCCACCTTTGGCATGGCGGACCACCTGGAACCTGTCGCCGCGGTAGACATCGACGACGATGGCGCCGGGCGGGAAGGTCTGGATCGGTTCGCCACGCAGGACGTAGCCGGGGCCGGGGTCGTTGGGATTCAGGCAGTAGCGGGGGGAGCGGTGGCAGTTCCAGCACTGCCCCCCGGGACCGAAGCGATCCCGGGGGTGGCCCTCGCACAGCGGGCAGAGTTGGACGCGGGGGTAGTTCGCGGTCATCGTCGCTTCTTGCGGATAGTGTCGAGGCGGCGGCGGATGTCAGGGTTCTGCCAGTCGCCGTGGTTGAGTCCGTCGATGTAGACGTAGGCCGCGAGGGTGATCGCGGTGGCGATCAGGATGGCATCGAAGATCAGTCCGGCGGCGGTCATCGGTCCACCTCGTAGAGTGGCTCCCGGGCTGCGGCTTCCGGGATGCATTGGGCGCACACGTCGAGCCGTATGCGCGGTGCCAAGCGGTTGCCGTAGCGTCGCCACCCTTGGTTGCGGAGAACGGCGCGCATTTCGGCCGCATCCCCATATCGGCGACCGTGCTTCACTCCGAAGGTGTCCGACCGTGTGACCGTGCACAAGTCGCACTCAATCACGGTGCGGGTGCTCATGACGCGTTCTCCAATCGAAGTTGGGTGACGCGGCGGAGCAGGCAGCGCACGGCGGCGGCGCGGGTGGTGTGCCCGTGCTTGTGGCGCTCGGCCTGGCCCGCGTACCAGCTTCCGCCGTGGTCGGGCTGGATCACCTTCCCGGCATAGAGGAGGGAGCCATCCGCGCCCGTGACGTACACGCGGTACGTGCGCCATGCGGTCTCGCTCTGGCGGTCGAGGTACAGGTGAGTGTCGGCGGTCATCGTCCGCACCCCATGAGTTGAGCGCACTCGGCGCAAAAGGTGGTCCCGGTGCGGGCCTCGCGCTGGCGGCATCGCTGGCAGGGGAACCCTGCTCCGGGGTCGTTGGTCTGGTTGCTCACGTCTGAGCCTCCTTCGGTGGGTTGTCCGGCTCCGTAGAGTCGGCACGAACGCGGGCCGCCCTCCCGCGTTGTGTGCCGATGCCCTAGACGGCGGTGACGAGTGAGGCAAACACCTTTTCGCGGATGTCCTGTCCCGCGTCGAGGGAATAGACGGCGCGGCGCTCCAGCCAGTCCCGGTTAGCGGAATCGGGATTCTGGCCCCGGCGTTGCTGGATGTGGTCGATGTACTCGGTTACCGCGTTGTAGATGCCCCAGCGGGTGCCACGGTCGACCGTCCGGCTCCCCTGATAGACATTCCAGAGTCGCAGGCGCTCGGCCTGGGCCTTCTCGCGCTGCTCGGGTGTCGCGTCCTTGGGGACGGGCGCGACGATGGCGGCGGCTCGCTCCAGGTCTTCGGGCGATGCCGGGGTGTTTGCGAGGATCTCGAACTTCTCGGCGAGGGCGGCGGTGTGCTTGCTCACGAGTTCAAGCGCCCGGCTCGCCTCGCGGATGCGGTCCTTGACGCTGGCGGTGTGCCGGATGCGGTACTCGCGGTAGTCCCGCTCTCCAAGCGCGACCGCGAGCGTGTTCGCGCACACTACCCGCGTGATCACGGGCTTGATCACTACGCTCGTCTTTCCGTCGTGGCCGTTGAGGAGGAGCACATAGGGCGCGATCTCGTCGCGTCCCCCGATGGTGAAGTCCTCGCCGATGCGGGCGAGTCCCCAGACCCGCGAGCCGTCCCCGAGCGCGCCGGCGGTTTCGAACTGTAGCCGGCCGTCCTGGAGCCACTCGCTCACGGCCTCGAATGCCTCGCGGTTCTGGAGGGGTGTGTAGCTGTCGGTCGCGACCCCGAAGATCCGACCGTCTAAGGACCGAACGATGGCGCGGGCGTTGGGAACCTCGACCGCGTCGGCTCCGTCCTTCGGGTGAAGGAACATCCGGGCGAGTCCAACCCGCCAGTCGAGCTGTGCGGCCGCGAGGATCTCGTCTGCGCTGGCCGCGCCTTCGGGGACCGGGGTCCCGAGCTTGTGCCATGGGATGTCGCGCTCGGCGCGCTTCACGTAGGCCATGGTCTCGATATTGGCTGTCACGTCTGATCAGCCTCCTTGTGGGTGTCAGCGCTTCCACGCTGCCCGGACGGGACCGCTCCCCCGTCTCGGCGGCGGTGAAACTAGAACAGTGCGCCTTGAGTCGGGCGGAACCCGTTAAGCTCGGATTCGGTGCGGTAGGTGTCCTGCACTCCATGCCACAGGCTGGCGCGCTTCACGGTCTCAGTGCGGGCCTCGGTGGTGGCGACCCAATGCCAGGTGCACTCGCAGTCGAGGCACCCTGACGGGTGCCGGTGATAGAAGGGGTGGTGGCCGCATGTCTGGCACTCGGTCGGGGCGGTCATTCGTCGATCTCCTCACCGCCGCACTCGTGGCAGTCATCGAGGATCGCGAGGGTCTCGCCCGCGTTGAACGAGAGAATCTCGATGAGCTCGATCAGTTCGTCGGGGGCGAGCCGGTGCCATTCGGTCTCGCTGACGATCCGGGCGATCCCGAGGATGATGAGTGCGCTTGTTTCGTCGAGGTGCTGCGACCGCTTCTCGTCGCAGGGGGTGATGGCGAGCGGGTCGGTGGCGGTCATCGGGGGCGAACCTCCTTCCGGCCGCCCTTCGACGCCTTGAAGCACTCCGGGCAGTAGTCGGCGCCGTCAGCGCCTCGGGTGGTGGCGACGCGGGAGCATCCAGCGTCACAAAGGGTGGTCACGTCTGACCTCCTCGTGTGGGTTGTCGGCCTCGACCGTCCGGATAGTCCGGATGTGACGGGGCCGCTACAGGGAATTATCTGCCAATCGGTCCGGTTGTCAAGGGATGTGCCACGTAAGTTACGATACGGTGGTTGACCATGGGGCCGGGCTGCGGTCGCAGTCCTCCTCCCTCCTCCTCCGGCGGTCGTGGCCGCGCCCGGTCCAGGTCGACGTGAGGAGGGGACATATGGCACGGTCGGCGCGTTGGGCGCGGATTCCCGAGCAGGTCATTTGCGACGCGAGGGTGACCGATAGCGATCTGCGGGTGTATGCCGCGCTCGCCCTCGCGCTCCACGGTCGCGGTTACGCGCCCGTCTCACACTCCCTCGTCGCGCAGCTCTCCCGGCGGTCGGTGCGAACGGTGCAACGTTGCCTCGCCCGCCTCGTCGTCGCGGGCTACGTCCTCGACCTCGGCGGTGAGCCTGGAACAGCTCACGATTACTCCCTGGTCGAGTTCCCCGATGCTCGCCTGCCCGGAGTGCCTGACCCCGGACACAGCTCTGTCGTAGGGTTCGGACACAGCTCTGTCGTACCCCTCGGCCAAGCTGGTGACGTACCCCCCGGTCACAGCTCTGTCGTACCCTCCCCTGATTCGCTCCACGAGACCCCTACCTACGACAGAGCTCTGACGTACCCCCTACGTCACAGCTCTGTCCGAACCCTCGGTCACAGCTCTGTCCGACCATATATAGAGAAGAGATCTAAGAGAGATCCGGGTGATAACGATCCGGGTGATGGCGACCCCGAAAAAGGCCCTTTCGAGGATTCCTCGGGGGACACCCCCGAGACCCCCGTTCCTCCGCTCGCCGAAGTCCACGTGATCCGTTGGGCCGATATCTGCGCCCTCGTCCCCGCTCAATGGCTCCGCTCCGATCGCCACCTGAATCAGCTCGTCCAGACCCTCGAAGATGACGCGATCCGCGACCCCTCCCACCCCTGGCATGGCTCTATGCTCTGCCGCTCCCCTGAGACCATCGGCGGCTGGCGCATCCTCCCTGACCCTGACTATCTGCTACCCTCTCCACCATGACCGACGAGAAACCCGCACCGCCGCGCGGTCTTCGTGGCCCTAAACCCCTCGGCCCTCTCGCTGATGCCGAGACGCCGATCCTCGTGACCGCTGACGTGAAAGACCTTGCCAAGAACCTCAGCCTTGATGGTGGCGACTTCGCGGTCATCGTCCCAACCGAGGAAATTCTAGGTCTCCTCCGCCCCTTCAACGCTCGTGCGCGGCACGTCCTGGTCTCGCTGCTCCGTGGTTACTCCCGGAAGATGGCCGCGACCAACGTTGGTATTGACTCCGAGACCCTCGCGAATTGGGGCAAGCGCGTTCCTGAGTTTGCCCAGGCCATGACGCGGGCCGAATCGTGGGGCTTCTCGAAGGTGTTCGAGCGTGAGCTGTACAGCCGCGCTCTCGCCGGACCAGAGGATCGAGCGTCCGGCAGGTTGCTCGAAGTGGTTCTGAAGAGCCGCGACGCGGCCTATCGGGACAAGTCACAGGTTCACATGGAAGTGCTCCACCGGGCGCAGGAGGCTGTGGCGGGCGCGTTCGGCGGCTGGGAGCACGAGGATGAGAACAACGCTGCCCGTGGTTAACAACATGGACGCTCAGCGCGTCGTGTGTCGCCCCGCGAACACCTACCCGGCACCATACGCCCCCCCGGTGGGGTGACCGGGGCGCGGCGCCCCCCTGTTCCCTTAGCGGGGTGGTCACCGGAAACTCAAACCCGTGCGGGGCGCTGGTTGCCGAGTCCGGCTAGTGCGGATAGGGTTCTGTTCATGGCGGAGCTGTTGAGGGATTGGTCAGAGCCGGGGTTTGTGGACCATGCATTGAGCCGGTTGCCGGCTCCGCGGCATCCGGAGACGGGGGAAGCGATGTGGGAGCGAGGGGTGAGGTTGCAGGGGAACCAGGAGCGGTTGTTGAAGTCGCGGGCGCGGTATCGGCAGGGGCGAGGGGGATGGCGGGCAGGGAAGTCGTTTGTGGCGGCGTTGGCGATCTACCTGGACCTTGGGTGGCGGGAGTATGTGCGTGGGGTAGGGGACGACCTGTACGGGGTGATTGGGGACTCGTACAAGATGGCTGAGGAGGAGATGCGGCACCTGCATTGGGCGCTGGAGAGTGTTGGGATACCGCACGAGTTTCACACGCCGCAGAACCAGAGTTGGCGGATCACGTTTCCGCACAAGGCGGCGGAGGTTGTGACGTTGACGGCGGCGGACGTGACGAAGATTGCGTCGCGGGCGTACCGGGGATTGGTGTTGGCGGAGGCGGCGCAGTTGACGGAGGAGGCGTTCGTGAACGCGAAAGGGCGGGTGTTGCAGACGCGGGGGTGGGTGTGGATTGAGGGGACATTCGAGGACGCGGGGGAGTGGTTCTACCGGCTTGCGGAGGAGTGGGACAAGGAGGAGGCGGAGGGGGAAACGTACCCGATGCCGACGTGGGAGAACCAGGTGCTGTTTCCTGGAGGGAGGACTGACCCGGCGATTCTGGAGGCAGAGCGGAGTCTGCCGCCGGACGTGTTCATGGAGAAGCTGGGTGGGGAGCCGCAGAAGCGGTCGGACCGGGTGATGAAGTACGCGGACGCGAAGGTGCATGTGCGTCACCGGTTCCCGCGGTTGCGGACGAGCTATGACCCGGAAGTGCCGGTCACGCTGTTCTGTGACCCGGGGACGACCCATGCCTACGCGGTGTTCGCTGTGCAGTTCGCGGAACCCCATCCGGGGTGGAACATGGACACATGGGTGATTGACGCGGTGTACCGCTGGGGGAGGACGACGGAACAGGTAGTGGAGGAGTGCGCGGCGCGGCCGTGGGCGGGGAACGTGAGCGAGATGGTGATGGACTTCGCGGGGCGGCAGCAGCGAAGTGAGGGGCCGCCGAACATCGAGCAGTGGGCGAAGGGCTGGCGGCAGCACGCGAGCCGGCACCTGTTCATTCACGCCGACCCGGTGCCCCTGAGCGCCGGCTACGACGTGCATAACCGGCTGTTGCTGAATGCCTGGGACGAGGACGCGGCGCAACGGCTCTTCAACCACGACCGGAAGCTGCGCCGGGTGACGAGCGAGAACGGCCCTCGGCTGTGGATCGACCCCATTGCGGCGCCACCGCTGTTCGGAGGGATGGTTGACGGACAGCGGTACGGGGGTGAGTACAACATGCACCGGAACAAGAAGAACCGGGAAGGTAAGCTCATTCGTGACGTGCCCCTGGACATCGACAACGACGCGATCAAGGCGCTGAACTACGGCCTTTACTGGCGGTATGGCGCGTTTGGCGACAGGACGAAGATGCTGAGCTTCGGCCCGATTCCCTGGCAGATGAACATCGCCAGCTAGTTGCGCCACGATCCCGGCGCGGGTGTATCCTTCCCGCATATGGCGGACGCAATCACGGTTGTTCCGAAACCAGAGGACTACCAGGAGCCGCGGTGGGAAGACGTAGCCGAGCTTCTGGAGCACCTCAAGCGCCAGCGCCAGCCGGTGATCGACCGAATCTGGGAGGTCAAGCGAGCCCGCCGGGGCCAGTGGGATGACGTGATTCGAAAAATCCCGCGCAGCTTCCGGGCAATGCTCGTGGACCCCGATCTGCCGGTAGTCCGGGACATGATCCAGCGTGTGACGGGCCTCATCGCGAAGGAAGAGCCGCAGGTTCAGGTGACGCCAGTCTCCATCCGTCCGCCAGAAGTGGCTGCGGCCGCCCGTGAGGAAGCGGCGCTCGACGCGGTGCGCCGAGCGGTCGAGGATCAGCAAGACCGGCCCACCTACGCGATGCTCGTGGATGCACAGGCTGCGTGGGGCGAAAGCTGGCTGGGCATCTTTCCCGACCCTCGCCGCTGGCGGAATCCCGAGTACGAGCGCGGGGAGAAGGAAGATGCCAAGGAGTACGGCGACCGCTACAAAAAGCTCATGCTCCAGGGCGGAGTGCCTCTCATCTTCCGGGACTTCGACCCGCAGACCGTGTATCCGCTGTTCTCAGACCACGAGGGAATCGCCGCGCTGGTCGTGGAGACCGAGCACAGCGAATACGACATCCGTGTCGGCCTTGGCTACCGTCCGCGACGCGACGCGGACGGGAAGGCGGTCGAGTGGAAACGCCGCACCCTTTCGGAGCCATACGTGCTGGCGGAGGCGCGACAGGAATCGCTCACGGACACGACCCACGACACAGGCACGCCGAAGGGCGACAAGCGATCCGCCGCGAGCGCGACCGTCAAGAAGGTCATCTACGCGGATTGCTGGGTGACCAAGACCTACCTCGATGGGATCGAAGTCGAGCGGTGGGAGCACAACTGGGGATTCGTGCCGTTCATCCCCGCATACGCGGAGCAGACGAGCGACCGCGATCCGGGATGGCAGTCGGCAGGCGTTGCGGATGCCGGCCTGGCCGTCGCCCGGCAGTTGGTGATGTTCTCGGCGGTGCTGGCATCGAACTCGATGCAGCACGGCTTCCCCACCCCGTTCGTCAAGAACCCGGTCCACGGTCTTGTCCACCCTCTCTCGGGCGAGCCTCTCACGCGGCAGGTGTACCTGGGCGAGATCAACCTTCTGGGGCCGAACGAGGACATCGAGTTCCCGTACTTGAACGCCCAGATGATGCCGGACTTCTTCAAGCACATGGATTGGCTGATGCAGCAGCTCGAATCGACCACGGTGTCGAACTTCGGGAAGGCCATCGGCAGCGACATCGCGGGCTACGCGGTCGCCCAGATTCGAGCGATGCAGCTCTCCATCCTGAGCACGATTTACACGAACGCCGCCAGGCAGTGGCGCAAGGCGTTCTACATGATCCGCCACATCACCCGGACGGAGTTTCCCGGCGGGCTGTACTTGCCTGGGGCGGTCGAAGAGACCGAGGACGGGCAGCAGTACCGGCCAGTGCTCCATTACGGCCCCGAGCACACGACCGACAACCCGATCCAGGTCGTCATCCCGGACGGGATTCCGCAGGACCAGGCCGGCCAGGAGAAGCTCGCGCTGGAAAAGCGCAACGCGGGCATCTGGAGCCGGCGGCGGACGATGGAAGCAACCGGCGTGGAAGACCCTGCGGCCGAGGCCGACGAGATCGATCTCGAGCGATTGCTTAACTCGCAGGCCGCAGACCAGCAGACATGGATTCTCGCGATGGCGATGGCCGCACAGAGGTTCCAGGCGACTGAGGAGCAGAAGTCGTCCCCGCTCATGCAGGCACTCGCCGGAGCGCGCGCGAAGCTGCTTGGCGGTGGAGTGGGCGAGCAACTTCCCGGCCAGCCGCCGCCCGAGGGCATGGAGCCACAGAACGCGCTCCCCGGGGGCCAGCCGATCCAGCAGAACCAGCCCGTGCAGGAACCCCAGCAGGGCGGGCCGAACGCGGGCGCCCCGCCGCTGTCCTCGTTCGGGATTCCGGGCATCCCCGGCGGTGTTCAGCAAGAACGGGAGGCACTGGTCTGATGGGTGTCGTCTATGCCGACCGCAGTGGTGTCCCGAAGCGGAGCGCGGCTCGCCGCGCCCCGCGGCAGGCATATGACCCGCTGCGCGACCGGGCAAAGCTGCTGTCTGACCTGTTGTGGGAGCGGTCGAAGAAGCTGGCCGATGTCCTTGCGCCGGACGAACCCTCCGACCAGGAGCCACTCTCCGACCACGAGGCGTGGATGATCCTTGAACACGCCGCGCTCTCGGTGTCCCCGATGACGTGGGATGACCCCGACGCGCTTACCGACCTCCTCCGGCTGCGAAAAATGTTCGCACCCGAGCTGGCGAGCGACCGGCTCAAGCTGCGGGCATCACAGGTGCGGAAGGAACGGGACATGTTGCCCGACCCGTCGATCACGCCCCAGAGCCCCGAGTGGGAGAAGCGAATCCGGAGGTTGAACCGATGGCGCTGAACGACTTCCTCACCGCCGTTGCCGCCGCGTCACAGAAGTACGCATCGCAGTACGGTCTCACCCCCAAGGAGTTGCAGCTGGCACTCATCACCACCGCGGGCCTTGAAGGAGGTCTCGGAGAAACGCCCGGCGTGGGCGACGGCGGGCTGAGCCACGGGCGATTCCAGTTTCACACCGGCGGTGGGCACGGCACGACGTTGCTCAACCAGGGGTGGACCATCGAAGACTTCTACGACGACGCCAAGGTGGTCGACCATTGGGCGCCGCTGCTGGCACAGTCGATCGCCAACGCGAAGAGGCAGGGCTACACGGGTGGCGAAGCCATCCGCCAGGGCGCCTATGCACTCGAACGTCCGGCCCAGATCTATCCTTCGGAGAGGTTCAATACTGTCATCGAGCAGGCGTCGGGCCTGATCGGAGAGGTTCCGCCCCCCTCCGGAGGCGGCAGCAGCATCGACGCTCAGCTCGCGGGCGGCGAGGTCGACGCCATTCGGCGAGGGCTCCAGCAGCGGGCGCTGGAACTGTGGGACACGTTCCAGACCACGCAGTCTCCGGAGGACTATGCAGCCTTCCAGGGCGCCTTGTTCGACATCGAGGTGTTCGAGGACGCGATGCCCGGAGGATCGGGCAACGATGCGGCACAGCAGGCGTTCGAAAACGCCATCGAGCTTGGCGACTTCGAGGGGAAAGAGGCAGACCGGCTGTACAACCGGTGGCGGGACAAGGCAACGCTCGCGCGAACGGCGGCCGAGGGCGAGATCTCCATGCGGAGTGACCACAACGAGCGGAACGTGGCGCTCCAGGAGGCGAGGAACCAGAGCATGACGCCGGGACTCCTCCCGCGCCCTACCGACGCGGGTTACATTGCCCCCGACTACGAGCGCATCTTGAACCGATGGAACGAGCGATTCGGAGTGGGCAGCGAGCCGCCTGCGACGTTCGATTCCGGGATCGGGCTCCCCGGCGCCGCGACCCCCGGCGCTTCCGCGCCCGCTTCCGCCCCCGGCGCGATGCGAGACTTCGCACAGGGGGCCATCGGCGGCATCGACTTCAAGGCCCCGAGGATGCCCGAGCCGGAGGAGTACCCCGGTGGTTGGGAGAAGGTGCCGTTCGGGAAGGTCGCGTACAACTTCGCGAAAGGCTGGCAGGGCGAGGAAGTGCCGGGCAGCCGACAGCTGGACGAGCGCGCGACCTGGCTGCTCGGGCGCGGCTGGGGCGCGGCCGGCAAGGGCGTCAATGCAGGACTGGAGGCCACAGCGAGCGCCTACAGCACGGGGAAGAAGAAGGCCAAGAAGTGGTGGAACGACCTGACGAACCCCGCAACCTACCGCTTCGGC
>WBZO01002741.1_pt1 | contig 22137 bp, 18 predicted proteins | sample 5204261 | NCBI WGS metagenome assembly WBZO01 (sample SAMN12412400, study PRJNA552823) | activated sludge metagenome | isolation source: activated sludge from anammox sidestream of wastewater treatment plant... | place: USA: North Carolina | collected 2017-09 | reverse complement strand
GGATAGACTCAACCATCGACCGCGCAAGGTGCTTGGATTCAGAACCCCGTTTGAGGTGTTCTTCGGAAAGACGGTGCGCTATACCAAGCCACCGCTAGGTGTTGCACTTCGAAGTTGAATCCGCGTTTGAATAATCGGTAGAGAAAGTTTCATATTTCCTGTGACAACATTATGTCATTCACCAGAAACAGACCGTTCAAGCCGTTCGGCTAACCAAATTTTGATAATCGATTGCCGCGTGACGCCGAGCCGTTTGGCTTCTTTATCAAGAGAATCAATCATCCAATCAGGAAAATTGACATTGATTCGTTTTTGCTTTTGCAGGGGGCGCCGCGCTTGGGAAATATCCAGGACAGCGGTTAAATCTTTGTTGTCGTCAAAGTCGGTATCAAATTTTTTTGCTTTCATAAATCATGATCTCTTCAGTGCGTGAACGGCGAACGGAAATAATCCGGATCTTCCGGTTTCGATATGTGATTGCCGCTGACCAATGTTTTTCTGCAATTCGACCGATCACTATAAACCGGGGTTCATCAACAGTTTTTGCCGGAATTTCAACGAAGCATGGATCGTTCCAGAGTTTTTGCGCCTGTATAAAGTCAATGCCATGCTTTTCCAAATTGCTTTGACTTTTCTCTTCATTGAATTCAAATGAAAACATTGTAAAAGTATATCACTGTAGGTGTCCGATCTGACTTAAGGAAGTGCTGATTAATTGGCTGCATGAGCGAATCACTTCGTTGCGCGGTACTCGCACCATCGCCTATCTTGTTGATATGTCTCGGTTGCTGCGTTCCGTGCGCCTCGTGCTTCATCTCACTCGCCGAATTAATCAGCGCCTCCTTAAGTTAGAGTTCCTCATGAATTCGCTAATTTCATTAAGTTTCAGTAAATAAATCAATGTGAGTATCAATCGTCATCATTCTGTCACAAAACTCCACTATCGTATCCAGCATTCAATTTTCATTATGGAGTCATTGGATGCTGGATGTCGATGCGATGTTGAAAGGTTATTTTCCGGGAGCGGTTACGCAGGATGATAAGCCGCTGATGAAGGCGGCATCGTCGCTGTTGAAGCGCGTGCTGCATCAGGATGAAATCAATCGTTTCATCGAGACGCACCGGCATTTGGAAGGACTTGAGTTCAACGACGCGGTGCTGGAGCATTTCAATTTTTCATTTCAAGTTTCCAGCAAGGATCGCGCGAAGATACCGGACCAGCGGCGAGTGCTGATCGTGGCCAATCATCCGTTGGGTTCCTTGGACGGTTTGGCGTTGCTGAAACTGGTATCGGAAATTCGCACCGATGTGAAAATCGTGGCGACCAGTTTGTTGAATTGCATCGATCCGTTGAAAAGCTTGCTGATATCGGTTGATAACTTTTCCAAGGTTACAAAGCATCGCGACAGCATGAATCAGATTATTGCGGCACTGGAAGCCGAGCAGGCAGTCATTGTGTTTCCCACCGGTGAAGTGTCGCGTATTTCGCCGCTGGGTGTACGCGACGGCAAATGGAAATCGGGTTTTGTTTCGCTGGCGAAGAAAACCAAAGCGCCGATCGTGCCGGTGCATATCGGCGGTAAGAATTCCGCGATGTTTTACGGTTTGTCGAGCATTTACAAGCCGCTCGGTACGATGATGCTGGTCAACGAGATGTTCAACCAGCAAGGCGGCGAGATTTCGTTCCGCATCGGCAAGCCGATTCCGTGGGAATCGATCGCGGCGATGGATTTGTCTAAAAAAGACACGGCGAAGTTAATGCGCAAGCAAGTTTATCTGCTCGGAAAAAAGAAGAAAAAAGAGTTGTTCAAGCCGGTTGAGAACATCATTCATCCGGTGCGCACCAAGCAGATCCGCAAGGAATTGAAAGCGTCGCAGTTGATCGGCAAGACGCAGGACGGCAAACATATTTATCTGTTCGACTACCAGCCGAATTCCAGCGTGATGCGGGAAATCGGGCGGTTGCGGGAGTTATCGTTCCGTCAGGTGCAGGAAGGCACCGGCAACGCGCTCGATATCGACAGTTACGACCGCTACTACCGCCACCTGATTTTATGGGATGAAGATGAGCTGGAAATCATCGGTTCGTACCGCATAGGTGAAGTTGCGGAAATTCTCAAGACGCGAGGAGAAGACGGTCTTTACACGCACAGTTTGTTCAAGTTCGGCGCTGATTTTTTGCCCTACCTGCAACAATCGGTGGAATTGGGACGCAGTTTCATCCAACCCCGTTATCAGAATAAACGCAGTTTGGATTATTTGTGGTACGGAATCGGCGCATATTTGCATCAATACCCGGAAATACGCTATTTGACCGGACCGGTGTCGATGAGCACATCGCTGCCCAAACCGGCGCAGCAGACAATTGCCGGTTTTTATCATGCATTATTCGGAAATCAAGAATCACTCGTGGAACCAAGGCTGCCATTTGGTTTTGACCCAGCAGCGGAATTTTCCCAATACCGCAAAGTGGCCGATGAGGCTGAGTACAAGCAAGCGGTTGCAGCGCTGAAAGAGAAATTGGACGGATTGGATGTCAAGCTGCCGGTGCTGTACAAACAATACGTCGAATTGTGCGAGCCTGGCGGGTGTGAATTTCTGGGGTTTAATATCGACCCGCAATTTTCAAATTGCGTCGATGCGCTGATTCTGGTGCATATTGATGCTATCAAGGAAAAGAAATTTCAGCGCTATATCGGTTGTCATGCGGATAACTCGCAACAACGCCACTCGGCCTGATCCACTGCGCTTGTGCTTTTTGGGAAGAAAAGGCAACGACTGTTGGATTTAGTCAAAGCTCAATCCGGTTTCTTCCATGAAGACCACCAGTTCTTTAAGAACTTTTTGAATATGAGCTGGTTCCAGTCCGATGGATTTGGCCGTACGCTCTACTTCTGCATCATCTTTTTTCACGTTGTATAGGCCGTATCCGGCACGTTTCGCGAGCAGGTTACCCAAAGCGACTGCCAGTAATTCACGGGTAACCGTGGTTGCTTGCTCGAGCGCTTCGTGATACTGCGCAACAATCGCGATTTCAGCAGGCAACTTCCATATTTCAAGGAGTTTCCGGCCAAACAATCCATGATGTTTTTCCAGGAAATCGTCCAGTGATTTCTTCGAAGAAGGCGGATCGATGACATTGCGGGCTTGCAGTTCCGAAATGACCTGTATCAGAAATAGTTTGCCGATATCGTGCATTAGGCCCATGAAGAACACTTCTCTCGGTCTCGAGAGCTTTGCCAGTTGCGCGATCAGGTATGAAGCATGTGCGCAGGCGACACCGTGTCTCCACAGATCTTTGAGGATTTCCTGGTATTTTGGATTTCGCGCCATATATAAAGCCCGGTTCGCGATGATATCCACGAATTCTTTCGAAGTGTTGAGACCCAGAACGTTGATTGCTTGCTCGACAGTGTTGCTCGGGCGAAGTCCGCCATATCGCGGTGAATTGGCAACACTGATCAGTTTGGCGCTAATTACCATGTCTTTTCTTAGTAACGCGGTTATTTCATCCATGCCCGCATCTTTCCGCACCAGTTCCTCTAATTCATAGCTGATGTTAGGGAAACTGGGAAGATTTATCTCTCCGTTATTCAAGCGTTTGGCAATTTCCTGCAGCATGGATGCGCGTTGCTGCTGATTATCCGGCTTCGCCTTGGCAGTTACTGGCGAAGCCGAAGTCTGAGCCGTTTTTTCTTTCAGTTGTCCTTCCAGGATTGCAACCCGCGCTTTAAGCGCCATGATGGTGTGCTTCAATTCTTGCTGGTCATTGTAGGCAAAGATCATTTCCCGCACGGCCATTTCCAGGACTGAATAAAGTCTCTCGGTTTTGACGCAATAATTGAAAGCGCCGATGCGGCGCGCTTCGATGGCGCATTGCGGATCGTCCGGCGGGGAAATGAGCAGTACTGGGATATAGTGATTGCTGCAGACTTCCATCAGAAAATCGAGTCCCTGTGCCTGAGTGAAATTAACATCGAGAATAATCGCATCGATTCCTTGGAGGTCCAAGGGTGTGTTGTCCCATGACGACATTAAATGCAGTGTGCAGCTGTTGCGCAGTGCTGCTTGAATGGTTTCAAGTTCGTTGCGTTGACTGTTACAAATCAGGACACGATTCATCGACATTCCTCAAGCAATTTATTACTGGATCAAATTCTTTCAGAGCTTTCTTATGTTTTGTTGTCACGGCTTATTCGGACAGATCATAAAAAACTTTACGGTGATATTTACCGGTTTTCTGATATTAATAAAACCTGATGGTTTACACTGAAAACATTGCAAGCCGTGAAAATGCAACCTCATTTATCCGGCGCAGACTACTATTCAGTGTTTTCCTGAGCGGTTGTGGAACAGAAGGTAGGGATTGTCCGGGGTTTTCGCAGTAACGGTGTCGCTCGTAAATCGGTACAATAGTGACAAGCGGTGAAATATCATCGCGTTATTGTGATTAAACAACATGTCGACCCAATTCCTTGATTTTTCCCAGTTACGCCTTACCATCGACCCTGCCGCGTTAGGATTCCCGGATACCTCGGCGCTGCTGCAACATCCGTTATCGTGGATCGGGCAGGAGCGGGCGGAGCTGGCGGCACATTTCGGACTAAGCATGATGCAACCGGATTACCACTTATTCGTACTCGGCGAAGAAGGATCGGGGCGATCTTCCTTATTGCATCAGGCGATGCGAACGGCAGCGGCAAATCTGCCCGTGCCGCCGGATTTATGTTATCTGTACAACTTTGTCGCGCCGGACAAACCGCAGGCGGTGCGATTACCCGCGGGGCAAGGGCGTGTGTTACGGCAATCGCTGCTGCAACTGGCCAAGTCACTACCGGCGGAAATCATACAGTGCTTGAGCGGACAGAATTTCAAACTTAAAAGTGAACGCGCCGAAAAACAATTCAAAACCGAAACAGGCCAGGCCTATAACAAGCTGGATAAATTCGCCGAATCGCTGCACTTTGCGATACACCGTGAAGATGAGCAAATCGTTTTCACTTTGCTGGACGAAAAAGGCGAGATATTGACGGCGGAGAATTTGTTGAAGCTACCAAAGGCGCGGCGGAGCGCGATCGAGCAATCCGAGCAGGCGCTGCGGGACGCGATTCTGCAGTACTTTGAAGACTTCAAACGCATTGAGAAAGAAAAAGACCAGGCGCTGGCTTCGTTGCGGCAGCGCATCGTGCAACCGGTTGTTAGCCAGGCATTAAAGAAAGTGCAAAATGGTTTGCACAAACCGCTCAAGCAGCAAGACCGGTTGAAAGCCTATTTCGAGCAGATGGAAACCGATATTCTCGCCAACCTGGCGTTGTTCGAAACCGATCCGGGCGATGAAGAGAAACGGCAAGCGGAATTAAGTCAGATATTTTCGCGTTATCAAATCAATCTGGTCGTGGACAATGCGGATGAGCGCGGCGCGCCGGTTCTTATCGAAGACAATCCTTCCGCTTATGCCTTATTTGGCAGCATCGATTATCAATTCGAGAATGGAAAGCTGAAGACCGATTTCATGCGGATTCGTGTGGGTAATCTGTTAAAAGCGCACGGTGGTTTCTTGATGTTGCATCTGAATGATTTGTTGACGGACGGTCCGTTGTGGGTGAAGTTGCGGCGATTCCTGCGCAGTAAACGGTTGCAAATCGAAGAACCGGGATCGGCCTGGGCTGCCAATGCACCGGCATCGCTCGAGCCCGAAGCGGTCGACGTAAACGTCAAAATTGTTCTAATCGGATCGCGTGACCAATACTACGATTTACAGGAAATCGATCCCGAATTTATGCGCCGCTTCCGGGTGAAAGTGGATTTTGCCGATAGTTTTGTTGCCAGCCGGGATACTTATCTGGCATCGGCAGTTTTTGTTTCGCATGCCTGCGAAGCCGCTAAATTACCGCATTTCTCCGCTACTGCGGTTGCCCGTCTGCTTGAAGAATCGCACCGGGAAGTGGAAGATCAAAAACGCCAGAGCGCGATTTTCGCCCGCATTGAAATGCTGATTCTGGAAAGCGCGGCGATATGTAACGCCCGTCGTGGCCGCTTGGTGGAAGTGGCGGATATTTCGGCAGCGCTGCAGGCTCGCCGGCTGCGTCATAATTATCCGGACTTGCGCTTGCAGGAAGCGATTCTCGAGGATGAAATCGCGATTGCATTAACCGGTGAGGAAACCGGCCAGTTGAATGCATTGACGCAAATCGACTTGGGTGATCACAGTTTCGGCACGCCGGTGCGGGTGACGGCGCGCACCTTTGCCGGTGAAGACGGTGTGCTCAATATCGCTCGCGAAGTCGACATGTCCGGGCCGATCCACGATAAAGGCATGCTGATTCTGCAAAATTACCTGACCGGTTTATTTGCGCATATTGCACCGCTGGCGCTCAGCGCATCGATTGTGTTCGAGCAGGAATATACCAGCGTTGAAGGCGACTCGGCTTCGTGCGCGGAACTTTATGCATTACTGTCGTCGCTGGCGGATGTGCCGCTGAGGCAGGGTATTGCGGTGACAGGCGCGTTGAATCAATTCGGTGAAGTGCTGCCGGTGGGCGGCATCAACGATAAGATCGAAGGGTTTTTCAAATTGTGCGAGAAACGCGGGTTGACCGGCGAGCAGGGCGTGCTGATCCCTTATCAAAACCGTCAGCACTTGATGCTGGATCACGCCGTGGTCGAAGCGGTCAAACAAGGATTGTTTGCCATTTACACCATGGAACATGTCACGCAAGGGCTGGAATTGCTGACCGGTTTACCGGCGGGAAATATAGAACTGGCGCATGCGCATGGCTACTCATCCGATACCGTTCTTGGGCATGCGCAGAAAACGTTATTGACTTTCCGCCGTGCTTGCCAATTGACGCAACATCCGAAAACCGAGCACCGGCGGCTGCCGTCAAGGCTGGATAAATAGTTGCTCTGAGTCATGGCCGGGAACCGGCCGTTGGTGTGATCGTTTCGATAGGGTACGCACGATGAATACTTCGCAAGAAATCGCCAGCCAACAGCAACGCTACCGCGATGTGCGCAAGGTGACGCTGATCGGATCGGTGCTCGATTTTGTGTTGGGTGTCGCCAAAATTCTGGTGGGCTGGTTAGCCAATTCGCAAGCGTTGATCGCCGATGGCATTCACTCGTTTTCGGATTTGTTGACAGATTTCATGGTGCTCTACGCCGCCAGGCACTCGCATCAAGCCGCCGATGAAACGCATCCGTACGGTCACGGCAGGATTGAAACGGTCGCAACGGTCAGTCTTGGCTTGGTGCTGACCGGCATCGGCATCGGCATCGCCTACAGCGCGGTGCAACGGCTCAACGAACCTGATGTTTTATTGGAGTTCAGCGTGGTTGCCGCACTGGTTGCTGTGGTGTCGATCGTCTCGAAGGAATGGATTTACCGCTATACCATGGCCGCCGCGCGCCGTTTGCGTTCGGAAATGCTGATGGCGAATGCCTGGCACAGCCGCTCCGATGCATTCTCGTCGATTGTGGTACTGATCGGGATTGCCGGTGTCATGCTCGGGCATGCGTATCTCGATGCGGTAGCGGCGGTTATCGTGGCGGCGATGATCGCCAAGATTGGCTTTGATCTGGTGCGCTCAAGCACGCAGGAATTGATCGATAGCGCGCTCGAACCCGATAAGGTATCCGCGATCCGCGATCATATTCATGCCGTCAACGGTGTGCGCTCAGCCCACACCCTGCGTACGCGCAAAAGCGCCGGTAATGCGTTTGTCGACGTGCATATCCAGGTCGATCCCCGCTTAAGCGTGTCGGAAGGTCATCAGATCGCCGATGCCGTGCGCCAGCGGTTACTTGAGCAAATCGATGAAGTCACCGACGTGACCATTCATATCGATCCGGAGAACGACGAAGCCAGCTCGCCCAGCAGCGATTTGCCGCCACGCGAACAAGTTATCAAGGAACTCAAACAACGCTGGCCGCGATTACCGGAGGTGTCTGTCGAAGCAGTGACGCTGCACTACCTAAGCGGACGGATCGATGTGGTCATCGATCTGCCGATCACCATCTTGCAAAACATCGATCAGGCAGCGGCCTTAGTACAGGAACTGAGACAGGCCGTTGCAACCTGGTCCGTGATTGGTGATGTGCAGGTGCGGTTTAAGGTTTGAAGGTTAACGAGTCGTGAAATGCTTCGAATTCTTCGGGAAGTGCTATGAACAAACCGGCAATTTAAGTGCAGATTTGCTACTTGCGATATTATTTGTAGAAAAGTGGAGCATTCGCATCGGAGGAAGAAGCGAATGATCATGGTGCCTATCATCACCGACTAAGCCGACTAAGAGACCGCTGGATAGAAGCAAGGAATTAGGATCAGCGGTTTGATTGATCCGGAAAAGTTTCCATGTAGCTACCTTTCAAAGAGGTGGCAAGAATAAGAGTAGGATAAATTTAGTATTTTTTTAGGGCAAATCGATAGCCAGCTTGGTTAGTCATAAGGTAAAATTCTGGCTATATGGAGGAAGGTTTTTTTCCTTTTTCTATCGACGGATCGATTATGAGCAGTAATCAGTCAAAGGGTTTTGCAAATTTTGCCAGAATGCCGGGTATGTTGGTTTAGTCTGAAATCTCTGCAATGTCGATGTACGCGATACCTGGTTCGATCAATCATGTCATTAAAATTGAGAGTTAGAATGAAACTAAAAACGATTTTGTTATCGCTGGGATTACTTTCGGCAACTGGTGCTGTTGCTGCGCCGACCTATACCTTTACTCTAGATGCAGCCGGTCCGGTGCAAACTGCTTTTGGTGTGGATTATGGGCTTATCGGAACGCCCGCTTCTCTTGCAGTCGCTGGCAATATAGATGAGATGGATGTCAATCCTGCTCCGTCCATTCTTCAGTCCGTGACGTCCGGCATTAGCGGCAGCATCAATGTGGGCGGGGAAGAACTGTCCGTGACCTCGATGACTATTGAAGCTTATGACAATGTTACGTTAACTGGCGCTCCCAGCAGCGATGACATGCTTCGTGTGGTTCTGGGCATTGATCCAGCCGACACTATCGATGGAAAAGATGGGTGGAGCGCGGTTTTTATGCGTAAGGGATCGGGTGATACTTTTTCCCTTGACGGAGATACTTCCGCCTCTGAACTTACTCAAATTGTAACCGGGATTTACAGTACTGGTTCCAGCCTGTTTATGCTGTCGGGTACCCCTGGGGTGGATTATGGCGTCGTCAATGTGAGGCCGAATGAATTTTCCATGACGGCGGAGAGCGTGACTTCTCCCGTTCCCGAGCCGTCGCAGGTCGCTCTGTTTGGCGCGGGGCTTGCTGCTTTGTGGGGCGCTAGCGCATTTGGAAGGCTTCGCCGGAAGGATGCTGTGGTCAGTTGCTCTTGCGGCCAATCAGAATCTTTCTCTTAGCCTATAGCTGATTCTGGAACGCAAAAAGGCTGTTCTTTTGGGAACGGCCTTTTTGCAGGCGGTTCGCTTATCGCTTGCGCGCATGTGTGTATGCTGCGTTCCTTGTGCTTGGATGGGAAAACGCTATTTGCTCTATTCTTTACACTCCATTGTATTTCACTTCCGTGAGTATGGTGGAGAAGTACTGGTATGGTTTGGTGCTAATTGTGTTGTTTCTGTAGGCGAGCCTTATGTTTTTGTGCAAGGCTTTTACCAGAGTTCCTCTGGTTTCTGATCCCTTGTTCTTGAATATGCTCGTTAGTTTATCAGGAGCGCGGTCATTCGGGGTGAAGCTCGAATTTTCTCAAAATCCGGAGACATTTTTCAATTCCATCAAAGCGTTTTGCCAGAGTTCCGTGAGATCGACTGGGCGTTTTCTCATTCTTCATTGATCTACTTTATAGGGATGCCGGACTCGTTTTTAGTGTTGATGTATCTGTCAAGGTGCGAATTCCTTGTCATTTCCTAACTTATTATCCATCATAATTTGTTTCAGGACGAAGGCACGCGCATCATCATCCGCCGACAAAGTGGCGTCCGAATTGAATCTGAAATACCGCCTGGCGCGGCATGATTTGCTGGAAACGACGGCAGTTGAATGGTCGCAGGTTAAATACCGGTAGTTGTCGAATCGCTTTAAGGAAATCGGATCAGTCGATTGATTGACCTGAATAATATTTCAGCATATTCGTCTTCCAAGCTGAAAAATTAATTTTAAAAATAGGACAAAGTTAGTATTTTCTTAGGACAAATGGATAGCCAGGATGATTGGTTAAAAGTTAAACTTCTGGTTATATGGAGAAAAGCTTATTTTTCCATAGGTGTGAGTTATCAATATCAATAAGACGAAGAGATTCTTCGAATATTAACGAGATTTTGAGTGAGTGGGCTTTGCTTTGAGATCAATGAAATATTGATGGATCTGCAATTGATCTGATGAATCATGATTTAAGAAATCGGGAGTTAAAATGAAACTAAAAACAGTTATTTTGTCATTGGGATTACTTTCGGCGACCGGTGTCGTTGCAGCGCCGGTGCAATGGGCTGGAAACGGTCATTGGTACGAATTGGTGTCAACACCGCTTAGTTTTGGCGATGCGGTGGCAGAAGCTTCGACGCGCACGCATTTAGGGTTGGGCGGGCATCTGGTTACTATCACATCGGCTGATGAAAATGCTTTCGTGCACGGACTCACGGGCGGCGGCGCTGCTTGGTTGGGCGCCAGCGATGCAGCGGTGGAGGGCGAATGGCGTTGGGCGAGCGGCCCGGAAGCAGGCGATTTGCTGACTTATACCAATTGGGGCCCTGGAGAGCCGAACAACGTCGGTAACGAAGATTTTGCGGTTTATAACAACCCGTGGGGCGGCGGACTTTGGAACGATCGGCCGGACGCTGGAATTGCTTATATCGTCGAATATAGCGCGCCGGTTCCGGAACCAGAAACTTATGCCATGTTGCTGGCGGGCTTGAGCATCATCGGTTTTGCCGGACGACGGATGAGAAAAAGTTAATTTTTATTAAGTTGCCAGTCATTAAAAAACCTCGCGGCCTATGGCAGCGAGGTTTTTTGTTTGGTACTGGTATCTTCAATGACTCCAAAAAACAACGGCCGGTTGCAACATTACAACCGGCCGTTGTTCAAATAAATCCAGTAATTTTTGTTTACGATTTATTTTCTTTGTTGCGGCGCAACGGGATTTTACGGATCAACGGAACGCAGAATAATCCCAGCAGCAGACCGGCCAGCATCATGCCATACGTTTGCAGATTATCGGTAGTGAACTGTGTGATTTGTCTGACCATTTTGCTTTGATCGGCTTTATCCGAGAGCTTCGGCAAATTTTCCGCTTCGTAAGTATCGTTGATATTGTGATGCGTCAATCCAGGGATACCCGGTATATCGGCGCCACCTTTTCCAACGACCAGTTGTGCTTTCATACCTTTTTCCATGTGATGGGAAATATCGCAGTGAACAAGGTAGGTGTCGTCTCCGCCGGGAACAATGATCGTGCCGGATACCGTTTTCGGACCGGTTACTTCCAGGTGGAACATTCCATATTTATAGAGATACTTCGGCAAGCCGTGCATCATGAATTGATGACGGATGTTATCTTCGTTGATGAAATGAAATGTGACTTTGGCGCAAGGCTTGACATGCCATTCTTGCTGATCAAAAGCGAAAGCGGTTCCGGGAAATTTTGCGGAATATTTTCTGCCGGCCCGGACGGTAATTTCCACTTCTTCGGAAATGCTGCGGCAACTGCTGGGTAATTGATCCAGGTTTTGCCCCATGATCATCGTGCCTTCGTGATCCATCATATGGTCGTGATCCATGTGGTGATGGTGTTGCATATCGCCGTGTTCCGTTGCTTGCACGCCGTGTGTGCTGTGATCGACGTCATGATCGTGCGCATGGTCGCTGTGATCCATTTTCGAATGGTCGACCGCGACGCCGCTGTCCTTGCTCATGTCGTGACCGCTGTGGTCATGCGCATCCTGCTTGGTTGTTTTTTGATCGCTATGATCATGTTGCGCATGATCGTGCTCGCTGGGTTTTGCCGGTTGCTGTGCATGGACGTTCGCACTCAAGGCAAAAAAACCGGCAAGCAAGAAAGTGATAGTCGTTGTCTTAACCATTATTGATTACCCCCTTTAGGGCTTCTTAAACGTGAAACGGCTGCTACCGTGCTTAGTTTGATTTGTTCCCGTTTGGCGAAAATCAGGTAGATCAGCAATCCTGCCAGTAAACCGATCAATGCGTAGATCAGTGAGGTTTGCGTCGCAGGCATCAATCCTTCACGTTCACCCGGTGATCCAAGGCTTGCCCAATCGTCAAGGTCCTGCCAGATCGGATAGCGTCTTTGATAATATTCCTTGGTGAAATATTCGCTTAAGTCGATGCCGAAATGACTGACTTTGGGTAAGCCGTTACCGTTCAAATAGGATTTATAAACGATCGAACTCATACTGCCGCCTTCGGCCATGCCGTTGGTGGTAATGCCTTTTTCACGGTGATCGTGAATTAGCCAATCACCTTCGCCATAGCTATGTTTGCCGTCATCAATGGTTTCCAGCTTCAGATCGAGGCGTTGCGCTGGTGCCATGTCAAAGACATCGCGCATGATCTGCGCAATCGGATTATGTTCCACGCCGTCATAATGCGTGATCGTGGCATGATGGCCATGGGTATGGACGGCGATCAGTTCACCACCGCTATTCAACATCCGCAGCTTGATTTTTTGATCCTGCTCCACGATGATCAGCGATTCCCTGAGCGTGTAAGGGAACGATAAACCGTTCAGCGTATAGTAATCTTCACTGGCGTCGGTAATGTCATAGCGTTGATTCATATCGCGGGCGATCAGCCGGGGATCGTTGTATTTCTGGATGATTTCGCCCAGTTCTTTATCCATTGCGTGATAATGCAGATCGTATTCCTGATCGTATTGCTCTTTAACCGCGACGGATGGGTGGCGCACATGACCGGCACCGATGTTCAAAGTTTGCAGCCAGTTATTCGGCCGGTTTTCTTCAATAACGATCATACCGGCCAGCCCCATTGCCAAGTGGGTATGCGTTTGCACGTGGCAGTGATAGAACATGGTTCCCGGCTGGCGCGCCTGGAACTGATAAATCCGGCGCTCGCCGGGCATCAATTCAACTTCGCTGGTTTGCGGCACACCGTCTTGGCCGCCATGCTCGCCGTGGGAAAATGGATGGTCGACACCGTGCAAATGAATGCTATGAGGGAAGTAATGCGTGTTTTCCAGTACGATTTGCACAATATCGCCGACTTCAACCCGGATGACCGGGGATGGCAGTCTCAACAGCGGATTGGCGCGTACGCTTTCAAAATTCTCGGTCGACATACCGCTGGTTTTCGGAGCGAATACCCATGCACCCGGTTGTATTCCGGGTGCGATGTCGAATGTCGGCACCAGTCCTGGAAAGTCGGGCGATTTGCCGTTTAATTCCATAATTTCCAGTTTGATAATGATCCGGTCAGGATCGCCATCGCCGTCCAGATCATCGGTTTTAATGATGGCATCCGGCGACAAGCCGGTTTTCATCAGGGTATCCATCGAAATATTATTAGTGCCCTTGACCGCCGCTGCGATCCACGCGGGATTATCAGGGCTGCAACCGGGGGATGCTTCAATTTTCACACCTTCGATTTCTTGCGCTTCGCGCCAAGCGGGTGAAATAATCGGGTCGCACGGTTCTTCGAAGGTTAATGCGGCTCGATCAACTTTTACCGTGCTGGGCAACTTCAGCGATGCTTGCGCGGTCATTGCCGCTGACATGAGAAAGGAAGTCAATAGGGCAAAAAATATATGGGTAGGCATATCAACGCACCTTTAGAATTAATCTAATCACAAAAAATAAATAATAATCAGGTTGTGCAATTATTTTTAACTTAGTTGTCAATTCCAATAGCCGGAATTTACTGCCTGGGACAGTTCTGAAAGAATAAAATTCGTGTAGCAGTGTATTTGCAGGCAGGTAGAATTACGAGGAATATCTTTTCTTCACATGTGCAATACTTCATTATCCATCACGCTATTGTCATCAGTTATTATACAGAACCCTATTATGCTTTTGTGGTTTTCCATTATCGAATCGATGTTAATTTTAAATTCTTGAAGAAAATTTTCGTGTGACGAATCATTATCTTTTGATTGCAGGAATTCACCTGCAATGTGTACGTATCGCCAAATTAATTCCGAAGCGCTATTTGACTTCTTTGGGGTGCTGCTTAATCAGTTTCTTGTTGATCGCTTGCAATGCCAGTGACTCCGGTCAGCCATCGGCACGCCCGGATTCTGCGATATCGGTTACTTATATCACAGCACAACCGGTTGATATACCGGTGAGTCTCGAAACAATCGCACAAGCGGAGGGCGCGAAAGAAGTGGAAATTCGTCCTCGAGTCAGCGGGATTGTCCTCAAACGCCTGTACGCGGAAGGTACTGAAGTCGAAGCCGGTCAAGCATTGTATCTGATCGATCCGGAGCCTTTCGAAAATGCTTTGGCTGAGGCTAAAGCGGAATTCCGTGAGCAGGATGTGCGTGTGATGCGAGCGAGAAGCGATGAACAACGCCAACGGCAATTATTGGCGCAGAACTTTGTCAGTCAGCGAGCTTATGATTTGGCAACGGCGGATTTGGCGATAGCGGTAGCTGGCTTGCAAGCGGCAAAAGTTCGTGTTCAGCAAGCGCAGCTCAATTTGTCTTACACCACAGTCAAAGCGCCTATCCATGGCGTGACGGGGCGGTCGCTTTTCTCGGAAGGTGCATTGGTGTCGGCCAATAGCAGCGTGTTAACGACATTGGCGCAGCTGTCTCCGATCTGGGTGCGATTCAGTTTCTCGGATAATGAGTTAACGAAATTCGGCGGCCATTTGCAACCCAATAATGTTCAGAAAGTTATCTTAATTTTGCCGGATGGTTCGGAATATCAACAGGAAGGCGAAATTAATTTTGCCGCCAGTAAAATTGATCCTTTGCTGGGCACACAACAATTGCGCGCTACTTTTGAGAATGCCGATCAGCGCATTCTACCCGGCCAATTTGTACGGGTACGCGTGATTGCGAGGGAATCCAGAACAGTTTTCGTGGTGCCGCAGGTCGCGGTATTGACTTCTGATTTTGGTCGGTATGTTTATGTGATCGATGAGAAAAATACCATCGTACAGAGACCGGTAATCGCGGGAGATTGGATCGGTAAGGACTGGATCATTATGGATGGATTAAAAACAGGTGATCGCGTTGTAGTTGATAATCTCATCAAATTGGCGCCTGGAAAAAATGTGGCGCCGCAATTACTGGAAACTTCTCCTTCTTAAATTACAGATGCATAAGTCAAATTGGTTTCAAGGCATGATATAAAATTCGCCGCCGAATCCGGTGATCGGTATTTTTCTGTAGTTATTGGCTATCGCGTATTCGATCAGGGGTTTATTTAAATCGGTTAAATCTCCGTCTTCACCGGAACCGATGATAATTGCTGCTGGCGGGGCTTGAGAAAACAGATCATCGAGATTATTTGTCGAGGTTCCAACAAAGTGCTTACGTTGCTCAGCGGTGAGGAGATTACCGATTCTATAAAGAAACGGACCGGTTGAGAACTCAGGGTAAACCGGAAGATTTGATTCCAAGGCATAAATGGGAGACAAAGAAGCAATCTTGCGATCAGTAGAAATGTCATTTTCTGTAAGCGCAAGCCGCATCTCCTTGGAGATGGTATGTAATCTGAGACCTACCCAGGATTCTTGATGCGCTGAACGTGAAATGAATGTTAATAAGCTTGGTCCATTGTAAACAGTGGATGCTAATATAAATATAACAATCAGTTGCTTATTTATTCTTAATTTTTCTTCAGAATCGGATGCTAAGGAAAAGATGAGTAGAATAAATAGAAAACTTATGGGAATTGAATAGTAATGTGACCAAGTAGGTGTTGGAGTCAACGCAGTTAGAATCGCGATAAGAACCAGAAAGAAAGTTAGCGATGTTCCCGCAGGCAGTTGTTTGTAGATATCTTTAAATGATTGAAAGTTCTTGATCAATAGCCCAAATCCAAGAGAAATAGCCAGCAGAAGAAGCAAATTATCTGTTTTGAACAAGTGCCTGTAAGCAAATTGCAGTTTTGAATATAAGGACATTGGTCCATCAAAATCAGTTATCTGCCGCCATTGGGTATTGAAATTATGAAATCCGAGATTGTTAAAGATGAAGGACTCAAGATCGGAAATGAATAGCAGAACGGGGAGTAAGCCAATGATAATTCCTGTTAGATAAAAAAGAATACACAAAATACTTTTTCTGTAATCTTTAGATGAATTTTTGTTCCCTATCATGAAGCAAATAATCATCAGTGCGAATGGAGCGGTGAGTGTGGCGAAAGTGAGTTTTGTTCCTATCGCAAGGGCGAGACAGATGCCCGCAAACATGATCCCAAGCAGCTTGATCTGATTCTCGAAAAACGAAATATAAAATAGGTAAAAACTGATTATCGAAAACGCCACTGGCATGATGAAATTAGTTGCCAGTGCGGCTGAACTGAGAATACTAAAGTTTAATAAAAAGAGTATAACGATACCTAAGGAAAGAAATCCGTCATGCAAGATCCGGCGCGATAACAAATACAAAAATAAGGATGATAGCGCAAGAAAAAAAAGGCTGATTAGCTTGCCTATCAAAAAATAATGCGATTCTATGTCGAGAATCTTGAAAAGACTTCCATAGAGTAACGGGAGATAAGGCATCTGCAAGTATGCAAAGTCCTTGTAGAGTACATAACCTTTTGAAACAAGGACACTGGCCGAAATGTACATGTGCTCATCGTACCAGAAGTACGTCATATTCATGGAAGCTGCGCCAGCAATTGCAAACATGAGGATTGCAATTAAGAACCGGAATGCAAGTTTGTCAGATTTCATTTCGTAGGTTTCCTGGATTTCGAGTAAGCAATGTTAAAGTGCCGCCGAATCTTTTAATTTGAGCCGTTCCTGGCAGTATGTTTTGTTTTCTTATCGATTCGCTGACAAGGAATCGTGTTGAAAGTTGATGTCGAAAATGTGAAGAGCCGATTTTCCTTCAGCCTCGAATTAACTTAGGATGGCGGTAACAAAAGCTGCTACCGCAATACCCACCAAAACGCCCGCAGCGATTTCGATGCGGGTGTGACCCATGCGCTCTCGCAAGGTTGGACGATCCGGCATGGTGATCGCCAGCTTGTTGATAATTGCGGCATGCTTTCCAACCTGGCGGCGCAGACTATTGGCGTCCAGCATGACAATGAATGCCAGTGTTAAAGCTACGCCAAAAGCGGGGTGATCGATGCCTTCCTTTAAAGCAATGAGAGCGGCCATGCTGCTGACAATGGCGCTATGATTACTTGGCAAGCCGCCATAACCGATTTGGCCGAATGCCAGTTGTTTTGCCTTGACACTGTTGATAATAAATTTCATGACGCCGGCTGTTAGCCAAGCGAGAAAGGGGGTTAATGCATAAGAGAAATCCATGATCATCCTTGAACCGGCCAAAGCACCCAACCACATGCAGCAACCCAAAGGGCTACCGTCAGCAGTAATTGCCAATCACTCAATAATGCATCAGTGGGTGATTCACCACCTTCAAATTTTTCGACGATGTACCAATAGCGGAACATGCCGAACATTACCAAAGGTACAGTGATAACCAGTTGGGATTTGGCTGACATTACAAACATGCTATAAAAAATCAATGCACTGGTTGCAGAGATCTCGGCATACCGATCGACGAGCGATACCGAGTATTTCTCCAGAACCTTGCGGCTTTTCACACCAATCTGGCTCAATTCTTGGCGGCGTTTGACCGCAGCCAGATAAAGCGCCAAACTGAGGGTGGTAATAAACATCCAGTCTGAAACCGGCACCGACAAGGCCGTGGCGCCGGCGTAAACTCTGAGCACGAAACCGATGGCGATCGTAAAAATATCCAATACCGGCTGATATTTTAGTATAAACGTATAGGCCAGATTGAGGATGAGATAAGCTATGATCACCCATACCACGTTTGAGAAGTAAAACCATCCCCAGATTAATGTTGCGTATAACACGCCCAGTGTCAATAGTGCCGCGGGAATGGTTACAATACCGGTTGCCAAGGGACGTGTTTTGGATTTTTTCGGGTGACGGCGGTCATGCTCGATATCATGTATATCATTGATAATATAAGTTGCTGAAGAAGCCAAACAGAAAAGCAACGTTGCCAGCAAGGCCTGTTGCACGGCTTCGGGATTAAGAAATTCACCGGTAAACAAGAGTGGGGCTAGAACAAAGCTATTTTTTATCCACTGCTTCGGCCGCATGAGTTTAATTACACCGATCATCTGCTGAGAAAACGTGTAAGTCTGTTTGGTATCGTTCATAGGTATACGCTTTTGGGTCCAGATGTTATTGCTGGAGGTAATATCATTCTTTATTGTCAATGATCATGATTATTGCAGTATTTTTATTAATACTCAAAGTATTAGGATAGCAATTGTAATAAAATAAGGTTTTTTGCAAGTTTTTCCCCATACACTTATACCTGCAAGCTCTTGCAGTTTAATTAAAATCTTACTTGATGAAACTGGCAATAACCTATGCAATTCTTGCGCTAATCGCGACAGCAGCGAATATTGGCGCCCAGGATTTTTTCATTCGCGTGTACTCGGGAGCGTATGATGTCTTGCTATCGGTGGCGATAGGAACCGGGGTCGGGTTAGTGGTGAAGTATGTTCTCGATAAGCGGTATATTTTCAACTTTCGTGCCCGTAGCGTGGCGCATGACGGTCAAGTTTTCACGCTCTATGTGCTAATGGGGGTGGCTACAACCTTAATTTTCTGGGGGTTTGAGTTTGGCTTTCACTATCTTTTTGGAACAAAAGAGATGCGTTATTTGGGGGGTGTCATCGGTTTGGCTATCGGCTATTTGACTAAATACCATCTCGACAAGCGGTTTGTCTTCCGCGATAAGGGGGAGTCGTGAGAACAGTTTCCTCCTGGGGCCGTCTCAGTGCACCTCTTCATCGAGTTGTTGTGCTTAATGATCCGGGGAGGGTAAAGAGTATCGTTTCCCGTGAATATCCTTCAGGGTTGGCTCATGGCATGGGGCGAAGTTACGGCGACGCTTGCCTTAATCCAGATGGCGTGCTTTGGCTTACTACCGGCCTGGATCACTTCATTGCTTTCGATGATAAAACCGGAAGGCTGGTTTGCGAGGCCGGTGTATTGTTGCGAGATATCCAGCGGCTGGTGATTCCGCGAGGCTGGATTCTGCCTGTTACGCCGGGCACACAGCTCGTGACAGTTGGCGGCGCGATCGCCAACGATGTACACGGCAAGAATCACCATCTTCTTGGTTCGTTCGGTGATCATGTTCAGAGAATCAAATTGATTCGTACCGATGGTGAAATAATCGAATGCGGCCCCCATACTCAACCGGATTGGTTTGCTGCAACTGTTGGCGGATTGGGGTTGACGGGCATAATCGTGGAAGCGGAGATTCAATTGCGCCGGGTTGCGAGTCCGTGGTTGCAGACCGAAACGATTCCCTATGGTGATTTGGATGAATTTTTCCAACTCGCGGATGGCTCCGAGGTTGACTGGGAGCACACCGTTTCCTGGATCGACTGTGTCTCCGGCAACGGCAACCGGGGGCTTTTCATGCGAGGCAATTTTTCGGATAGCGAGCAACGGCCGGAACCCAAAAAACGGCAACTGGTCATGCCTTTCGTGCCGCCTATTTCGCTGGTAAACAGCTTATCGCTGCGGCCATTCAACGCGGCATACTACAATCTCAAGAAGTCGAAGGCAGGATCAGCCATTGTCCATTACGAGTCTTTCTTTTATCCACTGGATAATCTTTTGGAATGGAACCGGATGTATGGTCCGAAAGGGTTCTTTCAGTACCAAAGTGTGGTGCCTCGCGAAGCCGGGCAAGATGCGACCCGAGCCATGCTGGGTGAAATCGCCAAATCCGGTGAAGGGTCTTTTCTCGCCGTTCTAAAGACTTTCGGCAATAGACAGCCGGTTGGGATGATGAGTTTTCCACGCCCCGGTGTTACTCTGGCGCTGGATTTCCCAAATAAGAGCGCGAAAACGCTTAAGCTGTTTGAACGCATGGATGCCATTGTGCGGGAAGCGGGGGGCAGGATTTATCCGGCCAAGGATGCCCGCATGCCCCGGGATTTGTTTGAAGCGGGTTATCCGCGATTACATGAATTTTTGAAGTATCGTGATCCCGGTATCAGCTCGGGATTGTCACGCCGTTTAATGGGAGCATGAAATGAACAACAAGCAACGGATTGTCATCGTCGGTGCTACGTCGGCGATCGCCGAGCACTGCGTCAGACTGTGGGCGCAAGATCAACCGGTGGACCTGACTTTGATCGGACGGGATGCCGACCGGATTAAACGTGTTGCTGCCGATATCGGTGCGCGCAGTCCCGAAGCGGATATTCACGTGACACAACTGGATTTTCTCGATACGGCCGCCATTCAAACGGCGGTTGACGAGATTGCCAAGCAGCAAACCGTTGATATTGTTTTGATTGCGCACGGTTCTCTGCCGGAACAAGATGCTTGCCAGAATGATTTGCAGGCGTGCCGGGAGGCGTTGGAAATCAATGGAATTTCTCCGCTGCTTTTCGCCGAAGCGTTTGCGAAGCATATGGCAAAGGCTGATTCCGGTACCTTGGTACTGGTAGGGTCGGTGGCTGGTGACAGAGGGCGCAAGTCCAATTATGTTTATGGTTCGGCCAAAGGCTTGGTGACGCGATACGCGCAAGGCCTGCAACACCGCTTCGCGGGAACCGGTGTCAAGGTTGTTCTGGTTAAACCGGGGCCGACAGACACACCGATGACTGCACACTTGAAAGCTCAAGGCGCTAAATTAGCCTCTGTCGAAGCAATTGCAAAAAACATTGTGGATGGGGTTAAACGTGGCCAGCCGGTCGTGTACGCGCCACCAAAATGGAGGCTGATTATGTTGATTATTCAGCATTTACCCAATTTTATCTTTCATAAATTGAACATCTAGTGAAACGCTAAACGTTGAATAATATTAAGGGAGCTTCTATAAATTCAGTATGTTATACGATCCGGGGCGAGTGCAAAAAACTTTGCCGCAGTATAAAATTGAAAGACGAGGAGATAATTGTATCGAACGACCATAAATCGTAGCGAGACGGATTAAGCAATCGAAGGATTGGATGCCCGTAAATATGAATATTTAGTGATACCCCTAAATAGAAAACGGCCCCTGAAAACTGACAGGAGCCGTTTGATAATCAATCAACCGATTAATCTTTACTACCGGCAGGAGCACCCAGTCTTTCGCCTGATTCAGGATCTTTATATAAGCTTGGCGGTTTATTATATGGTTTAGGTTCGCCACATCCAGATAATGCGGCTGTACTAACAAAAGCTAACAGGACGGCTGCGAAAATTGTGTATTTCATGAGAATCTCCTTTGTTACTAAAATAATAATGTTTATAAACAAATTTAATGTCACGTTGAAACTTCATCAGCTACAAGCCACATCTCCTAAAATCTTTTTCCGCAATGTCCTTTTCTTTTACAGAAGAAGATCTTGTAATAGAAAATCATCCAACTTATGTAACCTATTGATCTCCTAAAATTAGAGAGACATGGTTTCAAATCGAATAAGAAAACGACTTATTCATATTAAGCATAACACTAAAAAAAAAAGGATGGAATTGTTAATGCATCAGATAACCGTATATTTATCAAAGAAAATGGTGCGGGGTCTGTGAATTTTTTGTGATTTTGATGAAGATTCTTCCCATAAAATAAACAGTTAGTGATCGATTGCAAATGAATATTCTGGATGATTTTTGAAACAACCAAGCGGATCAAAATTTCATCCATCGCTGCTGAATGAATCGCTCCGGTGCTTTATTTCCATAAATTTGGTAAAAACCACCGTCTTTAGACGGTGACTTTGACTTTAAATGTGTTGATTCATGCGCGTTTAGCTTGGTGCGGGTAGACGACTTTAGTCGTCTGCACCCAAGCTGCGCTAACCCACCTACTTTCAGTGGGTGGTAGTTTATTGTCCATCATAAGGTTAAAACCACCGGCTTCAGCCGGTCAGCTTTAGCTGCGAGAATATGCCACACAGGAGGTGTGGCATGGATTATAGATATGGAAGTCATACGGTTTATCAGATTGAA
>WBZO01002740.1_pt1 | contig 22140 bp, 19 predicted proteins | sample 5204261 | NCBI WGS metagenome assembly WBZO01 (sample SAMN12412400, study PRJNA552823) | activated sludge metagenome | isolation source: activated sludge from anammox sidestream of wastewater treatment plant... | place: USA: North Carolina | collected 2017-09 | reverse complement strand
CTGCCTCGAGACCGCGCTCGCGGCGAAGTTCGACGCGGCGATCCGCGAGGCGCTCGGCGTCGCCCCGCCGCGGCCGCAGGGCTACGCAGACCTGGAGTCCCTGCCGCAGCGGTTCGAAGTGATCGATGCGGACGCGGCAGCGGTCAAGCGCTTCATCGCCGCGGCAGCCGGCGCCGCCTGACGCTCACAGCAGGCCGCCGCGGCCGCTCTCCCAGCGCCGGTGCTCGGTGGTGAGGATCTCGACGTGCTCGCGCTCCTCGGCCGCGAGCTCCCTGTAGAGCTGGCGCTCCGCGGAGCCCTCGGGCGCGCGCGCGCCGCGCTGAGCGAAGAAATCCGCCGCCCGCTGCTCGAACGCGATCGCGATGCGGAAGAGGTTCGCGGGGTCGTCCGGACGGCGCTCCACGCCGGCGAAGATCGCGGCCCGGTCGAACTGGAAGTCGGGCGCGGGCGCGGGCAGCTCGGCGTGATAGCGGCGCGTCAGGGTCGCCATGTGCTCCTTCTCCATCCCGGCCAGGCGGCCGAAGAGGTCGCGCAGCGCGGGCTCCGCCGCGTCGCGCGCCGCGCGCTCGTAGAAGGCGAGCCCCCCGATCTCGATCTCGAACGCCATCCGGATCGCCTCCAGCGCGCGCTCGTCCTCGATCGGCCCGCGGTCGAGCAGCTCGAGCCGGCCCTTGCAGTGCGGGCACATGCCGTAGGGGAAGGCGAAGCCCTCGCTCACCTTGCCGCACGCGGCGCAGCGCCAGCGCAGCTCGACGCCGGCGCAGCACACGTATGCTTCCTCGTCTTCGAGCGGTCGGTGGCAGCGCGGGCAGACGCTCATGACAGTCGGGCCTCGATGGAATCGGGGTCGTCCGGCGCGGGGGACGTCGCCGGGGCGGCGAAGGCCTCCACGTCGGCCTGCGTGACCGGCCACGCGCGCTTGCCGCCCTGCAGCCAGGCGCCGATCGCGCGCGCGGCGCGCCGGCCGGCGCCCATCGCCAGGATCACCGTCGCGCCGCCGGTCACGATGTCGCCCCCGGCGAACACGCCGGGCAGGTTGGTGGCCTGGGTGACCGGGTCGGCGACGATGTAGCCCCACTTGCTGAGCCCGAGGCCGGGCGTCGACTGCGTGACGATCGGGTTCGCCTTCGTTCCCAGGGCGTAGATCACCGTGTCGCATTCGAGCTCGACGAACTCGTCGAGCGGCACCGGCTTGCGGCGGCCCTTCTCGTCGGGCTCGCCGAGCGCCATCTTCTGCACCTTCATGCCGCGCACGTTCCCGTCCGCGTCGGCGAGGATCTCGACCGGGGCGTGCAGGAAGAAGAACTCGATGCCTTCCTCCTTCGCGTGGCGCAGCTCCTCGACCCGCGCCGGCGCCTCCGCCTCCGAGCGCCGGTACACGCAGCGCACCGTCGGGGTGCCCAGGCGCTTGGCGACCCGCAGGCAGTCCATCGCGGTGTTGCCGGCGCCGATCACGACCACGCTCTGGCCGAGCGTGATCGGCGTGTCGAGGTACGGGAACTTGTCGCCGCCCATCAGGTTCACGCGCGTGAGGAACTCGTTCGCCGAGTACACCTGCCCTGCGAACTCGCCCGGAATCCCGAGGAAGGACGGCGCGCCCGCGCCCACGCCGACGAACACCGCGTCGAAGCCCATCTCGCCGGTGAGCTGCGGCACCGAGAAGGTCTTGCCGATCACCTTGTTGGTCTCGAACCGGACCCCGAGCGAGCGCAGGTGCTCCACCTCGCGGCTGATGATCTCGCGCGGGAGGCGGAAGGACGGGATGCCGTACTGGAGCACGCCGCCGATCACGTGCAGCGCCTCGTACACGGTGACCTCGCAGCCGTAGCGCGTCAGGTCGGCGGCGACCGCGAGCCCGGCCGGGCCGGACCCGACCACCGCGACGCGGCCGAGCCGCCGCGCCGGCGCCGGCGGCGCCGCCTTGCGCGGCCGCGCGTTGTCGCCGACGAAGCGCTCGAGCCGGCCGATCGCCACCGGCTCGAGCTTGCGCCCGACCACGCACTGCGCCTCGCACTGCGACTCCTGCGGGCAGACGCGGCCGCACACCGAGGGGAAGAGGTTGGACTCGTTGATGACGCCGAGCGCGCCGTCGACGTCGCGCACCAGGATGTGCTTGATGAAGCGCGGGATGTCGATCGACACCGGGCAGCCCTCGATGCAGGCCGGCTTCGAGCACATGATGCAGCGCTCGGCCTCGGCGAGCGCGTCGGCGATCGAGTAGCCGAGGTTCACCTCTTTGAAGTTGCGCGCGCGCTCGAGCGGGTCGCGCTCGGGCATCTTGGTAGCGTGCGGCGCCACGTCCTTGTACTTCTTGTAGTTGGTCTTGTTCTGCTCGAACAGCACCTTCTCGACGTGGCACACGCGCGCATAGTCGTCGGTCGCGCGCGTCTCCTCGCCCTTGAAGCGGCGCTGCCGGAGCATCAGCTCCTTGAAGTCCACCTGGTGGCCGTCGAAGTCGGGGCCGTCCACGCACGCGAACTTCACGTCCCCGGCGACGCTCACCCGGCACGAGCCGCACATCCCGGTGCCGTCGACCATGATCGCGTTGAGCGAGACCATCGTCTTCACGCCGAACGGCCGCGTGGTCTCGACGCAGGCGTTCATCATCGGCAGCGGGCCGATCGCGACCACGAGATCGGGCTTGTCGCGCTCGAGCACTTCCTGCAGCGCGGCGGTCACCAGGCCCGGCCGGCCGTAGCTCCCGTCGTCGGTGCAGACGACGAGGTCGTCGCAGTGCTGCCGGAAGCGCTCCTCCCAGAAGACGAGGTCCTTGCTGCGGAAGCCGATCACCCCCGTGGTGCGGTTGCCGGCGGCCTTGAAGGCGCGCAGCTGCGGATACACCGGCGCGACGCCGAGCCCCCCGCCGACCAGGACGACGTGTCCCGCGCTGGCGACGTGCTGCGGCAGGCCGAGCGGTCCGACGAAGTCGGCGAAGCTGTCGCCCGCGTCGTAGTGGTCGCGCATCTCCAGGGTGGTCTTGCCGAGCGCCTGGATGACCATGGTCACGGTGCCGCTGTCGCGGTCGTAGTCGGCGACGGTGAGCGGGATGCGCTCGCCGCCTTCGCGCAGGCGGAGCATCACGAAGTGGCCGGGCTGCGCGGCGCGGGCGACGTCGGGCGCCTCGACTTCCCAGAGGAAGGTCGCGTCGGAGAACGCTTCGCGGCGAACGATCCGGTACATGGATGCGGGCTGGTCAACGCGGGGCATCGGCTGCCCGCGCGTGCCGCGCGCGCAACCCGACCGCCGGGTCGGCCAGCCTAGTCTCTTAGACCGCCTCGTCCGTGCCGTTGATGTAGATCACGGCGCCGCGCCCGGGCTCAGGGGACGGCGAACGGCGAAGCGTCGCCCGGCGCGATCGCGAAGAGGCGCGGATTGGCAGGATCGACGTCGACGCGCACCCACTGGACCTGCGGGGCGCCGAAGACCTCCAGTCGGGTGAAGCGCGCGAGCCGCCGGCCGGTGGCCGGGTCGCCGAGCGGCTGGTCGACGCGGTAACGGTGCCCGTCTCCGTGCACGAACAGCAGCGGCTTCCCGAGCTGCGCCGCGTGCGTCTGCAGCGCCGCGCGGAAGCGGACGTAGCCATCGAGCGGACGCGGCGGCCGCTCGAACCCCGGGTCGCCGTGCGCGAAGACGACCAGGCCCGCCGCCTCGTCCGCCCGCGCGCGGCGGGCGGCGTCGGCGAGCCACGCGAGGTTCGCGGCCATGCGCGCCGCGTGCTCCGCGTCCGTGCTGCCGTCCCGGCGCAGGTTGTTGTTGCTGCCCGGGATGTTGAGCGTGGCGAAGACCACCCCGCCGAACTCCCAGCGGACGTTCTCGCGATAGGCGGCGAAGCGCGGGTCCGCGCTCTGGCGCGCGAGCCGGATCGTGCGCCGTCCCAGGCTCGCATCGCCGGCGTGGAACAGCGTGCGCAGCCGGGCGAGGCGCTCGAGGGGGTCGTGCCCGCCGGCGAGCGCGCCGCCGCAGTCGGTCCACTCGTTGTCGCCCGGAACGAAGACGAACGGCACCGGCGACGCGTCGAAGAGGCGCCGCCGGTCGGCGAACAGCTCGTCGGAGCACGGGGCGACGCCGAGCTTGAAATCGCCGACGTGGACGGCGAACGCGACGTTCGCGCCGGCGAACCCCGCGATTAGGCGCTCGACGGCGCGCTCCTCGAAGCCGAAGTAGGGCGTGTCGCCGAAGGCCGCGAAGCTGAACCGCTCGGCGCCGTGGGCGGAGAGGGCGGATGCCGCCAGCGCGAGGGCGGCGAGCGCTCGCCTCACAGCCTCTTCAGCCGGTAGAGCAGCTCGAGCGCGTCGCGCGGGGTCAGCTCGTCGGGGTCGACCGACTCGAGCAGGTCCACCGCGGGGTGGCGCTCCGGCGCGGGCGGCGGCGGCGCGGCGAAGAGGTCGGCGTGCCCGTCGCGCTGCAGGCTGCGGCGCTCCAGGTCCTGGAGGTAGCGCCGCGCGGCGCGGATCACGGCGCCCGGCACGCCGGCGAGCGCCGCGACCTGCAGGCCGTAGCTCTGGCTCGCCGGGCCTTCCTCGAGCGCGTGCAGGAAGACGATCCGGTCCTTGTGCTCGACCGCGTCGAGGTGCACGTTGGCGACCTCGCGGTAGTCCTGCGCGAGCCCGGTGAGCTCGAAGTAGTGGGTGGCGAACAGCGTGTAGGCCCGCGTGCGCTCGACCAGGTGGCGCGCGATCGCCCAGGCGAGCGCGAGCCCGTCGAAGGTCGAGGTGCCGCGCCCGACCTCGTCCATCAGCACCAGGCTCGCGGCGGTCGCGTTGTGCAGGATGTTCGCGCTCTCGGTCATCTCGACCATGAACGTCGAGCGCCCGCCGGCGAGGTCGTCGGCGGCGCCGATGCGGGTGAAGATGCGGTCGACCGGGCCGAGGCGGGCGGCGCGCGCCGGAACGAGGCTGCCGACGTGCGCGAGCAGCACGATCAGCGCGACCTGGCGCATGTAGGTCGACTTGCCGCCCATGTTCGGGCCGGTGATCAGCAGCAGCCGGCGCGTGGGCGCGAGCCGCGTGTCGTTGGCGATGAACTGCTCCACCTGCGACTCGACCACCGGGTGGCGGCCGCCCTCGATCTCGAGCGCCGACTCGTCGACGAACTGCGGGCGCCGCCAGTCGCGCGCGATTGCCGTCGCCGCGAAGGCGGCGAGGACGTCGATCTCCGCCACGGCGCGCGCGAGCGCCTGGAGCTGCGGCGTGTACGGGGCGAGCTGCGCGAGCACCTCGTCGTAGAGCGACTTCTCGAGTGCGAGCGCGCGCTCCTGGGCCGAGAGCGCCTTGTCCTCGAAGGCCTTCAGCTCCGGCGTGATGTACCGCTCCGCGTTCTTCAGCGTCTGCCGGCGCCGGTAGTCGTCCGGGACCTTGTCGGCGTGCGCGTTGGTGACTTCGATGTAGAAGCCGTGCACGCGGTTGTACTCGACGCGCAGGTTGGGAATGCCGCTCCGCTCGCGTTCGCGCGCCTCGAGCTGCACGAGGAACTCGCCCGCGTTCGACTGCAGCGCGCGCAGCTCGTCGAGCTCGGCGCTGTAGCCGGCCGCGATCACGCCGCCCTCGCGCACCAGCGCGGCGGGCTCTTCCTTCAAGGCGCGGCGCAGGAGGGCGAGGGCGTCCGGGGACGGCGCGAGCGCGGCGCGCAGCTCGGCGAGGCGGGGAGCCTCCGCCGGGGCGATTGCGCGCACGAGCTCGGGCAGGAGCGCGAGCGACTCGCGCAGGCCCGCGAGCTCGCGCGGCCGCGCGCTTCTGAGCGCGATGCGAGCGGCGATGCGTTCGATGTCGGCGCAGCCTTTGAGCACGGCGTGCGCGGCGATGAACGGCCCGCCGCCCGCTTCCCCGCACAGCGCTTCGACCGCTTCGTGGCGCGCCGCGAGCATCCGGCGGTCGCGCAGCGGATGATGGAGCCAGTGGCGCAGGAGCCGGCTCCCCAGCCCGGTCGCGCACGCGTCGAGCTCGCTGAAGAGGGTCGGGGCCGGGGTGCCGCGCAGCGTCTCGGTGAGCTCGAGGTTGCGCCGCGTCGCGGCGTCGAGGCGGACGTATTCGTCGCCGCGCTCGGCCAGCAGCGCCACGACGTGCGTGAGCGCCTGCGCCTGGGTCCTGCGCGCGTAGGCGAGGAGCGCCCCGGCGGCGCCGAGCGCGGTGTCGAGGTCCTCGACGCCGAACCCCGCGAGGCCGGCGGTCCCGAACTGCTCGCCGAGCAGCCGGCGCGCCGCATCGGCGTCGAACTGCCAGGCGGGCAGCCGCGTCACGACGCCGGCGTCCTGGGGCAGGTCGAGCCCCGCGCCCTCGGCGACGAGGATCTCGGCGGGGGCGATCCGGCGCAGCTCGTCGGCGAGCGCGCGGGCCCCGACCTCGGCGACGCGGAAGTCGCCGCTCGCGAGGTTGAGCCACGCCAGGCCGACCGTGCCGCGCGCGGCCGCGAGCGCGAGCAGGACGTTGTCCGACTTCTCGTCCAGCAGGCCCGCGTCGGTGAGCGTGCCCGGGGTGACGATGCGCGTGACCGCGCGCTCCACCGGGCCTTTCGCGGTGGCGACGTCGCCGACCTGCTCGCAGATCGCGACCGACTCGCCGCGCTGGACGAGCTTCGCGAGGTACTGCTCGGCCGAGTGCCACGGCACGCCGGCCATCTTGATCGGCTGGCCCGCGGAGGCGCCGCGCTGGGTGAGCGTGATGTCGAGGAGGCGGGCCGCCTTCTCGGCGTCGTCGTAGAAGAGCTCGTAGAAGTCGCCCATCCGGTAGAAGAGCAGCATGTCCGGGTACTGGGCCTTGAGGCCCAGGTACTGCTGCATCATCGGGGTGTGCTTCTCCGGCGAGCTCGGCGCGTTCATGCCGTCCTGAGCGCCCCGCGGTGCGTCTGCTGCACGACCTGCAGCAGCGGCGCGAAGACCTTCGGCGCGCCGCAGACGATGTGGCCGCGGTCGAGGTAGTCCGGCGCGCCGTCGAAGTCGCTCACCAGCCCCCCGGCCTCGAGGATGAGCAGGGCGCCCGCGGCCATGTCCCACGGCGAGAGCCCGATCTCCCAGAACCCGTCCAGCCTGCCGGCGGCGACGTACGCGAGGTCGAGCGCCGCCGCACCCGCGCGCCGGATGCCGGCCGCCGTGCGCGTCACCCGCTCGAACGCCGCCATGTACTCGTCGAGGTGCGCGAGGTCGCGGAACGGAAAGCCCGTGCCGATCAGCGACTCGGCGAGCTTCGCGCGCTTCGACACGCGGATGCGCCGGTCGTTCAGGAACGCCCCGCGCCCGCGCGTGGCGGTGAAGAGCTCGTTGCGCCCGGGGTCGAAGACGACCGCCTGCTCGAGCACGCCGCGGTGGCGCAGCGCGATCGAGATGGCGTACTGCGGGAAGCCGTGGATGAAGTTGGTGGTGCCGTCGAGCGGGTCGATGATCCACACGTGCTCCGACCGGCCGGCGGCGCCCGACTCCTCCGCGAGGAAGGCGTGGGCGGGGTAAGCTTTGTGGAGCACCTCGATGATGGCTGCCTCCGCGGCGTGGTCCACCTCGGTCACGAAGTCGTTCTGGCGCTTGCGGGTGACCGTCACCCCTTCGAGGTCGCGGGCGGCGCGATTGATGACCGCGGCCGCGCGGCGCGCCGCCTTGACGGCGATGTTGAGCATCGGGTGGAGCGTGGACATGACGGCGGCGCGCGAAAGGCCGCAATTCTAGTATGAGCGCGGAGTTTCCCCGCGGCGACGCGCGGCTCGCGCGCGTGCGCGTCGTGCTCTCGCACACCACGCATCCGGGCAACATCGGCGCCGCCGCGCGCGCGCTGAAGGCGATGGGGCTCGCGCGGCTCGCGCTCGTGAACCCGCGCCACTTCCCCGACCCGCAGGCCGAGGCGATGGCCGTCGGGGCCGACGACGTGCTCGCGGCGGCGGGCGTGTGCGCGAGCCTCGACGAGGCGCTCGCCGGCGCCACGCTCGCGATCGCGCTCACGGCGCGGCGGCGCGACCTGTCGCCCCTCGCGCTCGACGTCCGCGACGCTGCGCGGCTCGCGGTGGAGGAGACGGCGAGCGGCGGCGAGGTGGCCTATGTCTTCGGGACGGAGATGTCGGGGCTCTCGAACGACGAGGTGATCCGCTGCCAGCGCGTGGCGCACATCGCCACGAACCCGGACTTCTCCTCGCTCAACCTGGCGGCGGCGGTGCAGATCGTCGCCTACGAAACGCGGGTTGCGCTCCTCGGCGGGGTCGCGCCCGACCCTGGGCGCACGCCGCCCGCGACGCACGAGGAGCTCGAAGGGCTGTTCGCGCACCTGGAGACGAGCATGGTCCGGAGCGGCTTTCTCGACCCGCACAATCCGCGCCGGCTCCTCGAGCGCCTGCGGCGGCTCCTCGGCCGCGCGCGGCCGGAGTCGCAGGAAGTGAACATCCTCCGGGGCATGCTCACGGCCTGGGACGAGGGACCGCGGGGACCGCGCCGGGAATAGTTGACTAGAAAAGTCGGACTTCGGATAATGAACGCGTCGACAGAGGGTTGAGGCATGTTCTCCAGGATCCGCGAAGACGTTTCGAGCGTGTTCGACCGCGACCCCGCGGCGCGGTCCACGTGGGAGATCCTCACCTGCTATCCGGGGCTGCACGCCGTGCTCTTCCACCGGCTCGCGCACCGGCTCTGGGGCTGGGGGCTGCGCTGGCTGGCGCGCTGGCTGTCGCATCTCGCCCGCTGGCTCACCGGCATCGAGATCCACCCGGGCGCGACGATCGGCCGGCGCTTCTTCATCGACCACGGCATGGGCGTCGTGATCGGCGAGACGGCCGAGATCGGCGACGACGTCACCCTCTATCACGGGGTGACGCTCGGCGGCACCACCTGGAACAAGGGCAAGCGCCATCCGACCCTGCGGAACGGGGTCGTCGTGGGCGCGGGGGCCAAGCTCCTCGGCCCGATCGTGGTCGGCGACTACGCCAAGGTCGGCTCCAACGCGGTGCTGGTCAAGGACGTGCCGCCCGGCGCCACGGCGGTGGGGATCCCCGCGAAGATCATCATGGCCGAGCAGGATCTGGCGCGCGAGGCACACGCCGCGAAGCTCGGATTCTCGGCCTACGGCCTCTCGACCCGGGACGACGATCCGGTCGCGCAGGCGATCCGCGGCCTGACCGACCACACCGCCGACCTGGAGGCCCGGATCGCCGACCTCGCCGAGAAGCTCGAGCGCGCGACCCGCGCGCCCGACGAGGCGCGCGCGGAGGCCACCCGCCTGCGCAAGGTCGTGGACAAGTAGCGGTGCGGCCGCAGTTGCCCGGGGCCACCCTGCGGCCGCGCGCGTAGCATCCCCGCATGCGCGTCGCGCGTTCCATCCGTCCGGGGCTGCTCGCCTTCCTCGTCGTCAGCGGCGGTCCGGTGGTGGCGCAGTCCATGGACGAGCGCGCGGCGCAGGTGCGCCAGACGCTCGGCGCGCCGCCGCCGATCGAGACCGTGATCGACCGCGGCACGCGCGTGCTCGGTCAGCCGCAGGCAGCGCCGTCCGCGAGCGGCGCGCCGACCGTCGATCCGCGTCTGGTGGGCGGCAGCGCCACCCCGGCATCCCCGTCGCCCGCGTCGGCGGGCGCGCCGGCGGTCCCGGCGGGAGTCGGCATGCCCGGGTTGTCCGGCACCACGTCGCCGCGCGGCACGGCCTTCGTCAACGACCCGCGCGGGACCGGCTTCCTGAACGACGCGCGCGGCACCGGCACTGCCGGCGCGCGCGCGCCGATGCCCGGACTCAGGGTCGTGCCGCAGGCGGGCGACGGCCAGGTGACCGGGACGTCGAATCTCGTGACCGGGGACGGGCGCGCGCCCGGCCTCGCCCCGTAGCGCCGCTTCACGCGGCGCGTCCGCCCAGCATCCCCAGCACGTGCTTCACCGCGGCCGCGCGCTCCTTGAGCGTCGCCGACGGCGCGGCCGCGCGCAGCTTGGTCGGCCCGAGCAGCCGCCAGCCGCGCTCCTTCTGCACGAGCTGGATCACGCGCCCGGGATCCACCGCGGCGTGCGGGCCGAACTGGATCTGCACGTGCTCGGGCGTGGCGTCCAGGCGCGCGACGCCGAGCGGATGGCCGAGAATCCGGAGCCGATGGCTCTCGACCAGCGCCTGCGCGGTCTCGGGCAGCGGGCCGAAGCGGTCGACGAGCTCCTCGTGCATCGCGGTGAGCGCCTCCATCGAGTCGCAGTGCGCGAGCCGCTTGTAGAGCACGAGGCGCTCGTGGACGTCGGAGCAGTAGCTCGCGGGCAGCAGCGCCGGCACGTGCAGGTTGATCTCGGTGACCACGCCGAGCGGCTGGGCGAGGTCGGGCTCGCGCCCGGCCCGCAGGCTGCGCACCGCGTGCGCGAGCATGTCGTTGAAGAGGTTGAACCCGACCGCCTGCATCTCGCCGCTCTGCGACTCGCCGAGCACCTCGCCCGCGCCGCGGATCTCGAGGTCGTGCATGGCGAGGTAGAACCCGGAGCCGAGCTCCTCCATCATCTGGATCGCCTCGAGCCGCTTCTTCGCCGCCGCCGAGAGCGCCTCTTCGGGCGGGGTGAGCAGGTAGGCGTAGGCCTGGTGGTGCGAGCGCCCGACGCGGCCGCGCAGCTGGTGCAGCTGCGCGAGGCCGAAGCGGTCGGCGCGGTGAATCAGGATCGTGTTCGCGGTCGGGATGTCGATCCCGGTCTCGATGATCGTCGAGCACACGAGCAGGTTGGTGCGCTGCTGCAGGAACTCGCGCATCACCCGCTCGAGCTCGCGCTCGCGCATCTGGCCGTGGGCGACGGCGATGCGCGCCTCGGGAACGAGCTCGGCGAGGCGCGCCGCCTGCGCGTCGATCGACTCGACCTCGTTGTACAGGAAGTAGATCTGCCCCCCGCGCTTCAGCTCGCGCAGGCAGCCTTCCCGGATGACGCCGGGCGAATGCGCGCTCACGAAGGTCTTGATCGCGAGCCGCTTCGCCGGCGCGGTCGCGATCACCGAGAGCTCGCGCAGGCCCTCGAGCGACATGGCGAGCGTGCGCGGGATCGGCGTCGCGGTGAGCGTGAGCACGTCGACCTCGGCGCGCAACGCCTTCAGGCGCTCCTTCTGCCGCACGCCGAAGCGGTGCTCCTCGTCCACGATCACCAGGCCGAGGCGCTTGAACTTCACCTCGCGCCCGAGCAGCTTGTGGGTCCCGATCGCGATGTCGATGCGCCCCTCGGCGAGGCCCTGCACCGCGGCCGCGGTCTCCGCGCCGGTGCGGAAGCGCGAGAGCTCGGCGATGCGCACCGGCCAGTCGGCGAAGCGGTCGGAGAAGGTGTTGAAGTGCTGCTCGGCGAGCAGGGTGGTCGGCGCGAGCACCGCCACCTGCTGGCCGTCGGCGACCGCGACGAAGGCCGCGCGCAGCGCCACTTCGGTCTTGCCGAAGCCGACGTCGCCGCACACCAGCCGGTCCATCGGCTTCCCGCTGCGCATGTCGTGCACCACCGACTCGATCGCGGCGCGCTGGTCGGGCGTCTCCTCGAAGCCGAAGCCCGCGGCGAACGCGTCCAGGTCGTGCTGCTTGACGTCGAACTCGCGGCCCTTGCGCGCGGCGCGCTGCGCGTACAGCGCGAGCAGCTCCGCGGCGGTGTCGCGCACCTGCGCCGCCGCCTTGCGCTTCGCCTTCTCCCAGTCGGCGCCGCCGAGCTTGTGCAGCGGCGCCTGCTCCGGCGGCCCGCCCGAGTAGCGGCCGACGGTGTGGAGCTGCGCGACCGGCACGTACAGCTTGTCGGCGTCGGCGTACTCGAGCTGCAGGAACTCGGTCGGGCCGTCGCCGAGGTCGAGGCTCACCAGGCCGCGGTAGCGGCCGATGCCGTGGCTCTCGTGCACCACCGGGTCGCCGACCGCGAGCTCCGACAGGTCGCGCAGCATCCCCTCGACCGAGCTGCGCTTCGCCTGTTCGCGGCCCGCGCGCGCGCGGGCGGTGCCGGCGTAGAGCTCCGCCTCGGTGACGATCGCAAAGCCGGCGGGGGCGAGACCGAGCGCACCGAGCGCGTCCGGCGGCGCGACGAACCCCTGGTGGAGCGGCCCGACGCCGAGCATGAGGGGCGCGGCGCCGGCGAGGAAGGCGGCGAAGTCGCCGCAGGGCGCCGGCGCGAGGCCGTACTGGGCGAAGTACTCGCTCATCGTCTCGCGGCGCCCGGGGGACTCGGCGAGGACGAGGACGCGTTGCGGCGTGCCGGCGAGAAACGCCTTGAGGGCCTGCAGCGGGTCGGCGGCGCGGCGCTCGACCGCGATCTGCGGGATGGCGCGCGTCGCCACGAGATCGGTGTCGTCGCGCGCGAGGGCGGGGGCGTGCAGATCCACGCGCGCGAACTGCCGCGCCGCGACGAAGAAGTCCTCCGCGGTCAGGAAGAGCGCGGGCGGCGGGAGCAGCGGCCGGTCGCGGTCGCCGCGCAGGAGCTGGAAGCGCGAGTTGACGTCGCGCCAGAACTGGTCGATCGCGCCGTGCACGTCGTGGTGCAGGACCAGCGTCGCCGCGGCGGGAAGGTAATCGAAGAGCCGCCCGGTCTGCTCGAAGAAGAGCGGCAGGTAGTACTCGACGCCCGGCGGCGCGACGCCGTTCGAGACGTCCTTGTACACCGCGCTCTTGGACACGTCGCCCTCGAACGCCTCGCGGAAGCGGGCGCGGAAGCGCGCGCGCGCCGCGTCGTCGAACGGGAACTCGCGCGCGGGGAGCAGGCGGATCTCCGGCACCCGGTAGACGGTGCGCTGGGTGTCGACGTCGAAGGTGCGGATCGACTCGATCTCGTCGTCGGCGAGATCGATGCGGTAGGGGAGCGCGCTCCCCATCGGGAAGAGGTCGATCAGTCCGCCGCGCACGCAGTACTCGCCCGGAGCGACGACCTGGGTCACGTGGCCGTACCCGGCGGTCGCGAGCTGCGCGCGCAGCCGGTCCGCGTCCAGTCGCGCGCCCTGCTTGACGAAGAACGTGTGGCCGGCGAGGTACGCAGGCGGCGCGAGGCGGTAGAGCGCGGTCGCGGCGGGGACGATCGCGACGTCGCAGTCGCCGGAGGTGATGCGGTAGAGCGTCTCGAGCCGCTCGGACACGAGGTCCTGGTGCGGCGAGAAGGTGTCGTACGGGAGCGTCTCCCAGTCGGGGAGCAGGCTCACGCGGAGGTTCGGCGCGAACCAGGGGATTTCCTCGCGCAGGCGCTGCGCCTCGAGCGCCGCGCCGCAGACGACGACCAGGGGTGCGCTGGTCGCGGCCAGGCGCGCGAGCGCGAGCGCGTCGGCGGAGCCGTGGAGCTTGCCGAAGCGGAGTCGGTGCGGGCTGGCGACGGCGCTCATCTCGAATGGCGGGCGAAAGAAAGCCTGCAGCGCGGGCTGCATGGAATGATTGCGCCGCACGTGACCGGTCGGGGTGCCCGTCCGGTCCGACGCGGCGCGGCCGTATTATAGTCGCGGCGCCCATGCGATTCGACGACGACGCGCCATGACCGCGCGCAGGTACGGCCTGATCCCGGCAGCGGGGCAGGGCGCGCGCCTGGGCGGCGCGACGCCGAAGCAGTACCTCGAGCTGCGCGGGGAGCCGATGCTCGCGCACGCGGTGCGCGCGCTGCTCGCGAGCCCCGCGCTCGAGGTTGCGTTCGTGGTGCTCGCGCGCGACGACGAGCGCTGGGCGACGCACGACTGGCGCGCGTTCGGCGAGCGCGTCGCGCCGCTGTGGTGCGGAGGCGCGACGCGGCGCGACAGCGTGCTGAACGGGCTGGTGGCGATGGCGAACGTGGTCGACCCCGACGACTGGGTGCTGGTGCACGACGCGGCGCGGCCGTGCCTCACGGGTGCGGACGTCGAGCGGCTGATCGGTGCGGTCGGCGACGACGAGGCCGGCGGCATCCTCGCGGTGCCGCTCGCGGACACGCTCAAGCGCGCGGACGGGGATCAGCGCATCGCCGCGACCGAGCCGCGCGCAGGGTTGTGGCTCGCGCAGACCCCGCAGCTGTTCCGGCACGGGACGCTGCTGCGGGCGCTGGGTGAGGCGGCCGACGTGACGGACGAAGCCGCGGCGGTCGAGGCGCTCGGGCTCAGGCCCATGCTGGTGCCGGGGAGCCTGCGGAATCTCAAAGTGACGTACGCCGGCGACCTTCCGCTCGCCGCGGCGCTGCTCGCGGAGGCGCTGCAGTGAGAGTCGGCCAGGGCTTCGACGTCCATGCCCTCGTCCCGGGTCGCAAGCTGATCGTCGGCGGCGTGGAGATCGCGTTCGACCGCGGGCTCGAGGGGCACTCCGACGCCGACGTCCTGCTGCACGCGATCACGGACGCGCTGCTCGGCGCCGCGGCGCTCGGGGACATCGGCCGTCACTTCCCCGACACCGATCCGGCCCATCGGGGCGCGGACAGCCGTGCGCTGCTACGCGCCGCGCGGGCGAAGGTCGCCGCGGCGGGTTTCGCGGTCGCGAACGTCGACGCCACGATCATCGCGCAGGCGCCGAAGATGGCGCCGCACATCCCGGCGATGGTCCGGCACGTCGCCGCCGACCTCGGCATCGACCCCGGCCGCGTCAACGTCAAGGCCAAGACCACCGAGCGGCTCGGCTTCACCGGCCGCGGCGAAGGCATCGCGGCGGAGGCGGTGGTCCTGCTCGAGGACGCGCCCAAGACGTGGATCACGCCGGACGTCCCGTAGCCGCGAAGACCCTCCGGCTCTTCTTTGCCCTCTGGCCGGACGAGGCGACGCGTGAACGGCTCGCTGGCTGGACGCGGGCGATCCACCGCGCGGGCGGCGGCCGCGCGATGCGGCCGGAGAACGTCCATCTCACGCTCGCGTTTCTCGGCGGCACGGACGCCACCCTGCTGCCCGCTATCACCGCGGCGGCGGGACGAGCAACGACGAGCCCGTTCACGCTCCGCATCGACGAGCCCGGCTACTGGCGGCACAACCGCATCGCTTGGGCCGGCGTGCGCGAGCCGCCACCGGCACTCGACGCGCTCGTGGCCGATCTCCGGGCGGCGCTCGTCGAGGCAGGCATCGCGTTCGATCCGAAGCCGTTCGCCGCCCACATCACGCTCGTGCGCAACGCACGCCCGGGGTTCGAACTGCCGGACCTCGAACCGATCGACTGGTCGGTCCGCGGCTTCGTGCTGGTGCGCTCGGTGACCGGGCGGGAGGGCAGCGCCTACGAGGTGATCCGGCGCTGGGCGGGCTAGAAGAGGTCGCGCGGCAGATCGAGCCGCAAGCCGAGTGCGCTCGCATCGCGCCGGCCTTCCGGGCCGAAGAACTCGATCTCGCCGCCGAGCCCGACGACGATCGCCTCACGCGCGCCGCCGCGCAGGTACGCGCCGAGCTTCATCATGATCTCTTCCCGCGTATTACCCGGAGAGAGGACCTCGACGCAGACATCGGGAACGATCGTGAGCGGGCTGTAGGCCTTGAGTTCGGCCCAGCGCTCCGGCGGCATCCAGATCGCGTCGGGGATCCGCACGCCGCGATCGGTCAGCACCGGCACTTCCGTCGCCGCGCCGCGGCCGAGCTGGGCGGAGAGCTGGACCCCGACCTCGAAAGCGACGCGCTGGTGTCCGGGCGTCGGCGTCGGGCTCATGATCCATTCCCCGAACTCACTGAGCTCGTAGCGCCCTTCCCCGTCGGAACAGGCGGCGGTCGTCCACCGGAGCGCAAGGTCGTCGCGCCGGAGCACGGTGTCCGCGCGAACGGCGGGAATGGAAGGAACGAGGGTCTCTGCGTGCATGGTTCGCACATTCTGAACCAGATTGTGCGCAGTCGGGTGGCTCATGGAGCGAGCCTGCTCGCGAGGGCTGCCAGTCGAACGCTATAGCGTCGCACCGCTATAGCGGAAACGTCACCCGCGCCACCAGCCCGCCGCCGTCGCGCGGCAGGAGGTCGAAGGAGCCGCCGTGCATGCGCACGATGCGGTCCACGATCGCGAGCCCGAGCCCGGAGCCGCCGGCCCCGCTGCGCGCCGTCTCGAGGCGGGTGAACGGCTGCTTGAGCCGCTCGACCTCGTCGGCCGGAATCCCCGGGCCCCGATCGAGCACCTCGACCACGACCGCGCGGGTGCCCGGCGCAACGCGCAGGCGCACGTCCTCGCCCCCGTAGCGGAACGCGTTGTCGACCAGGTTCGTGACCAGCCGCCGCACCGCCATCGGCCGCACGACGACCTCCGGCGCCGCGCCGATCTCCGCGGTCAACGCGCGGCCGGAGTCCCGATACCGCGCCGCGATCTCGCGCGCCATCGCCGCGAGATCGGTCGGCTGCGGCGGCTCGCCGCCGGCCGCGCGCGCGAAATCGAGGAACTGGCCGATGATGCGGTCGATCTCGTCGATGTCCGCCGCCATTCCCGACTTCAGCTGCGCGTCGCCCCCGGACATCTCCAGCCCGAGCCGCAGCCGCGCGAGCGGCGTGCGCAGGTCGTGCGACACGCCGGCGAGGATGAGCGCGCGGTCGTCCTCGAGCCGCGCCAGGTCGCGCGTCATCTGGTTGAAGGCGTGCGACACGGTGCGGATCTCCTCCGGCCCGGACTCGTCGAGGCGCGCCGGGACGCGCCCGCGACCGATGTCGGCCGCCGCGCCCACGAGCGCGCGCAACGGACGCCGCAGGCGGAACACGATCAGCCACGCTCCCGCGAGCGCCGCGACCAGCACGAACGCGCCCCACCCGAGCCAGCGCAGCGCCACCGCGCGCTCGACGCGCTCGCGCGGCAGCATGACCCAGTACTCGTCGCTGTCGATGCGGAAGCTCACCCAGAAGCCGGGGAGGCCGTCGCGCTCGGTCGCGAGGCGCGTGTCCGGCCCGAGCTGGCGGCGCACTTCGGCGGCGAAGATGCGCGTGCCGGTGCGGTCGGTCGCGAGCGGCACGATCCGCTCGCCCGGGTCGGCCGGGTACACGCGGATGCCCTCCTGCTCCTGCAGCTCGAGCAGCAGCTCGCGCCGCAGGTCCGGCTGCGCCGTCACGAGCGCGACGCGGGTGAGGTTCACCACGCTCGCGACGAGGTCCGCGGTCTGGCGCGCGCGCGGCTCGCGCTCGGAGAAGCGGAACAGCTGGAACCAGGCCGCGACCGCGAGCAGGATCAGCGCGGCGATCAGGACGAAGTTGCGCCAGAGCAGGCTGCGCGGAAAGAACCGCATCACGCCTTCGTCCCGTCGGGGACGAAGACGTAGCCGAACCCCCACACGGTCTGGATGAACGTCGGGTTCGCGGGGTCGGGCTCGACCAGCTTGCGCAGGCGCGACACCTGCACGTCGATCGCGCGGTCGAACACCTCGTATTCGCGGCCGCGCGCGAGCTCCATCAGCTTGTCGCGCGAGAGCGGCACGCGCGGGTGCGTGACCAGCACCTTGAGCAGCGCGAACTCCCCGGTCGTGAGCGCGATGCGGCGCCCGTCCTTCGCCAGCGTGCGCGTCGCCAGGTCGACCGTCATGCCGCCGAACGCCACCGACTCCGCCTCCGCCGACGGCGCGCCGGGCGGGGCCGGGCTCGCGCGCCGGCGCAGCACCGCGTTGATCCGCGCCACCAGCTCGCGCGGGTTGAAGGGCTTGGCGAGGTAGTCGTCGGCGCCCATCTCCAGCCCGACGATACGGTCCACGTCCTCGCCCTTTGCGGTGAGCATGATGATCGGGATCGGGTTGCGGGTCCCGCGCAGCCGGCGGCAGATCGAAAGCCCGTCCTCCCCCGGCAGCATCAGGTCGAGCACCAGCAGGTCGAAGCGCTCGTGGGCGAGCAGCTTGTCCATGGCATGGGCCTCGGGCACGGCGCGCACGGCGAATCCCTGCTCCCCGAGGTAGCGGTTGAGGAGGTCGCGCAGCCGCAGGTCGTCGTCGACCACGAGGATCCTGGTCTTCGTCTCCGCCATGGCTCCGGATGCTACCGCCCGCGGCCGGCGCGGGCGAGGCAATGGTAACGCGGGGTTACGGCGGGGCCGGGCGTAACAGCCGGTTACAAACCCGCCGCCGGGCCACACATTCCGCTTACAGCCGGCCTCTAGAGTGCGGTCACGCCGATGCGCAGCCGGCATCCCAGACCGGACGCGCGGCGCAAAGGGGCGCACCCAAACCGAGAGAGGAGAGTGCAATGTACGTGACGAAGAGCGCGCTGTGCCTGGCCCTTGCGGCCCTGCCATTTTTCGCGGTCGCGGGCAACCGCGATCCGGGCGTGAACCACCGCCAGCACAACCAGCAGGGGCGCATCGCCCAGGGCGTGAAATCGGGCGAGCTGACCCGCGGCGAGGCGCGCCGGCTGCACGCCGAGCAGCGCCAGATCCGTACCGAGGAGCGCGCGTACAAGGCGGACGGACAACTCACGGGCGCCGAGCGCAAGGACCTGCAGCGCGATCTCAACCAGGCGAGCCGCGGCATCTACCGCCAGAAGCACGACGCCCAGGACCGTCCGCCGGCCGCGGTTCGCGACCCCGGCGTGAACCAGCGTCAGCACAACCAGCACGATCGGATCGCCCAGGGCGTGCGCTCCGGTTCGCTGACGCGCGAAGAGGCGCAGGGCCTGCGCGCAGAGCAGCGCTCGGTCCGCCAGGAGGAGCGCCAGTACAAGTCCGACGGCACGCTGACGCGCGACGAGCGCAAGGACCTGCACCAGGACCTCAACGCGGCGAGCCGCGGCATCTACGACGAGAAGCACGACGCGGAAACGCGCTAGCGACGGTGGCATCATTGCGGCATGAAGCGGACGATGGTCATGGCGATTCTGGCGACGCTGCTGGCGGCGGCGTCGCCGGTCGGGGCGCAGCCCGGGCCGGGTCAGGGTCGCGGCCGCGCGATGGACCGCCCGCCGCCGCAGCGCCCGATGGGGCCGCCGCCGGAGCGCGGTTGGCAGCGCCCCGACGGCGACGCCATGCAGCGGCGCGGGATGTCGCCCCAGGAACGGGAGCAGCTGCGCCGCGACATCGGCCAGCACGGGCGCGAGATCTACCGCGATCCGCGCGGCCGCGGGCCGGGCAAGCCGTAGGCCGCGCCGGCGGTTCTCCTGCGACGTGACCCGGCGCCCGCGGATCCTGCAGCGAACGATCCCCGGGCGCCCCATTCGACCCTCGCCCATGCGCCTGCTCGCATCCCTCGCGCTCGCGGTTCCGCTCGCCGTCCAGGCGGCGATGGGCCCGGACGACGCGCGCCATCTCCTCAACCGGGCGGGGTTCGGCGCCACCCCGCGCGAGATCGCCGAGTACGCCGCGCTCGAGCGCACCCAGGCGGTCGAGCGGCTGCTCGCGGGAACTGGCGGGGCGGCGGTCACCGCGCCGCCCCAGTGGGTGCGGGAGCCGATCACGCCGCCGCGCGCGCTGCGCGGCGCCACGAAGGAGGAGCGCCAGGCCTTCCTCGCGCAGGAGATCGGCCGCAGCTTCGACCTGCGCGCATGGTGGATCGGCGAGATGCTCGCCACGCCCTCGCCGCTCACCGAGCGCATGACGCTCTTCTGGCACAACCACTTCGTCTCGAGCCAGCAGAAGGTGCGCTACGCGCGGCTCATGTACGAGCAGAACGTGCTGCTGCGGCGGCACGCGACCGGCAGCTTCGCCGCGCTGCTGCACGCGGTGGCGCGGGACCCGGCGATGATCGTCTACCTCGATTCGGCCTCGAACCGCAAGGGCAGCCCGAACGAGAACTTCGCGCGCGAGGTGATGGAGCTCTTCACGCTCGGCGAGGGTCACTACGCCGAGCAGGACGTGCGCGAGGCCGCGCGCGCGTTCACCGGCTGGTCGCTCGACCTCGACACCGGCGCGTTCCGCTTCCGGCCCTTCCTGCACGACGCGGGCGCCAAGACGGTGCTCGGCCGCAGCGGCAACTTCGACGGCGACGAGGTGCTCGACATCCTGCTCGCGCAGCGCGCAACGGCCGAGTTCGTGGTCGCGAAGCTGTGGCGCGAGTTCGTTTCGCCCGAACCCGACCCGCAGGCGGTGCAGCGCATCGCCGCACGGTTCCGCGCCGCGCGCTACGACCTGAAGGTGGCGCTGCGCGAGCTCTTCCTGGCGGAAGCGTTCTGGGCGGCCGGGAGCCGCGCCGCCCTGGTGAAGTCGCCGGTCGACCTGGTCGTCGGCACGCTGCGCGCGCTCGAGTTCCAGGTGGGCGACCCGCTGCCCTTCGCGCTCGTGACCGCGGGGCTGGGGCAGAACCTGTTCGCGCCGCCGAACGTGAAGGGCTGGCCGGGCGGCGAGGCGTGGATCAATTCCTCGACCCTGCTCGGGCGCAAGCAGTTCGCCGAGCGGATCTTCCGCGCCGAGGAGATGCCGCGCATGGCGCCGGCGGCCGCGCGCCGGCCCGGCGCCGGCGAGCTCGGGCGCGCGCCCGGCTTCGGGCGCATGGGCGAGGAGGGGCGCGCGCGCGTCCTGCGCGCCCTCGGCGAGATCCACTTCGATCCGCAGCGCTGGCTCGGTGCCTTCCACGCGCCGGTGTCGCAGGCCGACCTCGAGCGGGCGCTGCTCGCGCGCGCGCCGATCGTGGCGCTCCCCCCGGAGGCGACCCCGCGCGAGACGATCCGGCTCCTCGCGCTCGATCCGGTCTACCAGCTGAAGTAGGCGCGACCATGAACCGACGCGAATTCCTGTGCGCCTCCGCCGCGGCGAGCTGCGCGGCGATCCTCCCCCGGCCGGCCGCGGCGGGAGTCACGCCCGGTTACCGCAACCTCCTCGTGCTGGTCGAGCTGAAGGGCGGCAACGACGGCCTGAACACCGTCGTGCCGTACGCCGACCCGGCGTACTACGCCCTGCGCCCGCGCATCGCCATTGCGCGCGACCAGGTGCTCCAGCTCGATGCGCGCACCGGGCTGCACCCGGCGCTCGCGCCCCTGCTGCCGCTGTGGCAGGCGCGCGAGCTCGCGCTCGTGCAGGGCGTGGGATACGCGCGCCCGAACCTGTCGCACTTCCGCTCGATCGAGATCTGGGACACCGCGTCGGCGAGCGAGGAGATCCTGGCCGACGGCTGGCTCGCCCGCGCCTTCGCCGCGCACCCGACGCCGCGCGGCTTCGCGGCGGACGGCGTCGTCGTCGGGGCGAGCGATCTCGGCCCGCTCGCCGGCACCGGCGCACGCGCGGTGGCGCTCGCGAGCACCGCGCAGTTCCAGCGCCAGGCGAAGCTGGCGCAGCCGCTGGAGGCGCCGGGCGGCACCCGGGCGCTCGCGCACCTGCTCAAGGTCGAGGCCGACGTCGCGCGCGCCGCGGCGGGGCTGCAGGGCGACCACGCTTTCCGCACCGCGTTCCCGCAGGGCGCGTTCGGTCAGGCGGTGCGTACGGCCGCGCAGGTCGTGGCGGCGAACGCCGGCGTCGCGGCCGTGCACCTCGGCCTCAACGGCTTCGACACCCACCAGAACCAGTCGGGCGTGCACGCGAACCTGCTGCGGCAGCTGGCCGAAGGGCTGGCGGCGCTGCGCGGCGCGCTCGTCGAGCTCGACCGCTGGGGCTCGACGCTGGTGCTGACCTACGCGGAGTTCGGCCGGCGCCCCCAGGAGAACGGCTCGGGCGGCACCGACCACGGCACCGCGAACGTCCACTTCGCGCTCGGCGGCGCCGTCCGCGGCGGGCTCGTCGGGCCGGCCCCGCGCCTCGATCGCCTCGAGGGCGGGAACCTCGCGCACGGGATCGAGTTCCGCAGCCTCTACGCCACGGTGCTCGAGCGCTGGTGGGGCGTGCCCGCGAGCGGCGTGCTCGGCGGGCGGTTTGCCCCGCTCGACCTCCTGAAGGCCTGATCCGCCCCGCCGCTCAGGCGGCGAGAAGGTGCCTGACGCCGTCCCAGAGCAGCTTCGCGCCGGTCGCGAGCATCAGCGCGTAGGCGATGCGGTAGAACCACGCCGTGCTGAGCCGCTTGCGGACCCAGATGCCGAACAGGATCCCGGCGACCGCGATGGGCAGGAGCACGACCGCGGTCTCCAGGTTGCGGGCGTCGAACAGCCCCAGCAGCAGGTAGGGCACGATCTTCGCCGCGTTGATCGCGGTGAAGAAGATGATGGTGGTGCCGACGTAGAGCGCCTTGTCGAGGCGCATCGGCAGGAGATAGATCGCGAGCGGCGGTCCGCCCGCGTGCGCGACGAAGCTCGTGAAGCCCGCGCCGGCCGCGCACGCATAGCCGCGGAGCCGGGTCGGCTGCGCGGGCGCGGGCAGCTCGGCGACGACGTTCCAGGCCACGAAGCCGCACGCGATCAGGCCGAGCAGCACGCGGATCCAGTCGTCGTTCAGGAACCGGAACGTCGCCCAGCCGAAGCCGATCCCGACCAGCCCCGCGGGCATGATGACCTT
>WBZO01002738.1_pt1 | contig 22155 bp, 22 predicted proteins | sample 5204261 | NCBI WGS metagenome assembly WBZO01 (sample SAMN12412400, study PRJNA552823) | activated sludge metagenome | isolation source: activated sludge from anammox sidestream of wastewater treatment plant... | place: USA: North Carolina | collected 2017-09 | reverse complement strand
GCGGACCTTCTGGAAATGGGTCGCCGGTGTCGGCTACATCCAGCGCAACCCCATGGAGACCATCAGGAAGCCCGCGAAACCCCGGCTCACCCGCCATGCCCTGTCCACCACCGAAGCACGCGACCTCATCGCCAAGTGCCGCGAAAAGGACGATCCGATCGTCGCCGCCCGCGACGAAGCAATCGTCACCCTCTTCCTCGGCACCGGCCTTCGCGTGGGCGCTCTCCTGGGCCTGCGCCTGGGCGATATCGATTGGGCAAACAAGCGCCTGCTCATCCGCGACGACAAGGGCGAGGGGACGGTCCAGAAGCGTGTTCGCCTCAGTCCCCGGGCATACCAGGCCCTCCGCAAATGGGTGCGGGCGCGCGAGAAGTACCAGGTCCGTTCCGAAGCCCTCTGGATCAGCATCCGCCGCCGCCCCATGTCCTATCAGGCCATGTGGTGGGTGATCCGCAAGCTGGGTGAGTACGCGGGCACCGAGGGGCGGACGCACCCTCATCGGCTGCGGCATACTGCCGCCACCGAGCTCTACCGCGAGACCAAGGACATTATGATGGTGAAGCAGTTTCTCGGGCATTCGAGGGTCCAAACCACCGAACGCTACCTCACGAGGCTCGGCATCGAGCTGGCCGAGGCCAACTATCGCACCCCGGACGAGTGGCTCGCATGAAACGATGTGTCTACTGTCGAGCCGATTACTACGAAGGCTCCGCGCATCCGTGCCCCGTCCTGATGGAGTGGGAGAACCAGTTGAAGGCCAGCGAGGTCGCGCTGCGGAATTGGGAGACGGAGAGGGCAAGCGTGTTTGGTGTGCCCATCGTCATCGATCCGGCCCTCCCGGATAACGTCGTCCTCTTCCGGAGGCCCAAGCGATGACCTGGACGTGGCTGCGCTACCTCTGGTGCCAGGGCTGCTGGCGGGCGAAAGCCTACGGTGGGATCTGTCGCCGGCACTGACACATAGAGAAAGCCCCCTGGAGCGGACCGGGGGGCTTTCTCGTGTTCAGGCGCCCCGTCGGGCGCACAACCCACAGCAGCAAGTATCAGCCACCGTCCGGGGGCGGTGCAAGTCCGACCGGCGTCCTCGTCGCGAAGCGGAGCGCGATGTTCGCCAGGGCCGTCAGTCCGAGAATCACAGCCGATTGCTCGTCCTCCGGGATCGCTACCCCGAAGAACAGTCCCACGCTTGCGAGTACCGCGACACCGTTGGCGATCAGTGTGCGATAGCCTTGCAGCCTCTTCATGCAGTTTCCTTTTCCGCGACGAGCCGGTAACGCTCGCCGCCAATGGTGATGATGATCTCCTCGCCGGGGGCTGGGGTGCCCGGCGTGCGACCCACTTCGAGTGCCGCCACGCGGTCGATGGCCAGCTTCAATCCGAGGGCAAAGCTGAACCCGCGGAGCCGGGCGAACTCCAGGGCACGCTCGCCCGTGAGCTGGATCGTCGTACCCACGATGGGCGCTTGCAGGCCAATCTCCTTGAGCGTCCCGACATTGCCTTCGCTCACGTCCACGTTCAGGCCGTTGCCGGCCACAATCGCTTCCAGGCGCGCCAGGCGAGCCTTTTCCTCTGGCGTCATCTCATCCTCCAGTGTCAGTTGCTCCCAGAGCCTCGCGCCGGGGTCGCTCTTCCCCTGCCCCCGGCCCTGTGCCGTGTCCTCGTGGCCGACGATGCCCGGCCACCCGTTGTTCCACCCGTCCACGAACGCGATGCGCCGCAGCGGGAACCCGTACTGCCCCGAAAGCTCATCGAGAACCTCCCGCAACAGCTCGATGTCGCGGGGGTCGAACGCCTCGCCGTTCACTCCCTGCGCCATCTCGATGCTCACCGCCCGGAAGTCGTGAACACCCGCCGAGAACCGCGGCACGAACTCATCCGGGATCACCCGGCAGACCTGCCCGCCGCCGATGATCAAATGGCTCATCCCGCCGTACCACTTCCGGTTCGGGTCGCCGCCCTTCGAAGCCGGCACGCCGTTCGTGTCCACAAAGTTGTGCGGCGAGAGCATCCAGTTCACCGCACTCGTGTATTCGAGCCAGGCCGGCCGACCCGCGATGCCCGAGCGCGTCGCATGGACGATGGCGCCCACGATGTCCACGCGGCCCGCCTGCCACTTCCACGGATGGTCCTTCACGACCGGCCAGATGTCGCTGTCGTACTTCATACCCGCACCCCCCGATCAGGGAACGCCGCGACGAGCACAACGAACGCGAACGGGATCGCGAGACAGAACAGGGTCACCCAGACAAGGCACTTCATGGCTCCACCACCGAAAGGAAGAGCGGGACGACGATGGCCGAGACCACCACCAGTCCGCCCAGCGCCATGAACATGAACTTCTCCAGCTTCGAGACGCGCCCATTGGTGCGTGTCGTCTGCTGGAGCAAGCCACGGAGCGTGTGCCCGACCGCGACCTTCCAGGCACGGTCGTCCTCCGGCTCCAGGAGCTGCACGAGAAGGTCGTTGTCCGGTTGCATCCAAGTCCTACCTCCGTGCGATGCGCCGCCTCCGCTCGGCGGCGCTCATGCGTTTCCCAGGGCGTCCAGTTCCCGCTGCGTCTGCTCGATGGCGATTTCGAGTTTCCGCACGTCGTAGAGGGCACTGGCCAGCTGGCCAGTCGCTTCCTGGTCCCGGTTGTTCAGGATCCGCGTGTCCTCGGCCTTAGCCTCGGTCAGCGGGTCGCCCTTCACCGCCCGCCACTTCTCGATGTCCAGCGAGCGCGCGTAGTGCTGCGACTCCAGGTTCGTGAGGTTGCCTTCGAGCAGCTCCCGCCGCTGCTCCTTGCTGAACTTCCGATACTCCATGTCGTCCTCCTTGCTTAGTTGTAGACGGCGAGATACTTGAGGCTCCCGTTGATGTAGAACGGGACGCGGCCGTAGTAGGCGCCGAGCGCGGTCGCGTCGTTGGCGATGGCCCGAAAGAGGCTGCCGTTCGAGGAGATGCCGAACACCTGTGTTGCGCTGGAGTTCTTCACGCTCCAGTTGTAGCTGCCGCCGGAGTCCGCAAGCACCTCAGAAATAGCGTTGCCCCAAACCTCCGCCCTTGTGGTGCCCGTGTAGCTTTGAAGGGCAGCCCCGCCGCCGTCTGCGTAGACGACGCCGCCCCCATTTGCCGCCATGACGATCGAGGGTGCGGACGTGGCGTATATAGAGCCCCTGTCCACACCCGAGACGCGCCACTTGATCGCGTCCCCAAAGCTGCCAGCCGAGACCAGCGTGGCCCCCAGGTGTCCCCGTCGCTGTTCGTGATGACACCCGTCGAGTTCACCGTGACGTTCGCACCGCCCAGGTTGAACGACCCGCCGAGCGATCCGCCACTGATCCGGTCCGCCGCCAGCGTCCCCGTCGTGATGACGCTCGCGGTGATCGTCCCGCCGCTGATCGTCCCCGCCGTGATCGTCCCGAGGTTCGCGGAAATGGCGCTCAGGCTGCTTACGCTCAGGTGGCTCGCCGTGATCTTCCCGCCCGACAGTGCCACCCCGCCGATGCTCGCGTTGCCGCTTGAATCCCACGAGATGTAATTCGAACCCGTCCCGAGCTGGCCCGCGCCCGTCGCCGCATTGAGCAGGAACGTCTGAGTCCCGCCCGCGTTGTAGCCCGCGATGCCGCCGGCGCTCGAGATCTCCACCCGCGCACCGCTCGCCGCGCTCTTCACCGTGAAGCTCCCCGTGGCCGTCATCGCCCCCGTCGTCCCGTTCAACCGGAACGTCTCCACGCCGCTCGCATAGGCCACGATGCCCGTGGTCGAGATGTCGATCCGGCTCGTACCCGAGTTCGTCTGGTAAGTCCCTCCCATCGTCCCGCCGCCGATGGCAGCAATCGTCAGCGACGAGATCACCGCCGCCGGGATATTCACCACTCCCGACGTGTTCCAGGTCACCTTGTTCGACCCGGTGCCGATCTCGCCCGAGCCGTCCGTGTTCAGCTTGAACGTCGTCGTCGCGGCGCCCGAGTACCCCCACAGGCCCGAGGAGTTGATTTCCACCCGGGCGCCCGTCGCCGGGAACGCCGCCGCCGCCACCAGGTTCCCCGTGATGTTCAGGTCGCCCGTGTTCGTCGTCACCGCTTCGAGCGTGTTGACGCTGATCTTCGGCGCAGTGATCGTCCCATCGACCACGCTGGTCCCCGAGAGCCACAGCGGGCCGCTCAGTGCCCGGCCCAGCGACCGATCGGCCATCAACGACCGGAGCACCGAGTCGTGGTAGTCCAGCATGTCCTGTTGATCCGGGCCGAACGGGTTCATCCCCAGCAGTTCCGCACGGCGCAGCGGGTCACCGAGGATTTCTTCCAGCTGTGACCGCACCAGCGCGCTGAGATCCTGCGTTTCGGTCGTCACGAGTAGTCCAACCTTCTCACGAGCACGCGGACGCTCTCCTGCGGCTCCTGGCCCTCGTAGGTGTATCCCGGCTCGCCCTCGAACATCGAAAGCCCCGCCTTGTAGCTGTTCCCATACGGGTCGACCACATCGACATAGCCATCGTCCATCGCCGCCAGGAGTGCCTCGCGCATCTGCTTGGCCGTGAGCCGGCTGGAGTAGTCACCCTCCGCGTCAGAGTCCCGCAGCCGGAACACCGCCAGCGCCCCATCGGTCATGAACGGGCGCTCCTCGTAATTGAGCACCACGTCCCGGATCTCCGGCGGAGTCGTCTCGCTGTCATTCGTGAGCGTCAGCCGCGGCTGGACCACCCGGCCGGAGTCGTTCACGCCGGGGGCGAAGAACCGCTGGGCGAAGGTGTTGAGTGAGGTCACCGCCGCCCCGACATTGTTGAAGCCGCCGTCATCGAACGCGCACGCCCACTGGATCGTCTTTGTCGCGCTCGCGTTGCGGCCCACGAACTCGAACCCTCGCGCGTACTTGATGGTCATGGGGTTACCCAGGTCGTTCGGCGCGAAGTCGCACTGGATCGTCCCCGAAGTCCGGTACTTCGCCGGGCGCCCGTCCCGCGTCAGCTCGAACCACGACACGTCCGTGTCGCGCGCGTAGTACATCTCGGGGCCGTTTGCACCCATCGAGGTCAAATGCATCGCGTTGCAGCGGCCCGTGAACGAGTCAATCACGCAAACCGCTGTCACCGGCGACCCGAACGTCGCATCCCCCTCCCGCGCCTTGCGATGCATCACGAGGTAGGTGGTGTTCGTGCTGGGCCGGTAGTGCGCGACGTAGGCCCACTTCCCGAAGGTGCTCGCCGCCGTCGGGAAGGTGTTCTGGAGCACCCCTTCGTTCAGCTCCAGCTCCTCTGCGCCGACCGGCCGCGCCGCGCCCTGCTGCAAGTACCGGTAGAGCCCCGCCAGCGAACACACCAGGAGCTGATCGTGCCAGCGCGTCACCCACCGGTTCTCCGAACTCCGGAAGACCTCGAAGTCCGTCAGGAGGTTCGCTTCCTCGCTCGTGTCCTGGTCGAACGAAAACAACCCCTCGTCCTTGAGCACGTAGTCCCAACGGTTGTGCGAAAAGACCTGGTTGATCTTTCCGTTGGGGTCACCGATGGGGTAATCGGCGCTCCAGTTGCCGTTCGTCGCATAGAAGTCCGCGCTGTCGCAGACGGACCACTTGTAACCCCAGCCCCGCACCAGTGACGACCCTTTCAGCCCGAAAGCCCTGGCATAGCGGTAGTCACCATTGCTGTCGCTGGTCGTGGTCGAGACGGCGTAGGTGCCGTCCGCGAGCCGCCGGTAGAACTGCTGGGAGTCCCCCAGCGCGATTGCCACCTGGCTGTGGAAGAGCTGCATCGACATGACTGTGCCGCCCGGCATGGTCTGGGTCACCGCGACCGCGTGCGTCGCCGGGTTGATCTCCACCACCTTCGTCCCGCCGCCCGCAAGGATGCGGTTCGCCGGCAGGGTCACTTCCTCGAAGCACTGCACCACGCCGTCATGGTTGGTCTCGATGGTGCTGATCTGCGGCCCTGGCAGGATGCGCCCCACCAGCCCGAGGAACGCTCCCTCGCAGTGCTCCACCGAGCCACGGAACGCCCCCCGGCTGTCTCCGAGGCCGCGGCTCCAGTCGTTCCAACGGAACCGCCGCGGTCGTGTCGGGTCGCCTTCCTGCGTCGCCACCTGGCGCGGATACCACTGCGGGGCGCCCCGCTCGTCCTTCGCCAGGAAGAACGGCTCGTTGTTGATCATCACGGCGAACGCCGCCTCGCGGGTCGTGGGGACACTCACGGCTCGATCTCCCGGCAGTAGGGGCACCCCATGGGATCGATAATTGCGAGCGCGGGATCCATGACGAATCGGCTGCGCGAAAAGCGGTCGTGGCCGCATCGCATCCGGACATGCAGCAGGTCGGACACTGCCCCGTCCGGGAGGACCATCCACTCGATCCGCACGGGAGCGTTTTGCATCGGCCTCATCGCGGCAACCTCGTCCGGGGACGCGCCTGCGGCATGTATACCGAGCGCCACTCCGCGACTTCCTGCGCGACCTCCCGGATCGCCGCCGCCGCGTCGCTCACATCCTCCCGGCCACCACCGGGGGTGAGCACCAGCCGAAGGAAGTCCAGCGCGGCCTCTGCCGCCGCCCAATGCAGCGCCGCGCACCAGTAGTCCGCGTCCGAATCCAGCAAGTCACCAAACCGGCTGTAACGGACCCGGATTACCGTCCCCGTGCTGTACGAGACGCCTGCGAACGGTGTCATCGAGATCGTCAGCACCGGCTGGCCGCCCTGCATCACCAGGTCCGCATCGCCCACAGGCCGCCAGTCAGGGGCCGAGGGATAGTCGCCCGCCGCGTACTCCACCGCCGCGATCGATCCCGGGAGCATGAAGCTCGGGGCCGCGTACTCGGTGACGTTCGCCTCAGCCGTCAGGTAGAAGGTCTCCTCCCACCAGACCTTCCGCCGCACCCGGTTAATCGCCTCGTCGATGAGCGCCGAGGGGTCGTCGTCCTTCACCGGGCGCCACAGTTCGAGCACCGTGCTCGTGTTCGGCGTCGCCGAGAAGTCCTGGCCGAAGTTGAGCGTCCCGCTCGCGGGCACGAAGCCCGAGTTCGCGACGTTCCGGATGCGCTTCGTCTCGCCCGAGACGTTCCCGGCCACCGCCCGCGCATATTTGTTTGCGTGCTTCGCGGCCGGCGCGTCGGCGTCGATGAGGGAGGAGCAGACGACCGTGTTCGCGTCTGTCCCGGTTGTCACTTGTGCGGTCTCCATGAGCCGGAGCCGCCGCCCGACCGCCTGGCGAATCTCCTTGCGCGTGCATTGCGGCGGTCCGACCGGCTGTGGCTCGCTCTGCGGCCCCTCACCCACCCCAGCGCCGTAAGGAACCCAATACCACCAGTCGGTGATCAGCGCGTCCGTCTTGTTGTACGAGTAGTCCCGCTGCCCCGAGACGAGCGCCGTAGAACTGGCGAGCGCGTAGGCCCCATCCTCCGAGCTGGCGAAGTAGAAGCGGACGTGCGTGTAGCCCAGGTCGATCAGCCGGTCATCGTTCGGGATGAACGCGACGACAGTTGCGCCGATGTTCTCCTGGAAGTCCGGCATGGCTCACCTTCCTGGCCGGTGGAACCTCGCAGTTCCTCCGGGCTTTCCGGGTGTCATTCTGCTACTACCGGGATTCCTTGTCACGAATCGCGCCGACCCGGAGCGCCGGAAGAACGGCCAGAACACCGGAACCAGCACGTCCGGCGCGAACGTCGCGATGACCAGCGATGCCGGGCCGGGCGTCAGGTACACGTCAGCGGTGTAGGCCGCATCGGGCGCGAACGCGCTCAGGCTGAGACTGGCCGTGCCAGGGATTGCGTACTTGTCCAGCCGCGTCGTTGGCGCGAACCGGGCCGTCACCAGCTCGCCGATGCCCGGCGCTGCCACCACGGGGGTCAGAATGAGTGGCGCGAAGGCCGCGAGCAGCAGGCTCGCCTTGTCCGGCGTGAGGATGCGCGAAGTCGAGGCAATGGGCGCGAACCCGGTCAAGGCTGCGGCGAGCGTGTCAGGGGTAACCAGGCGAGGCGTCAGAGCCGTCGCAGCGAACGCGACGAGCGCGAGCGAGGCGGCATCGGGCCGGGCAATCTCGCCCACGACGGCCGTCGGCGCGAAAGCCGCGAGCACCGCGCTCAGCGTGTCAGGGGTCACCGAGCGGGGGGTGAACACGGTCGGCGCGAAGGTGGTCAAGGCCGCAGCCAGCGTACCGGGGATGGCCGTGATGTCCGAGGTCAGGAGCGGGGCGAAGGTGTCCGTGGTCAGCGCGAGCCCCCCGGGGGTGACGGAGCGGGGAGTGAGAATGGTGGGCGCGAACCCGGTCAGGCTGAGACTGGCCGTGCCAGGAATCGCGTACTTGTCCAGCCGCGTCGTTGGCGCGAACCGGGCTGTAGCCAGCGATGCCGTGGCGGGCTCCACGGTCACGCCCCCCGCCGTGTACGTGATGTCGAGCGTCGCCTCGGCGCTAGGTCCGGCCTCGAGATCCTCAGCCTCCCAATAGTTTGTTCCACTCCCGGCATTATCATCGATGACGAATGCCATAGCGTTGCCGCTGGTCCAACCTCCACGATTGACGATCTCCTGCACAATCGCTGTGATCGTGATAACCTTTGTCCCGGTGCCGGTGGGGTCAGGGTCAGCAGAAGCGGTCGTTCTAGTCGCGGTACTTGGCATATTCCCCGGATCGACAAAGGCGGCGGCATTGTCCACATCCACGCCATAGAGTGACGTATTGGGCGTGCCTGAAATATTGATAATGTTCAGAGTCAGAGTGGCAGAGTCAATTGTTGCACCTTGCGGCACAGTGACGTTCACGAAGCGAAAGAACGCATTAAGCTCTCCAAAGAACCCTTCAAAAATCCCTGATGCTACGGCTGCGTCGGTAGTCGAAAGGTCGCCAAAATCGACCAACTCAGAACCATCATCGGCAGTATCGGTGATCTTGACCTGAACGGCGGTCATTACTCCGCCCTCGCGATCTGGGGGATGCTCTGTGCGCTCCCGCCCAGCCAGTAGTCACCGAATCGCATGGAGTCCTCCCTGCTACGCGAGCGTGAACAGACCGGAAACATGGGTCTGGATGGTGAGGGTGTTGCCCGAGGTCGCCGTCACGTCCGCCGGGGTCGAGTCGAGCAGGCAGTAGCACAGCACGTTGCCGGAGACCTCGTAGATGACCGAGAAGCGCGCCGTGATGCTCCCGCCGCTCGCCGTCCACACCGGGTCAGTCGTCACGTCCACCGTGACCGTCGTGGTGCCCGAGAGCGTCAGCGCGACCGCGATACCGCCGGTCGTGTAGCCGTTGGCGTTCGCGTGCTCGTTGGTCAGACCCGCGTAGGTCGTGCTCGCAGCGCCGATGTTCGAGGTCGACAGGAACAAGGCGTTCTTGAAGCTGTCCGTGTCGATGTCGAACGTGCCGTTGAGCAAGTACGTCCGCGTGTTGTTCGTGAACGTCCACGCGCCGGCCGCGCCGCCCCGGATGTACTTGAGCCCGAGTTCCTTCGCGTAGCTCTTGAGCCGCTCTTCCCGGAGGAACAGTTCGATTTCCTCGATGAGGTTCAGGGGACGGATGACCGTGACGTTCCCCTTCGCGTCCACGAGCGGCTTGTGGGGCACCACGAGGGCGCCGTGAGCCTTGAACTCCTGGGCCTCGAAGTCGTCCATGAGGGCTTGCAGGTGCGCCCCCTGCGGAGTCCAGAGCTTCGGGCGCTCGCCAATCAGAATGGGCTTACTCACGAGAGACCTCCGCAGTCTGGCCCGCCAAGGGGAGGACCGTATGGTCGGGCGTTACGACCACATCGCCGGGCTTCGGCGGGGTCTGGTTGGCGATGGCGAGGAGCGCGGCGGCCTGTTCCGGCGTGATGCCGCTCACATCCACCCCGAGCTTCCGGGCGAGCCCTTCCAGTTGCAGCTTCCGGGTGTAAACCGCGTGCGCCGCCAGCGATTCCTCGCGGAGCGCCTGAATCTGGCGCTTCCGCTCAAGCTTGAACTCGATGAGTTCGTCGATGGTCATGGCTTCAAAGTCAGGCAGCGTCATCTCACGCCTCCGCGCGCACGCAGCGACCCTTGATGGTCACCGCGCCGCTGTTCTGTGCGGCCCCAGCCGTGATCTTCACGGCCCGTCCCTCGGTTGCCCGGGACAGCACTTCGCTCAGCACCACGATCCGGTCCCCTGTCGAGGCGCCCTGGATGGCTCCCAGCGAGCCCGAAGCGTCGTAGGGCGTCCGGAACGTCGAGCTGTCGTCTGAAAGGGTGATCGCGAGGGTCGCGTTGTCGATGGCCGGCACACTCAGGCTCTGGAGCCGGTAGCCACTCGGGATGACGGCGGCAGACGACACTGTGCCCGTCGCCGCGATGGTGAACTCAACATCCTGGTACATCGCGACCCTCCGCGATTGGGCGCCGTCTTAGGCCGCGCCCTTCGCCTTCTCAATCTGTTCGAGAGCGAAGTCCAGCACCGCCGTCTTGCTCAGGAAGTGCCCCCCACGCTCGGGAAGGGGAAGTCCGTTCTCCTCCAGCCAGCGAAGGATTTCCGGCTTGTTCCAGTTCTGGTCCGGCGTCCCGTCTGGAACGACGGTGGCAACCGGCACGGCAGCGGCCGCGGAGGTCTCTCCGTCCGAACCAGGGACAACCGTCACGCCAGGCCCATTGAGCGCAGCCCGCATCTCGGCAAGCTGGCGCTCGAGATCCGCAATCCGGGCGGCGCTGTGAGCTGCTTCCTGCACGGCAGCACTGGCAGCCAGCAGCCGCTCCTGGGCCTCTCGCTGCGCCTGTTCCGCTTCACGCTTCGCCTCGCGGTCGTCCATCCGCACGAGCCGGCGGCGCTCAGGCGTCTCGGGCAGGAACTCGGGGTTGTCGACTGGCGGGAGACCAAGGCTGCGGCGGAGCGCCGCTTCGTTGTACTCCTTGCCCTGCTCGAAGTGAGCCCGGCGGAACGCCAGCAATTTCTCGAACGCGGAACCAGGTCCATCAGCCATTGCGAATCATCTCCTTGGCTTCCTTGTATGCCTCCGCCATCGTGATCCCCTTCGGGGGCGGCGGGGCGCCGTTGTTCGGCAGGCTCATTACCCGCTCGTACTTCTCGACGTTCGGGTTCTTCGCCAGTTCCTTCTCGCTCACGTCATGAAAGTCGCTCCACGAGAGCTGGCCCCCTCCGGGGTCGCCACCCGTGAGAACCTGACGGAACGAGATCGGGATGTGGATGTTGCTGGTAGGGGAGAACGTGGCCGCCGCCGACGCGCCACACGCGCAAACGGCAGGCTTGTCCCGATCGGCAATCGGGCGCCGCAGGGTCGTGATGTGACCGGCTTCGCAGCGATAGTCGTACCTGGCCACGCCTCCCCCTCGTTTCCGTCTACTGCGGCAGGTCCAGGAGAACGTTGCCGTTCGCCCCGTCGCCGGTGGCCGCGAGCGCGATGCCCACGGTGAGGAGGTCAAGGTGCGCCACAGCCGTGTAGTCGGCTTCCGAGACCGCCCCGTCGTTCGTCGGGTCGGCCACCAGCCGGTCACCAATGGCGACGGCAGCACCCTCATGGAGCACCGAAGCGATGCCACTGATCTGCACCCACCCGTACTGGTCCTGGGTGGGGACAACGGTCTGGAAAACCACCCCCACGGGGATGTGCGCCGCCAGCGACGAACCGCCGGCGCGGTCGTTCGTCACGGCCCAATCCGAGGCCGAGGCGAGCGTCACCAAATGCCCCGCCACGTAGGTCACGGCGTCCTTGAACTGGACATACCGGTACTTGCGGCCAGCGGTGCCTTCGATGATCTCGCCGAGCGTGTGTTCCGCCGAATCGGTGCAGCGCTCCAGGTTTACCCCGAGCCGCTTTCCACCAGTTGCAGCAACCATCGTGTTTTCTCCTTCGTGATTTGGGGCGGGGAGGGGCCTTCAGGGGGACAGCCCCTCCCCTGGTGGACGGGAGACCTTCTTAGGCGTTGGTCAGGGCGGTGAACTTGCCCTGGTGACGGCAGTTCGAGGCGGTCAGGTTCCCGGCGAAGAGAATCTGCGCCACCTTGCCGTCCTGGTTTGTCGGCACCTTCCACGCGGTCGGCACGAAGTCACGGTCGCTGTTCACGATCCACTTGATGTACTCCGTGTTGAGCATGTAGAGATGCCCGCTCTGGCAGTAGTCATCCCAGAACATCGGGGCGTTCCGGAACATCAGGTTCGGGTTGGCGAAGCCGACGTTCTGCTCACCCGTATTCGAGTAGCGCATGTTCGAGTCCATGAGGGCTTCGTATGCCTCGAACAGGATCTGGGTCGTGATGATGAGGTTCGGGGTGCGCTTCATCTGGCCAAAGGCACAGTCGTTGAACATGCGTCGCAGGCCGTTGGCGCCGGCGACCGTAAGCGCAACGGCGTTGCCGTTCTCCTGCGAACTCCACCACGAGTTGGAGGCCCGGGCGATGTTCCCGTAGGTGCCGGAGTTGTCCACCATGAGCGCCAGGCCCGTGATGTTCTTCCCGCCGTTGCCGGTGCCGTCCAGAAAGAGGTCCGCCCCGATGTCATCAAGCATCGAGAGCTTCGTCTGATCCCACTTCGATTCGAGCAGATCGATCTGCTGGGCTTCGCCGGCGTTCTCCTGCTCCTCCTGGCCGCTGATCGTCACCGACCAGTAGTAATACTTCCAGAGGAACTCGGCGTTGGTCAGCCCTTCCTGGGGCGAGATGTCGAACGTGTCCCAGCCCGAGTACGACCCGCCCGACGTGCTCTTGGCATACATCAGCGGTTCGAGGAGCTTGAGACCACCCTTGCGCCGCGTCTTGGCGCGCTTGTTGAGCACGTCCAGGAGGGCAAGGTTCTGGAAGATCGCGTCCTTCGGCTGCTTCGAGAGGAACACGTTCCACGTCGCAGTCAGGACATCGGTGTCATAGTTGGGGTTACCGGCCATGTCGCGTCACTCCATGGGAGCTGGCGCGGGATGCCTTAGCGCGAGGCGACGATCAACTTGCCTGCTTCGAATGCTTCCCGCATGGACACGGGTCCCGACTTCTCGCTGTTCGACCGCGGGTCACGCACTCCACCGGGAAGCTGGCGCGGCGGCTGGGCACCCATGCCCCGCACGCGCTGGAGCTGGAGGTCATACGCCTTCCGCTCCTCCGCCTTCACGCGCTCGACTTCCTTAGCCGCCAAATCCTTCGCCATCACTTCCGCGACAGCAGTGATCAACTTGGCGCCGAAAGTGCCGAGCTGCATCGAGTCCGGGTGCTGCCCGAACTTGAACTCGGCCTTGAGCTTCCCAATCGTCTCAGAATCCAGTCCGCCGTCGGCGGCAATGGCATCGATCATGGCCTCGAACCCCGCGCCGTACTGCTGAGCGATCTCCTTCACCATCTGGCCCTCTGTCTTGCGGGGCCGTGCGTCGGGATCGTCCAGGGTGACTTCGGGGTGCTCGGTCTCATACGCCTTCATGAACAGGGCCAGCTCGGGCTGGTCCGAAATCACCTTGGCGTAGGCGGCCGGGTCATTCTCGCGGAGTGCCAGGTTGGTCAGATAGAGGTCTTTGAACTCAGCCTCTTCCTTCTGCTTCGTCTCGTGCTCGGTGAGCGCCGAACGGCGAATCTCTTCTTCGAGTCGCCGGAGGACACCCTGGGCCTCGGGAGGCAGTTCACCAACCTTGCCGTCCTTGCGGAGCTGGAGAATGCGCTGGAGTGCGCCGCGCTCGTCGTAGAGCTTGCGGTCGGAACCCTTCGGTCGTGCATCAGGGTTAGCGTCGGAAGCCTGCGCGTCACTGACGCCGGAACCCGTGTCGGGTGCGGCACTGCCAGTCGGGGATTCGCTCGCGTCAGCCTTTGCAGCAGCAAACGCCTCGGCCATGGTGAAGGGTTTCTCGGTCTCGGGAGAACCCTGCTCCGGAACGTCCTGAGACTCTCCGGCAAGCTGGGTGTCCTCTGCACCGGAAACCGGTTCAGCCTGGCTCTCGGTCGGCGTGCCGCCTTCTGGTTCCACGCCGCAGTAATACCTCTAGTTACGTGATCATGTCAACCAAGTACGGAGTTCTAGGTAATTGCCGGAGCAGGAACATAGGCTCTATACTGCGCTTGATGTTGCGCTGGTGGTTGCAGCAAACGTTGCTCTTTTTTGTGATCTGGGCGTTTGGCCCGGTCATCCTCGGGCCTATGCTTGGCCCGGATTGGTCCGGTGTCCCCGCGAGCGTGATTTGTTTCGTTGCAGCCGTCGGTCTGCTGACCCTGAACTATCGCACTGACCGACGGTCTCGAAGGACAGAACGGAAGCGCGCCGAGGCTGACGAACGGTACATTTTCTAACCCAGCACCGAAGCCGCGTTCGTGTAGAAGCGCCCGAACAGCGGATTGGCCAGCCGGAACTGCCGTCGTTGCGGGTTGCTGCCGAGCCTGGTCGCCCGGCGTGCAAGGGTGACTCCCTCCGCGTCGTAGGCCGTCAACAGGGCGAGCGCGTGCTTCGTGTTCCGCGCCTCGCCGGACTGCACCATCCCCTGTGCCAGCTTGAGGATCTCGCCAGCCCGCCGCGAGTCCTTGAGGGTCATGCCTTGGTAGGCCGGGATCTCGTAATACTTCTTCGCGAGCTTCTGGGCTTCCCGGTACTCCCGGAGCGTTGGGTCGTCCCGGATGCCAGTCACCTGGTCGACCTTCTCATCGATGCCGGGATGCTTCGCCCGGTAGTCAGCCTGGAGCGCATCAAGCTTCTCCGGGTCGATCTGGCCGTTCGACATCTTCGCCTTGTCGTACAGGTCGAACCAGCCATCGACTTCCTTGTCGTCGCCCGAGATGTCCTTGAGGGTGTCCCGCTGGCCGGCAAGGTACGTTTGCAGCTCGTGGTATGCCTCGCGGTAGTCGTTGCCGCCGAAGGGGTTGCCCGCGTCGTCCTCGCCCCGCTTGAGGAACTCCGCATTCGCCGCCATGCGGGTCGCGAACTCCTGGCGAATCTTCACGCGCCGCGCCGCGTCCCCGCCGCGCCGAAGGTCCTGCGCGTCCTTCGCCGCCTGGATTTTCGTGACCGACTCCCGCTCGTTGACCTGTGCCTTTTCCTTGCCCCCGAGTTGCTCGTAGGGCCTGCCGAACATGGTGTTTGCCAGCTTGTCCCGCTCGCGGTCGAGCTTCTCCTTCTCCGTGAGGAGTCGCGCTGAGAGGCCGGTCGAACCCACCACGCCCGCGGTTGGCCCCTCCTCGATCAAGTCCTGGACATTGAACGGGATGCTCGATTTCGCCTGTTCGAATACCGCCTTGGCCGCGCCGCCGGGGGTGCTCACATCGAGTGGCTCACCAAGGTAGGTCTCGCGTGCCACAAACGGCTCATACAGGAGCTTCATCGCCGGGCTCATCTTCGATTCGAGGAACTTCACGGGCCGCTTCACGTCCGGCTTGATGCCGTCTCCTGCCTGGCCCGCCACTGTCCCGGCGACCGCCCGAATCAGCGTGTCGTATGTCCCGAACACGCTCACATCGAGCCCGCCCACGTCCCGCAGCCGGAGGAAGTTGTTCGAGCGAGGGTCCCACTCCGTCTCGTGGCCGTTCGCCTCGTTCCAGAGCCATGCCACGGTCGCGCCAGCCGCCGTCAGTCGGATCAGGTGGCGCCGAGCGATCGAGCCCTCGATGCCGCCCTTCGTCAGCGCGGTGTAGACCTGCTCCACGCTGGCCGAGAAGTACCGTGGCGCGAACAGCGAGAGCTGCTCGACGGTGGATGGCCGGCGGGCGCTCCAGCCGGTCGCGCGGTTGATGCTGTTCCAGGCCTCGCGCATGTGGTCGTCCAGCGCCCGCCCTTCGAGTCCCAGGTCGAGCGCCCGCTTGTAGGCGTCGTTCGCCATGTCGAACCGAGCGAGATTCAGGAAGCGGGCGAAGTGCTCGTTCGACTTCTGTGCCACCTTCCCGAGCACGGGGATCGACTCGTACTTTCCGCCTAAGAGCGCCTTTGCCACCTTTGGCATCAGGAACTCATCGGTGCTGTGCGGATTCACGTAGTGTCCACCCCAGCGGATATGCTCGTTCAGACCAGGGCCGTCGGCTTCGAGCCGGTCGATAGCCTTGAAGTACAGCTCCGGATCCTTGAGCGACATTACGGTCGTCGCCCAATGTTTCGCGGCCGCTTTCGGGTCACGAAGCCAGGTGATCATGCCTTGCTGGAATGTGGCCGACAGGTCGCCGGTCGCGCGCAGGGGGGTGAGTACCCGGTTCACGGCCTTCGGGAGGCGGGTGAAGATGTTCTCCCCGCCGGGCTGGAGTGCCGCCCGGATGCGGTCCGCTTCGTCCTGCTTGAACAGGAGACCCTGGAGCGCGGGGTGGTCCACGTAATCGAACCCGAAGCCGGCGCGGATCCCTTCCGCGGCGTTCGGTGTGTGCGCCAGCGGGCTCAGCGCCTCCCGGAGGTAGGCGTCCTGTGCGTGCCGGAGCTTGCCGCGCATCCCCGCTTCGAGTGCGTCGAAGGGGTTGTCGTACTCGACGCGCCCACCAAGGTCGGGGTCGCGCCCGATGCCCTCGTCAAGCGACTCCATCGTCCTCGACTTCTTGAAGCTCGATGCTCCGCTCGTGCGCTCGTTCCCGCCGATGCCAATGACTTTTCGGGGGAAGTATGTCCCCTCGATGTCCGGGTCGAACGGCAGCTTCCCGCCGTGCGCGAGGATGGTCTTGTTGACCGCCTCGTTGCCCCATTCGAGGAACTCGATGGCCTGGCGCTGTTCTGGGGTGAGCGCGTCATAGAACGCCCGGCCCCGGTCGGTCGATCGTTCGATCACGTCCTCGATGGTCGGCATGGCCGAGTCGCCGTTGATGCGCCACGCGCCATCGTTGGCCTGAGAGACCGTGATCCCGGCACGCTTGAGTTTGGTTTCCGCCTCTTCCCGGAACCACGCCGCCCAGTGGTTGATCAGGTTATCCGTCCGACCTTTCTCGCCCACCACGAACGGACGCACCACGGTGTCGAGGAGGAGATTCCGGTCGAACCGCTCCCCACCAAGCTTCTTCACCAGCCCTCGGAAGGCCTGGTTGAGCTGGCCCCGGAGCGACCGCAGGTAAGCTTGCTGCTTCTGCACTTGGGCGCTGCGTGACTCCGCATTGAACAGGTCATAGCGGGCGTCCTGGTCGAAGTGCTTGAAGGTCGGCCCCTTCGGACGCGGCGGCGGGGGTGGCCCCTCGCCCCACTCGGGCGGTTTCGACCCCCACGCCGCCCACCAGTCATACGGGTCAGGCCCGGACTGTCCACCGGGCGGCGGGTTCTCGCGCTGCTTCCGGCGGGCGCGAGCTTCCTCGTTGGCGCGTGTCTGTTCGTCCCGGGCGCGGCGCTGGCGCCGGGCCTGTTCGCGATAGTCATCGCCGCTCCGGGTGCCGCTCGTTCCATGCGTCTGCCCCTGGCCCTTCATCAGCCGCTCGAACGCGGCGTTGATGTCTCGCATGTCGGCCGTCGCCGTCGCGGAGATGTTGAGGTCAGGGTGATAGCGCCGCGCCTGGGCGCGGTAGGCCGCCCGAATCTCGTCCTCGGTGTACCGCTGGCCCTTCTTGAGCCCGAGAATCGTCCAATCGTCCGTCCGGTCGAGCGGCGGGGGTGGCCCCTTCGGTTCCTCAGCCTTCGGCTCCTCAGCGCGCGGTTCCTCAGCCTTGGGTTCCTCGGGACGCGGCGGTTCCTGCTCCGGCCCCGCCTGTTGGCGTGCCTCCGGTTCCTCGGCACGGACGATGCCCTGCTCGGGCGCGGGCGCTCGCCCGGAGTCCCCAGGGTCTGGCTCCACCTTCTTCGCCCGCGGACCACGCGGCGCCTCCGTCTTGGGGGGCGCCTCCGGGCTGAGCTGCTTCGCGTAGTAGACCCCGTGTGCGCGTCGCACAAGGATGTATCCCTCGGGCGTGGCCGCTTCCATCTCTGGGAACGCGAGCCCCGATTCCCGCGGAATGTCGATGCGCTCTGGGCCATCCGCCGCCTGTTCCTGGAAGATCTGGCGCCACCTTTCAGCGTTCTCCGCAGCCCGACGAAGGTGAACATCTGTTGTCTGGGGCTTGGGCGCCTCCGGGCCGAAGCCCGGAAGCTCCTGCACGCTCGCGTCGAAGCTCTGCTGGAAGCCGGTCTCCTTCGGGCGGGCAGTCGGCAGCTCGGGCTGGTCAACCTGCGTCGGGCGGTTGATCTCGCCCTCTGTCTTGCCGGTGTCGACGACGTTGCCCTCGATGTCGACCTGCTTGACGGTCGGCGTTACGTTGGGCTGTTCGTCGAAGAGGCCGGGGCCGGTTTGCTGCGGGCTTTCAATACCGCCACTCGCGCCTCGATCCGCTTCTCCGACTCCGCGATCATCCGGTCGAGCTCCTCCATCGGGAGTTCCTTCAAATCGCGCTCGCCGCCGCGTTTCGTAGTCTCTGGTGATTCCATCGAGTTCTTCCTGGAGCTTCTGAATCTTAGCCTCAACCGCCATCCGGACGGTAGCCACTTCCTGCGCGATCTCGGGGTCGGTCTCGAACTCTCGGAGCCGGCGGACCACCGTGGCGAGCCGCTGGCGGGCAAGCGTGATGTCGTTCTGCCGCGTTTCGAGCTGGTCGATCACGTCGAGGACTTCCGACCGAACATCGTTCCAGCCGCCCTCGCCGAAGATGTCGCCGAATCCGCCCTGTGCGCCGCGCTCGCGCTCCTCTGTCAGCATCCGGCCCGCCTGCTCCAGCTTCGACCGGAGCCGCGTGCGGCTGATTTCCGACTGCTTCCCTTCGACGTACCGCCCGAACATGGCGCGAACGTCCTTCTCGTCCAGCCCGTAGACGCTCGCAGCGCGGGCAATCTCGGCCGCGACGCCTTCGTTCGCCCCGGTCTCAACCACGCGGTCGATAAGGTCCTTCGGGAGCCGGGAGAGGTGAACCAGATCGTCGGCCCGCTGGTTCGTCACGCGCATCTCTGAGGCAATCGTGCCTGCATCGGCGCCCTCATCGAGCAGCACCCGAGCGGCCCGGAGGTCTTCCCGGAGGTTCGTTTCGCTCGTGCCGTAGTTCGAGAGCACCGCCATCTTGCGGAGCTGCTGAACCTGCTGGGGCTTGCTCAGGTCGGCATCGACAACCTGCCAGGTGCCCGTTTCCGGCACCTTCCCCTGCTCCGAGAGCCGCTTCATCGCTTCGAGCCGGTGATGACCCCGGACGACCACGTAGTCGCCCGTGGACACGTCATGCACGACAAGGCCGGGTTCGAGCCGCATCGGGTCGAAGTTCTCCACGATGTTCTTGACCTTGCGCTCGCCGTAGGTCTTCCCCGCGTCGGCATCGCGGCCCTGGAACATCTCGGGACGCTCCTTGATGTCGCTGTGCTTGAACGTCTCGAACCCGTCCCGCATCGTCGGCTCGCTCACATCTTCGATGACCGAACCGAACCCCTGCTTCGCGCCAGGGATGCCCTCCAGTCCCCTCTTGCCGATGCGTCGCGCCGCGACTCCCCCGGCCACGCCACCGGTCAGGCTGGCGATGAGCATTCGCGCCTCGGGGCTGAGCCGGTTCCATCCTGGAATGCGCTGGCCGTACTCCGCCTCCGCCTCACCCGCGACATTGCCACCGAGCACCACGCCCGGTCCGCCGGATTCGAGGAGTTCGTAGCCAACTCGCCCCGCCCTCGTCCCCTGGAGGCCAACGCTCCGGATCGCAGCCCGCGCCACTCCCGGGCCGGCGAAACTCAGCGGATCCGTCGCGGCACGCCCCGCGGCCTTGTGGAGCACGTTCTTGTCCGGGTCGGCGAAATACTGCTCAGTCGCCTCTGCACCTTCCCTGTACGCCTTCACGGGGTCTTTGACCGCGGCCAGGAGCGACTCGCCGACGTCCTTGAAGCTGGCCGACTTGCGGTACTGCTGGCCGGTCTTGGGGTCCGTGTACAGCTCCGATCGCGTCAGGCCCGAGATCACGCCGAACGCGGGAGCGCCAACGTACCTCCGGGGCGCATCGAGGACTTCCAACCCCGTGCTGAGGACTTCACCCCCGAGGTCTTTCAGGCCCCCGAGGGTTCGGGAGAAAGGGTTACCCCCGCCTCCGCCCTCCTTCTCGGTCGGCCTTGCCGTCGTTCCCGGTGCGGCGCTGAACCCGGTGATGTCGTCGAACGCCCTCGCAGCCCGCTCCCCGAGGTACTTCGGTTTCTTTGGCCCATCGTCGGACACGCGCCACTGTTCGAGGTAGTGAGCGTCATCACTTGCCCCCGCGTTTCGCCGGAACTGGCGCGCGCGCAGCTCGCGCACCAGGTCACGATCTCCGAATCGCCACGGCTGGTAGCTAACCAAAGCTCGCCGCTCCTGTCGCAAAGCCCTTCGGCCGGCTGCGCTCCATCTCCTCCACGAAGTCGGGTTCGTACCGCCCGATGGACGCCACTTCGCCGAACTTCATCTGGCGCTGGCTCGGGAGGAGCTTCATGAAGTTTCGGTAGTCGACCTTCTGGCCTGTGGGCTCACCCACGGTCACGCCCAGCGCGTTCGTCGTCGGCCCGGAGTAGTCCCCGAACGACGGCACCCGCCCCATCGAACTCGCCGAGGTGCGGAGCGTGTTCGAGACCGCCTGGAGATTCTGCGGGGTCGCCTGGTCAGCCGAGGCTTCGAGCGGGTTCATACCCAGCAGCCGCTTTGCCAGCGCCCCGTAGTCGGTGCCCTGCATAAGCTCCTGTGTGGTCGGCGCAGGCTGGGCCTGGCTCATCGTCGTCTGGTTCGCACCAACGATGCTCTGCCCCGCGAACGGATTGGCGCCCTCTGGCCCCATCGAACCGCCACTCTGCCCGGTCACCATGCCAGTCGCAGCTTCCTGAGAAGTCTGGATCGCCGCGAGACCGCTCCCGGTCGTCGAAGCGACCATCGCCGGGTCGATCTGGTCGTCCGGCACGATGTCTGCCGCCATCGCGAGGGTGAGCCCGTTGATCACCACATCCCGGCTCTTCAGCCAGGCGGCGTACTTCAGCCAGTTCCTCGGCTCTGCCGCCAGCTCCGCGTCGTACTTGGCGACTTCGAGCGTGAGTCCCACCATCGTCTCGTGGTGGCGGTTCTGTTCTCGGATGGCTTCCTGTGCCCGATCCTCGTCGCGTGCGCCGAGTTCCAGCAACAGCCGGTCCATCGCGCCGCTTTCGCGCAACTCCGCCACATATCGCTGGGTGCCCCAATCCCCCTCCGCGATGTAGCGGCGGGTCGCATCCTCCATGGCGGCGATAGCCCTGTCGCTCTCGACGCGCATCCGGGTTGATTCGATCTGGGCGTTCGCGCTGATCGAAGCTGCGGCGATGCTTGCGGCGTCGTGGCCCGCGGCGATGCGCTCATCGCTCGCGCGGTTGGCGGCATTTTCGCGGGCGGTATCGGCGGCGCGGTCGGCATACGTGCCCTGGATGGAAGCAGGGGAGTTCGGGTCGGGCTGGAAGGTCGCGGATCGCGTCGGCGGCGCGCCGTAGTTCGAGAGGACCCACGGGTCCGAAGCGCCGAAGCGCCGGACGTAGTTCTCGAAGTATTGGACCGTCTGGTACGAGAGCGGCTTGTCTGGGGTGGCATAATCCGTCTCCGCCGGCCGGCCAATCGAGGCGTCGCCATAGCCGGGCATACCACCGAGCCCCTGCTTGTAGCGCGAGATGAGGTCGCGGATGACCCGCTCCTCCCACTCGTCGCGTGACCCCGTGAAGTCGGTCGTGATCATCCCGGCGGCATACGCGCCGCCAACGGATGTCGAGAGAGGGATGTCCTGCCCGGACATAGACGGCTGCGTCAACGCGGGCCTCCCTTCGTGGGCTGTTCAACCGGCGCGGCTGCGGGGACGCCCGTGAGCGGTCTCCAGTCCCGCCAGTAGTCCTTGGCGATTCCCGGCCCAAGGATGGGCGTGAACGGCGGGTTCGCGGCATCCTCCGCTGCGACCGCCCGGCGAAGCGATTCCATCACCTTCTGGGGGAGCTGGGGGTCGTTCGCCCGAGCCATCTGTGCCTGTGGCGAGACCTCGGGGTTCCCGCCGCCCTGGGCGAGTCCGCGCTTGATTTGCGCGAAGTAGAACGCTTCGTTCGCCGGGATGCCCGCTGGAAGGACTGCCGCACCCTGCGGCAGGTTCATCACCTGGGCCGCGCCCGCGACCTGCTGCGGGTTTCCATCGGGGCCGATGATGGTCTCGGGGCCACGCTCATTGAGAAGCGCCGGGCCACCGGGGTGATCGAGTACGCCGTTGTCGTATCCGGGGATGCCGAAGCGGTAGGTTGCGGGGTTCGTCAGGTCGTTCCACCACTTCTTGGCCTTCTTCTTCCCCGTGCTGTAGGCGCTCGCTGTGGCCTCCAGTCCTGCATTGACGCCCTTGCCGGCCGCGCCCCAAGCTGCACCTGGCC
>WBZO01002737.1_pt1 | contig 22156 bp, 12 predicted proteins | sample 5204261 | NCBI WGS metagenome assembly WBZO01 (sample SAMN12412400, study PRJNA552823) | activated sludge metagenome | isolation source: activated sludge from anammox sidestream of wastewater treatment plant... | place: USA: North Carolina | collected 2017-09 | reverse complement strand
TGTGCACCTCGAATGGGATCCATGGGTTCACCTTGCGGTACTTGTAGAGGATGCCCTCGGGACCGATCAGGCAGGTCGTGTTGAACACGGCACCCGGATACTTCGCATCCTCCTCGAGCATCGACCCGCTCTGGATGAAGATGTCGTGCTCACGGGCCTTCTGCTGGAGCCGATCGGTGTGCTCGTTGGGGATCGACACGGTCAGGTGCTTCAGCAGGTCGGCGACCGTCACATAGCGCGGCGCCGCATGCGCGAATTCCGGGAACACCACGAGCCTGACCGGCAGGAACGGCGCGCTGCCCGCCACCGCCGCATCGATCATCTCGACCATGCGATCGGTGCTGGCGCGCATCTCGGCCCGCGTCGCCGGATTCGGCAGGTCGGTCTGGCAGGCCGCGGCTGAGTACCTCAGGTGAGACATGCAGATTTCAGATTTCAGATTTCAGATTTCAGATTTCAGATTGCAGATTGCAGATTTCAGATTTCAGATTGCTGATTGCTGATTGGCAACGCGAGACCAGTGATAGCGATTGGCGTTTCAGAGCGTCGGGACGCCGCGGATGATCGTGCGACTGTTGAAGTCCTGACGGTATCGGTTGTGCTCGGGTGTCTCCGGATAGCGTTCGGTGGCCGGATACGGATAGCGCGACATGCCGTGAAACGGGAGCGGCTCGACAGAATCGGGGCTTGCCGAGTTCACGTCCATCTCCTTGCTGTAGCCGTCGCCGCGCATCAGGTATGTGCGCGTCCAGCCTGGCGGCACGGGGCGCGCGTCGGCGTCGAATTCCAGCGCCACCTCGTCTCCGGTCTTCGCAATCACGAACATGTCGTCGGTCGTGGAGAGCAGCGGCAGCACGTCGCCGGTGCGTGTGAACGCGCCCGTGAACGCCTTCCAGGGCGAGGCCTGGCTGACGCGGCCGTAATCGTAGCCGGGGGGGGCCTGCCCGTCCGGCCTGACCTCGGCCGAGAACCCCCGCTCACGCAGCGTTGCGAGCCGCAGCGGCAGCGCGGTCGACACGAAGCTGTCAGCCGGCACGGAGTCGCCCACCAGGATCTGGTCCCAGTAGATTCGCATGCTGGTCGAGAGCCGCACGACATGCTCACCCGGCTTCAGCGCCATCCCGAGATCGAGCGGGATCGTCTGGGGGCGCCCCACGGGGATGCCGATGGCCACATCCAGCCGCCGCCAGCGTCCCACCGCATCGCGCGCTTCGAGGTAGGGCTCGACCGGCACGAGGCCGGCCTGGTGGGCGGCCACGTTGTCGCTCGAGAACGCGTAGTCGGTCCACGCCGTAAGCAGCAGTGTCCGCGCAGTGCCGCCGGTCCCGAGGTCGATCGTCAGCGCATGCGGCTCGGCATAGCCCCGGATGCGCGAGAGCGTGAAGTCATCCGGATACCGCCGGTCGAGGCGTGCCACGCGGTCGGTCACATCGTGGCCGTGCTCGTCGGTGACACGCACGGGAGCATGCGGCGTACGGACGGCGTGCAGCCGCTCGGGCTTGGCGTGCAGCGTCATGCCCTCGTTCGGGAAGACCTGCACGTCCGCCGGGTGCATCACCGACTGCAGATCCATGCGATCGAGGAAGAGCACCTCCTCGAGTTCGTTCGTCACGCGGAGCTGGAGGCGCCCGTTGACCGGCACGAGGCTGGTCCCGGGAATCCGCACGAACTCGACCGGGTCGGGATGGTTCCAGGCGTCTGGTCCCTCCCAGTAGCCCATCTCGCCGGCGCCGAGAAAGTCGGTCACGAACTCGAACCGCTCACCGTTCCAGACGAAGAGGAACGGGCATGACGAGGGCTTGCGATCGAGTTCCTCGACCGGGAAGGGCGTCGGCAGGAAGGCTTCCCCGGCATCTGGCCCTGCCGCGGCGGTCTCGGCCTGGAGGATGCCCGACGGCCAGAGGACGCGCACCACGTCGGCGCCAGGCCGTGCCCCAAGGCCGAACAGGACCTCCGAGGGGGCCACCGCCGGCGACGTCGCCGAGGTTTCCACGCGCGCACTCAGGCTGCCGGCCCGCACCTGCACCTTGGCGCCCACGCCGAGCCGGTTCGTCACACGGCCACGCAGCTGCACCCGCAGCGCACGATTCCTCGGGTCGCCGCTGTTCCGCCACAGCCAGGCCGCGTCGCCAGACGACGCCACCACGTCGAGATCGCCGTCACGGTCGACATCGGACACGGTCATGCCGCGGGCAGCGGTGTCGCCCTCGTTCGCCGGACTCGCGACCGCCTGTCCCGACACATCCATCCAGCTCGGTCCGGCATTGCGCAGCACCACGAGCCCCGTGGCGGTCATCGCCACGATGTCGGGCAGGCCGTCGTTGTCGTAGTCCGCGAACTGGACGGCGTTGGCGTTCTTCACGCGATCCGGCGCGGCGGATCCCTTGAAGTTGCCGCGGCCATCGCTCATGGCCAGGACGCTTTCCCCGGTTCGTGCGAACAGGAAGTCGGGCCAGTCGTCCTTGTTCACGTCGCCCACGGCCACCGCCGTGGTCCGGTCGTCCTGTTTCCCGGCACCGGACAGCCCCACTTCACCCGCGACGTCGCGGAACGTGCCGTCGCGCTGGTTGGCCAGCAGCGATGGCGGGCCCTGGGCGTCGACGAGCAGCAGGTCGATGTCGCGGTGGTTGTCGAAGTCGGTGGGAACGATGGCGATCACGTGGCCACGGCGATCGAGCTTTGCCGCCCGCGTGATGTCCGTGAAGGTGCCGTTCCCGTTATTCCGCAGCAACTGGAGCGGTGCCTCGGCGAACCCGGCCGGGAACTCGAGACTCGCCGCCCGCAGGCGGCGCGTGGCCGCGATGTCGGCGAGGCCGGCAATGAGGAGGTCGACGTCCCCGTCATGGTCGATGTCCACGAACGCCGCGGCTCCTGGCAGGGCCGGGAACGCGGGCAGCCGCGCGGCCCGCGTCACGTCGGAGAACCGGCCCTTGCCGTCGTTGCGGTACAGGCTGCTGCCCGACGACCGCAGGACGAAGAGGTCGGCCGCGCCATCGTTGTCGTAATCTGCGCTGACCACACCGATGCCGGGAGCGGCGTTCGGGGCACTGAAGCCTGCGGTCGCGGTGATGTCGGTCGGGGCGCCGTCAGCGCCCGGACGCAGGATGTGCTGGCCAGCGGCAGACACCACGACGAGCTCGAGAGTGCCATCCCCGTCGATGTCGACCAGCGCCTGCCCGCCGCCGAGGCCCGCAACGAGCTCGCGGATCCCCGCATCGGTCAGGTCGGCCGACGCAACACGTCGGCCGATGGACGGGGCCGGGCGCTCACCGGCGTCGGGGCGGCGGACGATGTCGGCCCGCGTGAACGTGGCTGGCGGTACGTCCTGGTCGACAAGGTCGGGCTCGGCGCCCGTGGAGGCAATCGCCTCGGCATAGCGCCCCTGTTCCAGGTAGCCGGTGCCGAAGGTGACCGCGTAGTTCGCCCGTCGCAGTTCCTGCGCGCGCTCCAGCAGCACCTGGCCTTCCTCGGTCTTGCCGCTGCGGGTCAGCGCCAGTCCGAGCACGTAGGACGCCGTCACGTGATACGGCTCGCGGCCGACAATCGGCTGCAGCGCCCTTACCGCGTCGTCATACCTGCGATCTTCGAGGTCGATCTGGGCGAGGTTGACGTTCGCACCGATGTCCGCGGCGTCCATCCCTCGCACCTTTTCGAAGAAGCCTCGGGCATCGCCGTTCCGGTTCTGGGCGCGGGCGATGAGGCCGAGGATGTACGCCGGCTGGGGCGCCGACGGCATGCGCGAGGCGGCCTCGGTGGCCTCCTTCAGCGCCTCGTCCATGTTCTGGTCGTACATCAGGGCGAGGCTGAGGTTCAGGTGGGCGATGCCGAGGGTGGGGTCGACCTGCAGGGCATTCCGGAAGGCGATGGCCGCCTCCGGGTACTTCAACTGCTCGAGCAGCGCAACGCCGGCGTTGTTCGCCCGGTATGCACGCTCACGGGTTTCGCGGGTCGGAGGCGACGGTCGTGGAGGCGGGGCACTGCAGGCCGCAACCAGGACCGCGGTGAGGCACGCGCACGCGCAGGCGGACCAGGGCCGGACTGAGCTGAAAAAGGTCACAGGCCAGCTTAAAGAAAAAGCCCCGTCCGGCGCCAGCGCGTCGAACGGGGCTCGACCGAATTGGTGAGTTGGCGGACTTGGCGAACTGGTGAATTCGTGAGGGATGGCAGGCTGGTGACGTTCACCAGCTCACCAAGTCACTCATTCACCAACTGCCGCTCAGTCCTGCCTGGTGCCGAGGCTGGACGGCGTCACGTCGAGCACGTTGTGGTCGATCGCCCACACGCTCGCCGCGAACCCCACGGCCAGGCCGATGTAGATGAGCGCCTTCTTCCCCTTGCCCATCCCGCTGTTCGACAGCGTGCTGCCGCCGCCCTGATACGCCGCGGCCGGCTTCTTCGCCACCGTGGGCGTGGCCGACTTTCCGGCGTCCGCCGTCGGCGCCGCCGGTTCACTCACCGCCAGCTGCTGCACGTGACGCGTCCCCGTGCTCAGCAGCGACTCTCCTGCAAAGGCCGTCGACACGCTACCCAGCGAGACGACCAGTGCCACTGCACACAACCGCTTCATACGCTCTCCTCTACCAGCGGCCCGCCTGGGCGGTGCCGCTTTCAGGCGTGCCACCGACGGACCGGCCGGGCCGGTCCGTCAGGGCATGCGCCAGACCCTCGAATCGGTCGGTTTAGAACTGGATCGCCGCCGTCACACGCGCCAACCGCGGGTCCAGGAACGTGGTCGGACGGAGCCAGCGGGTGCCGTAGGCCGTCGTGACGTTCTGGATCGAGTTGTTGTTCAGCGCGTTGTAGAGGTCGAACGCCAGGCGCAGCTTGCCCCAGCCGATGTCCAGCGTCTTGTTGACCGCCAGGTCGAGCTGGTTGAACCGCGCGCCGAACAGCGCGTTCGGCGTGTGGAGGTTCAGCGACGTCGCCGCCGCCGTGGCGGTCAGCGTCGAGGCATCGCGACCGTTCTTGAAGGTCACGCTGTACGGGTTGCTGGTTGCGGTCGGACGGCCGACCACCGCCGTCGCGTTCTGCGCGGCGCCGCGGGTGTTGCGGTAGATGAAGCTGGCGTTGAAGCCACCCTTGATCGGGATGCTCCCGTTGAAGCGGAAGTCCGTGTTGTTCGCCCACGAGGTGACGACATTGCACGAGCCCTCACCGTTCAGGAGGTTGCCGTTGAAGTTCAGGCCGCCGGCCGTGCCGGTGATGTCGGTCGGGGTGTTCGGCACGTCAACCGTGAAGCAGCCGTTGGCCACCTGGCGGCCGCTGTCGATGCCGCCGCCAATGCGGATGTTGCCGCGGATGCGGCCGTCGAGGCTCACCCACACACCGTCCCAGTAGCGCTTGGGCAGGCCGGTGTTGCCGTTCTGGCCCTCGAACTCCTTCGCGTTGGTGACGCGGATGGTGCCCTGGCCGAAGAGCTGGGGCTTCACGTCGTAGAAGCCGCAGCGGGTCTGCCCCGCGTTCGGCAGGCGCGAGTCGTTCGGCACCGTGATGCAGAACTCGTCGAAGTCGGCCGGGGTGAGCAGCGTGTTCTCGGTGACCGTGAAGCTGCCGTCCCAGTTGTGGTTGTAGCCGACGTTCAGCGACAGGCCGCGGGTGATCTCGTGCTGGACGTCGAGGTTGATGTCCCACAGGAAGTCGCGGTTGCTGAACTTCGTCGAGTCGTCGAACAGCACCGACGCCGGGTTGAACTTGCCGAAGTTGGCGTTGCTCATGGCGCCGCACTCGCCGTTGGGCGAGAGGTTGCGGACGTCGCAGTCCGGAACGTAGTTGCCGTTGGCGTCGTTCCAGCTGCGGAACGCGCTGTTGATCGACGAGTTGAACGGGTGGAAGCGGCTGGTGAAGTCGCCGCGGCTGAGGCCGACGTAGCGGCCGAACGAGGCGCGGATCGCCGTGCGCCCGTTCCCCATCAGGTCGTACACCGCACCGACACGGGGGCTGAAGTCGTTGTAAATCGGCACGCCCTTCAGTTCAGGCGCCTCGCGGCGCGGCACGTAGGGACCGGCTTCAGCCACGGAGGCCAGGTAGCCGTAGGTGACACGGTCGTACCGGGCGCCCAGGTTCAGCGTGACACGGCCGATCTTCCACTGGTCCTGCGCGAAGATGCCGAGCTCCATGTTCTGGCGCACGTTCACGGTGAACGGAATCGCGTAGTACTGGAGACGGAGCGGGCGGCCATTCAGGAAGTCGTAGTTGAGGCCGTCCACCACGTTGTTGCGGCTGCGCGACTCATCGTTGAAGCCCTGCTCGTTCGTCATGCCGAGCTTCACGTTGTGCGTGCCCGTGACGTACGAAAGGGTGAAGCGCTGGGCACCGCGGCCCGTGCGGGCCTGGGGGGCCGTCAGCAGCGCCGTGGCGCCGTAGCGGTAGTTGGTGCTCGTTTCGAGGATGGAGCGGTCGTTCTGGGTGACGCCGTCTTCCGCGAAGTTCACCCAGTTGGCCGTCTGCCACGAGAGACCCGCTTCGAGCAGCAGGCGGCTGGTGATCGGCGCCGTCCAGGTGCCCTGGACCACGCCCGACGGGAACCAGTCCCAGCCGCGCTCGGACTCGATCGCGTTCGCGCCGGTGAAGGGGCCCGTGGTGCAGCGGCAGGACTTCTGGATGTCCGCGTAGATGTTGAAGCGGTTCTTGGTGCCCACCTGCGTGGTGATGCGTCCCGCGTGGTTACGGTACCAGTCGAAGCTGGCCGCCGCCCGCGGCTCGCCGCCGTTGTTGAGCGACGGGTCGGTGTAGCTGACGTTCGCGAAGGGCGAGCCGGGCTGGCCCGGATAGAACAGCGTCGGCGTGATGCCAACGTTGTTCGCGGGGTTGGCCAGACCATAGGTCGGGTTGAAAGCCTGCGCCTTGCCCTGCAACGGGTTGTAGTAGGCGCTCGGCTGGTTCACGGTGGAGCCCCAGCGGGCCACCGCGCCGAAGAACCAGATCCGATCCTGCTTGATCGGACCTCCGAACTGCGCGCCCAGGCGGTAGATGCGGTCCACCTTGGCCGCCGAGTTGATGCCCGCGGCGTTCAGGAGCGACTGGTTGCCCAGCGCCCACTCGTTCAGGTTGGACCGGACGTTGGAGCCCTGCATGGCGCCGGTCGAGATGTAACCGTCGACGCCGCCCGAGAAGATGTTCGAGCCGCTCTTCGGAATCGCGTTCAGCGAAACCGTGCCCGAGCCCGCTTCCGCGCCCATGCCGCTCGTCTCGATCTGCAGTTCCTGGATGGCGCCCGGGTCGGTGATGTAGCCGACGCCCGACGCCTCGTTCACGAAGTACTGGTTCCGGAAGCCGTCGAAGTTCGCGCGGGTGCCGGCCTTGCCGTGGAAGAACGTGTAGTTCCCCTGGGCCGACCAGGTGTCGCGCGTGCCGCCAACGTCCGCCTGCGTCGCCGCGAAGCCCGGCGTGACGTAGGCCAGCGTCTGCAGGCCGACGTTGCCGCTCGGCAGCGACTCGAGCTCGTTGGAGTTCAGGGTGTCCTGCTTGCGCATGCTGGTCGTGTCGACGACCGGCGCCGCGCCGCTCACCGTGATCGTCTCCGACAGCGAGCCCACCTGGAGCGACACGTTCACGGTGGCCGTGAACCCGGTGCCCAGTTCGATACCCTCGCGCTTGACGGTCGAGAAGCCCTCGAGCGAGAAGGTCACGGTGTAGTTGCCCGGACGAAGATCGACGATGCTGTAGCGGCCTTCACCGTCCGTGGTGACGGTGCGAACCTTCTCAATCAGGGCTGGGCTGGCGGCTTCCACCGTCACGCCCGGCATTGCGAGCCCAGACGTATCGCGGACGACGCCCGTGATACCGCTGGCCTGCTGTGCCCACGCCGCCGACCCAAGCGACAGGTAGCACAGTCCCGCGAGGACGAAAGCCGTAACCTTCGCCCACCGCTGTTTCGTGTCTCTCACTGACTCCTCCACCGAACCAGGTTTTCGGCCGAACCGGAATTTCCGGCCCGAATCTGCTGCATTGCCCCCTCTGGCAAGGCACGCCTCGACCTCCGAGGCAGCCGGAGGGCGGCCTGATTTTGTAACACGTTTGTATTAGGTGGATTTGTCGCAAGTTGTCGCAGCCGGGCTGGATGCACAGCCTGGCACGTGCAGAAAATGAAAAAGCCCCACCCGGCTCACGCCAGGTGGGGCTTCATCCAATTTACTGAATTACGGCGTCAGTCCTGCCTGGTGCCGAGGCTGGACGGCGTCACGTCGAGCACGTTGTGGTCGATCGCCCACACGCTCGCCGCGAACCCCACGGCCAGACCGATGTAGATGAGCGCCTTCTTCCCCTTGCCCATCCCGCTGTTCGACAGGGTGCTGCCGCCGCCCTGGTACGCCGCCGCCGGCTTCTTCGCCACCGTCGGCGTGGCCGACTTGCCGGCCTCCGTCGTCGGCGCCGCCGGCTCGCTCACCGCCAGCTGCTGCACGTGACGCGTCCCCGTGCTCAGCAGCGACTCTCCTGCAAACGCTGTCGACACCTGGCCCAGCGAGACGACCAGGGCCACTGCACACAACCGCTTCATGTTTCTCTCCTCTGGTCGCCTAGAACTGGATCGCTGCGGTCACGCGCGCCAGGCGCGGATCCAGGAACGTGGCCGGACGCTGCCAGCGGTTGCCGGTCAGCGAGTAGGCCTGAATCACGTTCTGCACCGAGTTGCCGTTGAGCGCGTTATAGAGGTCGAACGCCAGCCGGAGCTTGCCCCAGCCGATGTCCAGCGACTTGTTCACCGACAGGTCGAGCTGGTTGAACCGCGCGCCGAACAGCGAATTCGGCGTGATCAGGTTCAGCGCCTGCGGGGTGGTCAGCGTGTTCGACGCACGACCGTTCGTGAACCGGATGTTGGCCGCCGAGGCCGTCAGCACCGCGTTCAGCGCCGCACCCACGGTGTTGCGGTAGATGAAGCTCGCGTTGAACCCGCCCTTGATCGGCACGCTGCCGTTGATGCGGAAGTCCATCGTGTTCTTCCAGTCGGTGACCACGCGGCACGCGCCCGCGCCAGTGGAGTTGAACCCGTTCCAGGTCAGGCCCGCACCGTCCGATCCGGTGATGTCCTTCGGCTGGTTCGGGATGTCCACCGTGAAGCAGTGGTCGTCCACGTTGCGGCCGATGTCGAAGCCGCCACCGAGGCGGATGTCATACGGCAGCCGGCCGTTCATGCCGATCGTGAAGCCGTCCCAGTACCGCTGCGGAAGGCGGGTGTTCCCATTCACGCCGACCAGTTCCTTGGCGTTGACGACCCGGATGTTGCCCTGGCCGAAGAGCTGCGGCTTGATGTCGTAGAAGCCGCAGCGCTGCTCGCCGGCGTTCGGCAGGCGCGAGTCGTTCGGCACCGAGATGCAGAACTCGTCGTAGGCCTCGGGACCGAGGGGCGTGCCGTTCACGAGGCGCTGCACCGTGGTGAAGCTGCCGTCCCAGTTGTGGTTGTACTGGAAGTTCACCGACAGCCCGCGCGTGAGTTCGTGCTGGACGTCGACGTTGATGTCCCACAGGAAGTCGCGGTTGTCGTTCAGCACCTGGTCGCTGAACGTCGTGGACGAGGGGATGAACTTGCCGAAGTTGGCGTTGCTCATCGCACCGCACTCGCCGTTCGCGGTGAAGTCCTGCACGTTGCAGTCGGGGATGTAGTTGCCGTTCGCGTCGTTCCAGTTGCGGAAGGCCGCGTTCACCGACGAGCTGAACGGGTGGAAGCGCCGGGTCAGGTCGGACCGGCTCAACTGGTTGTAGCGGCCCACCGAGAACTTCACCGCCGTCCGGCCGTTGCCGAAGACGTCCCACGCGGTGCCGAACCGCGGGTTGATGTCGTTCCAGGTCGGCACGCCCTTCAGCTCGGTGACCGTCCGCTCCGGCACGAAGAGCCCGGCCGGCAGGCTGGCGGCCGGGAAGCCCATGCTGACGCGGTCGTAGCGGATGCCCAGGGTGACCGTCAGACGCTTAATCTTCCAGGCATCCTGCGCGAAGATGCCGAGCTCCATGTTCTGGCGCTCCTGCTGCAGGAACGGCAGGGCGTAGTACTGGAGGCGGATGGGCCGCCCGTTGAGGAAGTCGTAGTTGAGGCCGTCCACCACGTTGTTGCGGCTGCGCGACTCGTCATTGAACGCCTGCTCGTTGGTGACGCCGACCTTCACGTTGTGCGTGCCCGTGACGTACGACAGCGTGAAGCGCTCGGCGCTGCGGCCGGTGCGCGCCTTCGGCGCCGTCAACAGCGCGGTCGCGCCGTAGCGATAGTTCGTGGCCGTCTCGAGGATCGACCGGTCGTACTGCGTCACGCCTTCTTCGGCGAAGTTCACCCAGTTCGCGGTCTGCCAGGAGGCGCCGGCCTCGAGCAGGAGGCGGCTGGTCAGCGGCGCGGTCCACGTGCCCTGCACGACACCCGACGGGAACCAGTCCCAGCCGCGTTCCGACTCGATCGAGTTGGCACCCGTGAACGGACCCGTGGTGCAGCGGCACGACTTCTGGAGGTCGCCGTAGACGTTGAACCGGTTCTTGCTGCCCACCTGCGCCGTGACGCGGCCGGCGTGGTTGCGGTACCAGTCGAAGCTGAACGCGCGGCGCGGATCGGCACCGTTGTAGAGCGACGGGTCGGTGTAGGGCGTGCTCGCGTACGGCGTGCCGGGCTGGCCCGGGTAGAACAGCGTCGGCGTCGGCCCGAGGACGCCCGAGGCCGGGATGTTGGCCTTGCCCTGCAGCGGGTTGTAGTAGGCGCTCGGCTGGTTCACCGTGGATCCCCAACGGGCAATCGCGGCAAAGAACCAGACCCGGTCCTGCTTGATCGGCCCGCCGAACTGGCCGCCCATCCGGTAGATGCGGTTCACTTCCGCGGCCGAGCTGATGCCGGCCGAGGCGATCAATGCCTGATTCCCCAGGGCCCAGTCATTCAGGTTCGACCGCAGGTTCGACGACTGCATCGCCTTCGTCGAGATGTATCCGTCCAGGCCGCCCGAGAAGATGTTCGAACCGCTCTTCGGAATCGCATTCAGGCTCACGCTGCCCGATCCCGACTCCGCACCCATGCCACTCGTTTCGAGCTGCAGTTCCTGGATGTTCCCCTGGTCGGTGATGTAGCCGACACCCGACGCCGCACCGATGAAGTACTGGTTGCGGAACCCGTCGAACGAGGCGCGGGTGCCGGTCTTGCCGTGGTAGAAGGTGTAGTTGCCCTGGGCCGACCAGGTGTCGCGCGTGCCGCCGACGTCCGCCTGCGTCGCCGCGAAGCCCGGCGTCACGTAGGCCAGCGTCTGCAGGCCGACGTTGCCGCTCGGCAGCGCCTCGAGTTCGTTGTTGTTCAGGGTCTGCTGCTTGCGCATGCTGGTCGTGTCGACGACCGGCGCCGCGCCGCTCACCGTGATCGTCTCCGACAGCGAGCCCACCTGCATCGCCACGTTCACGGTCGCCGTGAAGCCCGACGCCAGCGTGATGCCGTCACGCTTGACGGTCGAAAACCCTTCCAGCGAGAACGTCACCGCATAGGTGCCGGGCCGCAGGTCGACAATGCTGTAGCGACCCTCGCCATCGGTGGTCACCGTGCGCACCTTCTCGATGAGCGCAGGGCTGGCCGCTTCGACTGTCACACCGGGCATGGCCAGGCCAGACGTGTCGCGCACGACACCGGCAATGCCGCTGGCCTGCTGCGCCCACGCGGGCGCGCCTGCCGCAAGATACCCCAGAACCACGAGGCCGAAGGCCGCGGCCTTCGCTCGCACACGGAATTGATTCACTGACCCCTCCCACCGGACACGCGTCCGGCCCCGATCAGAAACCCCGAAACCTAGCAACATGTCGCCCTCAAGCTCTTCCGTTCGACACAGATAGACGGATCAGGCTGAGAGCGGTGCGAAGTTGTAGCACGTTCCTACTAGGCGAACTTGTCGCAAGTTGTCTCAGCGCGAAACTTTCAATTGTCGGCTGCGTAGGTTCTCCGGCATTCAGGGGATGAGGAGGAGGCGTGCTGGCAACAAACGAAAAGGACCGCACCCGCCCGGGAAGGCGGATGCGGTCCTTGTGTCTGTGGCGCCTGCCGTCAGCCTGGTGCCACGCCGCGCGTGCGCGCTACTTCGTGACGGTGACCGTCACCTCATCGAAGCCGGTCAGCGCGCCATCGTCGGCCAGGCCGCGGATGACGTAGGTGCCGGGCTGGGAGAAGGTGACCTTCACCGGGATCTTGCCGTCTTCCGGCATCGGCGGCGCCACCCAGATCGGCGCCCAGGGAGAGTTCGCCCCGGCGCGCGTGTCTTCCCACGGCTTGATCTGGACCGGGTCGTAGGTGACCGGCGCGTTGACGGGTGCACGGTAGGTATGCCACGAGATGTGGAGCCCGACGTTCTTGCCAACCGTGACGCGCACCGGCGGGTTCATGGCCGCGTTGCGGAAGGCCCCCGTCCCGGCGTTCGCGCCTGGGGCGCCCGGGGCACCTGCGGGCGGCGCGGGCGCGGGTGGCGGGGTGGACGGGACCGAACCACTGGCGTCGGGCCGGCGGGCGACCGCTGCGCCAGAGAGGCCGGGCGTCCGGCGCTTCGGAATGCCGTCGTCGGTCACCACGGCCACCAGCTCGACCGGCTGGCCCACCTTGGCGGTGAGTGTCTTGCTGCCCTGCACCTTCACGACGGGCGGCTTGTTGGCGCGCACCTCGGGGCTCGACGACCCCGCGCCAAGCGCACCGGTCTCTGATGCCTTCACCACGTCGTCCACCTTGTAGTCGTCGCGCAGCGACGCGTACGCCTTCTCGGTGACGCCGTTGGTGGTGAGCGTCCAGATCAGCTCGTCCTTGGGGGTGAAATTGGCCGGCACCTTCACGCGGAACACGAAGCGGTTCCGGCGCGGCAGGAAGTGCGTCGGCTGTCCCTGATCGGGGTTGCCGGGCGAGAAGCTGTTGTTCGGACCGACCGGGACGGTGATCTCCTCTTCCCAGTTGCGGTTCATGTAGCCGAACAGGAAGTACTTCGACCCATCGGGGTCTTCCTCCCAGCCTTCATAGCCGGGAGCCACGTTCTGGCCGCTGTTGTAGCTGAGGGACTGCGCGCCGGCGACGGCCGGGGCGACGACGAGCGCGAGTGCGGAGACCAGCGCACGAAGCTGCTTCTTCATGGGAGTGCGTTCCGATTCTCAATGGGGCCCACATGAAAACGCCATCACAGAGGAGCACCGGAACCCGGAGACGTGCTCCGTGCTCCGGGTCCTCGGTGATGGCGACTTTCAGGGCCGGTGAACGACGTCGTGCTTACTGCTGATTCTGCGTCGGGCGGGCAGCGGTCTTCTGCTGCTGCGCCACCACACCGCAGAGCGGGCACCCGAGGAAGATGTCCTTACCGGGGTTGGCGGCCACGCGCGCCTTCATCTCGTTCTGGAACTGCTCGTCGGTCAGGGCCACGCGGTTGCCCAGGTCGATGAACATGTTCGCAATCGAACGGTTGCCCGAGCCCTGCCAGTTGCGCGGGTCGGGGATGTTCTTGTTCGACGGCGAGTTGTTCATGAAGCCGATGATGTGGAGGATCGTGCCCTTCGGCAGGATCGGCGCGACGTCATCCGCGTAGGTGTAGCCGCGCACCCAGTTGTGGTCGTAGCCCACGCACGAGAGCGTCTGGATGTTGTAGCCCCAGATCGCCTCGAGGCACATGCGGGTGCCGGGCGCGTGCAGGTGCGGCTCGAACGAGGTGATCTTCGTCGGCTCGTTCAGCACCGTGTAGGCGTGCAGCTGCTGGTTGTCGCTCATCGCCTTGATGTCGATGTCGACGCCGTTGCCGAGGCCCACGAACGCACGGCGATATTCCGGCTTGTAGCCCTTCGGGGCGAACTTGTAGCCGAACTCGAGGTGCGCGTTCGTGTCGCGGCCGTTCGAGTGCAGGTGCACCGAGTCGGAGACGATGTAGGAGCCCTTCTTGAGCAGGACCGCGGCCTTCGGGTCGAAGTAGTCGGGGTTCCGGCCAACTTCGTGCACCGGCCAGTTCACGACGTTCTCGCTGCCAGCGATGAGCTCCAGCTCGTTCGGGGCGTCGAGACCGACCTGCGTGCGGTAGATCAGGTGATGCCACACGTAGCGGCCACCGACCGTCTGGCGCTCCTTGTTGTTCAGGTCGACGTCGTTGACTTCCTTGACCTCGACGGCGAGGACGTAGCGGTCCTCCTCGATCGGGATCGGCACCGACTCGATCTCGCCCCACCAGTCGGGCGAGTTGCCCTTCACGAGGACGTCCTTGGTCTTGACGATCAGGTCGGGCGTCCCGATGCGCCACGCCGTGTCGTCCGCGTACTGCTTGGCGGGCGGCATGTCGGCCGGGTTGCCGCGCGGCGCGCCGCTGTCAGCCCACTTCGCGATCTTGGCCACTTCCACGTCGCTCAAGGACGGATCGTCCTTGTACTTCTGGATGCCGATGTTCTTCTCCATGTACCACGGCGGCATCACGCCGGCGTGCGGGCCGATCCCGGTGCGCGCCTTGATGGAGCGTGCCCACGGACGGACCTCTTCATACGTGGTGAGGGGCATCGGACCCGCACCGTTGGTGCGGTGGCAGTTCTCGCAGCTCCGCTGGAGAATCGGCGCGATGTCCTTGGTGTAGGTGACTTCTTCGGTGATGACCGGCGGAGCCGCACGCAGCACGAACGGCGATGACACGCCGGCGGCTATCGCTCCTACGACCGCGGTTCCGAGGGTGATCTGCCACCCGAACTGGCGTCCAAGCTTCATGAGCATTTACTCCTTCTGATCCGGCTGCGCCTCATGCCCAGGCCACATGCGGCTGTGGACGCTCCGGTCAGATCTGCACAATCCAGGCACCGTAGATCCTGTGCCAGTTTGCAGTTGTAGCACCTTTATCGGCATGCCGGTGTCGCAACTTGTCGCAAATCCGGCACCGACGAAATTCCGACGGCTGAGCTCTCAGACGAGGGCAGATGGGGTCAGGTTCCGGGGGCTGGTGACTCAGGCGGAGGATCGGGGGCCGAGGCAGGCGGAGCAGCCTGACAGGGACGGACCCGGAAGGGTCCGCCTCTGTCAGGAATTGCAGGGGTGAACGCTACTTCGTGACCGTGACGGTCACGTCTTCGAAGCCGGTCAGTGCACCGTCGTCCGCCAGACCGCGGATGATGTACGTCCCAGGCTGCGAGAAGGTGATCTTGGCCGGAATGATGCCGTCCTTCGGCATCTCGGGCGGCGTCCAGAGCGGCGCCCACGGTGAGTTGGCTCCGGCGCGGGTGTCCTCCCAGGCCTTGATCTGGAAGGGGTCGAACGTCACGGGCGCGTTCGAGGGGGCACGGTAGACGAACCAGGAGATGTGCAGGCCGACGTTCTTGCCGACCGTGGCGCGAGCGGGCGGCTGCATGGCCCGGTTGGCGCGCGGCGCGGCGTCCGTGCCGGCCGTCACGGCATCAGCCGGCCGGCTCCCGCGGTTCGACACCGCCGCTCCGGCCAGACCCGCGCCCCTGAACTTCGGCACGCCGTCGTCGGTGACGAGCGCGGCGACCGACAGCGGCTGGCCCACCTTGGCCGTGACCGTCTTGCTGCCCTGGATCTTCACCACCGGAGGCTTGTTGGCGCGAATCTCCGGGCTGCTCGAGCCGGCCCCGAGCGCGCCGGTTTCCGAAGCCTTCACCACGTCGTCGACCTTGTAGTCGAGCCGGAGCGACGCCCAGGCCTTCTCGGTCTTGCCGTTCGGCGAGGTGATCGTCCAGATCAGCTCTTCCTTCTCGGTCCAGCCGGCCGGCACCTTCACGCGGAACACGAAGCGGTTCCGCCGTGGCAGGAAGTGCGTCGGCTGGCCCTGGTCGGGGTTACCGGGCGAGAAGCTGTTGGCCGGACCAACCTGGATGTCCGGCTCCTCTTCCCAGTTGCGGTTCATGTAGCCGAACAGGAAGTACTTCGACCCGTCGGCGTCCTCTTCCCAGCCCTCGTAGGCCGGAGCGATGGACTGACCACTGTTGTAGCTGAGCGACTGGGCCTGCACGAACCCGGCGGGAGCCAGCCACAGGACCGCCCCGAGCAGGGCGGCGCAACGAAGCTTCATCATGACCTTGTTCCGAAATGAAAAAGCGCCACCACGGAGGACGCGGACGCGCGGGACCCTGGGGTCCCGCGCCTTCGACGCCGTTCGCGGTGGCGCGAAATCGCCTGCGTCCTACTGCTGCTGTTGCTGCTGCGTGGTCCGGGCGCCCGCCTTCATCTGCTGGGCCACGACACCGCACAGCGGGCAGCCGAGAATGATGTCCTTGCCGGGGTTCGCCGCGACACGGGCACGCATCTCTTCCTGGAACTGCTCCTCGGTCATGTGCACACGGTTACCGAGGTCGATGAACATGTTCGTGATTGAGCGGTTGCCCGACCCCGACCAGTTGCGCGGATCCGCCACGTTCTTGTTCCCGGCCGTGTTGTCCATGTAGCCGATGATGTGGAGGATCGTGCCCTTCGGCAGCAGCGGCGCCACATCGTCGGCGTAGCTGTAGCCACGCACCCAGTTGTGGTCGTAGCCCACGCACGAGAGCGTCTGGATGTTGTAGCCCCAGATTGCCTCGAGGCACATGCGGGTGCCGGGCGCGTGCAGGTGCGGCTCGAACGAGATGATCTTCGTCGGCTCGGGCAGCACCGCATACGCGTGGAGCTGCTGGTCCTTCTCCATCCCGGTGATGTCGATGTCGACACCGTTGCCGAGCGAGTAGCTCGCGCGCTTGTACAGCGGCTTGTAGCCCTTCGGCGCGAACTTGTAGCCGAACTCGAGGTGCGAGGTGACGTCCTTGCCGCTCGAGTGCGTGTGCAGCGAGTCGGAGACGATGTAGGAGCCCTTCTTCAGCAGGCGCGCCGCCTTCGGATCGAAGTAGTCAGGGTTGCGACCCACTTCGTGCACCGGCCAGCCCACCACGTTCTCGCTGCTCGAGGTGTCGAGGTCCGCCGTGGCCACGTCCTGGTCGAGCCCCACCTGCGTGCGGTAGATCAGGTGATGCCACACGAACAGGCTGCCCACCGTCTCGCGGCCGCCGTTGCTCACGGTCGCGTTGTTGACTTCCTTGATCTCGACGGCCAGCACGTAGCGGTCTTCGTCGATCGGAATCGGCACCGGCTCGATCTCGCCCCACCAGTCGGGGGCGTTCGCCTTGACCACGATGTCCTTGGTCTTGACGATCAGGTCGGGGGTGCCAATCCGCCAGGTGTTGTTGTCGGCCCACTGCCGGGCGGGCGGCATGTCAGCCGGGTTGCCACGCGGCGCGCCGCTGTCGGCCCACTTCGCCACCTTGGCCACTTCCTCGGCGCTCAAGGACGGATCGTCCTTGTACTTCTGGATGCCGATGTTCTTCTCGAGGTACCACGGCGGCATCACGCCGGCGTGCGGGCCGATCCCGGTGCGGGTCTTGATGGCACGCGCCCACGGCCGAACCTCCTCGTAGGTGGTGAGAGGCATCGGGCCGCCGCCACCGGGACGGTGGCAGTTCTCGCAGCTGCGCTGCAGGATCGGGGCAATGTCCTTCGTGTACGTCACGTCGGGCGTAGCCGGCGCCTGCGCACCGACAACCGACGATGACATCCCGAAGGTGGCCACCGCACCAACGGCGGCGACTCCCAGGGCGATTTTCCAGGCCTGTCCGACTTTCATGCGTTGCTCCTCGTTGCGCACCAGCGGCTCCGGTCGGGCCGGACGCTGGGACGGCTCATGAGTCCCAGTACAGACTGAGGGCAAATTAAACACCATCCCGCGCGATTTGGGTCTGAAAAGGTTGTCGCAACTTGTATCGGCTACACTCGCTCCACATGTCAGCCAGCTTCCGGCATCCGCTGGGCTTCCGCGGACCGGCCCGGCGCGTCGTGCCGGCCGCCTGCCTGGCCCTGGCCCTGCTCGGCGCCGCGTGCGACCGGCCTGGCCCGGCGCAGTCGGCCGACCACTCGCCCCTCAGGGTGTCCACGGCCTTTGGACCGTTCAGCAACCGCCTCATCGAGGAGTACCGCCGGTCGATGCCCGACCTCGACATCCAGGAGGTGCGGGTCTCCTTTTCGTCCGAGGGGCTCACCCAGATCGAGCAGGGCACGCTCGACCTCGGGGTCGTGCTGGCAGACGATGCCTACCGGGCCTATTTCGGCGAGGACGCCAGCCAGCCACGCCGGGAGAGCGCGGTCCGCGCCATTACCCTGCTGCAGCCCCTGCCCACCTACCTGCTGGCGCGAACCGGGTCCAATATCCGCACGGTGGCCGACCTGGACGGCAAGACGGTCGCGGTCGGGCCGGAGGGGAGTTCGGTGTGGAAGCTCGGCACCCTGGTGCTGCAGGCGTTCGGGGTGGAGCAGGCGGCGGTACGCGCGATCGGCTCCAGGGAAGTGGCGGTGAACGGCCTGCGCGACGGCACGTTCGACGCCATCATGCTGCCGGGCTACGTGTACCCGGAGGCCTTCACGGAGACGCTGCTGCGCGAGGGCGGCGCCTACCTCCTGCCCATCGACGGGCCGCCCGTCGAGCAGATGCGGAAGCAGTCTCCGTTCGTGCGCGTGGTGATGATCCCGCCCGACATCTACCCGGGCCAGGACCGCATCGTACCCACGGTCGGCATCGACATGATGATCGTCTGCCGGCGCGACCTGGACGAGGCGCTCGTCTTCCGCCTGACGAGCCAGCTCTTCGAGGTCTTCCCCCGCCTGGCGCGGGTCGAGGCGACCATGCGGTTCCTGAACCTGGAAGAGGCGCCGGCCACGCCCATTCCGCTGCACCCCGGAGCTGCCCGCTACTTCCGGCAGCGTGAACTGTCGTGGTGACCTGGCTCCGGCAGATCCCCCCGCGCCAGCTCCGCCTGTTCCTCGCGTCGGCCATCGGCCTGTCGGCCATCGCGCTCGTCTCGGTCGGCTACCGTGCCATCGGCGAATGGCAGGAGGCCGCTGGGCTGGTCGCCTCCCGGCGTGCCAGTTCGGCGGTCGAACTCCTGGTCTCCGCCCTGTCGCGCGACATGCGCGGCGCTCACACGTCCGTACTGGCCGCCGCCGAACGCGATCGCCTGGCCGACGGCTCCACCGCCGACCTGCTCCACCCCATCACCGGCGCCTTCACCCGCTACCCCTACGTGGAGGCCTTCTTCTCCTGGCGCACTGCGCCGGACGAAGAGGTGGTCTTCTACAGCCGCGTGGACCGCCGGCCCGCCTGGCTGTCGGGTACGGCGTCCACGGCCCCATACCCGGTGAACACCGGGTCGGACCGCCGCGTCGGCCGGCAGTTGCTCGACCGCCTGGCCGCCGACACGCAGCAGGGGCGCCGGTTCAGTGCGTTCACCACGCGCATCGGCGGGACGGACTACCAGGTGGTCACGGTCATCAGCTACGCGGACGCCGCGCACGCGCATCCGACGGCGCTCATCGGCTACATGGTGAACCTCGATTGGGCGCGCCGCCACTACTTCGGGGAGCTGGCCAGCCAGGTCGACGCGATGCTCGGCCGCGACGAAGGGGTCCGCTTCGCCATCCTCGACGATGCGGGAGGGGCTGTTGTGGGGAGTGTGCCGGCAGCCGACGGTGCGCCCAGCGACCGTCGGTCGTTTCCCGTGGCCTTCTTCGATCCGGCCGCGGTGGCGGTCGACCCACCACCCGACCTCGGGCTCACGTGGTGGTCGGCCATTGCGGAAACGGGCGACGACCCGACACTGGCCGCCGCCGAACGCGGCGCCCGCCGGACGCTGACCATTGCCGCGGTCATGACGCTGACCCTCGCCATCGGCGTTCTCGTCAGCCTCCGGGCTGCCCGCGCCAGCGCCGACCTCGCGGCCATGCGGGTCGACTTCGTCTCCGCCGTCACCCATGAGCTGAAGACGCCCCTGGCCAACCTGCGCGCCATCAACGAGACGCTCGCGAGCGGACGCGCAACACCCGAGATGATCCAGGAGTACGCCAGGATGGGCATCGGCGAAGCCACCCGCCTGACCCGACTGGTGGACAACCTGCTCGCCTTCTCGAGGGTGACCGACGTCGCGGACGTGTACTCGTTCGAACCAACCGACGTCGGCTGGGTGGTGCAGCGGAGCCTCCAGGCCTTCACGCCGACGCTCGAGCGCGACCGGTTTGCCGTCACGGTCGAGGTACCCGACGACCTGCCACGCGCGCAGGCCGACCCGAACGCGCTCGGCCTGCTGCTCAACAACCTGATCGACAACGCCATCCGCTACTCCCGGCAGACCCGTGCCCTCGGGGTCCGGGCGTTCCACTCGGCAGCCGGCATCACCATCGAGGTGTCGGACCGGGGAATCGGGATCCCGGCCGACGAACTCTCGCGGGTCACCCGCAAGTTCTTCCGGGGGCGGACCTCGGTGGCCGGCGGCAGCGGCCTCGGCCTGGCCATCGTCGATCGGGTGGTGGCCGACCACGGCGGCACGATGGGCATCCGCAGCGTCGAGGGACAGGGGACAACGGTATCGGTTACCATCCCTGCCGCTGGTCATGAAGAAAAGAGTGCTGGTCGTTGAAGACGACCCGGTGTTGACGCGCGTCCTGCGCGACAACCTCACGTTCGAGGGGTTCGAGGTGGAGTCGGTGTCGGACGGCTCGCACGCCCAGTCGGTCGCGCGCGATTTCGGGCCGGACCTGGTACTGCTCGACGTCAACCTGCCGGGGCAGTCGGGATTCGACCTGTGCCAGGCGTGGCGCGAACGGTCGCAGGTGCCGATCATCCTCCTCACCGCCATGGGCCAGAAGAGCGACAAGGTGCGCGGACTCCAGCTCGGGGCCGACGACTACGTCACCAAGCCGTTCGAACTCGAGGAACTGCTGGCGAGGATTCACGCGGTGCTCAGGCGCGCGCGGCCGTTCACCACGAAGCTGGTGCTCGGCGACGTGACCGTGGACTTCGGGGCGCGCACCGCCGTCCGAGGCACCACCGAGCTGGAACTCACCCACCGCGACTTCGAGATCCTCCAGTACCTGGCCGCCCGTCCGCACACCATCGTGTCGCGCGACGAACTGCTGCGCGCCGTGTGGGGCTACCACGAGACCGTCGCCACGCGCGCCGTCGACCACGCCATCGGCCGCCTGCGCAAGAAAATCGAGGAGAAGCCGTACAAGCCGCGCTTCATCCATACGGTGCACGGCGACGGCTACTACCTCGCGCCGGACGGGAAGGACATTCAGTAGCTCAGTTGTGAATCCGGAACGCGAGCTGCACGACGTCACTCACCGCGGCGAGTACCAGGGTTCCGCCTGACGCCTGCATCCGGACCTCGGCGTCGCGCAGCGCGGCGAGCCCGGCACTGCTGATGTAATCCACCGAGGAGAGGTCGAGCCGCAGGTGCCCGTGCACGGCGGCGGCGGCCGCCAGGGCGTCCCGCAAGGTGGCGGCCCCTTCCACGCCGAGGCGTCCGGCAATCACGAGGGTGGGCACCTCCGACGTGGTGTCGAGGTGATGATGCACGCTCCAGACCTGGTCGGCAGAAGAGGCGGCCACGGGTTGGTGCGGTAATCTTACCAAGCTCACCCATGCGCCTCCGACACGGGCTTCGCGCCTGCCTTGTCCTCGCCGCGTCGCTCCTGTGCGCCGTGGAGGCGCGGGCGCAGCTCACGGCGGCCGAGACAGTGGACGCCACGCTCGTCTACGCGGAGGGCACCCAGTCCTTCATCGCGCCGTATGCGCAGCGCACCATCCAGAACGCCCTGGCCTTCCACCGTCGCCTGTTCGACTACACCCCCGGCGAGCGCATGACGGTGCTGTTGACCGACATCTCGGACGCGGGCAACGCCTCGGCCGAGACGGTGCCCCACAACCTCGTCATCGCCAGGCTGGCGCCGCTCAGCTTCGCCTACGAAACCTTCACGGCGAACGAACGCATGAACTACCTGATGAACCACGAGTTCGTGCACATCGTCACGTCGGACCGCGCCGGTGGCCGAGACCGGCTGTTCCGCCGGCTGTTCGCCGGCAAGGTGGCGCCCTCGGCGGAACGCCCCGAGTCGCTCGCCTACTTCTACCTGACGACGCCGCGACGGGCGACCCCCCGGTGGTATCAGGAAGGCATCGCGGTGTTCCTCGATACCTGGATGGCCGGCGGCCTCGGCCGCGCCCAGGGGCCGTACGACGAGATGGTGTTCCGGGCCATGGTGCTCGACCACAGCCGCTTCGCCGACCCGCTCGGCCTGTCGTCCGAGCTGACGAAGACCGACTTCCGCCTGGAGTCGAACTCGTACCTGTACGGCGGGCGCTTCATGAACTACCTGGCCTACCAGTACTCGCCGGAGGCGCTTCTG
>WBZO01002736.1_pt1 | contig 22157 bp, 16 predicted proteins | sample 5204261 | NCBI WGS metagenome assembly WBZO01 (sample SAMN12412400, study PRJNA552823) | activated sludge metagenome | isolation source: activated sludge from anammox sidestream of wastewater treatment plant... | place: USA: North Carolina | collected 2017-09 | reverse complement strand
GTCTTTTGGGCGCTGGCTGTGTTAGTGAAATAGTTACGTAGCTAAGAGCTTGTTTGCGTTTTGGTCACTTGGTCAAAAACGGCCCTTTTTCGCCTCAAGCACCAAAACGCAAACAAGCTCTAAGGCTATGCGCCTATTTCACTGCCTTGCCAGCCCCCAAAATACACTCGCCCAAATACCCAACTTATTTCCAGCACGTTCCTTAATTACTCGCAGCATACCGATACTTCGGGCGTGTTTCTGCCAATTCTCCACTTGCAATTCCAGATTCTGTCGGTACTTTTTGGGATAAAAGCTCCCTGCTTTGCCCGGGGTTTGCCTCAAAGGCTCTGCCTGCTACATTGCCGGAGCAGCAGCTCGTTCCAGGTTTTCAGCCGGGGCCAGCCTCCCGGCTTTTAGGATGTCATTAGCTGGCGATACAGTTTTTCAATGCCATCCACCATCGTCTGCCAGGAATAGCGCTTTTTCTCTTCGCGGACTCCCTCCTCCAGTGTCGCCTGCCTTTTATTTTCAAAAAAATCAACCACGGCATTTGCAATAGCACCGGCTTCCGCTGGCACGACGTAGCCGACCTTTCCATGGGGCACGGTTTCCGCCAGGCCTCCTACATCAGTGACAATCATTGGCTTTTCAAAGTGGTAGGCGACCTGCGAAATGCCGCTCTGGGTTGCCGACTTGTAGGGCAGCACAACCAGGTCAGCTGCACCAAAGTAGTATTTTACCTCTTCAGTGGGAATGTAATCCGTGTGCATCACCAATTGGTCTTCAATATTCAGCCTGTGAATAAGTTCTTCGTAAAACTCCCTGTCTCCGTAATACTCCCCTGCAATGATGAGGCGCAGACCTTTGCGGCGGATGCGCTCATCCGACATCGCCTCCAGCAGCAAATCCAAGCCTTTGTAATTGCGGATAAATCCAAAAAACAACAGGTAGCGAAACTCTGCCGGCAGGCCAAGGCGGGCCAGAGCCACCTCTCGGGTTGCTTTTTCCCCATAGTTGTCGTGAATGGGCAACGGGATGAAGGCCACGGGTTTGTTAGCCATGGAGAAATGCTGCAGATCGTTTAACACGGAGCGGCTCATCACGATGCAGGCATCCACTGAATTCAGGAACCAGGTGGTAAACTGTCTGTCGCCGGGTCGCTTTTCGTGCGGCAAAACGTTGTCGGCTATGGCGATAATCCTGGTGCACCCCTTGCCCCTTGCCAGCCGCAGGATAGTGCCCAGGCAAGGTCCCATGAAGGGGAGCCAGTAACGGGAAATAATCAGGTCGGGATGTAGGCGGCGCAATTCAAGTCCCACTTTCAGCCAGTTGAGCGGATAGATGGAATTGATCCGGCTGCGGATCTCCAGTCCGCTGGGTGGCGGGTCGCCGGAAAACTGTGTTTTACCGGGAAATAAAAACCCCGGGTATTGCAAGGAAAAAGAGTAAATGACCACTTCGTACCCAGCTGCCTGTAACTCCATGGCTAAGCGCTCTCCTGAAGCGGCGATGCCGCCTCTCAGCGGGTTAGCAGGCGAGAGAAGGACGATCTTTTTCATAAACTATCCAGGTTAGGATCGAATAAAAAAGTAAAATGTATCTTTTATTTTTAAAAATCCATTTCCACTACGGCTTTTTGAAAATGGTTGGTACAATTTATTAATGCTCTGTTTTTTAGAAGTTTATTGAATTTGGCTCACCGGGGCTAAAAAGCCGTCTTTCTTTCTCCGGCAGCTTTTTAGATTTTCTTCTCAATCACGTATTGATTCCTCGTGGCAGAATTACGCACCAGCAACTCGGCCAGAAAGCCCGTAACGAACAATTGCGTGCCTACGATCAGCATCAGAATGCCGAAGTAGAACAAAGGTCGGTCTGCGATGCCGTACTCCTTATTTATGAGCTTTTGATAGCTCAGCCAGATCAAAATGAAAGCCCCCCCAATGAAGAACAGCGTGCCAAGCAGACCGAAAAAGTGCATGGGGCGTTTGCCGAATTTGCCGATGAAAGTAATGGAGAGCAGGTCGAGGAATCCGTTGATGAAGCGGCTCAGGCCAAATTTCGACACGCCGTACTTTCTGGCGCGATGCGCCACGACTTTTTCTCCAATTTTATAGTAGCCCGACCACTTGGCCAGCAGGGGGGTATAGCGGTGCATTTCGCCATATACCTCAATGCTCTTCACCACGTCCTGGCGGTAGGCCTTCAGGCCACAGTTGAAGTCATGCAGGGGTATTTTGCTGATAAAACGGGTGACACCATTGAAAAACTTGGAAGGAATAGTTTTGGAGAGCGGGTCGTGGCGTGTTTTCTTCCAACCCGAAACCAGGTCATACCCCTCTTCAGCGACCATGCGGCGCAAGGCGGGGATTTCGTCGGGGCTGTCCTGCAAGTCCGCATCCATGGTGATTACCACAGCTGCCTGTGCCTCCTCAAAGCCGACGTGCAACGCAGCGGATTTGCCATAGTTACGGCGAAACTTGATCCCTCTGAGTCTGGGGTTTTTTCGCTGTAAGTCCTGGATTACCTGCCAGGAGCGATCTTTGCTACCATCGTCCACCATGATGATTTCATAGGAAAAATGATGGGTCTCCATCACCCGACGAATCCAAGCTTCCAGCTCGGGCAGGCTTTCTTCTTCGTTAAAAAGCGGTATGACTACGCTAATATCCACGTTTGAGATTTAGGATTTTTTGATTCGGCATTTCGGCGCCAGCAGCGGTGATCTGACTTATGAGACGGTCTCAAGTTGGGTATTTCGGCGAGTGTATTTTGGGGGCTGGCAAGGCAGTGAAATAGGCGCATAGCCTTAGAGCTTGTTTGCGTTTTGGTGCTTGAGGCGAAAAAGGGCCGTTTTTGACCAAGTGACCAAAACGCAAGCAAGCTCTTAGCTACGTAACTATTTCACTAACACAGCCAGCGCCCAAAGGACGCCGCCCAAATGCGCAAGCTATTTCCGACACGTTCCTAAGCTCCATCCCAACAGCATCTCTGCTCAAGCACCAAAACGCAAACAAGCTCTAAAAGCTCCAGGGCTGCATGTAAAATTATTTTACATGCAGCACAGCTATTAAGTAGGAAATGAAAAAGCCACCGATTAGCGTGAAAGCGTAGCCTACCATGGTGCGCCCAAATGTCATTTTAAAATCAAGGTCTTTCACGTCTCTGCCCGCAGCTTCCATCATCTGCTTTTGCAGGCTGGGCAACTCGGGATCTAAATAGTTGAACAACACGAAAATAAAGAGATTGAAAAGCAGCATAGAGACCACGAACACGAGAAACGCCGACTTGATAGCCTCCTTGTTGCTGATCTGGCCGCCTTTGGCCGAGCGCTCTTTGCGCACAGTTGCAATCATCCCTATTCCGGCAAACAGCAAAGTACTCCAGTAAACAAAAGGGTTCAGCACCAGGGCTTTATCCACCTGATGAAAAGCAAGCAGGTATAGCACGATGGCTATACCTGCTGTAATACCGTATTTGAATGCGGTTTGTTGCATAATTTCTAAATGTTGTTTTTACACCACCGGTGCCTCCTTCTTCACAATCGCCCCGGCAATCAGGCCGGTCAACATGCCGATGACTATACTGGTAATCAAAACAATTCCTGCCAAAAAAGCCGGGCTTGTAAACATACTCACCCATTTTCCGGCGATCTCTTCCTGGCCCGGCTGCATGTTTTCCATTGCTGCTTCGCGGATAATATCTGCCAAATCCGGAGCGATGAGGTACATAAAAACAATCATCCAGATCGCATTAATAACACCAATTACGATTCCGGTCAGTGTTCCCACGCTAAAGCCTCTCCCCAGGGTGATGTAGCCGCCAAGCTCTTTGTCTCGGTGGTATTTTATGGCCATGACAACTGCTACAATCATGACGACGTAGTTCAAGCAACTGAGTACCTGGCTAGCTGCTGAAGGGTGTGCAGGGTCGCTAATACCGGTAAGGTGAGCAGCCAGACCGATAATAATGAGGATTACGGAAACGATACCTCCATAGCGCAGCGAAACAGGCCAGGGGGAAACTGTCCCCGGATCGGGAGCATGGATAGGGTTGTCTAATGTTGCCATAAAGTTTTGAATTTAATTGGTTGACGATGAAAATTTTAACCCGTGAAGTTGGAGAAACAATCCCATTTTGACAAAAAAACGCCCTAATGTTTTTCTTGAATTAAAGAAATTTGATTTTCCCGGATCACCCCCAGCACTTTGCCTTTCATCCGCCAGCCCACGAAAGGCGTATTTTTGGATTTTGAAAAAATGTCATTCCTGGTAAACGTCCACATTCGTTCGGGGTCAAAAATCGTCAGGTTGGCCGGTGCTCCATGCACCAGTTGAGGTATCGGCAGGTTCAATATCTTCCTCGGTGCAATTGCCAGTTTGTACACCAGTTCGCCAATACTCATAATATCGTGCAGGTGCATCCAGCTCAAGCCGAAAGCGGTCTCCAGTCCGATGGCACCAAATTCCGCAAAGGGGAACTCCAGGTTTTTGGCTTCTTCGTCCAGCGGCGTATGGTTGGAGTTAATGCAGTCTATCGTGCCATCGGCCAGTCCTTGGCGAAGCGCCATAAAGTCCTGCTCTTCCCGGATAGGGGGTAGCACTTTGAAATTGGTGTCGAAATCGTGCAGGACGTGATCATCGCAGGCAATATTCATGGCTGCAACAGAGGCCGTCACCTTCAGGCCTTTTGCCTTTGCTTCCCGCACGAGATCCACTGCCGCAGCCGTAGAGACGTTGTGCACGTGCAAGCGGGAATCCGTGTAGCCGGCCAGAAAAATATCCCGTCGGATCATCAGCTCTTCTGCCAGCGAGGGGATTCCTCTGAGTCCGAGGGAAGTGCTCATCACCCCCTCGTGCATCTGGCCATTGGGGGCTACGGTTTTATCGAGTGCCTGGTTGAAAACCACACCATCAAATGGACGCACATAGAGTAAAGCCCTCATCATCAGGCCGCTATCCTGTATCGGCTTTTTCCCATCGGAAAAGGCAACGGCCCCGGCAGCCTGCATGTCGTACATTTCTGTGATGTCTTTGCCTTTGCACTCCACAGACACTGCACCCATGGGCAAAAATTCCGCAAGGCTCTGTTTGGAGCGGTTCTTTACGTATTGCACCTCCGATTTGGAATGGATGGCAGGCAGGGTATTTGGCAGGCAGACGAGCGCTGTGTAACCACCGGCCGCTGCTGCTTTGGCGACGGAATCAAAATCCTCGCGCTGTTCAAAGCCGGGGTCTCCCGTAAAAGTGCCCAAGTCCATCCAGCCCGGAGAAACGCAGGCGCCTTTGAGATCCTGTGTTCGCACCTGACCAGTGAGGCCCTTCCCCACTCTTTCAATCTTTCCGTTTTTTAGGAAGATGTCCGCCTGTTCTCCATCAAAATCAGAACCCGGGAAAACCAAGGTAGCATTTTTTATTATCAATTGCATCGGCATGCAGTAGTGTTTAGGAACGTGCCGGAAATAAGTTGGGTATTTCGGCGAGTGTATTGTGGGGGCTGGCAAGGCAGTGAAATAGGCGCATAGCCTTAGCTACGTAACTATTTCACTAACACAGCCAGCGCCCAAAAGACGCCGCCCAAATGCGTAAGTTATTTCCAACACGTTCCTTACTGGCAAAATTAGACAGCCCAACGAGAAAAACAATTCTTAGAAACTGTTTGAATTTAACTCACCGGGCTAAAAAGTCGGCTTTCTCATCCTTTTTTCTCCCGCAGCCAAATCCAAACAGCCTCTTAGAGCTTGTTTGCGATTTGGTCACTTGGTCAAAAAAGGCCCTTTTTTGCCTCAAGCACCAAAACACAAACAAGCTCTAAGGAACACCTCAGAAATATCTTAGAATCAAAGGATAAATAAAATGTACGTTTTATTCTTAAAAGCCATTGCCTCTACCAGTTTTTTGAAAAGGAAAGGCTCTATTTATTGATGCTTTACTTCTTTGACATCCCAATGGTGCCTTCAGTGGGTAGAGCGAGGTACTCTCATTGCTTTTCCTCCTGCAAACCAAGCCTGTCCCCGACACCCCTTTTCAGTACTCCTCACAAAGCAGCCCTGTGGGGAAGCTGTCACGCCTCCAGGCATCAACAGTGCGCAAGGCGCCTCCCAATTTCCTATCTTTGCCGGCACCTGCTAATATAGAAGGTCTCTGCCTCGCAGAAAGAGCGCTTTTGGAAAAAATTAAGTGCATGTTGGGGTTTTGGCGCTGGAGCTGAGAAGCTGGTTGAATGGAGCTTGCCGAGCTAAAAGGCATCTTTTTATCTCCAGCAGCCCAATCCAAACAGCTTCTGAAAACGAGCAATTTTTTGTCCGGTTTTTAGCTTTTTGAAGTGGCGTAACATCCTTACAGAGTTGAAAAAAGGGGGAAAAGTGGCGTAAAAGGGCCGTTTTTTAGCCAAGTGACCAAACCGCAAACAAGCTCTTAGGGCTTGTTTGCGGTTTGGTGCTTGAGTTAAAAACGAGCAATTTTTCGTCAATTTTTCTCCTTTTTTCCGTTGCGTAGCAGCGCTACGGAACTGAAAAAAGGGGGAAAAGTGGCGTAAAAGGGCCGTTTTTTAGCCAAGTGGCCAAACCGCAAACAAGCTCTTAGGGCTTCCTCCAAAAATATTCCCGCTCCGCGCCTCTAAAAATCGAAGGAAAAAATAACGTGTATATTTTACTTTTAAAAACTATTCCCTCTACGGGCTTTTTGAAAAGGATGGATACCATTTATTGATCCCTCGTTTCTAAAGTTGCTGCCCATGCAAAACATCCTGGACAAAGAAGGCCACAAATCCATCGAGCTGGCCCGCCTGTTCTACCGGGAACTCGCCAAGATTCACGCAAATGCCGCCTGGACGCATGCCGCTAAAACCGACGCTCTGGCCCGTCTGCTCGAATTGCTCTTTCTGGAAGTGACAAAAGAGGAAAACATCCAGTTCACCACGCTTTTTGCACGCATTGCCTATGCGGGGCACAAATTCCACATGGAAAAAAGAACCCTGTACTGGGTTCATCTTTTCAGGAGAAAAATCCGCAGTAAAGTGCCACAGGAGGAAGTTCCAATGGTATATGCACTCGGCTTGCGAGTCTTCTCCGACAGCATCCAAGAGCTGTTTGGGCAGGCACCCATCGCGGAAGTGCAGCCATTTATACCTGATGAAATCCCCTATGCCTACGCGGAAGTACACCTGGCAGCGTTCCGCAGGAATGCCCGCGTCCTCGCACTCGAAGACGACCAAACCAGGGAAATGCTCCTGGCCCGCGATGAGGAAAACCCCACAGAAATCATTTACATTCAATACAATATCCCGGGGCGCAACGAGCTGTTCGAGCCTACAATCAGGCAAATCCGCAAGAGCTTTGGCTTCCCGGTACTCCTCAGTTTAATTGACGTGGAAGTCACCGTCAATGACGAGTCTTCAGAAAAGAGGCAGGTTTGCTACCGTCCACGCGCGATCGTCGCAGAGCCAGACTACCTGCTCGATGTGACCACCATCGCCGGCTGCTTCCAGGGCAGCAGTGCAGAACCCGTCATTTACCTGCTGCAAAAATTCCTGCCCCAGGAGCAAAGCCTGCCCATGATCCTTGGAAACGTGGCCAACTTCTTCCTCGACGAATTGATGAACAACCCGGAGGCAACTTTCAGGGAAACCTTCCCCAAAGTTTTCAAAACCAATCCCCTGACTTTTGCGCAATTGTCGGATGCCGAAATACGGACACTGGCCGAAAACTCCCAAAAGCACTGGGTAACCCTGCAAGCAATGGTGCGCCAGGGAATAAAAGACTTTGACATTGAGCCTTCAGAATCTTACCTGGAGCCGAGCTTTTACGATGAAATACACGGCCTGCAAGGCCGCCTCGACGTCTTATACAAAAATGAAAATCGCAGCGCCATCATCGAACTCAAGAGCGGCAGCCCTTTCCTGCCCAACATTTACGGCATCGGTGCCAGCCATTTTATCCAAACTCTGCTGTACGACCTGATGGTACGCGCTGTGCTGGGAGAAGCCGTGGAGCATACTTGCTACATCCTCTACTCGGGGCTGGAAAGCCAGCAGCTAAGATTCGCTCCGGTGATAAAAGCAAAACAAAACGAGGCCCTCCAAATCCGCAATCAGCTCGTGGCCATAGACAGGCTGCTGGCAAACATCCGCAGTGATTTGCAGCACGTCCCCATTTTGAGCAGGATCAAAACCACCCACTTCCCTCAGCTCAAGGGCTTTCATCAAAAAAATATTGAGCGCTTCGAATGCACCTACCACGGCCTGAACGATCTGGAGCGCCGCTATTTCAACGCCTTTGCCGGCCTCATCGCAAGGGAGCACCAACTGGCTAAAACTGGTATCCAGGGCAGGAGCAAAGCAAATGGCCTCGCCGCCCTCTGGCTCAACACATTGGAGGAAAAAGAGGCCAATTTTCAAATCCTCAAGTCCCTGAAAATTAAGGAAGAACGAGTCAGTGAAGACGAGCCTGTCATCATTTTTGAAAAAACCATCGCAACGAATCAGCTTGCCAACTTCCGAACAGGCGACATCGCCGTACTGTATCCCAGCGCCAAAGAACAACCTGCCGCCAGCCGCCACCAATCACCGGTAACAACCCAGATTTTCAAAGTCACCATCCTCGGGATTTCATCTGCAGAGGTAAAGGTAAAATTGCGCTACAAGCAATTCAACACACAGATATTCAGCGAGTTTGAAACCTGGAACTTGGAACATGACATAATGGACGTGGGCTTCTTGGCCATGTACCAGGGCCTGTTTCGTTGGGCGGCAAGCCAAGTCCAAAGTCGGGAGTTACTGCTCACGACAAAGGCGCCGGAACAGGGCCTTCTCCCTCCTTACGCTCCAGAGGGAAAGGGGGAGCCAACGACCATTTTAAAAAATACAACACCAGCGGCAGACAGTGCGGATGCGCTCACCTACCGGCTTCAAAGCCTGACGGAAGAACAGCGCCGCATTCTGGAAAAGATGCTCTCCACCCGCGACTACTTCCTGCTCTGGGGGCCGCCGGGTACGGGCAAAACGAGCCAGATGCTCTGCTCTTACGCCGGCTGGATCTTTAAAAATACAGAGGAAAACCTGCTGTTGCTGGCCTACACCAACCGGGCAGTAGACGAAATCTGCGAAGCCCTGGACAGCCTCGGCGACGAAGTAAAGGACGCCTACCTCCGCATCGGCTCTCCCTACTCTTCGGGGGAAGAGTTTGAAAATCAACTACTTAGCAGCAAAATCAGCCATGTAAAAAACCGGAAGGAGCTGCTGGAGATTATCCACAACCACCGCATTTTCGTGAGCACCCTGGCCTCGCTGTCCAGCAACCAGCAGCTGCTGCAATTGAAAAAATTCCGGCGCGTCGTCATTGACGAAGCCTCTCAGATCCTGGAGCCAATGCTGGTGGGATTGCTGCCCCAATTTGAGCAGTTCATCCTCATCGGCGACCACAAGCAGTTGCCTGCAATCGTCGTGCAGGACGAGTGGCAGTCGGCAATTTCCGATGAAAAGCTGCACACCATCGGCCTGCAAAACCTGCGCAACTCGCTCTTTGAGCGCCTCTACCGCCGCTGCACGAACATGGGCTGGAGTTGGGCCTTCGACCACCTCAGCTACCAGGGGCGCATGCACGAGGAGATCATGCACTTCCCCGCAGTGCATTTTTACGAAGGAAATCTCAAAACCCTGCCTGCACACATCGCTGCCTCTCAGAGGCAAACAGCCCTGCTGCCTGCACAAGTGGTTAATTCTCAGCAAGACTGGGAGCATTGGGTCACCCAAAAACGCCTCCTCTTCCTCTCTACCCCCATTGACCAGGACAGCCCCTCCCGTAAGACGAACCAGCACGAAGCCAAGCTTATCGCCGCACTGATCAGGTTCTTTCAAAAAAAGCACATCTCAGCCCAAGGGCAGTCCATCGGAGTCATTACGCCTTACCGGGCGCAAATCGCCCAGATCCAAGAGACCCTGCAGAGCGAAGGCATTGATTTCAGTCACCTCACCATAGATACCGTGGAACGCTACCAAGGTGGAGCGAGGGATATCATCCTCATTTCCCTCTGTACCAATTTTGCTTCGCAAATGGAAACGCTCGTCTCCCTGGGCGAAGATGGTGTTGACAGAAAGCTTAATGTCGCACTCACCAGGGCACGAGAACAGGTCGTGGTGCTTGGAAACAGAGATTTGCTTTTGCAAAATGAAGTGTACAGCAAGCTCATCACCTGGTGCGAGCAGGGGCTGCCCTGATCGCTGTCTGCCAGTTACCTACCTTCTGTTTTTCCTACATTCTAAATAGTAAAAAAATGCCACCAGAGGCAATCCGGCATACCTGCTTCTGAGAAGAAATCCAAAAAAATCTGCCTTCCTGTAACCCGAAGATGCAGCCTTTCGTCGCAAAAATGTTCTTTCAGCTAAAATTTCTCTGCAACCGCCAACACCGCCGTAATTGAACTAAGATGGCGCATTCTTTGTTGGCAATGCAGGATTTTATTTTGAAAAATAGATTTTCCCAAACCGGATTTAGAACTTTATTCTAAATCAATTGACAATCCGAGATTGAGAAAGGCGTTCAAGAAACGAGATTTCTTAGTCATTCATCTATGAAATTTGGCAGTCTGCGCTTTTCAAGCTCATATTTGAACACTCCAATCCGGGTTAAATTAAATTATTTACCATGATTATCAGATTTAAAAAAACCACGCTGGCGCTTGTCGCTATTTTACTGTTAGTGCTGCCGGCCAGCCAGCCGATGCTGGCTGGGGAGGGAAGCCGAGCCGGTATGGAACCCCAATCAGGAGAAAGTATTTTCGACCAGATCGCCAAGTCGGAAGTAGCGGAATTCTCCATCACAGTGGAACTGGACTCCCTGATTCAAAATAAACGCTCCATAGATTACCGTCCGGCCAGCTTCAGCTACCAGGATCCTTCGGGCAAGAGCCATCATTACGACATCAAGGTAAAGCTGCGCGGAAAGTTTCGCAGAAAGGTGTGCGATTTCCCGCCTATCAAGATGAAGTTTCCCAAAAACCAATTGAAGGCTGCCGGCTTGTCCGACATGAACGAACTGAAGCTGGTAACCCATTGTCTCGAAGATTCGGACAGAAGCAACGACCTCGTGCTGCGGGAATACCTCATTTATAAAATGTACAATGAATTGACACCCAACAGCCTGCGCGTACAACTGGCCAAGGTCACCTACGTGGACGTAAACAACAACAAAAAGATCACCCGCTGGGGCGTTCTGCTGGAAGACGAAGAAGAGCTGGTAGCTCGCCGCGGCGCCGTCTTGTGCGATACGATGGGTCAGCCGGTATCTAAATTTAACACAGCCCAAGAGCGCATCAGTTCGCTGTTTCAGTACATGATCGGCAATACGGACTGGAGTTACGAGCTGTTGAGAAACGTAGAATTAGTGCGCATCGGGGACAGTAAGCTGATTCCCGTACCTTATGACTTTGATTTTTCAACCCTGGTCAGTGCGCCTTATGCCCGCCCCAACTCAAACGTCGGTCAAAAATCTATGCGCGACCGCATCTTCATGGGGCACAGCACTTCGGCGAGCGAGTTGTACTCTACTTTCAGTCTTTTCCGCCTGAAAAAACAGAATATGATGAATGTCGTAGCCAATTTCAAATACCTGGACATGGAAACCCGAGAAGCTATGCTAGATTACTTGTACAGCTTTTACGCTATCATCGAAAAGGAAGAAACCGCACAGGAAATCATGTTCGCCAAAGACTTTTAAAAACAGATGGCACAGTTTTTTTACTACAAATCTTAACGACGTAAACAGACAGTTTTTTCATACTAATTCAAATTTGCCAGGGGCACCTTCTTCGGGCCCCTTTTTTTATTTGTACCTAACTTAGGAACGTGCCGGGCTAAAAAGGTGTCTTTTTATCTCCGGCAGCAGCCCAACTCCAACAGCATCTGAAAACGAGCAATTTTTCGTCAATTTTTCCCCTTTTTTCCGTTGCATCGCAGTGCTACGGAACTGAAAAAAGAGGGAAAAGTGGCGTAAAAGGGTCGTTTTTTAGCCAAGTGACCAAATCGCAAACAAGCTCTGAAAGCTCTCGGATTTTCCGAATACCAGCAAAAAAAAGATACCCTCCTGGCAGCGTTTACAAAAAGCAGTTCGTATTAGAAGTGGTTTAAAGAAATAGGCGTTTCGTGCAGGCAGTTCCGCGTTTACTCTCACTAAGTTTTTTGAACAATACGCAGGGGCTGCCTTCATTTTTTTAACAGATTTCCTTCTCCCGTTTTCTCCTGTTGTTTTTCCTTTGTTTCAAAAAAACAGCCCAGTCTCCAGGGGGAGCGCCACACTTGGCCCTCCTCTCATCTCCGCCCCGAACGGAAGATTCCGAATTGGCGTATTTTACACGCATCTCGCTGGTTATCAAGAAGCAGCGTCTCAAGCTCTCGCCTAATCAGCCTGGTTTTAGAGCTTGTTTACGATTTGGTCACTTGGTCAAAAACGGCCCTCTTTCGTCCTGTTTTCACCTTTTTTCAGTTCTGTAGCGTTGCTATGCAACTTCAAAAAGCTAAAAACCTGACAAAAAATTGCTCGTTTTTAGATGCGGTTGGGGTTGGGCTGCCGGAGATAAAAAGAATGGGTTTTTTGTCCAGAGCAAAGGAAATTTTGAAGAAATAGCCACAGCTATTGCTGAAAAATTTGCTTGGCTCTGGGTGGAAAAGACACCTTTTTAGCCCGGTAAGCCCAATCCCAACAGCATCTGTGCTCAAGGACCAAAACACAAACAAGCTCTTAGAGACGTTCCTGCCACTTATTTTGGGGGGTAGTTGCCAGCCAGCATAGTCCGCTCCTCTCCCGAACTTCTTTAAATCAGTTGTAAAAAGCAGATATTTGCCGCCAGCAACATACTCTAAAATTGGCACGCTATTGAAAATCACGTTTCTCGGCACCGGCACCTCTCAGGGCATCCCCGTCATCGGCTGCAATTGTGAAGTCTGCACTTCGACAGACCCCAGAGATAACCGATTGCGGACCTCCATCCTCATCAGCCAAGGACCAGTAAATATCGCAGTGGATGCAGGCCCGGATTTCAGGCAACAGATGCTGCGTGCCGGCGTCAGGGAGCTGCACGCCATCCTGCTAACGCACGAGCACAACGACCACGTGGCTGGTCTGGACGACGTGCGCCCTTTTAATTTCAGGCAGCAGAAGGACATGCCGCTGTATGGCACACCCCGTGTTTTAGAGGAAATAAAAAGGCGCTTCTCCTACATTTTTTCAGAAAGCCCCTACCCCGGTGCTCCCATGCTCGAACTGCACCCTCTGCACAAATCGCAAAGCTTTAAAGTGGAGGGAATTCCCTTTCTCCCCATCGAAGCAATACATGGTAGCTTGCCCGTGCTCGGCTTCCGCACCGAGGATTTCACCTACCTCACCGATGTCAAGACCATCCACCCGCAGGAATTGGAAAAAATAATGGGGACTAATATATTGGTGCTAAGTGCCTTGCATCATCGGCAGCACCACGCTCACCTCAATCTCCAGGAAGCCCTGAAGCTGATTAGGGTGATCCAGCCCCGTCAGGCTTATCTCCTCCACATCAGCCATCAGATGGGGCGGCACGGGGACGTCTCCAGGTCGCTGCCTCCCAGGGTCGCACTTGCCTACGATGGCCTGGTGATCAATTGCTAAGAGCTTGTTTGCGTTTTGGTGCTTGAGCACAGATGCTGTTGGGATTGGGCTTACCGGGCTAAAAAGGTGTCTTTTCCGCCCAGAGCCAAGCAAATTTTTCAGCAATAGCTAAGAGCCGTTTTTGACCAAGTGACCCAATCGCAAACAAGCTCTTAAACTGAAGGCTCCGGCTCGTATGCTGCTTTGCAGGTTTTGATTATTTTCACGCCCGTTTCACAACACAAATAAGTAAGAGCATGTTGGAGTTTGGGTACTTGAGTCGGGATACTGTTTTAAAACGAGCAATTTCTTGTCAGATTTTTAGCTTTTGGAAGTGGCGTACCATCACTACGGAATTGAAAAAGGTAAAAAGCAGGCGAAAAAGGGCCGTTTTTAACCAAGTGGCTAAACCCCCAACATATTCCAATGCGCCGGCAGGTACAGGAGGAGCAGGGGAAGGTTGCACTTCCCCTTTCACCTTCATTAGCACTCGCCGAAAAAAAAGACAAACATGAAATTACTGGAAGGAAAAACCACGCTGGTTACCGGTGGGTCAAGGGGAATCGGAGCAGCCATCGTCCAAAAATTTGCAGAGCAGGGCGCCAACATAGCCTTCACCTTTCTTTCATCAGAAGAAAAAGCCAAGGCACTGGCAGCAGATTTGAGCACCACCTTCGGTGTGAAAGTCCTTGCCTACCGCTCAGATGCCTCTGACTACTCCCAGGCAGAAGCTCTGGTAAGCAGCGCTTTGGCGGATTTTGGAAAACTGGACGTGCTAGTCAACAATGCAGGCATTACCCGCGATAACCTTATGCTGCGCATGAGTGAGGAGCAATGGGATGAAGTAATCAACACCAACCTGAAATCCGTCTTCAACCTCACCAAGCACATCCTCAAGCCGATGCTGAAGGCCAGGAGCGGATCCATCATCAATATAAGCTCTATCGTTGGCGTCACAGGCAATGCAGGGCAAGCTAACTACGCCGCTTCGAAAGCCGGAATTTTTGGCCTCACCAAATCCATCGCTAAAGAAGTCGGCTCTCGCAACATCCGCTGCAATGCCATTGCTCCGGGCTTCATCGAAACGGAAATGACCAGCGCTCTGGACGAAAAGACAAGGGAAAGCTACTTCGCCGCCATCCCGATGAAGCGATTTGGCAAGGGCGAAGAGGTGGCCAATGCCTGTGTTTTCCTCGGCTCCGACCTGTCGTGCTACATTTCAGGCCAGACACTCAGCGTTTGTGGCGCTTTAAATTGTTAAGTTTTTCAGCGGGACACTCCTCGGGAAAATTCCTTGACGACTTCCCTTATCCAAAGGAGTTTTGACTCGTTGGCGCAAAAGAACGTGCCTTCGTCCGAGTAATCAGCATACACCAGTTCGCTGCTGCAAAGGATTTCCAATTGCTCGGAGATGTAGAGTTCTTCTAAGTTCAGGTAGGAGGCGATTTCACGACTCGACATTGGGCCGTGGTGAAGCAGCCGGCCTATAATGTCATAGCGATTGCGGTGTTTGTATGCTCTTAATGTCAGGGTGGCCTGCTCAACTTGTTCGCTGTTCAGGCAGGGGATTTTTCTACTTGTGTTCATTAGCCGTGGTAACTGGTTAAAGAGATGTTAGGGTCAAAGATAGTTTCAGGATGGCATTTGCAAAGCCATTTTAATTTTTTTTTTAAAATAAGTAACTGCCTAAGGGGGAGGAGGAAAGGAGCAAAAAATTCAATTTTTCCCCCAAACACTTCCTGCTGGGTACTTGCTACTTTTTCTTATACCACTCAACTGTCTGTCCTGAAATGGTGGAGCCGAAGAAAATCGCATTGGCCAACAACTTATTCGTGCCATACCAAAAAGCCCGGAGGTTAGTGTTATCCGCAAAGCAAATCACCCTTCCCGAGCCGTGCCCGCACACGACAACAGAAGCGCTGCCCCCTGCCTGCTTTGCAAACTTCCGATGCATGTAGCCTGCCATCAGGGGCTGCGAAGTGTAGGCCAGCGGCATGGCGTAGGGGCTTTGCGATGGCTCCAGAAATTCATGGCCTGCATGGAACACAGGCAACAGGGAGCGCCGATAGCCATACGCCAGGGGATGAGTCAGATCCAATTCGCCAGAGAAGATACTGCCCGGTAGGTGGAGAGCTGCCCGGTCTTCACCGGCCTTGGCGTATGGCAACCGCCCGGAGGGCGGCGTTTCATCGCTGTTCTTCTTGTACGAAACATAAGCCAATTGTTTGTTCTCCAACCACTTCAGCGCATCCCGGCAAGCGATGAGCGTGCCTCCGCCATTCAGCCAGCTCCGCAAAGCCTCCACACTCAGGCTGTGGTAAGAACCCGACGGCATGATCACGACGTTGAAGCGGTCAAGGACTGCCTGGGATACCTTCGCCGGGTCCACCTTCGCAACGGGAATGCTGTAGCGGGTGTCCAGCAAATGCCATACCTCCCCGGCATCGGAAGGAGACACGCCCTCGCCAGCTAAGAGCAGGACTTTCGGCTTTTGGAGCCGTTTCATGTTGTTGCTCCCCAGGTCAATACCCCCGGGTGTGAGGCCTGAGCGAAGCCCCTGTATGTCCAGATGCCCAATCGCTGCCGCCTTGCGGAGCAACACCGCCAGAGCCTCCCCCTGCACCGGCTGGTTTTGTGTCGAAATGACGATAGCGCCGTAGTTGAAGTCCCACAGGCCTTTAGCCGTTTCTCCCTGGAAGGGTTTTGACGCTACTTTGACGGTCAAGCCATTTTCCAAGAGGTAAAAAAGAGCTGCCGGTGCGTAGTATTCATCCCAGTCGAAGGCAAAGGCATAATCCTCAGCAGTGCCATTCAGCCTGCCCGGAGGCAGGTTGACTGCCTCCACTTCCTTTCCCACCATTTTTTTTGAAAAAGCCCTGCTCCCTAAGGCCTCGTACTCTAAGTTAAAGGCAAGTGGCAGCGTCCAGGCGCTGATGTCGTAAAAGATGCTGTCTCCAAAGACGGTGTCCCTTTGAAACATGCCGAGTATCAGCTTGTACTGGTTTTGTTCCAGCGGAATCAGGAAGGCGCTGCCCGGTTCAAAATCCTTCCCTCCAGCCGTCACTTTTTGCGCCAGCTCATACACTTTCACCTTCTGCCGTCTTGCCATTTCGATGAACTTCAGCAGCCTGGCCCTGTCGTATTTTTCACCAACTACAAAAGCTTTGCACTCATCCTGCCGCGCCTCTTCCAGTGCTTTTTTATAAAAATCTCGTTGGTACTCAAGCAGTTCTGTCCGCAGGGCGATGGCAGCCTTTTGCGTTCCCAGCGCTGTGCGTACCTGGTTGCGTATGGTAAAGGCAAAGCTCAGGGGGCCGTTCTGCGAGTTTTGCAAATGCCCCCGGCTGCTGGCCTGCTCCAGCAAGATACCTATGCAACCTTGCGCATCCGGGTAAGTAGAGCCTTTTCCGTAGTAAAAATCGTCGTAGTCTTCTCGGGTGTAATAAAGCGAGCCGATTTCGTCCAGCGCCTTTGCGTGAAAGGTGCCAATTTTCAAAGTCAGTTCCTGGTTGAGTTTGGGCGTCACTGGATTCACGCGGGAAGGGACTCCGGGCATAAAGAAATACGTGGCATGGGTGCCCATCTCGTGGTGATCGGTCAAAATATTGGGCTTCCAGGCCTGAAAATTTTCAATGCGCCCCCAGCTTTCAGGCTGCTGGCCGGGCAGCCAATCCCGGTTCAGGTCGAACCAGTAGTGGTTAGTGCGCCCCCGTGGCCACGGCTCGTTGAACTCCCGGTCGGCATTGTCACCCGTAAGGTTTACATTTTTGTTGCTGTTCACCCAGGAGGAAAACCGGTTGAACCCGTCGGGATTAAAGCAGGGATCCAGAATGATCACCGCCTCCTCCAGTAACTGCTCCACCTCTCTGCTCTGTGCTGCTGCCAGGTAGTAGCCCACCAACATGGAGGCATTCGCACCACTTGGCTCATTGCCGTGGATACTCGCCCCCTGGTACAACACCACCGGCATTTTTGAAATGTCCATCCCACCGGATTTTTCTGGATCGCACAAGGCAAGGTGCTCCTTCTGAATGTCCTGAAGCCGGTCGTGATTTTTTTTAGAAGTGATCAGCAGGTAGATTAGCGGCCTGTGCTCGTGCGAGCGCCCGTACTCGTGCAGGCTGATTTTGTCCGATGCTGCTGTTGCAAGCGTCCGGAAGTAAGCGACCAGTTGGTCGTGGTTGGCGTGCCACTCTCCGACCTGGTAGCCCAGCACCTGCTCGGGTGTAGGAATGGCTGCGTCGTACTGCACATCGGGCAGGTAGTACGTAAGCGCTTGCTTTTGCGAGAACAGGGAAACATAAAAAAGGAGGGTCGAGATAAGAAGTAAAATTTGCCGCATAATCTGAGTGTTTTTTGACCAGCAGCTAATGTAGCTCAATTAATCCAGAATTCAGGTTAGAAGTCCGGTAGGTTCGGCCCTGCTACCTTCTGAAGATCTGGTGCCGCTCAAACCGCATCACCGTAATGCCTTTGTCGGAGCTAAACAAATCGTCAAAGCCACTAATTAGAGGGAGGGTTATCTTTTGCCAGAACAGCGCAAAGCCCGAATCCGGTTGCTCTGCTTTGCCGGAGGGGAAGCGCATCCAGCTCTTTGGAAAGCCCATCAGGTAAAGTAGGGGGCTGAGTATCCAGCGAATCCAATAGAGCGGATTGGTGCTGCCAGTGAAAAAAAAGCGACTGGCAGATTCGTCCAGATACGAAATCCTTCGCAGGTGAAATCTCTTTTTTGAAAACTGCATTTTGTAAAACTCAACCGGGCGGGCAATGTGATTCTCCTCCTGCCGAGCCTGCGGCGAAGTGTTCTCTACCAACACCAACCATTGGCGGGCAACCCGGGTGGCTTCGTAGAGCCTTTTTTCCAGCTCCTCTTCGTCGTCCAGAAACTGAAATTCAAACATCAGGATAACCACGTCGAAAGACTTTTCGGGGAAGGGCAGTCGGTGTGAAGGGTTTACCAAAAGGTCCACTTTTATCCCCTCCAGAAACTGCCGGGCCAGTCCTATCATTTCCTCCGAAGCGTCCACCCCGTAGAGTTCCCGGGGGCCGAACCTGCTCACCTCCAGCAGTACGTCGCCAATGCCACAGCCGATTTCGAGCACGGATTTGCCACCCACCAGCTCCTGCAGGTGCATGATTTTAATCAGCTTCTGCCGCCGATAGCGGTCAAACGGCGTCAAGGGCACAGGCAGTTGCACCGCTCTTTTTTCCTCTGCTGCGGGCAGTGTTTTTGCCACTTGTGTCTTCACCTCCCTGAGGATGGAAGACAACTGCAAGGAAGTCCATTTTTCGGGCAACCGGTTTTTCATGTCTCTTTCTTTTTGTAATGCACTGCCGGAGCGCTCCGCAGGCGCTCCGCTGTCATTTCAGGGGTGATGTCCCGCTGTGCTTCAGCAAACATTTCATAGCCCACCATGAATTTCTTCACGCTGGCTGAGCGCAGCAGCGGCAGGTAAAAACTCAGGTGCCAATGCCATTCGGGATGTGCTGTGCCATCCGTTGGCCGCTGGTGAATCCCCGCCGAGTAGGGGAAGGAAGTTTCAAAAATATTGCGAGGCGAATGGTCACCTGTTGCAAAATCTCTGCAAAAGCACGCTGCTCCTCTGCTGTGATTTGCCCTATGTCCTGCTGATGGCACCACGGCACGATCATGCACTCAAAATGCCAGGCCGCCCAGTACGGAACCAGCAAAACAAAATGCTCATTCGCAAGGACGAGCCGCTCGCCCTTTGCCAGCAGGAAGCCGTCCTGCTCCACTACCTGCGGTTCTACGGGTGCCAGTGCTGCAAAATCATTTTCAAAAACAAAAGTAGAAGTATAGGCTGGGTTGTGCTGGCCTCCGGCCCGAAGGTTGCCAGGGTAGAGGTAGCAATGCGCATCGTAAGCAGGCCGGGTGGCTGCCGGGGGCGATTCGACTTTGCCCTGCCAAGGCCGCTTCGTGCGCTGGGCAGAATCCAGCACCCACTCGCCCGTGAGAACGTTAAAGCGCCGATGTGGAGCGTCTTTCAAGTTCATAATTCTGCTTTTAACTCCCTGAGGGCTTTGACTTTTCTATCTGGCAAACACTACCGTAAAACTCCTCGCTCCCTGTGCGCCTACGACCAGCGACTGCTCAATATCCGCTGTTTTTGATGGCCCCGCAATGAAAACGCCGAACCCCCCGCCCGCCGTTTCAGCCCGAAGATAAGCCTCGTGCATGTCCCGCACCAGATTTTCCTTTTTCAAAACCACGACTAAGTGCTGGGCGATGAAGGGCAGCACCCGATGCCCACATTCCTGATCTGTGAGCCAGACTGCCCCGTTTTCAGCTACGCCAAACCGAGCGGGCAGCACAGCCAGTCCTGCGCTTTCAAGTTCGGCAGGCCGGGTAATGCTTTTCAAATCCACGCTCCCCCCGCAATCCGGCAGCGTAGAAGCAATGATTTTTTCATTGGGAAAATGTGCGGCAATTAAATCTCTAAGTGACGGATATTCAGCTTCATACAACACCTTCCCCGGCATGGCCTGTACCTCCCGGCAGAATTTTTCTTCCAAATCCTCTACCTCCAGCCAGAAGTCTGGCAGCCGGGGCAAAGGCAACTCCTCTGGTTTGTTTCGCCTGACATTTTCCAAAATTTCATCTCTGCTCATGGCTTCTCATTTTTTTGTGTCTATCCAAATTCTCCTGCTCAAAAGTCTGCTTTCCAGCTTTTTCAAAATCACTTTCTCCTGCGGTACCACTCCTTAAAACTCTCCTTGGGCACTTGAGGCAGCTCCCGCTCTTTCCCCCAGGCACCCATGCCCTTGTTCACCACAGAGCGAGGCAGGAGTTTGAGTGCCGCCCGGGCCATTTTGCCTGCAAACTCGTAAGAACCAGGGTTCGATAGCACCTTGCCGGCCACTTTCATCCCCCCTGTCTTTGCCTTTGAAAAATGCCCTTCCTGCACGATCACCTGTCGCCAGCGGTAAAGCTGCTCATGAATGTCAATCTTTACGGGGCAGACATCCGTACAGGAGCCACAAAGCGTGGAGGCAAAGGGTAGGTCAGCGTATTTTTCTATATCCCTGCCGGGTGAGAGGATGGAGCCGATCGGCCCGGGGATGATGGAGCCGTAGCTGTGCCCTCCGCTGCGGCGATAAACGGGGCAGGTGTTCATGCAGGCTCCACAGCGGATGCACTTCAGCGAGCTTCGGAAACTGGCCCGCCCCAGGTGCTCGCTGCGGCCATTGTCCACAATGACGACGTGCATCTCACTTCCTGGCCTAGGCTGGTAGTAGTGCGAGGTGTATATCGTGATGGGCTGCCCCGTGGCACTCCTCGCCAGCAGTCGGGTGAACACGCCGAGGTCCGCCTGCCGGGGGATGATCTTCTCCAAACCCATGCAGTGGATTTGAAGCGGCGCTAAGTGAACACCCATGTCGGCATTGCCCTCGTTAGTGCAGACGACCACACCGCCCGTTTCAGCAATGGCGAAGTTGACACCCGTGAGCGCTGCATCTGCCTGCAAGAACTTGCTGCGCAAATGCTGCCGTGCCGCCTCGGTGAGGCTTTTCGGGTCGGACAGGCCCGCCGCAGTGTGGAGTTTTTCGTGAAACAACTCGCCGACGTCTTCTTTTTTCAGGTGGATGGCAGGCATCACGATATGGCTCGGCGGCTCTTGCCGAAGCTGAATTATGCGCTCCCCCAGGTCAGTGTCAACCACTTCGATTCCCCGTTTTTCCAAAAACGGATTCAGCCCGCACTCCTCGGTGAGCATAGACTTGCTCTTGACCAGTCGCCGGACATGGTGTTTTTGTAAAATACAAAAGACGATTTGGTTGTGCGCTTCTGCATCTCCTGCCCAGTGGACATGGACGCCGTTTTCCTGGGCTTTTTTCTCAAACTCTTCAAGATACAGGTTGAGCTTGGAAAGTGTATGTGCTTTGATGCCCGAGGCGAGTTCCCGCAATGCCTCCCATTCAGGCAAGGTGTGGGCCGCTTTGTCGCGCTTCTCGCGGACAAACCAGAGCGCCTGGTCGTGCCAGTCGGTGCGTGGCTCGTCGGTGATAAAGGCAGCCGCTTGCTTAGCGTGATTCATTTTTCTCCTTTTTACCCAAATAATTACGCTTTAGAAGCTGTTTGGAGTTAGAGTCTGTTTGCGATTGGGTCACTTGGCTAAAAACGGCCCTTTTACGCCACTTTTCCCCCTTTTTTCAGTTCCGTAACGCTGCTACGCAACGGAAAAAAGGGGAAAAATTGACGAAAAATTGCTCGTTTTCAGATGCTGTTGGGGTTGAGCTGCTGGAGATAAAAAGACACCTTTTTAGCCCGGTAAGGAACGTGTCGGAAATAAGTTGGGTATTTCGGCGAGAGTATTTTGTGGGCTGGCAAGGCAGTGAAATAGGCGCATAGCCTTCGCTACGAACTATTTCACTAACACAGCCAGCGCCCAAAAGACGCCGCCCAAATGCGTAAGTTATTTCCGACACGTTCCTAAACTCCACCCCAACAGCATCTCTGCCCAAGCACCAAAACGCAAACAAGCTCTAAGCAGTTGCCGCGGAGTTTAAAATCTCTGCCAGGTGCATCACCCGCAAGGGGAGCTGC
>WBZO01002735.1_pt1 | contig 22160 bp, 24 predicted proteins | sample 5204261 | NCBI WGS metagenome assembly WBZO01 (sample SAMN12412400, study PRJNA552823) | activated sludge metagenome | isolation source: activated sludge from anammox sidestream of wastewater treatment plant... | place: USA: North Carolina | collected 2017-09 | reverse complement strand
CGAATTCCGATCCGGCGGCTGGCGCTCGTTGCAGTGCTCGGCGCCCTGACCCTTATCCCGGCGGCTGTTGCGAGCGCAGGCAGCACGACGGGCAGCCGGCAGGAGCTGACCGTGGGCCGAGGCTTCGATTACGTCGCCGTCCTCCCCGCGCTGCTCCCCAATAGCAAGGAAAACACGAGCTCGATTGCCCAGAACAATGGGAGCGCCCCCGCCACCATTGTGATGGACATCTACACGCCGCAGGGCGTGCAGATCCCGTCGGCCACCGTGGTATACGCCAACGTGCCGCCGGGCGGGACGCGTGTGTTCGCCCAGGCGATCAACACGGGGCTCACCCCGGGCTTCCGGGGTGTCGGCGTGATTTCGAGCGACCAGCCGATTAACGCGCTGCTGTCGCGGGACATCACCTCGAACACGTTCGTGAAGTCCTACTCGATCCACAACGCCTACCCGACGGGCGGCACGAAGGTGACCCTGCCGTACGTCGCCAATGCGCTTTCGGCCACGTACAACACGCGCTTCGCGATCGCCAATACGGGCACGTCGGAAGCGTGCGTCACGATCCTGTACTCGTTCCCGGGCGGCGCGAGGGCGCCGGTCTCGGACTCGGGCTCGGGCTCGGCGGCTTGCGCCGGCGGCGGCTACCGCATCCCCGTCGGCGGGCAGATCAGCTTCGCGCCCACGGCGGTTGATGGAGCCATCCCGATGCCCGCCAGCACGGCGAACTCGATCATGGCGGCGACCGTGAGCACGACGACTTCGACCATCACGGTGGGCGTCGATGCGTACCTGAGCAGCGGCCTCCGCAAGCTCGCCTCGTACGACGGTTTCGTGGTTGAGGGCGGCACCAGCGACCTCGGGACGACCATCTCGATGCCGCTGGCGGCCAAGATCAGCGGGTTCTATACCCAGTACCTGCTGTCGAACCCGAACAACACGGCCGCGACCGCCACCATCAACTACGCGGGCAACACCGGGAACTACAGCGTGACGCTGAACATCCCGGCGAACGGCACTGCCAGCCATAGCGTCTATGAGGCAACCGGTGGGATCCCCGAGGGCTTCGTCGGCGCGGCGACCATCACCAGCGATCAACCGCTGGCGGCGGTGCTCTTCCGCTCCAAGATGACCTCTCCCGGCAGCTTCGTCGACACGGACCTTTACACGGCCGTGAACGGCGTGCCGACCTCGCGGGCGACGACGACCGCGAAGCTTCCGCTCATCTTCCGCCGGGCGTACCGGTCAGGGAGCCTGAGCGGGTATAACACGTGGGTGAGTGTGAGCGTGGCCAACGGCGGGACGGCGAATGTCACCATCACCGCTATCAACGACACGTCGAACACGGCCCCGGGCTGCAACGCCCCGGCAACGTACAACACGACCAAGACCATCACGGGCTCGTTCATCTTCTACCAGAACGCAGACGCGGATAACGGCTTCGGCCAGAACCCGGCCTGCTTCTGGGGCGGCATGACGATCACGAGCGATCAACCGATCATCGCGATCGCGAACGCCACGAACGACCTGAACCAGGGCGACAACGACGGTCTCTACAACGGCTTCGGCAACTAGAGACGGCAAGACGACCTGCGAAAAGGCGCCCACTTCGGTGGGCGCCTTTCTTCTTGTCGACAACTGGCACGCTCGGGAACTCGACCTAGGATAGGCGCATGTCGATCGCCTACGGCGGCATCATCGCGTTCCTGTTTCGCGGCGTGAACCTGGCAGTGGCGCTTGGGATCGTGCTGTTCTGCACGAACCAGATGGGGGCGAGCAACTACGGCGCGTTCGTGCTGGGGCTGACCGTCGTCGGCTTCGTGAACGCGGCGACCGGCGGTCTGACGGCCGCAACGGCCTACCAGGTATCGAACCAGCGGCAGCCGCCACCCGTGGCACTCCTCAACGGCGGGATCCTGAGCACGACGCTCGGGGCGCTGGCGATCGGCGCCGGCCTCTTCGCGGGGCAGGTGCTGGCGGGCGACGCGGGACGCGAGTCGCTGGCGATTGGCGCCGCCTGCGCGGCGGTGATCATGAACAGCGTGGTCGCGGGCACGTTTTTGGGCCGCGAGTCGCTCATTCGGTACAACCTCGCGCTTGTGTGTCCGCCGTTGTTCGCGCTGATTGCGATCGCGGCCGCGTTCCTCTGGAGCGACACCAGGACCCCGGCGGTCGCGCTGGAGATGTACGCCCTCGGGCAATGGCTGGCTGTCGCGACGCTGGTGGTGACGGGCGGCGTGGTGCTGCGGGGCAGCATCTCGCTGGATGGAGCGCTGATCGGCCGAATCGGCAAGTTCGCGCTGGTAGCGGGCATGGCAAGCGGCATCTCGTATCTGAACTACCGCGCCGACCTGTTCCTGGTCCGGCACTTTGAGGGACGGGAGGGGGTGGCCGTCTACTCGATCGCGGTGAATATGGCCGAATCGGTCTGGCAGGTAAGCGGTTCGCTGGCGCTGGCCGCCTATGCCCGGGTGGGGTCGCTGTCGCGATCCGAAGCGGTCGTGCTCACGACGCGGGTGATGCGGCACACGGTGCTCCTGTTGGGTGTCATCTGCGTTGGGCTATTCGTGTTTGCCGGCGTGCTGGAGGCTGTGTTCCCGGCCGACTATGGCGGCATGGCCACGGCCTTGCGGTTCATCCTGCCGGGTGTTCTGCTGTACGGGCTGGCGCAGTCCTACGCGGGTTTCTACACGTATCAGCGGGGAATGCCGTGGGTGTCTTCGGTGGTGGCTGGCGCGGGACTGGCGATCGACCTGGTGCTGGCGTCGTTACTCATCCCGGCGATGGGGGTGAACGGGGCGGCCCTCGCGAGCGCGATCGCCTACAGCCTCGCCATCCTGGGTGGGCTGGTGGTGTTTGCCCGCTCGGAGCACCTCGGGGCGCGCGACATCTTCCAGTTCGGTCCCGCCGAAGTGCAGGACTACCGGACCCTTGCGCGCCGGCTGCGCGGGATCCTCGCGCGAACGTGAGCCCCGGCCCACATCTGCCGGTCCCGCCGCGGGGGGTGTGAACCGCGCCACAGACCGGGACCGATGCGGGGCTCCCGCGGCCGGGAAGGGGAACAAAGGGGGCCGCGGTGAAGTCTTGATCCGTGACTTCACTTGAAAGGGGAGCAACCGTGAACTACAGACGATTGCTCGGGGGCGGGATTCTCGGGGCGGCCGTTGCCGCGATCACCGTTATCAGCGCGGTAGCCGCGTTCGACGGAAACACTGGAACTGGCGATGACGGCCGCGGTAATGCTGGAGCGGAAGATTCACAGGTGGTGCAGCGCGACATGCGCCGAGACTTGGCCCGGCGTCTCGGCGTGGACGTCGAGTCGGTGTCCATCCAGTCGTTCGATACGGTGACGTGGCCGGATGGCTGCATGGGCGTGCATTACGCCTACGCAACGTGCCTGGCGGCGCTCACGGACGGCTTCGTGGCGATCCTCGCTGACGGCGAGGGCCAGACCTACGTCTACCACGGGTCGCGCCTCGATTTCGTGGCTGTGTCGTTCCTGGATACGGACGAGGCCATGATCGGTGAGCCGGTGAGCGACGAGCCAGAGGGGCCGGGCGGCCGCGTGGCCGACCCCCGGTGGGCCGTCCAGCAGCACCTCGCGGGCGCGCTCGGCATCGCGTTCGATGACGTGGCGGTGGAATCGTTCGAAGCCGTGCAGTGGCCAGATGGATGCCGGGGTGTGTACTTCCATGACGCGCTCTGCACGCTGGCAGCCGTCGACGGCTGGCGCGCGACGGCGACAGTACCCGGGAGCGACCGGGTGTACCTGTACCACGGGCAGTCAGTGGATGCGGAACTCGTCCCGGAGGGCGATTACTTCACCGCTGTCTGGGAACTCGACCCGGCCGGATACCGGCTGGGCGAGCCGCTGATGGTTGGTGGCTAAGGCAGCAGCCGGGCAGACCAGAGCAACGGCGGGGATCGGTTTGGCGGTCCCCGCCTTCGTTTGTGCGGTGCTTACTTGGGTGGCGGGAGCCTGCCGTGAAACTCAGCCGCCCGACAGACGGCCAGTGCGGGAGGCCTCCGCCGGCTCTGTGTGAGCGACGGGGCAGAGAAGCGGGTCGGGGCGGGGCAGCGGGATGGGGAGGCCCGTTTCGGGGTCGGTGAGGATCATCATCGGCACGCCAAACACGCGCTCGAGTCCGGCGGGCTCGAAGACTTTCAGCGGCGGCCCATCGAACTCAATGCGGCCGGCACGCATGGCGATCACCCGGTCCGAGAAGCGGGCGGCGAGGACAAGGTCGTGATGGACAGCGACGACAGTCATGCCCTGATGGTTCAGCCGCCGCAGGAGGTGCATGACTTCCACCTGGTGGGAAATATCGAGAAAGCTGGTTGGCTCATCGAGCAAGAGGACACGCGGTTGTTGCGCGAGGGCGAGCGCGATCCAGGCGCGCTGACGCTCGCCGCCGGACAGACTACCGAGGGGACGCGAGGCGAATTGAGCGGTGTCGGCGGCGTGCATCGCCCACTCGACTGCTTCGATATCGGCCCTGGTAACACGCTGGAGGATGCCCTGGTGGGGGTAGCGGCCCCGGAAGACAAGTTCGCGGACGGTAAGGTCGGAGCCCGCATCGGGAGACTGCGTGAGGATGGCGAGGTTGCGCGCGACCTGGCGGGCGCTCATCTCCCGGATATCGGTGCCATTGAGCAATACGCGCCCGGTGGATGGCTTCTGAAGGCGGGACATTCCGCGGAGCAAGGTGCTCTTGCCGCTCCCGTTGGGGCCGACAATGGCGACCATTTCGCCCGGTTCGACCGCGAACGACACGCCATCGACCGCGATGCGGCCGTTGTACCCGAGGTGCACGTCCTCCACGGTGAGTCTCATTCGCGGAATCTCACGAGGTAGAGGAGGAACGGGGCGCCGATGCCAGCAGTGATGATGCCCATGGGCACCTCGGACGGGCTGATGACGAGCCGGGCAGCCAGGTCGGCGCTGGAGACGAGGATGGCGCCGTAGAGTGCCGCAACGGGGATGAGGGCGCGGTTGTCGTTGCCCACCGAGTAGCGCGCCAGGTGAGGGCACACGAGGCCGACAAAACTGACAAGCCCGGCCGCGGAGATGGCGGCAGCCGTGAGGATGCCCACGACGGCAAGGACAACAAGCCGCGTGCGGTCGGTGAGCACCCCGAGGCCGGCCGCGACATCATCGCCGAGGGCCAGCACGTTGAGGCGCCCGGCCAGAAGGAACGCGCCGAGGAGGCCCGGTACCGCATACGGGAGCATGGCGCGGAAGTCGCGCCACTCCGAGCCGTACATACCGCCGGCGAGGAAGCCCAGGCTGGTCTGGAGGAAGGTCCGGGAGCTTGCAAGGAGGCCGACGATGGCGGCCCCAAAGAAGGCGGAGAGCGCAACGCCCGCGAGCGCAAGCCTCACAGGCGAAACGGCCCCGCGCCAGGCAATGATGTAGAGGATCGCCGCACCCACCAGGCCGCCGCCAGCGCAGGCCGCCGCGATGCCCCACTGGGGTACCTGCGGGTCGATGACGATGACGGTGGCGCTTGCGAGGCCCGCCGCCGCCGTCACCCCGAGGATCGTTGGGTCGGCGAGAGGGTTGCGGGTGACACCCTGGAGGAGCGCCCCGGCCGTGGCGAGGCACGCGCCCACGAGCATGGCGTCGACAACCCGGGGAAACCGGATCTGCCACACCACATTGCGCGCGAAGACATCGGACTCGGACGTGAGGCCCGACCATGCCTGGCCAAACGAGAGCGACACGGCCCCATACATGAGACTGGTGAACGCGACGGCACAGAGGACGATGGCCCCGAGTGCCAGGACGAAAGCCGGACGGTTGAAGGAACGGAAAGCGGAGCGCCGTGCGAGCGCTCCGCTTTCCCGTGCAGGTTGGGCGGCCATTCCGGTCATGGTAACCGCTGTCCTTCTGTCCGGCGTCCCCGGACTAGTTGGTCGACGCCTTGACAGCGTCGGCGACGACCTTGAAGGCTTCGGCGATGCGCGGGCCTGGTGCCTGGAGGAAGAGCTGGACCTCCGCATCGACCACGTGGTTCGAGGTCACAGCCTTGAGGCCCTTGAACGGCGGGATCTGCGGGATGAGGGTGGCCAGGCGTGGGGCCGGCTTTGGGGCGGGCGTGATCGCGAAGATGAAGTCCGGGTTGAACTCGACCATCTTTTCCGGAGCAAGGACGGTGTAGCCGGGGAAGGGGCCAGAGTCCGGCTGACTTGCCGCCGGGTTGGTGATACCGAGCTGGGCGAGGATGTCGCCCGCGAAGCTGGCGTCCTTTGCCGCGTAGAGCGTGTTATCCCTATCGGCGATGAGCGCGACGGCCGAAACCTGCTTGCCGGCGATCGCCGCCTTCGCGTCGTCCCGGGCCTTCGTGATGTCGGCGATTGCCTTGTTCGCGGTCTCCTCCGAATCGAGGACCTGGCCCATGAGCTTCAGGCCGTCGAGCACCTTCTGGTAGCTATCGGCGCCCGCGAAGATCACGGGGACGGAGAGCTGCTCGATGGGTTGGCGGAGATTCGGTTGCGCGTGGATGACCGAGTCGGCGACCACGAGGTCCGGCTTGAGCGCGAGGATCGCCTCGAAGTTAGGCTGGTAGGCGGTCCCGATGTCCTTGGCGGCTTTGGCGGCTTCGGGGAAGTCGACGGAAGAGCTGCGGCCGACAATCGTGCCGCCGACGGCATACACCAGCTCCACGGCGGTGGGGCTGATGGCCACGATGGTCGCCGGCTTCGCCTTGATTTCGACGCTGCGGCCGAGCAGGTCGGTGACGGTGACCGGATAGGTGGAGGCCGGAGACGGAGACACAGCCGCCGTTGCCGACGAGGCGGGCGTCCCGCTTTCGGCCGTCGGGGTGGGCTCCTGGTCGTCATCGTCGCCGCCACAGGCGACTGCAACGAGCATCGCCACGATGGCCATGGCCGGGATGAGAAGCCGGGCGCGGCCGAGGAATAAAGCTCTCATTCTTATCAAGGTTCCCTTTCCTTCTGTGAACCGTGAGGTTTGGGCTAGTATATCGCTGATCGCGCTTCCGTCACGCGGGTGGGCGCGCACTCACAAGATTGAGGGAATTGCGGTGGAAAACGCGGTCTACTACGTGCCGGTCCTGACGACCGTCCTGTCGGCGCTCTTCGCGACGGTGGTGCTGAGGCGCTGGCGGCAGAAGGAGGATGCGCCGCACCTGCTCTGGTGGGGCGCGGGCATCGTGCTCTTCGGCGTGGGCACGTTCATGGAGGGCTGGACAGCGGTTTTTGGCTGGAACGAAGCGGTGTTCCGCTCGTGGTACATCTCGGGGGCACTCCTGGGCGGGGCACCGCTGGCGCAGGGCACCGTGTATCTGCTCGTAGAGCGAAAGACGGCCGACCGGATGGCGGGCGCCCTGGTGGCGTACGTTGTGCTGGCTTCGATCTTCGTGGTGCTTACGCCGCTCGACCGGTCGCTCGCCGAAGACAAGAAACTGACCGGAGCAGTCATCGAGTGGACCTGGGTGCGCGCATTTAGCCCGCTGGTGAACACGTACGCGTTCATCTTCCTGGTCGGTGGCGCGGTGGCATCGGCCGTGCGGTACCGGCGAGGGGGCGATTCGACGCGGATGGTGGCGAACATCCTCATCGCCGTCGGGGCGATCCTCCCGGGTATCGGAGGCAGCTTCACCCGGGCCGGCTACACCGAGGTCCTTTACGTTACCGAGTTCGCCGGCATCATCCTCATCTTCATCGGTTACAACTTCAGCACCCGTGGCAGGCGGGCCGGCGAGCAGGCGGAAGGCGATGCACGCCCGGCCGCAGTGGCCGCGGGCTAGGCTCACTGCGCGCGCGGGACGGCCATGGCACGATGGTTGGCGAAATCCCAGCCAACGAGGCCCCACGTGTCCCACCCGCAACAGATGCCGCAACTCCCAGGGTCGCCAAAGGAACTGGAGGGTGTTGAGCAGGCGCTCCTCGCTCTTTCCTACGGCGTCCACGTCATCGGCTCACGGAGCAGCGACGGCAGGCTCAACGCGATGCTGGCGGACTGGGTGATGCAGGTGTCGTTCAAACCTCGCCTCATCGCGGTGGCGATCGAGAACGATGCCCGGACCCTCCGCTTCATCCGGGAAACGAACGCATTCACGGTGAACCTGTTGCACGAGAGGGATGGGCTGGAGATCGCCCGGAAAGTGGTCATGCCCTCGGAGGGGAGCAAGGTCCGCGGGCGCTCGGAAGAGGCGGCGGCACAGGTCATCGACAAGCTGGCCGAGATTCCCTACGGCCTGCACCAGAACGGTTGTCCCGTCCTGGACCAGGCGCTCGGATGGATCGCCTGCCAGGCGGAGCAGTTCATCACGGCAGGCGACCACACGATCGTCGTGGGGCGCTGTCTCGAGGGTGAACGCCTGCGGCCGGGCGAGATGCTGATCGAGCGCGACCTCGGGTGGGAGTACGGCGGGTAGACGGGACCGGAGGCCGAACCCGGGACTTTTCGAACGGCCTCGAAGCGGGCACACTCGGCGGGTGGCACGCATCGACTACGACCGGGTGGCCGCTACCTACGCCCGCGGACGCGGCCTGACCGAGGACGGTCTGGCGGCCTGGCGGGATGCCGTCCGGCCCTACCTCGACCATCTCGGCCTTCCCGTGGTGGACATTGGCAGCGGGACGGGCCAGTTCGCCAGCCTGTTCCCGCGGTGGTCCGACGTGCAAGTAATCGGCGTGGAACCTTCCGAAGGGATGCGCCATAAGGCCATCGCAGCCACCAGCGACCAGCGGGTGCGGTACCTGCCCGGTGACGCCGAACATCTGCCACTCGGGGACAACTCCTGTGGCGCGGCGTGGATTTCCACGGTGATCCACCACGTCCCGAACCTGGAGGCGGCGGCACGGGAGATCCGGCGAGTGGTCGGGCCGGGCGGGCCGGTGCTCATCCGGAGCGCGTTTCCGGGCCGGACCACGCGAATCACGCTGTTCCGCTTCTTCCCCGAGGCAGTGGCGGTGGTCGATTCGTTCCCCAGCATCGAGCAGGTCGACCGTGCGTTCAGGACCGCTGGATTCCGGCTCGAGAAAGTGGAGTCGGTCCCGCAGGTAAGCGTGGGGAGCCTGGCAGAGTTCCGCGAGCGGGCGACGTTGCGGGCTGACACGACGCTGCTGGGCATCCCGGACGAGGCCTTCGAAGCAGGACTCGCGCGGATCAACGATGCCATCTCCGGCGGCCAGGACAGCGGACCGCCGGTGGACTACCTGGACCTTCTGGTGCTGCGCTAGGCGTCAGCCCGGGACGTAGACCACGGAGAGCAACCAGAGCGGCCGGTACCCGGCGGAAAGCCCGTTGTTCATCGAGCGGACGTTGGTCACCCCATAGGTGTAGATGGGCCATCGCCCGTGCTCGCGAATCCAGCGGGTCGCGTGGACCGTGAGGGTGGTGGCCAGGCCGAGCCCACGGTGGGCGCGAGCGACATCCAGCCCGATTTCGTCGATGCCCGGGTACTGATCCCAGACACCGGCAACGCCTGCGATCGCCCCGTCCGGGGCGTGGGCGGCGAACACGATGCGGATGGAAGCGATCTTCGCGTCCTCCCCGGGTTCGGCCAGGGCGTTTTCGAACTCCCGACCGGGGCGGAGGCGCTGCTGGTCGGCGAGCGGGAGTTCGGCAATGCGGTAGCCGGGGGGCAGATCCCGGGGCGGCAAGTCTTCAGCCAGCACCATGCCTTCGGAGGGGCTGTGGGAACGCGCGGCGTCGTACCCAAGTCCACGGGCATGCGCAGCCATGCCTTCGAGGAATGACGGCAAGAAGATACGGAAGTGAGCTTCGAGCGGTTGTTCGCGCGCCCAGTCAGCGAGGCGCGCGTCCTTCACCGAAAGCACGGAACCGGTGCCACAGGTGGCCACGACCGCCAACTGGTGTTCGCGGGAGCCGGCAGGCCGCTCGACGATCGTGAGTGTGTTTGATTCGAAGGCGGATGGATCGCATCCGAGCTGGGCTGCGAAGGCTGCCTTGAAGGCGGCGGCAGACTCCGCGAAGAGCGGGCCGGGCATTACTCCGGTGCCCGCGCAAGGGTCCGTGGACGCACCGCTCGCGCCGCTGAAGCGACCGGTACGAATCCGCAGGCAAGGGCGTTGCGGTGTGAACGAACATTCGTTGGGCTGCAGTAGTACGTGGGGATCTCCCCGCGATCGGCGATGAGTCTTGCCATGGCTGAAACGACGGCAACGCCGAGGCCCTGGCCGCGATACGGCCTCGCGACATCGACGCCGATTTCTATGAGCCCATCGCAGTCGTCCCAGCCTCCGGCGACCGCGGCGGGCCGATCGGCTTCCATGATCGCGAGACCGTACCTGAAAAGGTCATCTTCGGGGTCGTTCAGCTCGCCAAGAGCGTTGTGGAATTCGCCGGTGGGGAAGTAACTATCGCGCCAATCGGCCCCGAAGGGGAGCTCGGAAAGCCCCGGGGAAGGGGTCGCGCGGCGGGTTCTTGAGCGGGGAGGAACGTGAGGTTGGGCGACCGCCAGTCGATCGTGTCGCCACGACGGGCCGCCTCTTCGGCGAGCGGCTGGAGCAGCACGTTCGGAAGCATCGCCCGGTAGTGCTTGTCTTGCGGCGCGTTCGCCCGGACCCATTCGAGGTACGGTTGCTCAACGGAAACGACGGTGCCTGTCCCGAAGGTCAGCGCCATCAGGACGGACTTCAGGTAGGGGCCGTCGGGCCGAGGCACGATGACGAGGCTGTGGGTGTCGAAGTCGCCCGGGGAGCACCCCAGGACTGCAGCGCGGGTCTCCCGGTAGCGGTCGAGGGCGGCCAGGAAGTAGTCGGAGGCCATCACTCGGAGAAGAGTTGTGCGAGGTCCAGCTCGAAACCGGCCTCGGCGAAGCCCGCGTCGTCGCTGGTGAGGGTGCTGGCACCGCTGTAGGTGTGCGCATCGCCGCCGGGGCTGTGGACCGTCACCGTGCGGTTTCGCGGACGGACGATCCAGACGCGCTCTGCGCCGGCGTCGAAGTATTCCTCGACCTTTCGGGCGACGTCGGCTTCGCGGTCTTCGGGCGACATGACCTCGATGGCGAGGGTGGGGGCGCCCGGGACGAAGCCGTCAGGAGGAAGGTCGGGAAGCCGCGAGGCGCTCAAGAACGAAACGTCCGGTGCGCGAACGGAGTCAGGGGCGGTCGCTGTGCGGTGCCCCAGCTCCACATGAACTTCACCAAGACGGTGTTCATCAACGAACAGGCTCAGCGACTTCACCAGCCGCCCGGCCAGGCGTGCGGGCAATCGTCCAACGGGCATTTCTTCGACCACCCTCCCTTCGACGAGCTCCGTGCGCCCGCCGTGGGGAGGCTCGGGGAGTTCCCAGAACTCCTCGGCCGTGAGTAGCGTCTGTGACTTCGGGCTTGCGCTCATGCGTGCATGATATCAGTCGCGCGGCAGGCCGAGACCACGGGTTGCGATGATATTGCGCTGGATCTCGCTCGAACCGCTGTAGATGAGCGGCGAGACGTTCACCAGGTGGCCTTTCTCCATGACGCCGTGCATCGGGGCATGCTTCGAATCCGGTTCGAGGGCCCCGGCCGGGCCGAGCTGGTTGACGCCGAAGTTGGTAATCCGCGCGGCAAGCTCGGTCGCAAACACCTTGATGACCGAGGCCTCGTAGTTCGCCACACGCCCAGCCTCCTGCATCCAGGCGGTGCGGTAGCTCAGCAGGCGGCCGGTCTCGTTCGCGAGCCACATGTCGGCGAGGCGGTGGCGGAGGATGTCGCGGTAGGCTCCCCCGGGCTTTCGCTCGCGCATGTCGGCGATGAGCTGCTCGAGCGTTCGTTGGTTGGCGGCGATCGAGGCGACGTTGGAGCGCTCGAAGTCGAGGAGCGTCATCGCAACGTACCAGCCGTTGTTCTCTTCGCCCACGCGGTTCTTCACGGGGACGCGGACATCCTCGAAGAAGACCTCGTTGAACTCGTGGTAGCCGGCCATGTTGACGATTGGGCGGACGGTGATACCCGGCGACTGCATGTCGACAAGGAGGAAGGAGATGCCCTTGTGCTTCGGGGCGCCGGGGTCGGAGCGCACGAGGAGGAAGCACCAATCGGAGTGATGGGCGCCGGTCGTCCAGATCTTCTGGCCGTTGACCACGTAGTCATCGCCATCGCGGACGGCACGGGTCTGGAGGCTGGCGAGGTCGCTACCAGCGCCGGGTTCGCTATATCCCTGGCACCAGGTGACCTCTGCGTTGGTGATGCGCGGGAGGTGCTCTCTTTTCTGCTCTTCGCTGCCGTGGACGATGAGCGTGGGGCCAATCATGCCCACGTTGAAGACGCGCCCGCCGTCGGGGGCGCCAGCGTAGGAGATTTCCTCGCTGAAGATCATCTGCTTGATGTGGGACCAGGCGAGGCCGCCATATTCCTTCGGCCAGGCCGGAGCCACCCAGCCCTTCGCCGCGAGCTTGCGCATGAACTCCATTTGTTCGGGCCAGTTCTCCTGGCTGGTCGGGCGCACAGGTCCGGAACCGCCGTCCCTGGGGAGCGCATCTTTCAGGAACTCGCGCACTTCGGCGCGGAGCGCGTTGTGTTCCTCGGAGAACTTGAATTCCATGGGGTTTCCTCCAGACGGCGCGGAGCCGGGGACCTTGGGGCCAGATTACCGCAGGGTAAACGTCATGTCGCGCAGCTACGCTCCGCCATCGTTAGACTGGGCCGAACAACCCAACTCGAGAGAACCGAATGGCAGTTTCAGCGGCGCGTGGGCTGAACATCTTCTTCGACGTGGACAACACCATCATCACTTGGGACGTGAAACTTCGGCCGGGCGTGCACGAGGTGTTCCAGCAGCTGCGGACGGACGGCCACACGATCTACCTCTGGAGCGGCATGGGCCCTCGCTGGGAAGTGGTGAAGCGATTCGAGCTCCACGAACACATCACCGACTGTTTCTGGAAGCCGCTGACCGACCATCATGCGCGGATGGAAGAACTCGGAATTCCGGTGTGGCCGGACTATGTCATTGATGACCACGCGGAGATCATCGAGGCGTTCACGGGGCTGCATGTACCGGAGCCGAAACTCCCGCTCGAGCGAGACCGGGAGATGTGGCGCGTGTACGACGAGATCCAGCGGTTCGTCGCCGGGCTGGGCTGACGCCGCGTGGCGGGGATCATCCTCGTCCGGCACGCGATGCCCGAGGTCGTGCGCGGCGTCTCATCGACGCTCTGGGAACTCGGCGAGGCAGCACTGGAGGATTGCGTGCTGCTTGCCCACGCCCTCCCGCACGAGCTGGCCCCGGCCGTGTTCACGAGCCACCAGCCGAAGGTGAAGCAGACGGCCGGTGTGCTTGCGCTCCGGCGCGGGCTCGAGGTGCTGGAGGACGAGCGGCTGCGGGAGGTCGGACAGGGCCCTGCCTGGATTGACGACTACCGGGCGGCGGCGGCCAGGTATCTCCGGGACGGGAGCGCCGGCGAGACTGCTGATTGGGAGCCCCGGGAGCGCGTGGTGGAGCGATTCGCCGCCGGTGTGGATGCGGCAATGGCCGCCAACAGCTGCTCGCCCGGGGATGTGGTGATTGTGAACCACGGCCTGGCAATGAGCCTGTGGCTCGCGTCGCGGTCGGGGATCGACCTCGTGCCGTTCTGGCAAGGGCTGGCGTTCCCGGATGCGTGGCGATTGGACCTGGAAACTGGCGAGGTGCGGCGCCTGTGGCCGGGAGGGCGGGCGGCAGAGTAGCCCGCGCCGAATAGCTACGCGATCACGCCGTTCGCTTCGAGCTGCTGCTTGAGCGAATCGAGTGAGGGGACGGGCTTGCCGTTGAGCGAATCGAGGGCGTCGATGACGTCGTCGCTGGCGTCTTCCGCGAAGGCGAGGTCGACCAGGTCCTGGCGGTCGGGCTGGAGGCCCTGTTCGAAGAGGTGCTTCACGAGGGATTCAACGTCGTTCCAGGGTGCTTTCGCCATAGGGGTCTCCTTTGGGCCACGGAAAAGGGCGGCCGGGCCGCCCCTTCGGATGCGGGCGCTTCGAGGGGATTACTTCGGGAAGATATCGCCTTCGAATGGCTTGCCGTAGTTGATGTAGGGCGGCCAGAGCGTTTCGAGTTCCTTGCGGATGGGGTCGCCCTCGGGGAGGTAACGCTGGAACTGCGGTTCGACATCGCGCCGCACCCAGCCCTTACCGATGGTGTCGTGCTTGATCTTGTCCTGGAGGAGCATGAGCCCGGTCAGGAGCGACTCGGGGCGGGGGGGGCAGCCGGGCACGTAGACATCGACGGGGAGGAGCGTATTGACGCCCGGGGTGACGCTGTAGGCGTAGGCAAAAGGTCCCCCCATGATGGCGCAGCCGCCCATGGCGAGAGCCCACTTCGGTTCCGGCATCTGGAGCCAGATGCGGCGGACGGCGGGGGCCATCTTCCAGGTCACGGTGCCGGGCACGATGAGGAGGTCGGCCTGGCGGGGAGATGCGCGGAAAATCTCGGCGCCAAAGCGGGCGATATCGTAGCGCGGCGTGGCGGTGGCGATCATTTCCATGGCGCAGCAGGCCAGGCCGAACATGCAGGGCCAGAGGGAGGACCTGCGGGACCAGTTGAGAACCTGGTCGACACTGGTGACGAGGATGTTCTGCTGGACCTCCTCATCGACGTCGCTATCGAGTCTGAGGGGGAGCGGCTGGTAGACCTTGTTCGCCTGTGGCATTGCTCGTGCAGTCTATCACAAAGGCCCCGCGCGAACGCGAGGGGCCGGGCGTGGAAAGCCGGTCGACCGAGGCCCCTTAGCGGGATCGGCTCATGTGGACCTGGCCATCGTTGATGGGCTCATCGATGAAGAGATCACCGTTACGGATCTTGATGTTGTAGCCGCAATCCGGGTTGGTGCAGACCCACGCCTTGAAGTGGATCGGCGCGCCCTGGCTGCCAAAGTCAGAAAACGGGACGAGATCGCCGTAGTCACATTTACGGCATTTTGGAAACTGGTACATCCCACCCTCCCCCAATGTCGGCGCGGATACTACCGCACGGGATCGCCAAGGGGCAATCGACTCGTATGCGACGCGTTGCCGGGGAGGGTCGGCGCGTCAGTGGATCGCCGCCTACGCGCCGACCTTCGCCTTCGCGGCGGCCTTCATGTCGGTCAGCAGAAGGTCCATGTCTTCCTGCGGGATTTCATGGAGGTTGCCCTGGTAGGCAAGCGTCCAGTTCGCGCGGGGCCAGCGCTGGGTCCACGTGAAGCGGTCGTGGTAGGGCTCGGCGTCCAGCCACTGCTGCTCGTCCAGGACCACCACTGGTTCGATGTCGCAGCGGTAGGGGTACATCTCGCCCGGCTTCTTGTCGCTCTGCCAGATGCGCGTCTGTTCCTCGACGACGTTCGAAGTGACGCGGCAGATGGCAGCGAGCTGCTTCCTGCCGGTGACGTAGAAGGCGAGGAGGTCGCCCGGCTGGATGCTGTTGGCCATGTTGCGGCGGGTGCTCTTGAAGCCGTGGCGTGAGAAACCCAGCTCGCGGGTTTTGCCGAAGATCTCGGGTCCGCCCACGACGATCCAGTTGCGTGCCATCTTCGCCTCCGTGCGCTCAAATGAGCCGCCGTCAGGGCGACCAGGTACCAGTGTAACCGCGGACCAACACGTCCGGGGCGAGCGGCTCGACCACGGGATCGCGAAACTCGACCGGCGAAGGCAGGGTACCGGCCGGGAAGAGGGGGATCCCCTGGCCGAGCACCTTCGGCGCGATGTAGGCGTGGACTTCATCAACCAGGCCGCCAGCGAGAAGGGCCGCGTGGACGGTCGGTCCGCCCTCGGCGATGAGTGAAACCACACCGCGTTGCCCGAGAGCCGCCAGCAGCTGGTCGAGGTTGATGCCGGTTGCGTCCTCTTCCAGTTCGAGGATGGTCACTCCCCGCTGGCCGAGCGACTCCTTCCACGCGCGCGGGCTTGCTGCGGCGGTAGCCACGATCGTCCGGGCGTCCGCGCCAAACACGCGCGCATCGGCAGGGCAGCGTCCCCGGCTATCGACCACAACGCGGACGGGCTGCCGGTCGGCGGCGGTGCCGCCAGGGCGCGCGGTGAGGGCCGGGTCGTCGGCGAGGACGGTGCCACTGCCGACGAGGATGGCGTCGACCCACGAGCGGTCCTGGTGGACGCGCTCAACGGCAGCGGCGCCGGTGAGCCACCGAACGCCGGCCTGCGGTGCGCCGACCATGCCGTCCAGGCTGACGGCGAACTTGGCGATGACGTACGGCCGTCTCGAAGCGCGGAAGCGAAGGTATGGCCGGAGCAATACGGTGATTTCGGAGGCGCCATCGCCCACTTCGACCTCGACCCCGGCCGCGCGAAGGCGGGCGGCGCCCTGTCCACCCACGTGGGGGTCGAGGATGCCGACAACGACGCGCGCCACGCCGGCGGCGATGATGGCCTCAGAGCAAGGTGGCGTCCGTTTCCCTTCGAAAGGCACGCAGGGCTCGAGTGTGGTGTACAGCGTGGCGCCCCGGGCATCCGTGTTGGCCAGGGCGGCGGCCTCGGCATGGGGACCGCCGTAGGGCGCTGTCGCGCCGACGGCCACGACGGCACCGTCGCGAACGAGCGCAGCGCCGACCCAGGGGTTGGGGCTGGTGCGGCCGCGGGCGCGGCGAGCAGCCTCGATGGCGGCCCGCATTGGAGGCGAAGGCTCAGTCACGGTCATCAGCGTAGCGGAAGTGGACGTTGGCGCGGCAGCGGCGCCTCAAGGTGCCATGAACCAGCTCCCGGCGATGGTGGCGAAGCGGTTGGGTTGTTCGAGGTTGGCCAGGTGGCCGGCATCGAGGATCGTCTTGGTTTCAGCCCATTCGAGCTGGTCCCTCCACACCTGGCCGTAGGCCGGCGGCACGAAACGATCGCCAGCGCCCGAGACAACGATGGTGTGGGCTTTGATGCGCGGCAGCCGCTTGACGACGCCCGTATCCGGCACCGGCCAGAGGAACTTCGCCGCGGCCTTGAGGTCCTTCATCTCCTGGACGTAGTTCTCGAGCGCGTCGATGGCACCGTCGCGGAGGACCAGGTCCTCGCGGCGAGCCGGGTCGGCGAAGAGGACCTCGGTGGCGCGCATGGGGTTCTGGGCGAAGGGGTCTTCGCCGCCGATGGACTCCTCCCAGATTCCGACTGGATTGGCCAGGACCAGCTTCAGGACGCGGTCCGGGCGGATGGCCGCGAGTTCCGCGCCAATCCAGGCGCCGATCGAGTGGCCGAGGATGTGGACCTGTTCGAGGCCAAGGTGGTCAAGGAAGTCGATGTAGTGCAGGACGAGGTCGAGACCGTCGTCGACCTCGTCCAGGCCCTCGGAGGGCCCCCAGCCGGGATGGTAGGGGGCGATGACGTCGAAGCGAGTGGAGAGTTCGGCGATGGCCGGCTCCCAGCCCTGGAGGCCCGCGATGTGGTGCAGGTACAGGAGCGGTGCGCCGGCGCCGCCGCGAAAGTAGTGCACGGGAGACTTGCCGGGACGAAGGACTGCGGTCAGTTGATCCATGGCGATGTCCCTCAGGCCTTCACGGTTTCGTTGATGGACCGCGGCGATGCCATCAAGCCGGCATCGAGCGGTTTCGGCGACCAGTGATCCTCGTACCCGTCCCAGAGGTGCCGGAGTTTCGGCATGACCTGCTCGGCGAAGAGACGTGTGCTTTTCTCGCACTTGTCGCGCGGCATGTCGCCGATGTGCATGAGGCAGAAGACGTGGCCGACTTTGAGCGAGGTGATGAGGTGCTCCATCTGTTCGGTGACCTGCTTCGGGTCGCCTGAAACGAGGAACCCTTCATCGACACACTGGCGATACGACTTGCCGACCGCCCCACCGGAGCTGACGCCGCCGACCTGCGACCTGAGGCCGGCGCGGATGGACGCTTCCGTACGGTAGCCGGGGGCGTCGGCGAAGCCGGGGTAGACGTGGAGGCAGCGCTCGAAGAAGTAGCGCGCGTGCTGGAAGTAGCTTTCCTCGGCCTCCGCATCGCTTTCGGCGACGATGATCTGCTGGGCGAAGGACCCCTGGTAGGGGTTGAAGGGCTTACCGAGGGCCTCGATGCGGTCCCAGAAGCCAGTCATGAGTTGGGCGCCGCGCTTGAAACCGCTGAAGCTGAGGTAGCTGTAGTTGTATTCTTTTTCAGCGCAGAAGTCCCAGGTTTCGACCGAGCCGCCGCCGGGGATCCAGATGGGCGGGTGGGGTTTCTGGACGGGGCGTGGCCAGACGTTCACGTAACGGAGCTTGTTGAACTTGCCGTTCCAGGCGAACACGTCCGGGTCTGTCCAGGCCCGGATGATGAGGTCGTGGTTTTCCGCGTAGCGTTCGCGGAGGGTGGCCGGGTTCGAACCGAAGGCGTAGTTCGTGTCCATCGACGTGCCGACGGGGAAGCCGGCGATGAGGCGGCCGCCGGAGATGACGTCGAGCATGGCCATCTCTTCCGCGACGCGCGTCGGAGGGTTGTAGAGGGCTATCGACTGGCCGAGGAGGACGATGCTGACGTCCTTCGTCCGGCGCGCAAGCGTGGCCGCCATGATGGCGGGTGAGGGCATGAGTCCATAGGCGTTCGCATGGTGCTCGTTGACCCCGACACCGTCGAAGCCGAGTTCGGCGGCGAACTCGAGCAGGGCGGGGTAGTCGTTGTAGATCTGATGGCCCTTCACCGGGTCGTACAGACGAGAATCGACGTCGACCCAGACGCTTCGGTGCTTCTGGCGGAAGTCTTCCGGCAGGTAGGGGTAGGGCATGAGGTTGAACCAGTGGAACTTCACGGGGCCTCCGGGCACGTTGTTTCGCGCGAAGCTAAGTGGTGGCCCAAACGTCCGAGACGGCCGAACGGACCTTCCTGTTGGGCCCAATGGCCGTGGCCTGGACGGCTAGGCGCCGGCGGCCTCGGCTCCGGGCGCAGGCTCTCCCGGCGGCACCACGCGGAAAGCGCAGGTTGGCGCGCCGTGGACACGGGAACCTATCGCCTCGACGTGGCCCTCCGCAATGACGGTCTCGATCACCTTACGCTCGATTTCGCAGAACTCGGGATGCTCTCGCGCGACGCGGATGAATGGGCAGTGGCGCAGCGTCACCTGCCACTCCTGCTCGCTGGTGACTTCCCAGAGGGGAAAGAAGCCCTGCCGCTCCTGGAGGCCGGAAAGCTGCTCGACCCGCCCTTCGAAGGTGGGGGACGCGACGGCCGCGCGAGCCAGGCTCTCCTGTTCCCCGGCAAGCATCTCGAAGACTTCGGACTTGCACCCGGAATGTCTCTCGAGGACCGCGAGCAGTGAGATGGCGATGGCGGCATAGCCCTGGGGAAACAGCTCTTCGCCGGCGGGGGTGAGGCGAAACACGTGCGTGGGACGCCCCGGGCCTTCGCGGCGGCGGGTGTGCTTGACGAACCCATCCGACTCTAGCGAATAGAGATGCATCCGGACCGCCGCGATCGACAGGTAGCTCGCGCGGGCCAGCTGTTCCGCTGTCGCCTCGCCTCGTTCCTTGATTCCAAGGAGCAGGAGCCGGCGGGTCGCGGGCAAGAGGTCTAAGGCGATGGGCAACGGCATGGTCCTCTCTGGCCCTTCTTCGCATCATTACGGCGTTGGCCACCGGCCCCCGTCCATTATGTATTCGACATGTCCCGGCGGCCAATGAGTGCGGGGTTGGCGGCTTTCGGGGGCACGTCGGTCACCGCCAACCCCGCGCTTGCAACCGGGGTGGGTTCAGGCGGCGCGGCCGCGCCCGGCGGCCCGGAACGTCTCTCCTTCCGAGTTGTGGGCGAGCACGCCAAACCGCTCAATGAACGTCCCCAGCTCCGAGGTGCTGCCGGCCAGGGTGGATGCTTCCCGCGAGATCTCGGACATCTGCGCGGACACCTCTTCGACGCTGGCGCAGACTTGCTGACTGGCGGCCGCCGACTCCTCGGCAACGGCACTCGCATCGGCGACCGAGTTCCGCACACGCTCGCTGGAGGCGTTCATGTCCCCGGCGAGACGGGCGGACTCCCGGGCAAGGTCTGTCACGCGGCTGAGCACCCCGGTGAGCCGGCCGGCGGAGGCCTCGACGGACGATGCGGCGCCGGTTATCTGGCTGATCTCGGCGCTGACAAGCCCGACGCTCTCGACGATCCGGCCGAGGGCTCCGCCGGCCGCCTGCGCGCGCTCCGCGCCGTCTCGCACATCACCGATGCTCTGCTCCATTGCCCGGACAGCGCGGGCCGTGCCGCTCTGCACCCCGGCAATCAGCGAGGCGATCTCCTTGGTGGCCACCGCGGTGCGCTCGGCGAGGGAACGGACGTTTTCCGCGACAACGGCGAAACCGCGTCCCTGTTCGCCGGCTCGGGCCGCCTCGATGGCCGCGTTGAGGGCGAGCAGGTTGGTCTGCGCGGCGATGTCATCGATGACCTGGACGATGGCCCCGATCTGGGAGCCCTGCTTGCCGAGCTCCTCGACCTCAGTCGCGGTCTGGAGGACGTTGGCGCGGATGGTCTCCATGGCATCGATGGTGTGCTGGACAGCGCCGGTGCCCTCGCGCGCCTGGGTGAGCGCGGCATCGCCACGTTCGGCTGCCGCCAGCGACGCAGCGCCAACGCGGTCGAGCGCCTCACGCACTTCGTCGGTAGCGGCGACGGCCATTTCGATGGCGCTGAGCTGCTCCCCGGCGGCACGGGCGACGGCCGCTCCGGCTGTGCCGAGCTCCTCCATCTCCGCGTTGAAGCTCGACATCGAGGCCGTCTGGGTGGTCGCCCCGCGCGCCATCTCGGATGCGGCGTTCGCGATTTCGCGCGTCGCGGAGTCCACCTGCGAGACGCCGAACCCCAGGTTCTGAAGTGGCTGACCGAGCGTGTCGTGGATATCGACGAGCTTCTCGAGCACACCCTCGCTGATGAACGTCTCGATGGCGAGGGAGATGTCGAGGAGGAACACCTTGCTGAAAGCGGCGATGGTACGGCCGAGCTTCTCGCCCTTCAGGTGGCGAGCAAGGATCGGGAAGATGAGGTCGGCGTAAGAGCCGTAGTTCCCGACGTTCCACCTGGGTTCGATGTTGAGCCGGGCGTGGGCGGCCCCCACGCGAAGACGGTGCTCGAAGTAGTCCTGGTCGAACCGGGCTTCGAGCAGGCGCAGGAGGTAGTCCTTCTGGGCGGCCTCCAGGCGCGCGCGGGTGGAGCCGGCGCCAGCGACCTTTTCCGCCCATTCCGCGAATGCGGCGCTGTGGTCGTAGAACTCGCGGACGATCCGCTCTGCCTCAGGCCGGACGTACCGGGCTGCCTCGCGGATCAGGATCGCATCGCCGGGTGTAATGCCGATCCAGCGGAGGCGCAGTGCCTGGTCGGCAGCGTCGATCTTAAGCCGGGCTGAGAGAGTCGCTTCCATGATGAGGTCCCCATTCGCTTCCTTGTCGATGAGCTGGCGCCGAAGTGCCGGCGGGTCGTTGCTGGCCGGTGGGGGCCAGCATGGCAGGGGTCCCCGGGCGCACCGCGGGTCCGCGGGCGTGGCTATCGAGACACCGGGCCGCGCCACTCCATCCGAGTCCTTCACCCCTGATGGAGTGGCGCCGCGGTCGGAACTGTCCCGGCATGGACGACCCTCCCCCTGTTGGCGGAAGAAGTGGGCGGGTGAGCACGCCCACGATGCCGCTACGCCATGCTTCCCTTTCGCATCCGGCACTTACATCAGGGAAGTCCCCGAATCCTCGGAATTTGGGTGTTTTATCGGCGAATTTTGCGAAATGAGCCCGAAATATTCGGGCTCATCGTTGGGGGCCATAGCGGGACCGCCCCACCGAAAGGCCACTCGTCCGCGTCTCACGCCAGCCCGGCCATGGTTAGGCCGGGCCGGTCGCGGGTCAGGCGTCCTCGACAGGGCGGGCCGGGCGCCAGGCGCCGCCCCGGCGCCCGTCCACGGCATCGGCGGCGCGCCGAAGCGCGGCAGCCAGACGGCCGCGCACCACTGAGCTCGAGCGTTGCTGGCGGAGTGAGCGCCGCCGCGCACCGGCGGCGATCCGTTCCTGGTGGCGCCGGCGGGCGTCTTCGTAGAGGGAAACAGGGTCCTGGAGCATCTCGTGGGGCCTCCGCAATGCGATGCAGGGAAAACGGCCGGCAACGCCGGCGGTAACGGATCACCCTGCCTGATCATTTCGCGTGCGGGCGCACGCATGTTCTGGTAGCCTCTCGGCGAGATGGTGCGCTTCCTCCACACCTCCGACTGGCAACTCGGGATGACCCGCCACTTCCTCCGCCCTGAAGCCCAGGCGCGCTTTGGCGTGGCGCGGATCGACGCGATCCGGACCATTGG
>WBZO01002661.1_pt2 | contig 22167 bp, 19 predicted proteins | sample 5204261 | NCBI WGS metagenome assembly WBZO01 (sample SAMN12412400, study PRJNA552823) | activated sludge metagenome | isolation source: activated sludge from anammox sidestream of wastewater treatment plant... | place: USA: North Carolina | collected 2017-09 | reverse complement strand
GGTGTGAAGGAAATGATTGAAGCCCAATTACCTAATGCTTTTAGCAAAAAAGCTGCTAAAAAAAGTGCTGTAAAAAAAACAAAAGTGGTAAAACTCCCCAAAGAAAAAGCTCCCACCCAAAAAGCAACAGCTAAGAAAACAACTGTAAAAAAAGCGGCAAGTAAAAAAGCAGCACCTAAAAAAGTAAGTAAAAAGAAATAATTGAAAAAAAATCACTCAATTGTATCTTAATTTTAATAACTTTGGTAGAATATGAAAATTAGGATTTTATTTTTTTTAGGTATTTTACAATACGTAACATTTGCCCAAACTGGGCCCGCTGGTGTGGGCAATTCTACTTCAAATGTTTTGTGGCTAAAAGCAGATTTAGGAACATTTAGTGATGCAGGAGTAACTCCTTCTACAGCTGGTGGAAGTGTTCAACAATGGAATGACCAATCAGGAAATTCAAAACATGCTATACAGTTAACTGCGACAAATAAACCTACTTTTCAAACAAACATTTTTAATGGCTTACCATCTATTCGATTTGATGGTATCGACGATGGTATATTATCAGCAGGACTAAGTACCAATAGCCAATTAACAACCTTTATTACCTTAAATTATATAACATTACCAGTATCAAAATCAAATCCTGGTATTTTACAAGGATCACCAACTGGGCTAGGTTATTCAACTACTCCTGGAAATAAAAGTATAGGAATGTGGGTGAACAGAACAAACCAAAGAATTTGGGGCAGAGGAATACAAACAGACAATAGTTTGAGGAATATCACACAAGTAACTGCCTTGGCAGCTAATACTGGATATATTACAACTAATAGATACGATGGTACAAACATTAACCAGTATGTAAACAACAGTATTGCTGGTACAATTACTTATAACGGCACTTTAAATTCTTGGACGGATGTTGCCATCGGAACTCAAGGAACAGAAACATGGGATGGTAACATCTCAGAAGTTATAATTTATAATATATCCTTAAACGACGCGCAAAAAAATATAGTTGACAATTATTTATCTTCAAAATACAACATCACACTTTCTGCTAATGATAAATACAGTGGAGATACGCCTGCAAATGGTGATTATGATAAAAGAGTGGCTGGTGTAGGACAAGAAAGTTCAGGAAGTAACACCACTTTTTCTGCTAGTGTTACAGATGGTCTTGGAATTTCAGTTAACTCTGGTTTAAATAATGGAGATTACATTTTAGCAGGTTATTCTAGCGATTCCAATACTCCACTCACAACTGATGTAACAGGAATGACGGGTACCAATAATGCTAGATGGAGCAGAATATGGTATATTGATGTAACAAATACAAGTACGAATATTAATACCAATATTGAATTTGATGAAATTGCTGGAAACATCTCTGGTTTACCACTGAGCGCACCTGTTAGTAATTATGTGTTACTTTATCGTGCCGGCCAAACTGGAGCTTGGACAGAATTAACAACCGCATCGGCTATCTCAGGAAATAAAATTCAATTTAATAATTATAACTTAACTACTGATGGTTATTATACTGTAGGTACAAGAAACTATATGCAAAGTCCTTTACCTATAACTTTATTGTATTTTACTGCCGAATTAAATAACAAACAAGTTAATTTAAAATGGGCAACTGCTTCGGAACTTAATAATGATTTCTTTACAATTGAAAAAAGTAACAATGGAATACAGTTTGAATCATTAACTACAACCAAAGCTAAAGGAAATGAAAATGAATTAACTATTTATAATGATGTTGATATGAATCCATTTGATGTAATAACTTATTACCGACTTAAGCAAACTGACAAAGATGGTTCATATACATATTCGAAAATCATATCTGTCTTAAATAACCACTCGATAAGCAAAGTCAGCATTTTACCAAATCCCAATGATGGCACCTTTGATATTCAGTTAAACTCAAGCAATGAAAGAAATATTTTCATTGAAATAAAAGATTTATCAGGAAAGTTATATTTTAAAGAGTATGCGAAGATTGAAGAAAACAATAATCAAATAACTGTAGATACCAAAAATAAATTAAGTAAAGGAACCTATATTTTATCAATACTATTTAATGATAAAGAGATTCACGAAAAATTAATTATCAAATAAACTTAATACATTAAACAACACAACACATGAAACTTTTACAAAACAAAGTAGCTATTATTACAGGCGCATCAAGAGGCATAGGAAAAGGCATTGCCGAAAAATTTGCCGAGCAAGGATGCAACATCGCATTTACATTTTTATCATCTGTAGAAAAAGCAAAAGCATTTGAAAGCGAATTAGCTTCTAAATATGGCGTTAAAGTAAAAGGATACCAAAGTGATGCTGCTGATTTTAAAGCAGCTGAACAACTTGTAACTGATGTTGTAACCGAATTTGGTACGGTAGATGTTTTAGTAAACAATGCTGGCATTACACGCGACACACTTTTAATGCGTATGACCGAACAACAATGGGACGAAGTGATGAATGCCAATTTAAAATCGGTATTTAACTTAACTAAAGCGGTTCAAAAACCTATGCTAAAAGCTCGTAGTGGTTCTATTATCAATATGAGCTCGGTAGTGGGTGTAAAAGGTAATGCGGGGCAAGCAAACTACGCCGCCTCTAAAGCAGGTATTATTGGTTTTACTAAATCCGTAGCATTAGAATTAGGCTCTCGTAATATTAGAAGTAATGCCATTGCTCCTGGGTTTATAGAAACTGAAATGACAGGTGCTCTTGATGAAAAGGTAGTACAACAATGGCGTGATTCAATTCCTCTAAAACGTGGTGGTACTGCCGAAGATGTTGCAAATCTTACTCTATTTTTAGCAAGCGAAATGAGTGCATATATTACCGGACAATGTATTAATGTATGTGGCGGTATGCTCACCTAATTTTATAGTAATTTAAGATTTATTTCCCTTTATTCATAAACAAAAATCTTAAATAATTATGGAACTTATCTCTAATTATCCTTGGTACTACACCCTACTATGTTTAATAGTAGGGTTTGTATTTAGTATCTTACTTTATTTTAGAGATAAACAAAATGCCGAACGTTCTAAGATATTACTTTACTCCTTAACTGCCTTTCGTTTTTTAACTATAAGCGTGTTATGCCTTTTATTACTTGATATTTTTATTAAACGACTTATCAATGAAGTTGAAAAACCTGTTATAATCATTGCTCAGGATAATTCTGAATCACTTGTTTCTAATAAAGATTCTTTAGAAATTAAAAGATCATACACAAAAGAAATTCAAACTTTAATTAGTAGTCTTAAAGAAAATTTTGATGTAAAAACTTATCTATTTGATAGCGAATCAAAGCCATCGGAAACATTAGATTTTAAAGGAAAAGAAACTGATATATCAAAAGTATTTAATGACATAGAAAACAATTATTCTAATAAAAATATTGGTGCTATTATTTTAGCTAGCGATGGTATTTATAACAAAGGTAAAAATCCCATTTATGATATTAAGAAACTAAATACTCCAATCTATAGTATTGCATTGGGCGACACAACAGTTTTAAAAGATGTTTGGATACAAGCTGTAAATCATAATCAGATAGCGTATTTAGGTAATACATTTCCAGTAGAAGTTATACTAAATGCAACTGACCTAAAAAATGAAGAAGTTACCATCAGCATTTCTCATAAAGGAAAAACCATACAATCAAAAAATGAAAGCATTACTTCTGAAAATTTTAGCAATACCTTTCAGTTTATGATAAATGCTGATAATCCTAGTGTTCAAACTTATCAAGTGAATGTAACTATACCTAAAAACGACAAAAACAAATTCAATAATTCCTTTTCATTTATAGTAGATGTAATTGATAATAGGGAAAAGATTTTGATATTAGCCAATGCACCTCATCCAGATATTTCGACAATAGAGCAAAGTATTGCATCATTACAAACTTATGAAGTTGAAATTGCTTTAGCAGCAGAATTTTCTAAACCTTTAAAACCCTATGCACTTATTATTTTGCATCAAACTACCTTATTGCCTACTCGCCTTACTAACGAAATAAAAACAAATAATCAATCAGTATTATGTATAGGCAATGATGTAATGAATCCTATAACAGGAGTTAACATTAAACGAGCAAATGATTCGCGTAAAAACGATGTAGAAGCAGTATATAGAAAGGATTTTACTTTATTTACTATAAGTGCCGAGCTGCAAAATTTCTTAAAAGATTTACCTGCTGTAAAATGTAATTTTATAAATACTGTGTCAGGCAGTACAGTAAATAGTTTATTAACTCAAAAAATTGGTTTGGTAGAAACCGATTATCCATTGTTGTATTTTACCGAAATAAATTCTACTAAACTAGGTGCATTTGTTGGAGATGGCTTGTGGAGATGGCGTATGAGAGATTACGTGGAGCATGAAAATCATTTTTTATTTAATGAACTCATCAGTAAAACCGTACAATATTTATCAGTTAAAGCCGATAAGAGCTTTTTTAGAGTTCATACTAAAAAAATTATAAACGAAAATGAGCCCATTGAGTTTAATGCCGAAGTTTACAATCAAAGCTATGAACTTACTACCGAACCAGAGGTTCAGCTTCAACTAAAAGATGAAAATGGTAAAACCTACGATTACATTTTCACAAAAAAACAAAATATGTATTATTTACCAATAGGGCGTTTTTCTGCTGGCGAATATAGCTATGAAGCACGAGTAAAATATGGCGAAAAACTTTTTGTAAAATCTGGAATTATAACTGTAAAAGAAATTGTATCAGAAAAAATTAATACTGTAGCTAACCATCAACTTTTATATCAAATAGCCAATGAAAGTGGCGGACAACTCGTTTATAGAAATCAATTACAACAATTAGCAAGCATCATCAAATCTAACCAAAACATCACTTCTATTACCTATTCTCATAAGCAACTAACTGACCTGATACAACTAAAATGGATATTCTTCATAATTTTATTTTTGTTATCTATCGAATGGTTTTTGAGAAAATATAATGGTAAAGTATAATTTCATTAATTAATGAAACTTCTCACCCTTAGCTAACTTTTCAATAATGTCGTTCATTCGCTTTTCACGTGTTTCAGGTTTTTTAGCAGTTTGTAATCGAAAACCAATTGAGTAGAGATTTGATTTATTCAATGTTTTAAAAAAATTGAGAGCAGTTTTATTTTTACTTAGTAATTTTAAAAAATCATCAGGTATTTTCATCTTACTTGGCGAATCGTATGCTCTTTCCCATCTACCATCTGCTTTAGCATCTTGAATTACTTTTAGCCCAGCAGGTTTCATTTTAGCTTCATTAATTAAGCGTTCAGCATGACCTACGTTTACTTTCGACCAAATACTTTTAGCACTTCGTTGACAAAATTTTTGAATCCATGAATCGCTATCCAAAGATTTTTTATGCCCATCAATCCATCCATAACAAAGTGCTATATCAAGTGCTTCGGCATAAGTTATTGTTTTTATTCCTGTGTCTTTTTTAAATATCCTAAGCCATATTCCCGTCGATTTATTATGATTTTTATCTAACCATGTTTGGAATGTCTTACATGATTTAAATTCTAATATTGGTATATCATTTAATTGATTCATACTTGTTTTCAATTACACAAGTAAAGCTTTTGGTATCCAAAACATTTTTGATTGATAAAAATTGAAACAAAAGACTTATTTCTTTGATTCAACAGCAAAGCCTAGTTTTTTCCAATCATCAAATCCTTTAGATAGGTTATAAACTTTACTAAATCCTTCTTTGGCCATTAATTCTGCACATTGTCCACTACGCCCGCCAGCTGCGCAATACACTAGGTATGTTTTTTGTTTATCTAAAGATTTTATGGTTGCTTCGGCATCTTTTTTAAACCAATCTATTTGTTTGGCCCCTTTTATAAATCCTTTTTTAGCTAATTCATCATCAGTTCTTAAATCAATTAACTCATATTTTTTCTCATCAATTAATTTTTTAAATGTTGCCGCATCTACATTTTCTACTTTAGTTTGTGCAACAATGCAAAGCGACATAAAAGCTAAAATAATAGTTAATACATGTTTCATAGGTATAAGTTTTAAAGGTTTAATTTCAAGTAAGCAAGTTAATATTTTATTTTAAAACTACTATCAATTATTTAAGCTACACGTTTTATTAATGCCATATAAAATCCATCAAATCCAGCGCTTGGCATAATGGTTTCGTCTTTTACAAATTCAAACTTTGAATTATTAGTTAAAAACAATTCAACTTGTTTTCTATTTTCACTTGGTAAAATACTACAAGTTGAATACACCAAATAACCTCCTACTTTAGTCATTAATGAATAATCTTGTAAGATTGTTTTTTGCAATTCTTTTGTGCGGGTTATAAATTCTAAATTTAGTTTCCATTTAGCATCAGGGTTCCTTTTTATAACACCTGTTCCACTACAAGGCACATCAAGCAAAAGCCTATCTGCTGTATTTTCAAGTCGTTTAATGGTTTTGGAGCCTTCAATTAAGCGTGTTTCAATGTTATCGGCTGATGCACGCTTGGCTCGTTTTTTAAGCTCGTTTAATTTCCATTCGGTTACATCCATGGCAATAATTTTGCCTTTATTTTTCATTATAGCTGATAAATGCAAAGATTTTCCACCGCCTCCTGCACAAGCATCAATCACTCGCATTCCCGGCTCTACATTTAGGAACTCCGATATTCGTTGTGAACCAGCGTCTTGTATTTCGAATAATCCTAACTTAAATAATTCATTTTGAAATAGGTTTTGACGTTGTACAAGTCGCAAAGCATCTTCGAAATCTGGTATAAATTCAGTTTCAATATCTTTTTCTAATAAGAATTTTTGGAGTATTTCTTTTCTAGATTTATGTGTATTTACACGCAATACTACTTCGGCTTGTTGGTTGAGGGCTTTAGCTTCTTTTAACCAATTGGATTTCCCTAATTCATCCTCACACAAAGTCCATAACCAATCTGGGTAGGATTGCTTTATTTTTTCATCACTTATAGCCTTTAACATGGCAAATACTGTTTCTTGTCGAAACTCTTTAAATTCTCTTTCATGCGGAACAGGCATTTGCCTTACAATAAAATATACACCAAGTATTGACCAAAAATCATTTTCTCTTTGCGATAAATAGGCTAATAAACGGTAATTACGAACAATATCATAAGTTGTTTCAGCTACCAATCGCCTATCTCTACTGCCAAACTTTGGATTTTCTTTTAAAGTCTTTTCAATTACTTTATCGGCATATTTATGTTCATTAAAAATTGTTTCGAGTGTAGAAACAATAGCTTGCAAGAGTACACGATGTGGTTTTGCAACTTTAACTGTTTTTTTGTTCATCAGGGTAAAATTACTGTATTTTTATTACATTTACCTAACTAGAAATTAGATATTATGATGCGCTATTTTATTTTATTCTTTTTTACATCTTGTGTTTTATTGGCTCAAAATTCAAAACGAATTTTATTTAAAAATGCCATGGTGCATATAGGCAATGGTGAGGTGATTGAAAACGCATATTTATCGGTAAAGGATAATAAAATAGACATGGTAAGCAATGCCACAAATGTGAAAATTGACATAAGTCAGTTTGATACAACTATTGATGTATTTGGTAAACATATTTATCCTGCTCTTATTGCACCCAATTGTATTTTAGGTTTGCAAGAAGCTGAAGCAGTAAGACAAACGAGTGATTATAATGAAACTGGAAATTTTAATCCACATGTTAGAAGTGTAATAGCTTACAATGCCGAAAGCAAAATTTTAGAAACTGTAAAAACAAATGGTGTGCTATATACACAATCTACACCGCGTGGTGGACGAATTCCGGGCACATCCTCTATATTAGCTACGGTAGGTTGGAACTGGGAAGATGCCGTTTTAAAAATGGATGATGGAGTTCATGTTAATTTTCCGAGTATGATTGAAAAACACGGCTGGTGGGCTGAGCCAGAACCTAATAGTAAGAACAAGCAATATGATAATGACTTAAAGCAATTAAATGATTTTTTTGAAAATGCGTATGCCTATTATCAATCTACCACCGTTAGCGAACAAAATTTGAGATACGATGCTATGAAAGGTGTATTTAACGGTTCAAAAAATTTATACCTAAAAGCCGATTATGTGAAAGATATTATTTCGGCAGTAGATTTTGCTGAGAAATTTAAAATTAAAAAAATAATTATTGTAGGTGGAAAAGACAGCTACAAAATAACTTCCTTTTTAAAGAAACATCAAGTTGCCATCATGTTAAATAGACTACATGATTTACCTGACTTACCAGAGCAAGCCACCGACATACTATATAAATTACCTTATTTATTACAAAAAGATTCTGTTATGTTTTGCTTACAAAACCAAGGCGATATGGAAGCCATGAATGCCCGTAATTTGCCTTTTTTAGCAGGAACTGCTGCTGCTTATGGTTTAACTAAAGAAGAGGCTTTACAAAGCATTACACTAAATACAGCTAAAATATTGGGAGTTGATAGTTTAATAGGAAGTATTGAAAGCGGAAAATTAGCGTCGTTTTTAGTTTCGGATGGAGATATTTTAGATATGAAAACAAATCATATCATCATGGCTTTTATAAACGGACAAGCTATTTCTTTAAATAATTTTCAAACCGATTTATACAAAAAATACTCGAATAAGTTAGGAATTAAACCATAACAGGGTTTAATGATTAGCTTCATTGTAGCAGTCTCTGCACAATGGTTCGTAGCTATCGGTTTCACCTAATAATACTAAATTGGTATCTTGTGTTGTGCGATGAGAAATGTGTGCTAAGCTACCACATCTTACACATATTGCATGCACTTTAGTAACATATTCGGCAATGGCTAATAAACCAGGCATTGGACCAAATGGCTGTCCTTTAAAATCCATATCTAAGCCTGCAACAATTACTCTTACTCCACTATTCGCTAATTGATTACACACATTAATTAATTCCATATCAAAGAACTGAGCTTCGTCAATACCAATCACATCTACATCATTAGCTAATAATAAAATATTAGAACTTGCAGGAACAGGTGTGCTATGAATTTCGGTACCTTGATGCGACACCACTTTTACCTCATCATATCGCGTATCAACTTGAGGTTTAAAAATTTCAACTTTTTGTTTAGCAAACTGCGCTCTCTTTAATCTCCTAATAAGTTCTTCTGTTTTACCCGAAAACATAGAGCCACAAACAACCTCTATCCAGCCTTTGCGTTTTGTAGTTTGTTTTATGTTTTCTAAAAACATGTTTATTTTATCTTAATAACAAAAGCTAAAAATACAGGAAGAATTGATAAAATAACGTAAATTTATTTTCTAATTATTCACATTATGCAAACGGATATTTTATTAAAACAGGTTTACTCAAGTCTTAGCGAATTAAAAACAGCCATCGAGAAGTTTGAAAAACATGCTTCGCCAAGTACACAATATTCGGAAAATTTATATAAAGCATTAAATGATTGTAACAAATTAGTTTCAGCTTACCTAGTTATAAAAGAACAAAAAGATGTAGCACCCGATTTAAACTTACATTTAAAATTAATGAATGTGCCTAAACCACAAGAAGAACAAGTAATTGTTGATGTGAAGCCTAATACACCTGCTACCGAACCTGTCGCTGAGCCTATAATAGAAATAGATCCGGTAATTACTGAAGTAATAGAATCGAATAAAACCATTTCAGCACAAACTAATCCAATTAAAGACAAAACATATCCTCCACTTGCTATTAATATTAATGATAAGTTTAGGATGATAAACGATTTGTTTTCTGGTAATGCTAATGAATATAATATAGCCGTTGAACAAATCAATACTGTAAATACTTTAGAAGATGCTATGATATATATAAAAGGTCTAAAGGAAATTTATATGTGGAAAGAAGACCATGAAATGGTAGTAAAAATAATTACGCTTACTCAAAAACGTTTTTCATAAACTTATGTTATGACACAACGCATCAGTTATTTGTCGATATGTATCTTTGTAGTATATTTTTCATTTAATATTTGTGCTCAGGACACAAGCTATGCCAGACAAGTGATAAAAAGATTAACCTCTCAAAAATATTTGGGTAGAGGTTATGTAAACGATGGTGTAAATAAAGCTGCAAGTTATTTAAGCAAAGAGTATCAAAAAATAGGATTACTAAAATTCAATAAATCCTACTCACAGATTTATCATTTTCCGGTTAATACATTTCCAATACCTACATCCGTTGTTGTAAATGGGAAAGCATTAAAAGCGGGTGTACATTATTTAATATATCCTAATGCACAAACAATAAAAGCTGGGTTTCAGCTATATAAAACAGATAGTGTAACCTATGAAGCCAATGATGGAAGAAGACCTTTTCCACTAACCGTAAAACTAAAAAAGAAACTTACTTATACAGTTGCTACCGAATTGTCTGACAAAACGAGCATTGAATTATTAAAAGATTCATTTCCTGAAGAATTAAAAACCATTGATGTCATCTTTACAAACAAATTTATTTCCTCATTTAAAAACCAAAATTTAATAGGTTATGTAAAAGGTACTCAACATCCCGATAGTTTTATTGTTTTTACCGCACACTACGATCATCTTGGGGCTATGGGCACTAATTGTTATTTTCCAGGAGCTAATGATAATGCTAGTGGCGTTAGTATGGTTTTAAATCTTGCCAAATATTACAAAAAACATCCTTCAAAATATTCAGTGGTGTTTATCCTTTTTAGTGGTGAAGAGGCAGGATTACTTGGTTCAAAATATTTTACAGAACATTCTTTGTTTCCACTTTCAAAAATTAAATTTCTTACTAATTTAGATCTACTTGGAACTGGTGATGATGGCATAATGGTGGTTAATGCCTCTGTATTTAAAACTCAATTTGAAATTTTAAACCAAATTAATGAAACGAAACATTATGTAACACAAATAAAACAAAGAGGAAAGGCTGCTAATAGCGATCATTACTGGTTTGCAGAAAAAGGCGTGCCTAGTTTTTTTATTTATACATTAGGTGGCACAACCGCTTATCACGATATTTATGACATTGCCACTACTTTGCCTCTTACAAAATATAAAGAGGTTTGCCAGTTGTTAATTGATTTTACAAGTAAACTGTAATTAGTTTTTAAACCATTTAATTTTTGGAACATCTAATTCAGTTCTCAATAACTTAAATGGGTAATAAATAAACCCAAACGTGTACCACGGCAGTTTATATTGGTACGCCATATTGTAAGAAGCAAATAATCCAACTCGATGTTTACCTAGCATAAGTTCGTAATTTATTTTTGGGCATAACGAAAACGTAAGTTCCGTAATTCTTTCCATTCTACCAGCTTTAGTAGGAGGTATTTCTTTAAAAGTTGTTGTTACATAATTATCATGTGTTTCGTAACCATGTATCTGTTCATTTATATAAATAGGCATATTAATAGCTACTAATGGCAATACATACAAGTGTTTTCCAATCGGAAACTTTAATCCACTTACAATATTCATGTAATCTACTTTCGAGTTGTATGCAAGATGAAGATGATATTTTTCATCAGGTCCAGCAGCATAATAATCATAATTAAACCTACCATGTGAACGCAAATAATTTACACCTAACACAGCTCTTATATATGGACTTTTCCCAAAAAGAAGATTAATTCCAATAGTTGCATTTGTATAATATGTATGTGGGCTCACCTCATTAAACTCTCTTCTAGATATATGTCCACCTTCATTAAATTCCTTAGGTAAGTTTGAGTAAATATGATTAACAACACAACCTAATTGTACATTAAAAGTTATAAAATCGCTTAATTTTTGATGTTCAATTTCTGGGAAATGAGGTTTTATAGTAGGCAAATAATTAAATTTTTCAATGTACCCATTCTTATATTTAATATAAGCAATATCATTTGGCGCAATTTCTTCTATTAAGACAGTAGTGACGTTTTTTATCTGAAATTTTATATAATTAGAACTTACTTCTAAAACTTTGGCTTCTACTATTGAGCTATCTCGTTTAATAATAAAATCTTGCGCCAATAAATTATGGTAAAAAAAAATTAGTATGAAAGTTGCAATTGCTAAATAACGAAACATATACAAATAAAATTACAAAAATAATGGCATAAAAAAAACTCCTCAATATAGAGGAGTTTTCTTAAAAATTAGATAATTCTAATTATTTTCCTTTGTTAACGTTTCCAGCTAACTCAGCACCAGCTTTGAATTTTACTACTTTTTTAGCAGCAATTTTAATTTCTTTACCAGTTTGAGGGTTACGACCAACACGAGCTGAACGCTTAGCTACTGAAAAAGAACCAAATCCTACTAAAGATAAACGGTCACCTTTTTTTAAAGTTTTGCTAATTGCTTCGATAGTTGCATCTAAAGCACGAGCTGAATCAGCTTTAGTTAATTTTGATCCGTTTGCGATTGCTTCGATTAATTCTGCTTTGTTCATTTTTTTTTGATTTTTAAGGGTTAAACTTTTTAATTAATTACAATACAAATGTACGCCGTATTCCTTATTTGTCAAGAGCTAAGACTGAAAAAGTGCCGATTTTGTTGATAAATCGCCATTTTGTTAATAAGTAAGCCCTAAATAGCACTAAAATAAGGCTTTTACGACCTTAGCTAAGGCTTATTTACCATTATATAAGCCTTACAGACTGTAGAAAATCTGTAAATAGTATCTATAAAGAGATTATAAAAACGAAAAAGTATCTTCTACTTTAAAGCCACGCAAAAATTCTTCAATACTTATTCTTTTTTTACCAGCTAGTTGTAACTCTTTTATAAAGATGTAGCCATTGTTGCAAGCCACGCGTAAATATGATTTTCCATCACTACTAACGGTTCCAGTACTTTCCGAAACATGAGAAATTTGTTTTTCAACTACAAATAATTTAACGCTTACTAATTGGTTGTTTTTATCTTTAAACTCGGTGTAAGCTGCTGGGTAAGGCGATAAACCACGAATATGATTATATATAGTATCCACAGATTGTTGCCAATTTATCTTACAAGTATCCTTAAAAATTTTTGGGGCATGAATACTTAAAGTGTCATCTTGTGGTTTTAATTCATAGTTACCACTTTCAATTACTTGAACTGTTTTAAGTACAACTTGCGCTCCTAGGTTCATAAGTTGGTCATGTAACTCACCTGCAGTTGTTTTAGAAGAAATGGCTACTTTTTCTTGTAACAAAATATTACCAGTATCAATTTCATGCTTTAGTTTAAAACTAGTAACTCCACTTTCAGTTTCGCCATTTATGATAGCCCAGTTAATTGGCGCTGCGCCACGATATTTAGGCAATAATGAAGCATGTAAATTATAGGTGCCTAATGGTGGCATATTCCACACTATTTCAGGTAACATTTTAAAGGCAACTACAATTTGTAAATCTGCATTTAGAGTTTTTAATTGATTAATAAAATGTTCGTCTTTTAGTTTTTCGGGTTGCAATACAGGTAATCCTTTTTCAATGGCATATTTTTTCACTGCCGATTGTTGTATCAACTGTCCTCTGCCAGCAGGTTTATCAGGTACGGTTACAACAGCAACCACGTTATATCCATTCTTTACTAATATATCTAAGCTTGCTACAGCAAACTCGGGAGTACCCATAAATACAATTCTCATCTTTCATTAAAAATTTGCATAAAGTTACATTCTTAATTGATTACGAACAAAAAATACCCAAAGCAGGGTATAGCATTAAAAATTAAACTTTTTAATTTTGTATCAATTATTAAATTATTATTACTATGAAAAAACACATTTATTTATTAGGATTACTAGTTATTGCTGGTACAATAACTTTAACATCATGTTCAAAAAAAGATAATACTGAGCCAGAAACCGAAACCCCAACAACACCAGGCGGCGGTGGTGGAGGAAGTGCATCAAATGCCCCTGTAACACCAAGTTTTACTGATGGAAACGGTACAATGATAGCATCGAAAGTTAATGCCATAGTTGCAGTACCTGGAACTACAATGGAAGTTACAACTACAATGGGAAGTGCAACAGCTAGTTTATTCGACGCTGCAGGTTCTTCTACATTAGTAGATGGTGGTGCCATTACTGCCAACGATTCTACTTTAGCAAAGCAATCAAATAATGCTTATATCTTTACTCCTAAATCAACTGGAATTAACTGGAGCAGTAATTCAAAATGGAGTATAGCTGGTAATTCAGCAACTAATGTTCCGGCTTTTACATATACCGCTAATGGTTTTCCTTCAAATCCTACATTACCTAGTATTACATCTGTAAGCAAAGGTAGTGCATTTACTTTTAGCACGAGTTCGGTATCAAATGCTGATTCATTATGTTTCCAAATTACATCTGGAAGTAAAACAATTTATAAAATGAAAGGTGCCACTCAAACTTCGCATACATTCTCTTCATCTGAAATGGGCACATTAGATCTTTCTTCAAATGCATTTATGACCATTACAGCTTATAAATTCAATAACACAACGGCATCTACCAAAAAATATTACTTTATTAATTTAAGTACTACTAATAGAAGCATTAGTGTAACTAACTAATTCACTCATTAATTTGTTTTAAAAGCCATTCTTAAGTTTTAAGAATGGCTTTTTGTTTTTGAAGAAGGAAAACATTGCATCGAATCTTTGAATATCAATAAAGTTTAGATAAAGTAATACTCTGATGATAATTCTTCATAAAAGTCGTTAAGAATCCAATTTTAATTTTCTATTATATGACTTTAACTCCACTAAATTTTAATCCTTTTAGTATATTTGCTGAAACAAAAATTTAACAGTTATGAAACAGCTTATTGTAATCTCATTTGCCATTATATTAACTCTTACTTCTTTTACTTTTAATAATGGTGGAAAACTTCCTTCTGCTACAGTAAAAAATTTAGATGGTACTAGCATCAATTCTAATACTTTTAGTAATGATGGAAAACCAATGATTATAAGTTTTTGGGCTACTTGGTGCAAACCGTGTAAAAAAGAACTTGATGCTATCAATGAAGAGTATGCCGAGTTACAAAAAGAAACTGGTGTAAAATTAATTGCAATTTCAATAGACGACGCTCGTAGTTCGGGTAAAGTTGTTACTGATGTGAAATCAAAAGGATGGACATACGAAGTTTACATTGACGAAAATCAAGATTTTAAAAGAGCCATGAATGTAAATAATGTACCTCACACCTTTTTAATAGACGGGAAAGGCGAAATTGTGTGGAGCCACAATTCCTACGCCGAAGGCGACGAAGAAATATTGTTTGAAAATGTCAAAAAATTAGTTAAGGGTGAAAAAATCTCGCACTAATTAATATATCGTACATCATTTATAATCTCCCTTTTCTTATATGGTTTATTCACAATCTAAATATTATTTAGCTTTATTGGGTTTAGTGCTTAGCATAAATTTAAAATCGCAAAGCTTTAAAGAAGATCCAGGTGCTATACATGGCAATTTTCAATTTGATGGGGCTTATTACCAAAAAGATAGTGCCATTGGGGCTGATCCTGGAAGTGAATTATTTAGATATAATGCTTTTGGAAATATAACCTATACTCGTGGAGGTTTTAGTGCAGGCGGTCGCTTTGAGAGTTATAACCCTCCATTATTAGGCTTTTTATCTGGTTATAAAGGTTCAGGAGTACCATACCGTTTTGCAAGATATGCCCATAAAGATATTGATATTACCGTAGGAAATTATTACGAACAATTTGGAAGTGGCATTGTATTTAGAGCTTATGAAAACCGCGGATTATTATACGACAATGCTATGGATGGTATGCGTGTGATATTTAGACCTAAAAATGGTATAACACTTAAAGGAGTAATAGGTAAACAACGAACATATTTTTCATTATCGCCAGGAACCGTTCGTGGTATTGATGGAGAAGTAAATGTAATGGAACTATTTGATTCAACCCTCGGAAAACTCAAAACAAAAGTAATCATTGGTGGTAATTTTGTAAGTAAGTACCAACAAGACCAAGATCCTACGTTAGTTTTACCAGAAAATGTAGCTGCTGGTTCAGGTCGTTTTACCGTAATTCGAGGTGGTTTTAATTTTAATGCAGAATATGCTTTCAAAGCTAACGACCCTTCATATCAAAATCACTATAGCTATCGTGATGGTCATGCTTTAATTGCGTCCACCTCCTATGCCACCAATGGTTTCTCATTTTTACTTTCTGGTAAAATGATTGACAACATGAGTTTTAGAAGCGACCGTAATGCAACCAATACCATTGACATGATTAATTATTTGCCTGACTTTAGTAAATTTCACACCTATTCATTAATGGCTTATTATCCTTATGCAACCCAACCAAACGGTGAAATTGGTGGAAGTGCAGAAATACAATATAAAGTAAAAAAAGGAACTTGGCTTGGTGGTAAGTATGGAATGGATATAACTTTGAACGGTTCAATGTTTTTTGGAACAGATACTACTGGGATTCCAGTAATAAAAGATACTGCCAACCATTATAAATATACTACTAATTATGGCTCTGTAGGTGATGAGTATTACCACGATTTTAATATTGAAATTACAAAGAAATTTACAAAGAAGTTAAAAATAACATTAATGTATGCTAACCAATTCTTAAATCAATCCATTGTTCAATTTAATACTCTTGATAAAGAAGAACATCCAGATATTCATTCAAATATAGGTGTGATAGATTTAACTTGGAGATATAAATCTAATTCAGCAATTCGTTTTGAAGGTCAAGGTTATTTTGCAAGCTATGATTACAAAGACAAGAAAATAGATCCAGTAACTAATGAAAAAAACATTATTGGTAATACTGGTTCATGGGTATCAGCTTTAGTTGAATGGACACCTTCAACTCACTGGAGTATTACAGTTGCCGACCAATATAACTACAATAATCCGGATATTACGAAACGTGTACATTATTACTATGGCATGTTAGCCTATATTAGTGGGCCTACCCGTATATCAATAAGTTATGGGCGTCAGCGTCAAGGCATTTTTTGTGCAGGTGGCGTGTGTCGTTTTGTTCCAGCATCAAATGGTTTAAGTTTAAGTATTTCATCTAGTTTTTAAAAAATATAGCCAATGAAAAATTATATTTTAATTTCAGCATTATGTATCAGCATCACCACTTGTTTTACCTGCTGCGATAAAGTGAAAGATGCGAGAGATCCGAATGTGCAAGTAATAAGTGGCAATAGAAAAGTATTAATAGAAGATTACACTGGTCATAAATGTGGTAATTGCCCAGCCGCAGCTGATACACTTAGATATTTACATAATGTATATGGTGAAAAAATAATTCCAATTGCTATACATGCTGGTTCATTTGCCAACATCAATGCTTCTTATCCTACCGATTTTAGAACTGCAACTGGCAATGCTTATGACACTGAATTTGGTATTTCATCAGCAGGAAACCCTAACGGTTTAATTAATCGTGTGGGACATGGGACAGGAGGTTTTATTAAAGCCTATTCTTCATGGGAAGCAGAAACTGTTCAAATGCTTTCTACAGCTGCCAAATTTGAATTAAAAATAAATAACTCCTTTACAGCTTCTAGTAATTTATTAAACACAAAAGTAACCGTAAAATCGCTTACTACTAATTCGGGCATGTATAAATTAGTTGTGCTTTTAACAGAAGATAGTATCGTAGCCGAACAACTAGATTATCGAATTGTATCCCCTCCTGCTCCATCACAAAAAATTACTAATTATGTTTTTAACCATGTGTTACGCGATGCCATAAATAGTACGTGGGGAGATGCTGTATTTGCTTCGGGAGCTTTTTTAAATGACTCAATCACTAAAGTTTATACTAAATCCATTAACACTTCATATCGCCCTGAAAAATGCCATGTGGTAGCTTATATATACGATGCTGATCCGAATAGCCCAACTTACTACGAAGTATTACAAACCGAAGAAAAACACGTAAAGTAACTGAAACGTTATCTCATTTATTTTACATTTGGTAATGCCTTTTGATTTATAAAGAAAACTTTATAAAATGGCATAACCAATACGATAAACACGGTAATTCCAATTACACGAGCATAATAACAAATGTTTTTAAACGTGTATTCCTTTATTGAGCATTCAATCTGAGCTTGAATATCATCTACGTCTGAGAAGCTACATTTATACCAACCAAAAATTTCATGGGCATACTCACAAAGAAAATAAGGCATCAAAGGTAAACCAATATAAAATATATTGGTTGCTACTACATCAATCACACTGTATCTCTCTCTCTTATAGGAGTACTTTATACTCATAATACCTGCTACTACCCATACTAATATATAAAGAGTTGGATAAGCACTAGGTAAACTAATTAATGAAATAATTCCAATAATAATAGATAATAAGATTACTGTAACAGCTGTAACCAAGTAATGTTGCCAACGATTATTTCTAAATAGAATCATTAATAATGAAGCATAAAATGAAAAATAAAAACAAAAACGGAGATATGATAAACTCACCAAATAAATTTTGGTAAACTTTGCTTTGAAGATGTTATTAAGCTGATAAGAAACGTCGGGAGTAGGTAAATATGCCTCTTGCTCATATTCGATACTTGTAGTTCCTTTATAGTTATAGGCTACAGGAAATCCAATGACACATGTTTTCTCATAATGGTTATAATTATCCAAATAATCCTTTGGGGTATAAGAATAACCCATATTTTGGTAATCATATTTATCCGAATTATAAATTTTCACTACTTTAAAATAATCATCAATCGCACCTAGTTTAGCACCATCGGATTGATGTTGTTGATAGGCTTTTTCTATACCTGATGCAGACATCATATTATCCGAAAACTCTTTACTCGCCTTAATTTCCGATTTATCCCAAAAGCGAATGAGGTCATAATCATAATCATTCTTATCTGGTGAAAATCTTACAAAATTCTTGTACTTATTCAAGTCGCGATACATACTTCCATTTTTAAAACAATTGGTATCACTTTGAGCTTGTTGATATGAAATTGTATCATGAACATCAAAACCGCAATATTGATAATCATCAATATTATTTCCTATATATTTATGTCCTAAGTTTAAGGTATTGTACTGTTGTGCTAATTGTGCATCGGTAAATGTATTGGCCAAACGATGTTTCACTACCCATTGCATTGGATAAGAAAAGGACATTAATAAATTTATACCAATAATAAAGACACCTAAAAATTTAACATCATCCCATTTTGTAAATTTCCCATAATGGTCTTCATTATTATAAATGGTGAGATGATACATCCACACGCAAAACAAAATAACAGCTAAGACAGCCATGAAGAAAATCCATGTTCCCGAAACTGCTTCGGGGCTATAATCGGTAATATCAATATGTAATAAATATCCAATACCAAAACTAAGCAACCACATAAGTATAGTAAAATATAATATGTAATGGATTTTAACGATAAACCAAAAAGGGTAGTTCAACAATAAAAACTTGTCGAAGGCCTTCATAAATTTAGGAGCTAAGAATGTAAGCATAGTAATTAAGTTTAAATATCTTTTTGAAATAATTGACGAGTTGATTTAGAAATATCACGGAAATAATTAACAGGAATTTGCTTATCTGTAATTGTTTTAAGAATTGTAGCACTATCGATATGTAGTGGCGTATTGATAATAAACACCGTACCCGAATCAATAATTTTTATATCACTAAGAGTTGAAAGATACTCCTTAATTTGTAGATAATTAAAGTTCCCTCCTATTTCATACGCATTGGCTTGTCGGTTAGTTGCAAATGCTTGTTGATTTCCACTATAAATGGTTTTACCTTGTTTGATAAAAATTATATTTTGACAATTACGTTCCAATTCGTGTAATTGCTGTGAACTTAAAATAACACCCATTGGGTTTTTCACCGACTGTGACAAATATTTTAAATCTTGAATAAACAATTGTTGGGCATTGATATCTAAATTAGCCAAAGGCTCATCTAATATTAATAATTGTGGTCGCATCATTAAAGCTTTAGCCAATTCAAATCGTAAACGATAACCACTCGAAATCTCCGTCCATTTTAAATTACGAAATTGATATAAGCCTAAGCGATGTAAAATGTAATTAACATGATCTTCATTATCTTCATGCTTAATACCCTTTATTGTACAATAAAAATGTAAATTATCAATCAAAGTACCATACCATCTATTGGGGCGTTGAGGAATGTAAGCTATTTTACCTTTTATGTTATACCAATCATTTTGTTGATTTTCGAAATAAATCACATTGCCTGTACTTTTAGCAAGCTCTCCCGACACTAGTCTCAACAGTGTTGTTTTACCATTACCATTTTCTCCCACAACAGCCGTTAATTCTCCTAGTTTAATTTCTAAAGACAAAGGATGTAACTTAAAACTACGATTAGCCGAAACAAATTCTTTACTCAACTCGCTTGCAGAATATACAATGGTATTCTCATTAGGTACTTGGCTCTGAGGAAGATGAATCATTAACTGATTTGCCAATTGCAGCCAAGCATGACATTGTTCTTGTAACTTCGTTATTTTTAAACTTTCATCTTGCGAAAGAGTTAAATAGTTTTGTCGAATTTCATAACTCAATCGTTTTAATTCTGCATTTGAACTAACATTGTAATCATATAAAAAATCTAACATGCGCCTTGAAGAAAGGCTATAATCCGCATTAGAAATACTTTGAGTAATTTCTTGGATATACTCTGAAGAGGTATTAAACATAAAGGTAATTTTGAGTCATAACGAATATAACTAAAAAAAAGTACTTTAATAGTTTATTGATTTCTCAAATATTAACATTAATTAATAACTTTGCAAACTCAAAATATGAGTAGCTATTTATTAAATAACGACACCATTGCTGCCCTGGCAACGCCTCATGGAAGTGGTGCCATTGCAGTTATACGGTTAAGTGGCAACAAGGCATTTTCGATTTCTGAAACTGTTTTTAAATCCAAACAATTAAAACCTAAATTACTACAACTGAAAAATAGCCACACCGCTCATTTTGGTGTAATCGTTAATCAAAATAATCAAATTATAGATGAAGTATTAATTACCATATTTAAGGCTCCAAACACATATACAGGTGAAGATGTCATTGAAATATCATGTCATGGATCAACGTATATTCAACAACAAATTCTACAATTACTTTATGCACAGGGTGCGCGCCCTGCACAAGCAGGTGAATTTACACTCAGAGCATTTTTAAACGGAAAATTTGATTTAAGTCAGGCCGAAGCAGTAGCTGATTTAATTGCGAGTCATTCCGCTTCCTCACATCAAGTAGCCATGCAGCAAATGCGTGGTGGTTTTAGTCATCAAATAGTATTATTACGTGAAAACTTACTCAACTTTGCTTCATTAATTGAACTAGAATTAGATTTTAGTGAAGAAGATGTTGAGTTTGCAAACAGAAAAGAATTAAATCAATTAGTACAAACTATTTTACAGTCTATTCGTAAACTCATACACAGTTTTGAGATTGGCAATGTGATAAAAAACGGAGTACCAGTAGCTATAGTTGGAAAGCCTAATGCTGGAAAATCTACATTGCTCAATATGCTGCTAGAAGATGAACGTGCTATCGTTAGTGAGATCCCTGGAACCACCCGCGACACCATAGAAGATCAACTCATTATAAACGGGATCCTATTCCGCTTTATTGACACAGCTGGCATTAGAAACACAACAGATGTGATAGAACAAATAGGAGTAAACAAAGCCTTTGATGTCATTAAAAAATCTGCAATTGTAATTTATTTATTTGATGTTGCATCCATTGAAAAGAATATATTACAACAAGACATCTTAAAAATAAAAGAACATCTTAAAAATGCACATTTACTAGTAGTTGGCAATAAAATTGATGAATTATCAAAAGATGAATTATTACATAAATTTTCAGGTATAGATAATATAATTTACATATCTGCTAAGCAAAACCAACACATTGATACGTTGAAAAATAATTTAACACAACTGTTTAATACTTCAACAATTCAAGCAACCGAAACAGTAGTTACAAACTCAAGACACGTTGATTCATTATTAAAAGCACAACAATCATTAGAAAAGGTAAATGAAGGATTAAAGCAAAACATACAAAGTGATTTTTTAGCGCTTGATATTCGTT
>WBZO01002733.1_pt1 | contig 22177 bp, 18 predicted proteins | sample 5204261 | NCBI WGS metagenome assembly WBZO01 (sample SAMN12412400, study PRJNA552823) | activated sludge metagenome | isolation source: activated sludge from anammox sidestream of wastewater treatment plant... | place: USA: North Carolina | collected 2017-09 | reverse complement strand
TGCTGGGGCGGTCACGACGGACCTGGCGGCGAACGGTACGCTCCTCAGCAGCCGGGTGAGCACGCTGTTCCGCCTGACACCGGCGTCGAACATCTACATCGCATACGGCACCACGGCGACGCCTCCAGGCGAATCGAACTTCCAGCTGAGTGCGACGGCGAACAACGTCAACAATCCAAACCTCGAACCGCAGCGATCCGCGAACCTTGAAGTCGGCACGAAGGTCGACGTGAGCGGCGGACGGCTGTCCCTGAGTGCAGCCGGCTTCCGCACGAGAAACAGGAACATCATCTATACGATCGACGCGACCGCCGTGCCCCCGCTGTTCAATCAGGACGACGACCAGTTGGTGCGCGGTGTCACGGTTGGTGCGCTCGGCCGGATCACGCCGAGGTGGCAGGTGCTGGCCAACGCTGCCTACCTCGACGCGGAGCTCCAGAGCCAGGGGGCAAACAACGGGAATCGGCTCACGCTGACGCCCGCGTTCTCGGGCAGCCTGTGGACCACCTACCTGCTGGGTCGCGGCGTCTCGGTCGGGGGAGGCCTGCAGCATGTCGGCTCGTCGTGGGCGAACACCGCCAACACGATTCGGCTTCCTGCGTACACCCTGGTGGACGGCCTGGTCGAGTACGCCACGAATGCCCACCTGACCTTCCGCCTGAACATCAGCAACGTGACGGATGCCGTCTACGTGCGGAACGTGAACAACAACGGCGGACGCTACAACCCTGGCCAGCGCCGGGCTGCGCTCCTGACCACCAGCGTCAGGTTCTGAGGCACGACCATGCTCATCGAGATTCCCGGCGTCCTTACGGCGGCGCAGGTGCGCGAGGCGCGTGCGCAGCTCGACGCCACGGCCTGGGTGGACGGCCGTGCCACGGCGGGCCCACAGTCGGCGCAGGTGAAGGATAACGAGCAGCTGCCTGAGGACCACCCACTTGCGCGTGACCTTGGTCGCGCCATCATCGGGGCGCTGCAGCAGCATCCGCTCTTCATGTCGGCTGCGCTGCCGCTGCGCGTCTTTCCCCCGTTGTTCAACCGCTACGGCGAGGGGCGCGCATTTGGGAGCCATGTCGACAACGCCATCCGGTACGCCGGCGGCAGCCAGCCGCTCCGGACCGATCTCTCGCTGACGCTATTCCTGGCTGAGCCCGATGAGTACGACGGCGGGGAGCTGATGGTGGAGGACACCTACGGGGTTCACGCGGTGAAGCTGCCAGCCGGCCATGCCGTGCTCTACCCGTCGACCAGCCTGCACCACGTGCGCCCCGTGACCCGCGGATGCCGCGTCGCGTCGTTCTTCTGGATTCAGAGCATGATCCGCAGCGACGGCGACCGGGCGCTGCTGTTCGACCTCGACAGCGCCATCCAGAGGCTCGTGGTCGACCAGCCGGAGCACCCGTCCCTCGTGCCGCTCACCGGCGTGTACCACAACCTGCTGCGCCGATGGGCGGAGATCTGACGGCGACGCCAGAGTCGTTGCGGCGCCTGGCCACGGCGCACATGCAGGCTGGGCGCGACCTGATGCATGGTGGACGACCAGAGGCGGTCGGGAGAGCGCTCGCGCTGTTCGATCGCGCCGTGGCGATCAGGCGTGGCCTGTCCACTCGCGGTGCGCTCGACGATTACGATCTGGCCGGCGCGTGGCTCAATCGGGCCGAGGCCCTGCTCGTACTTGGCGCTCCCGGGCACCTCGACTCCGCCGTGCGTGCGACAGACGAGGCCGTGGCGCTCCTGGAACGCTGGCCGCAGGTGAGGGACGCGAGAATGACGCTGCGCCTCGCGACTGCCCTGCAGAACCGGGCTGTCGCCCTTCGACGCCTGCAGCGCGAGCCCTGGAGAGTCACGAACGACCTGTTTCGGGCCATCGCGCTGTTGGACACGATCGCAGATGCGGATCCGCACGTCGGCACCCGGAGCGCTGCTGTGTGGGTGAACATCGCCGACGTGCAGGCGGGGGAGAGCGATCCTGCTGCATGGCAGCGTGCCCTCCAGTCCGCCGAGTGTGCGCTTGCACGGGTGGCGGGTCTAGAGGGTACGGAGCACGAGGCGGCGTTCATCGCGGTGCAGGCACGCCGGATCTACTGCCAGGCTGCGGCGCGCTGCCTCGCCTTCGGCGAACCCGACGTCCGCGCCGATCTCGTCGGGGCCACGAGCGACGCCGCCGAGGACGCCCTGAGGCTGATTGCCCACTGGTCGGGCCGCGATCACGCAGGCCGGCTCAATGGCGACGACCTGTTCGAGTTCGGTCGCCTGCTGTACGGCGAGTATCAGCCGCAGTTTCTGGCGGAGTTCGAGGCCGAGTTCTCGAGGCGTTCATCCTGACGCGGCCCACGACGCTGGGGAGTGCAGACCGGCCGATCTGTGCTGAGAGCACAGCGAGAACACGGTGGTGTGCTGCCGAGGGATTGAATTACCGGGTGAGGTGGAGCGGGCTACGGGGATCGAACCCGTCTAACTGGCTTGGGAAGCCAGGGCATTACCACTATGCTAAGCCCGCAAATCGGAAGTGCTACTCGCTGATCGCCGACTGCTAAACGTGACGTCAATCGGCGAGGCCATCACTGACGGCCGACTGGCTGCGGCACCAGAGATTCTAGCAGACCCCGGCGATTCCGCAATCCATTCAGCAATCAGCGATTAGCCTTTGGCAATCCGCTAGGCGCGAATCAGCGCCAGCACCTCGTCCCGCTTCTGCGCCATGAGCGCGGGCGTCTCGGCCTCGAGGTTCAGGCGGAGCAGCGGCTCGGTGTTCGACGGCCGCACGTTGAAGTGCCAGTCGGGGTACTCGACCGAGATGCCGTCGAGATGATACTGGTTGCCGTCCGCGTACTTGGCGCCGATGTCGTCCAGCTTTCCGGGCACGTCCGCCATGCTCTTGAGCTTGGTGTTGATCTCGCCCGAGATGAAGTACTTCGCGCGCAGCGGCTCCAGCAGGTCGCGCAGGCTGAGCCCCTTCTTCGACATCAGCTCCAGGATCAGCAGGGCCGGGATGAAGCCGTTGTCCGCGAAGAAGTTGTCGCGGAAGTAGTAGTGCCCGGTCACCTCGCCGCCGAAGATGCCGTTGGTCTCGCGCATGCGGCGCTTGAAGAACGCATGGCCGACCCGGTTCATCAGGGAAGTCCCGCCGTACTTCGCGACGATGTCGCGCACGGCGTAGCTGGCGCGCAGGTCGTAGATGATCGTCGAACCCGGGTGCTTCAGGAGGAATGCCTCAGCCAGCAGCGCCGTGATGAAGTCGCCCGAGATGAACTCGCCGCTGCCGTCGATGAAGAAGCAGCGGTCGGCGTCACCGTCCCAGGCGATACCGATGTCGGCCTTCTCGGCGATCACCCGCTCCGTGATGTCCACCCGGTTCTCGTCGATGAGCGGGTTCGCCTCGTGGTTCGGGAAGCGCCCGTCGATCTCGAAGCACAGGCGGGTGGTCCGGCAGGCGAGGCGCTCGAACAGCTTCGGCGCAACGAGGCCCCCCATGCCGCTGCCGGCATCGAGCACGCAGTTGAACGGCTTGATGATGGAGGGATCGATGAAGCTCATGACGTGGTCGACGTACGCATCCAGCGTGTCGGCCTGCGTCACCGTGCCGCGCGTCGCCGCCGGAGGCGGCACCGTGCCGCGTGTCACCATCTCGCGGATGTCCGAGATCCCTTCCTCGCCCGAGAGCGGAAAGGCCTCCCGGCGCACCATCTTCATGCCGTTGTACTGCTTCGGGTTGTGCGAGGCGGTCACCATGACGCCGCCGTCGTGCCCGTCCTTCGCCACGGCGAAGTAGAGCATGTCGGTGGCAATCATCCCGTAGTCGACCACATCGCACCCCTGCGAGGTGGCGCCGTCGATGAATGCCGCCGCGACCGAGGGCGACGAGAGCCGCATGTCACGGCCGACGGCGATGCGCTTCGCCTTCAGGTAGGTCACGAATGCCGCGCCGATGGCCCGGGCTGCGTCCTCGTTCACCTGATCCGGGTACGTGCCGCGGACGTCGTAGGCCTTGAAGATGTCAGGGTTGATCGCGCTCGCCATGAATGCTCTCCAGATTGCTAATTGCCAACTTCCAGATCGCCAATCGACATCAGCGATTGGCATTCGGCGATTGGCAATGTTCAGAGTCTCGAAAAATCCGTGAGCACGGATTTGTCCCCGAGCACGACGCCGTTGTCCAGCGACGCGCTCCGGCCGACGTGACAGTGGCGGCCCATGATCGAGTTCCGCACGACAGCCTCCTGACTGACGCGCGAGCTGGACCAGAGGATCGACCGCTCGATGTTCGCGTGCTCCTCGATGTGGCACTGGCGGCCGACGACCGTGTAGGGGCCGATCCTCGCGCCCGCCTTGATCACCGCGCCATCATCGATGTAGCAGGGGCCCTCCACGACGGCGCCCTCCTCGACGCGGGCGTTCGGCGACACCCATGCCCGACCCGGCGCGCCGGCGAACGGCTGCGCCACGCACCGGCCGTCCATGATGTCGCGGTGCACCTGCGTGTACTTCTCCGGCGTGCCGATGTCGATCCAGTACCCGCGGTAGACATAGGCGACGAACGTCTCGCTGCGCTCGATGAGCGACGGGAAGAAGCTGCGCTCGATCGACCAGGGCTCACCCTTCGGGATCCGGTCGAACGTGTCGGGCTCCAGGATGTAGATGCCCGCGTTGATCGTGTCGCAGGTGATCTCGTCGTCCTTCGGCTTCTCGAGGAAGCGCAGGATGTTGCCCTCCGCGTCGGTCTCCACGAGGCCGTACGCCCGTGGGTTCTCGACGGGCGTGAGGACGATCGTGGCCTTCGCCTTGCGCTCGCGGTGGAGCTTCAGCACGGCGCCGAGGTCCACGTTGGTGAGCACGTCGCCGTTGAAGACGACGACCGACTCGTGCAGCGACTCGCCGGCGTAACGCACGGCGCCTGCCGTGCCGAGCGGTTCGGGCTCGACGACGTAGCGGATGTTCAGCCCGGCTTCACTGCCGTCGCCGAAGATCTCCTCGATCCGGCGCGGCTGGTAGTTGAGGCTGAGGATGACCTCGTCGATCTCCGGGACCTGCTTGAGGAGGTCGAGCTGGTAGTGAAGGAACGGCCGCTCGAAGATGGGCACGATCGGCTTCGGCGTGTGGATCGTCAGTGGTCGGAGGCGTGTGCCCTTGCCCCCCGCGAGCATGATCGCCTTCATAGGCAATCAGCGATGTTATCATGCACACCGCCCACATGAACCTCCCGAACTCCCTGTCGGTCACGCGGATCTTCCTCGTGCCGCTGCTCGTGGTGGTGCTGCTCACCAAGTTCGAAGGCCGCATGATCTTCGGGGTGCGCAAGGAGCTCGTGGGCGCCGCCATCTTCGGCATAGCCTCGCTCACCGACTGGCTCGATGGATACCTGGCCCGCCGTCGTGGCCAGGTCACCGCGCTCGGCCAGTTCATCGACCCCTTCGCCGACAAGCTGCTGACGATCGCTGCCTTCATCTCGCTGGTGCAGATGGACCTTGCGCCGGCGTGGATGGTCGCCATCATCATCGGCCGCGAGTTCGCCGTGACAGCCCTGCGCTCGCTGGCACACGCGCGTGGAGCGGCCATGCCGGCGTCCCCGCTGGGCAAGATCAAGATGGTGGCGCAGATTGTCGCGATCCTGGCGCTGATCCTCGGGAAGGATCACCTGCACCAGTTCGTCATCATCGGGCAGGTCGCGCTGTGGGTGGTGGTAGCGACGGCGCTGATCTCGGCGGCCGACTACTTCCGGCGCTTCGGGAAGTTCCTCATCCCCAAGGCCTAGCCGGCCCCTCGGTCAGGACTTCTTGGCTGCGGTCGTTGTCGGCGCGCCGTCGGCCGGCGGCGCGTTCTTGATTTCGTCGATCCGCTTCTTCGCCTGCTCCAGGTACTCGCTCTGCTCGAACTCGGTGACCAGCTTCTCGTAGATCGGCAGGGCCTCCGCCTTGCGGTTCACCTGCATCAGCGACTCGCCCAGGTAGAAATACGCGCCGTCACGTCCGGTGTACTCGGGGTCGTCCTTCAGCAGCGTGGAGAGCCGGTCGATGGCGCCGGGATACCAGCGGATGCGCCAGTAGAACCGCCCCACCTCGAACTCGGCCTCGCCGAGCCGGTCCTTGGCCTCGCGCAGGTGCTGCTTCACCTCGGGGAGCAGGGCGCTGTTCGGGTAGCGGACCAGGAACGTCTGGAACTCGCGGATTGCCTCGCGGGTTTCGGTCTGGTCGCGCTGGGCCGCGCGCATCTGGCGGAAGTGCCCGAGGCCGATCTTGTACTGCGCGTAGTCGGCACGCGGGTGGGTCGGGTAGAAGGAGAGGAACTCCTGGAACTCGGCGATGGCCAGCACCAGCGCCTCGGATGACCCCTCGCCGAGGTAGGTGTCGCCGATCCCGAGCTTGGCATCTGGCCGGACGGGACTCTGGGTATAGGTCTCCGTGACCTGCTTGTAGAACTCGCGAGCCGTCAGCCATTTCTTGCGCTCGAGCATCTCGTTGCCGCGCTCGAACAGGAACTGATCGGGCTGGGTCGTGCCCGGCGGCAACGCGCGCCGGCCGCCACCCGAGGCACATGCCGAGACGAGCGCCGCGAGCAGGACGATCGCCGTGACGGACGTGCGGCGAAAGACAGAAGACATCATCACAGGATTTGGGTCAGCCACGCATGTTCCGCGGCCAGTCCGCGCTCGAGATCGAACTTCGGCGCAAAGGCCAGGTCGGCGCGGGCCAGCTCGGTGGCGGCGTAGGTGTGCCGCATGTCGCCCTTCTGGGCCGCCTCGCGCGCAATGACCGGTGGCTTCCCGGCGACGCGCCCGATGATCTCCAGCACGTGGTTCAGCGAGACCCGCGACCCTCCGCCGATATTGTAAACCCGCCCCGCCACGCCTCGCTCCGCTGCGGCGATGTTGGCATCCACGATGTCCTCGATGAAGGTGAAGTCCCTCGTCTGTTCGCCGTCGCCGTAGACGGCAATCGGCTGACCCAGGATCGTGGCCCGCAGGAACTTGTGGAAGCCCATGTCCGGGCGCTGCCGCGGGCCATACACCGTGAAGTACCGCAGCGACACGGTCGGGACGCCGTAGTTCACGAAGTAGAGGTAGCACAGCTGCTCGGCTGCCAGCTTGCTCACGCCGTAGGGTGAGACCGGCTGGGGCAGGGCGTCCTCCCGCATCGGCATCTGCACGAGGTCGCCATACACGGATGAACTCGATGCGTAGACGAGCCGCTCGATGCCCGAGCCGACGCACGCCTCGAGAAGCCGCTGCGTCGCCTCGATGTTGTTCGTCGTATAGATGTCGAAGTCGCGCCCCCAGCTCTTGCGCACGCCAGCCTGCGCCGCCTGGTGAAAGACGTGCGTGCGGTCGGCCAGCAGCGCCTTCAGGTCCAGATCCTGGACCCTCGCCTCCAGGAACTGGAAGTTCGGCGCCGTCCGCAGGAACGCTAGGTTCCGCTCCTTGTACTCGCGCGGGTAGTAGTCGGTGAAGCAGTCGATGCCGACGACGTGGTGACCGCCGCGGACGAGCCGCTCGGCCAGGGTGGACCCGATGAATCCGGCAACGCCGGTGATGAGTGCCTTCATGCGCCTTGTGGGAAAATCGCGACCACCCGCGAGGGAAGCCGGCGTGGCCGTCCCGCCGGGTCGAGGCAGGCGTGGACGGTATGACCCTCCGCCAGCGTTGCCCCGTCCATCAGCCGAACCACCTGATAGTCGAACCGGACGCGCACCGGGGACAGCAGCGTCCCACGCGCCCGGATATCCAGTTCGTCATCGTATCGCGCCGACTGCCGGTAGGCACAGTGCGCTTCAGTCACCGGAAGGCCGAACCCCTCGGCTTCCATCTCCCTGTACGTCCATCCGGCCTGCCGCAGCCATTCCGTGCGGCCCACTTCGAACCAGACCAGGTAGTTGGCGTAGTACACCACGCCCATCTTGTCGGTCTCGGCGTACCGCACCCGAACCTGGCATGACGACCCGACGCTCAACGGGCGTGGCTTTCCGCGGTGAGCGCGCCGTTGGCCAGCGCCTTCAGCTCGCGGGTGGCCTGCTCCGGATCGGGCGTGCCGAAGATGGCATTCCCGGCCACCAGGATGCGTGCGCCGGCCGCCACGACCCGCGCGGCCGTCTTCATGTCGATGCCGCCATCGATCTCGATGGGGGCCGCCGTATTGCCCGAGCGATCCAGCAGGGCACGTACGGCTGCCACTTTGGACTCTGCCCGCGGGATGAAAGTCTGGCCGCCGAAGCCGGGGTTCACCGACATGATGAGCACGAAGTCCACGTCGCCCGCGATCTCCTCGATGGCACTGACTGGCGTGGAGGGGTTCAGCACGACCCCGGCCTTCACGCCAAGTGCCTTGATGGCGTGCACCGTCCGGTGCAGGTGGGGCAGCACCTCGACGTGCACGGACAGCATCGAGGCGCCGGCCGCGGCAAATGCCTCGATGTAGCGGTCCGGCTCCGAGATCATGAGGTGCACGTCGAGCGGTCGCGTGGCCACGCGCTTGAGCGCCTTGACGACGGGCGGACCGATGGTGATGTTCGGGACGAAGTGGCCGTCCATCACGTCGACGTGGATCAGGTCGGCACCCGCGCGTTCGACGCGCTCGATAGCCTCGCCGAGCGCCGCGAAGTCGGCGGACAGAATGGAGGGGGCAATCTGGACGTTCACCTGCTGACCTCGATCGAAATCGGTTCGCCGGGAGCCACCTGGAACCCGGCCTGCGGGCTCTGCCGCAGCACGACGCCGGCCGCCACGCCGGGGTACGGAGACGATGCCACCACCGCCACGCGGAAGCCGCGCTGGCGCAGCAGCGTGGCTGCACGTTCACCGTTCACGCCAATGAGGTCCGGCATGACGTAGTTGCTCGCCTGTTCCGCCCGGTTCACCAGCAGCGCGACCTTCGCCCCGGGGCTGTTCGGCGGCGGGTCCTGCGCCACGATCAGGTCCGAGGCGAACGAGGCGGAACGGATCTCGGACACCGTCGCATCGTCCAGCCCATCCTGGGCCAGCCGCATCTGGGCCGTGCGCTCGCTCTCGCCGGTCAGTGGCGGAATAGTGGCGGCCCGCGCGCCGGCGCTGAGCCACAGCCGCACGCTGCGCTGCTCGCGCGACAGGGTGCCGGGCGGGGGATCCTGGGCCAGCACGCGTCCGGCCGGAATCCGCGGGTCCGGTCGTCGGGCGTCGTCGAGCCGCACCCCGAGACCGAGCTCCGCGGCGATGGCCGTGGCCTCGTTCGCCGTCCGGTTGATCAGATTCGGCACCTGGACCTCGCGGGCCCGCAGTGCCACGCGCATTGCCGCGGCAGCAAACAGCAGGTAGGTGGCGCCGAGCGCGCCCACCAGCAGCAGCAACTTACCCGCGCCCCAGACGCGGGACTTGAAGGCCATTGACCGGGAAAGCGTACTACAACTGCCGTGACCGCTCGAACACAGCCCCGAAGAACAGTTCGAGCCCATGGCGGTCCGGCTCGGTGCGCAGGTGACCCGCACGGTCCACCAGTTCAGGGCGGATCGCCGGGTGCGCCTCGTTGGCCCGGACGGCGTGGAATGCCGGGTGACTCGCCAGGAACGCCGTTGCGACCTCCTCGTTCTCCTCCGGCTCGCTGGAGCAGGTGGCGTAGATGAGCCGCCCGCCCGGGGCGACGACGTCCGCCGCATGCGCCAGCATGCGGCGCTGCGCAGCCGCGAGCAGCGGCAGCGAACTCGCTTCGCGCCGCCACCTGATGTCCGGATCGCGCCTCAGCGTGCCCAGGCCCGAGCAGGGAGCGTCGACGATGACGGTCGAGAACACCTGGCGGAAGGGGAGCGGGTGCGTCAGGTCCGCCTGCACCAGGCGCACGCGGCTGGCACCCGTGAGCGCCACCGTGCGCTGGAGCAACCGCATGCGGCGGTCGCGCACGTCACACGCCACGAGCATCTCCGTCCCCGACAGTGTGGCGGCGATGGCGGTGGCCTTGCCGCCAGGCGACGCGCAGGCGTCGAGGACCAGCGGCCCCGGTGCCGGGCCGGCCAGCAGCGCCACGATCTGCGACGCTTCATCCTGCACCACGAAGGTGCCGCGTTCGGCCTCGGCCCTCAGGTTGCCGTGTGACACGACGACGGCCTCGGGCGCCCATGTGGCCGGCGAGGCCTCGAGGTCCAGCGCCTCGAGCGTGCGTAGGAGCGCCTCACGGTCCGTCTGCAGCCGGTTGGCGCGCAGCGTCAGCGGCGCAGGCCGGTTGTTGAACGTTGCCCACGCCTCCGCCCGCTCCAACCCCACCCGGTCCAGCCACCGCGCAACCAGCCAGCGCGGATGCGAGAGGGTGGTCGACAGGTAGTCGAGCGCGGCGTCCCGGTCGTCGGACGTTGCTGGCCTCGGGGGCAGGGTCAACTGCCCCCGGCTTCGAGAGATGCTCCGAAGGACGGCATTGACGAACCCGGAGGCGCTCTTCTTGCCTGCCTTCTTCGTCAACTGCACGCCGTCGTCCACGACGGCCGATACCGGCACGCGGGTGAGGTGCAGCAGCTGGTAGAGGCTCAGCCGGAGGACCTCGACCACTTCAGGATCCAGTCGAGCGACAGGACGTTTCGCCGCGTGGGCGATCAGGTGATCGAGTGCGGCCCGCCAGCGGAGCGTGCCGGTGGCGATGTCCGTGGCCAGCGCCCGGTCGCGGTCGTCGTCGAGCGATTCCCGGATGGACGCCACGGCCGAGGGAAGGTCGGCACGGCCGGTCGAGACGCGGCGCAGGATGTCGTACGCCGCGATCCGCGCAGGCGCGATCATGGTGCGGGTGCGAAGCGCTGGCCGGCCGCCAGCTTCCGGCCGGCGAGGAACTCCCTGGTGTGCGTCGCGCGTCGACCTTCCGCCTGCAACTCGGTGAGCTGCAGCGTGCCCGCACCCGTGGCCACGTGCAGGTCGTCGCCATGGGCGAGCACGATGGTTCCCGGGGCGGCGCCCGGATCTGCGGCAACCCACCGGGTGCGCCACAGGATGAGCCGCTGGCCGTCCACGTAGGTGAACGCATGCGGCCACGGATGCAGGCCGCGAACCTGGTTGTGGATCTCGCCGGCCGGCCTCGACCAGTCGATGGCTCCGTCCTCCTTCGACAGCCTCGCGGCGTAGGTGACCAGGGCTTCGTCCTGCGGCTCCTCGTCCACCGGCCCTACGGCGAGTCGATCCAGCGTCTGTACCAGGAGCGCGGCGCCCAGGCTGGCGAGATCGCGCTCGACCTCGTCACTCGTGTCGTCTGGACCGATCGGACGTTCGACCCGCGCCATCATGCCGCCCGCATCGAGGGCGCGCACGACGCGCATGATCGTCACGCCGGTGACCGCATCGCCCGCGATGACCGACCGATGGACCGGTGCGGCACCGCGCCACCGTGGCAGGAGGGAGGCGTGCACGTTGATCATGCCCAGGCGCGGGATGTCGAGTACGGTCTGCGAGAGGATCTTCCCGAAGGCGGCGACCACGCCGATGTCGGCACCGAGGGCGCGCAACTCGTCGATCGTCGCGGGGTCCCTCAGCGTGACCGGTTGCAGGACCGGGAGCTGATGCTCGCGGGCGCGGGCCTTCACCGGCGCATGGGTCTCCTTCTGGCCGCGTCCACGCGGCCTGTCCGGCTGCGTGACGACGCCGACGACGGTGTGGCGGGATGCCAGGATTGCGTCGAGCGTGGGGACGGCGAACTGCGGCGTCCCCATGAAGAGCACCTTCAGTCCGGGGACGGTCACCACTTGCCGGCCTTCGACAGCTTGCGGATCTTCCGGACGATCATCTCCCGCTTCAGCCCCCGCAGGCGGTCGACGAAGATGGTGCCATCAAGATGATCCATCTCGTGCTGGAACGCGCGGGCCAGCAGGTCGGTGCCTTCGAGCTGCTGCGGGTTGCCGTCCCGGTCCAGCCCCTTCACGACGGCCCGCTTCGGCCGCACGACGGTCGCGTTGAACCCGGGCACGCTCAGGCAGCCTTCCTCCTCGAGCTGCATGCCGTCACGTTCGACGAACTCGGGGTTGATCATCACGATGAGGCCGTTCGGATCCCTGCCGACCGACAGGTCGATGACGAAGATACGCAGCGGCACCCCGATCTGTGGTGCCGCCAGGCCGATCCCCGGCGCGGCGTACATCGTCTCCACCATGTCGCGGACCAGGACGTCGATCTCCGGCGTGATGGCCGCCACCGGCGCCGCCGGCTGGTGGAGCACGTGTGCGCCGTAGCGCATGAGGGGGCGAATCATCCGGCCCTCACCCTCGGGTGAAGCGGGCGGCGGTGCGTGTCCGGTACCGGGTCAGGTTGTCGATGATCTCCGGCATCGCGTCGCCGCCGAACTTCTCGAGCATCGCCTCGGCGAGCACGATGGCCACCATGGCCTCGCCCACCACGGCCGCCGCCGTGACGGCGCAGGTGTCGCTGCGCTCGATGGCAGCCGGGCTCAGCTCGAGGGTGTTCAGGTCGACGGAGCGAAGCGGCTTCATCAGCGTGGCAATCGGCTTCATGTAGCCGGTGACGCGCAGGTCCTCGCCATTCGTGATCCCCGCCTCGAGGCCGCCCGCGTTGTTCGTGGGTCGCGACACCGGCACCTCGGGGTGCGTCGTCGTGCCTGTGAGCGGCAGGATCTCGTCGTGAATCCGCGAACCGGGCAGGTCGGACACCCGGGGACCGATCCCGATGCCGACCCCCTTGATGGCCTGGATGGACATCAGCGCCTGCGCGAGGCGTCCATCGAGCTTGCGGTCCCACTGGACGTGGCTGCCGAGGCCGACAGGCAGCCCCCGGACGATCACCTCGAAGCTGCCGCCCACCGTGTCGCCGGCGTCCTTGGCCGCGTCGATCACCGCCTTCATCTCCTGCTCGACCGGTCGACTCACGCAGTGCAGCTCGGAGTCCGCCGGAATCGCCTGCACGTCCTCGAAGGTGACCGCCATCGGGTTGCCGATGGTGGCCGAGCCGATGTTCACGACGTGGCTGACGATGGTGACGCCGAGGTGGGAGAGGAACTGGCGGCAGACCGTGCCCACCGCCACGCGTGAGGCGGTCTCGCGGGCGCTTGCGCGCTCGAGCACGTTGCGGATGTCGGTGTGGTCGTACTTCACGACGCCGGCGAGATCGACGTGGCCGGGCCGCGGACGGGTCACGGCTGGCCGATCGTGCCCTGGCGTCTCCTCCGTGGGAGGCGCCTCCACCGCCATCGTGCGCTGCCAGTTCTCCCAGTCCTTGTTCGGAATCATCAGCGCGATGGGTGCGCCGGTGGTGACACCGTGGCGGACGCCGCTGATCGCGTCGGCACGGTCCGACTCGATGACCATGCGCCGGCCGCGGCCGTAGCCGCCCTGCCTCCGCCGCAGTTCGGCGGTGAGCGCAGCGAAGTCGATGGTGAGACCGGACGGAATGCCTTCAAGGATGGTGACGAGCGCACGTCCGTGAGACTCGCCAGCGGTGAGAAATCGCAGCATCTGGGCTTCATTCTATCCGAAAAAACTGCGGGCTCCAGGCTCGCGCCGCCGCGTGTACCGCATGAAAACGGCCGGGCCGCGATCTTGCACGACGTCGTCTCGCAGACAGGAGGAGGCGTGCAGCTGATCGCGGATCGATTCGTGGCGGATGGGGACGCGGGCACCACCGACCTCGCGACAGGCGCGTGCGTGAGCCTGCGCGTGTCGACGGAGGGCGGTGCCACGGAACAGGCCTGGTGGGCAGAGCGGTGCGCATGGTTCTCCAGCCTCACCCATCCGGCCATCGCCCCGCTGATCGACTACGGGATGCTCGGCGAGCACCGGCGCTTCGAGGCGTGGGGGGCCAGCCCGGGCTGGAGCGGATCGCGTGCGGCTGCGCAGGAGGTGTGCCGCGCGGCGCACGGCTTCCTCGGCGCGAGCGGGCGCACCGCGGCGGCAGTCGACACCGCCGACGTCGGGACCTGCTACGGCCGCGCCGTGATGATTCCGGGTGCCGCGCACGGGATGCGGCGCGTCGTGCCGCCGGGGGAGACCACGGCGCGGTCCTCGCTCGGCATCGTGCTGCCCCCGGATCGCAGACTCGGGCCGCTGCTGGATCTCTTGGAATCGCAAGCACCAGGGCGGCCGTCCGCCATGGCGGTGTGGGCGCCCGATCTGTCGGGTGCGGCTAACGCGATCCTGCAGATCGCCCGGGCTGCGCGCCTGGGCGGCGCGGTGCCCGTGTGCCCCGGGCAGTTCCAGGGTGAGGTGCGACGCCTGCTGGCGGGCCGCACCCTGCTCATCGTGGCCGGCACGCGACAGGAGGACGGGTGGCGCGCGCTGATGGAGGCGGCCCTGCACGCGGAGCGGCGTCATGCCGTGTGCTTCGTCGGCACCGAGTTCGTGCGGCGCGTGCACCTCGTCACCCTCGGACGCCTCGGCGTCGACGTGCTCATGGCGTCGGTCCACCCTCCCCAGGCTCCGTGCGGCCCAGGGTTCCGGCGGGTGACTACCGCGGCGCGCCGCGCCCGCGGCTCCAGGCAGCGCTTCGAACGCCTGATCTTCGGCAACGGCGCCCCGGCGGCCAGGCCCGGCCGCACGGCGCCATCGACGGCACCCGCGCGTGCCGCGGAGGACACCACGACGATGCCGGTGCACACGGTCACGGAGATGCCGGGCTGCTCGCGTGTTGGAGCCTGGGCCGCCCCTGGTGAACTGCTTCGTCTGTCCCGGCAGACGGATGTGGCGCGCCGCTTGATCGCCGGCGGCCGGATTCAGCCGGCCGAACGGCTGCTCAGGCAGGTGATGCACGCATACGCACGACGGGGCGAGTGGGCCATGGCCTCCGACGCGGCGGTCCTGCTGGGACGCACGCTGCGCCGGCGCGGCCGCCACGACGCCGCCGTGACCGCATCCGATGCGGCGGCCGACTGGGCGCTGCACGCCGGCGACCTTCCGCGTCTGCAGGCGTCCGCCCTGCTGAGGGCGACCCTCCTTGTCGACGATGGGCGGCCAGGCGATGCGGAACTGGTGGTGGAGCCGCTGTTGGCGTCGGCACTGAGCGGCGGCGGTCCGCTCGCGGTTGACGCCGCCCTCATGATGGCGCGGACACTATTCTGGCAGGGGCGCTATCCCGAGGCTTCGCACCGCCTCGCGTCGGTCGGCTCGGACGGTCCGTCGTCGGCGGCCGACGCGGTGCGGTTACTGGCGGCACGCAGTCGTGTGGCCGTGGGGCTCGGTCGCGTGGCCGAGGCGGTGGCGCTGTCGGCAGCCGCGCGAGAACAGGCCCTGGCCACGGCCGATCCGCGCGCTGCGGCCGGCGCCTACCTCGCGTGTGCGTTTGCCCAGCTCTCTGCGGGAGACAGTCGCGAGGCGCGCCTAGCGGCGGCCCGCGCGATGGCGCAGTCCCGAGCGGCCCGCCACCCGCGGTCGACACTGCTGGCGAGGTTCCTGCTGGCGGAGTCTGCGCGGCGCCTGGGCGACACCAGGGTGTCGCACGCTGTGGTCGCCCGATACCTTCGCCTTGCCCGCCCGGCGCTGCCCGGCCTCGCGCGTGGCCGCCTCGAATTGCTGCGCGACACGCGCGATGCAGGGGGCCGGTCCGAGACCGGCCAGCGGTGTGCCATCAGGTTCGGGCTTCCTGCGCTCGCGCTGTTCGCCCAGGTGCATCCGTCGGCAGTCGGGAGCCCCGTGCATGCCGCGGACGAGATCGTCGCGCTCCTGCAGTGCTGCCAGGAAGCGCGGGACGACCGGTCGGTGCTCGTCGCGGTGTGTGCCCGACTCCGCGGCCGGCTCCGCGCGGCCGGCGTCGGCTTCTTCGCCGCGGACCCCTCCGAACCCGTGCTCGTCGCATCGGACGGGGCCCGGCCGGATGCCGTGCTCGCCGCGCGGGTCATGGCCGCCGGCCAGCTCGTAGTGCCGGCCGACGCCGAGCCCCGTCCCGAGTCCGGCCTGCCGGTGCGTTATGCCGGCCAGACCGTCGGTGCGCTGGTGGCCACGTGGGTGCCCGCCGGCTCGTGGGACGCGTCGGCGCTTGCCATGCTGCTGTCGACCGGGGCGGCCGCAGCGGGACCGGCCTTGTCCGGCCTGATTGCGGCGCGCGTGGCGGACCGCCGTGCCCGGACGTCGGAACTGCTCGGCGTGAGCGAGGCCGCCGCACACCTGCGCCGGGCGGTCGACGGTGCGTCGGGTGCTCCGTTTGCGGTGCTGGTCGAGGGCGAGAGCGGCTCGGGCAAGGAACTCGTCGCACGCCTGCTGCACAAGCTCGGGCCGCGCCGCGACCGGCCCTTCTGCACCCTGAACTGTGCCGCGCTCCCGGACGACCTCGTTGAATCCGAACTCTTCGGCCACGCGCGCGGTGCGTTCACGGGGGCCGTCGCCGAGCGGCGGGGCGTCTTCGAGGACGCCCACACGGGCACCCTCTTCCTGGACGAGGTCGGCGAACTCTCGCCGCGCGCGCAGGCGAAGCTCCTCCGCGCGATTCAGGAAGGGGAGATCCGTCGCGTCGGCGAGAACGTCAGCCGGCGCGTGGACGTCCGGCTGGTCACCGCGACGAACAGGAACCTGCGTGCCGAGGTTGCCGCCGGCCGGTTCAGGCTCGACCTGCTGTACCGCCTGGACGTCATCCGCATTGCCGTCCCGCCACTGCGCGATCGCCGCGACGACATTCCCGTCCTGGCCGAGCACATCTGGCGCGATGCAACCGGCAGGGTCGGCAGCCGTGCCACCCTTCTTCCCGCCACGCTCGAGGCCCTCAGGGCATACGACTGGCCCGGGAACGTCCGGGAACTCCAGAACGTGCTGGCAGCACTCGCCGTTCGCTGTCCGAAGCGCGGCCTCGTTCCGCCGACGGCGTTGCCGACACCGATCGCCGGTGGCGCCCCCCGAGCCACGACACGACGGCTCGACCAGGCACGGCAGGCGTTCGACAGGGACTTCATCCGCGCGGCTCTGGTGCGTGCGGGTGGGCGACGCGCACGCGCCGCGCGCGAACTGGGCGTCTCGCGCCAGGGGCTCGCCAAGCTGATGGGACGGCTGGAGATTGCAGGGGAGGAGGTGGGGCAGGGCTGAACGAGCGGAGCCCCCGCGCGACCGGGCCGGCCGCGCGGAGGTCAATCGCGCTAGCGCTTGAGGCGCGGGATGAACTTGGTCAGGCCCTGGATCGGACCGACCTCGCCCGCGTAGACATTGCCCTGAGCGTCGGCCGTCACGCCCTCGCCCATCGAGCCGTAGCCACCCATGCCGGACGCCTGCCGGGACACATGCTCCGGCACGAAGTACCAGACCTCGCCGGTCCGCGCGCTCCCTACGCGCAGGCCCTTGCGCCAGCCCGGGTTGTAGTTGTCGTCCGACTCCGAGTCGATGGCGTACAGCGTGTCGTCCGCACTGATGTGGATGCCGCTGATGCGGCTGAACTGGTACCACGTGTCGAGCAGCTTGCCGTCCTGGTCGAAGATCTGGATGCGGCGGTTGCCGCGATCCGCCACGAACAGGCGGCCGCGCGAATCGAAGGCGAGCGAGTGCGGGCCGCGGAACTGGCTCGGGCCATACCCGTAGCTGCCGAAGCTCTTGATGAACTTGCCGTCCGGCGTGAACTTCGAGATCCGGCCCACCGCTTCCGGGGTCGGTTCGTCGATGAACTGCGCGCTGTGCGACTCGGACACGTAGATGCTGCCGTCCGGCCCGACCACGACGTCGTTGGGCTCCGTGAACGCCTCGGGCGGGTTGCCTGTCTTGCCGCCGCTGCCGAGCGTCAGCAGCACCTTGCCGTCGGGACTGAACTTGACGACCGTATTGCCCTTGTTGGCCCAGTCCGGGAACTTCTTCAGTTCATCGGCGGTGGGTACGCGGGCATCAACCACCCAGACATTGCCCTGCTTGTCCACGTCCATGCCGTGCGGCCAGAGGATCTGGCCGGCGCCGAACGTCTTCAGGATGTTGCCGTTCGCATCCAGCTTGATGATCGGATCCACCGTGGACCCGGCGCACGAGTTCGTGCCGCAGCGATCCGCGGCCCAGATGCTCTTGCCGTCCGGGTCGACGTCGATCGCGCTCACCGATCCCCACTTGCGCCCGTTCGGCAGCGGTCCGAAGTTCCGGACCGTCTCGTACGGGTTCGGGAGGAAGTTGACCGGCTTGACGTTGGCGTGCTCGGGCGGACCCGTGGCGCCACGGGGGCGGGCGGGTGGCGCGGCAGGGGCACCAGCGCCCCCCTGACGGCCCTGGGCCGCGAGGGACGCGAACGTGGCGACCACCGCACAGGCGGTCGCCGCAATCAGGAACTGCTGCTTCATAGACACCTCAGGTTCTCGGAGAAGGAAACCGCAGGCGATTGTCGCATGGCTGGACGTTGACAGCCACGCGACCGCGCGGTCATCATGCCGCCGGTTCCGTCGACACGACCGCAGTCCAGCGGAGGAGTCCATGCCTGTCACCCGAAGCCGCCTCATCGTCCTCGCCGCAGCGCTGCTGCCGGTGTTCGCCGCCGCGTGCAGCCAGCCCGCGGCCGACGTGCCGAAGGCCCCCGCATCGCTCACGGAGGTTGCCACCGCTTCGCTGGCCCGCATCGACGGCGAACTGAAGGTGGACGGGCTCCGGGAACCGGTCGAGATCATCCGCGACCGGCAGGGCATCCCGCACATCTTCGCGAAGAACGACGATGACCTGTTCTTTGCGCAGGGCTACGTGATGGCGCAGGACCGCCTCTGGCAGCTCGAGATGTGGCGCCGCTGGCGCGAGGGCCGGCTGGCCGAGGTGTTCGGTGAGAAGGCCGTCGAGTACGACGAACGGGCGCGGCTGATGATGTTCCGCGGGCCTTGGGACGAAAAGGAATGGACCTCGTACCACAAGGATGCGGAGCGGCTGTTCACCGCCTGGGCCAATGGTCTCAACGCCTACGTCCGGGAGAACGCCGACAACCTGCCGGTGGAGTTCAAGCTCACGGGCATCAGGCCGGAGCCGTGGACGGCGAAGACGGTCACGCTGCGCTGGGCGAACCTCGGCATCGACAGCGTCCGCTACCACGGGATTGCCGAGATTCAGTTCGCGGTGAACGCGCGCAAGCTCGGCATCAAGGAAGCCAACGCGCGGCTGGCGCCGGATCCGTGGGACGACATCACCGTACCCGAGGGGCTCGACCTGAACTGGTTCACCGACGAACTGCTCGCGGCGGCGCGCAGGGGCGAGGGCAATCCGTTCGAGCCCGGCAGACTGCCGGCGCCCGCCATTGTCGAGCCCTACACGGCGCTCGCGCCGAAGCAGCTGGCGGCGCGCCTGGTGCCCGAACTGCAGGACATGGACGGCAGCAACAACTGGGTGGTCAGCGGCCAGCACACGGTCACCGGCAAGCCGATCCTCTCGAACGATCCGCACCGCACCATCGAGATGCCCGCACTGCGGTACTTCGTCCACCTGAACGCGCCCGGCTGGAATGTCATCGGTGGCGGAGAGCCGCCGTTCGTCGGCGTGGACGCCGGGAACAACGAGAACATGGCGTGGGGCTTCACCTTCGCCGGCACCGACATGGTCGACGTCGTCGTCGAGCAGACCAACCCGGCGAATGCGAACGAGACGAAGTTCAACGACGCGTGGGTGCCCATGCAGGTCATCCGCGAGGAGATCCGCGTGAAGGGCGAGAGCACGCCGCGCACGGTGGAGCTGAAGTTCTCGAAGCATGGTCCCGTGTTCTACGAGGACCCGGTCAATCACCTCGCCTTTGCGGCGAAGTCGGTGAACCAGGAGCCGGGCACCGCGGCGTTCAAGGGCAGCCTCAAGCTGGCCCAGGCCCCGAGCTGCGAGGACTTCTTCGACCGGGCCATGTCGTGGAAGATGCCGACGCACAACCTGATCTGCGGCGACAACAAGGGGAACATCGCCTTCCAGATCACGGGGCTCACGCCGGATCGGTCGGGCTGGAACGGCCGCTTCCCGGTTCCCGGCACCGGGAAGTACGAGTGGACGGGGTTCCGGAGCGACCTCCCGCGCGAATACAACCCCGCGCGCGGCTACATCGCGACCGCCAACGACCAGTCGCACCCGAAGGACTTCAAGGGACGGCCGGTGTTCTACAACGTGTCCACCGACGTCGATGTGTCGCGCATCGCCAGGATTCGCCAGATGCTCGATCAGCAGATCGCCTCGGGCAGGAAAATCGACATCGCCGACATGGAGCGCATGCAGCAGGATGCGTACTCCCTCCGCGCCGAGCGTGATGCGCCGCTCTTCACCGGATGGAAGGCGACCAGTCCTGAGGCGGAGAAGGCGCGTGCCATGATCGAGGGCTGGGATCATGTCCTCAGCGCCGACACGGTGCCCGGTGCGATCTACGTGCGCTGGTCCACCAGTGACGCGGGCCGGAAGGCTGTGACGGCGAAGGGGCCCGAGCGCCGTGCGCTCGTGGAGCAAGGCCTGCTCCAGGCCATCGAGCGCACCACGAAGGACTGGGGCACCGACTGGACGCAGTGGCGGTACGGCCGGATCAACCAGAGCCGCCTGCCGCACATGTTCGTCGACGAGTTCGGCCTCGAGGCGATCGAGCGGCCCGGCGGGTTCAACACGGTGAACGCCACGGGTGCCAATTTCCGCCGCGTGATCGACCTGACGAACATCGATCGCACGATGGCCACGAACGCGCCCGGCCAGTCGGCTCAGCCGGGAAGCCCCTACTACGGAAACCTCCGGGAGCACCTGGCCAACGGCGTGTACTACAACCTCCCGTACTCGCGTGAGGCGGTAGAGAAGGCGCAGGCCCACAAGCTGACCATCGCGCCGAAGTAGGGACACGGCGCCCGTGGGCCGCTTCCTCGTCCGCCGCCTCCTGCTCACCGTGCCGGTGCTGATCGGGGTGGCCACGCTGGTCTTCTCGCTCGTGCACCTCGTGCCGGGCGATCCGGTGCAGGCGATGCTCGGGGAGAGCGCGGCGCCCGGTGACGTGGAGGAGATGCGGGCACGCCTGGGGCTCGATCGCCCGCTGGTCGAGCAATATCTCGCCTTCGCCGCCGGCCTCGTGCGGGGCGACCTCGGCACCTCGCTGCGTACGAACCAGCCGGTGTCCACCGTGGTCCTCGAACGGATGCCGGCCACCCTCGAACTCGCGGTCGCCGCCATGGTCGTGGCCGCCGCCCTCGCGCTGCCGCTCGGCGTGCTCGCGGCGGTCCGCAGGGGCACCTTCACCGATCACCTGTCCACGACGCTCGCGCTCGTGGGCATCTCGATGCCGACCTTCTGGCTCGGGCCGCTGCTCGCCATTGTCTTCTCGGTCTGGCTCGGCTGGCTGCCGGTGGCAGGGCGGGGAAGCCTGGCCCACCTGGTCCTGCCGGCCGTCACGCTTGGCGCACCGCTGGCGGCGATGCTGGCACGCATGACGCGTGCGAGCCTGCTCGAGGAACTGCGGGAACTCTACGTCACGGCCGCGCGCGCCAGGGGCGCCTCGCAGGCCCGCGCGGTTCTGGCCCATGCCCTGCGCAACAGCCTCATTCCGATCGTCACCATCGCCGGCCTGCAGTTCGGGTCGGTGCTGACCGGCGCGGTGATTACCGAGACCATCTTCGCGTGGCCGGGCGTCGGGCGGCTCCTCGTCCAGTCGATCAGTGCCAGGGACTATCCGGCGGTGCAGGGCTGCATCCTGCTGATTGCCGTCACCTACGTGTCGATGAACCTTCTCGTCGATGTGCTCTACGGCGTCCTCGATCCGCGCATCCGTCATGAGTGACCGCCTGTGCTGAGGCTTGGGGGCTGGCTCGTCGGCATCGCGCTGGCCTCGGCGGCCCTTGGGCCGTCCCTGGTGCCCTGGGATCCTGCGAGCCAGGAACTGGCGGCTCGCCTGGCAGGCCCGTCGCTGGCGCATCCCTTCGGGCTCGATGAGCTGGGGCGTGACATCCTCGCGCGGATCATGGCCGGTGCGCGGATCTCGTTCCTGGTCGGACTCGTCGTGGTCTCGGTGTCAGCGGTGTTCGGCACGATGCTGGGAGCCGTGGCCGGCTACGCCGGCGGGCGGGTGGATGATGTGATCAGCCGAGTGATCGACGTGCTGCTGGCCTTTCCCGGCCTGCTGCTGGCGATTGCGCTGGTCGCGGTGCTCGGGCCGAGCCTGCTCAATGTGCTCCTGGCGCTGACGAGCATCGGCTGGGTGGGCTACGCGCGGCTGGTGCGGGGGCAGGTGCTGCGGGCGCGCGAGTTCGAGTACGTGCAGGCCTCGCGCGCACTCGGCGCGGGCACGCTGCGCATCCTGCTGGTGCACATCATTCCTGGCGTGCTGCCGTCCGTCCTGGTACAGGGCACGCTCGGCATGGCGGGAGCCATCATC
>WBZO01002732.1_pt1 | contig 22186 bp, 22 predicted proteins | sample 5204261 | NCBI WGS metagenome assembly WBZO01 (sample SAMN12412400, study PRJNA552823) | activated sludge metagenome | isolation source: activated sludge from anammox sidestream of wastewater treatment plant... | place: USA: North Carolina | collected 2017-09 | reverse complement strand
GACATGCCAGTTTTTCAATATTGAATGGTGCGATTTTTGTATTTGTATTTGCTTTGATTATTAATCTAATTGGGGTACAAATGTTGAAACGTGGAATAAATATTAAACATTAATTAAATACTATTTTGAGGTTATTTATGCTTGAAGATGTAATTTATCAGGCTATTGCAGAACACATTGCCTGCGAGTTTCTGGATGTAAGCGGTGATGGACGTCATTTTGATGCGATTGTTGTAAGTGATGAATTTGCAAAAAAGTCAAGAATTGAACGGCATCGTATGATTTATGCTGCATTAGGTGAACGAATGAAAGAAGAAGTTCATGCTTTATCAATGAAACTATACACAGCTAGCGAATGGAAAGAAATTAATGGATAAATTGGTCGTAAATCATTCAATGAATCTCAAGGGTGATATTCGAGTCTCGGGTGCTAAAAATGCTGCACTACCGATTGTTTGTGCCTCACTTTTAACCGCAGAGCAATTAACTTTGACTAATGTTCCGCAATTAAAAGATATTTATACGCTGGAAAAGCTCTTATCTGGAATGGGAGTTAAGGTTGATTTTAATAATAGTACCATGGTATTTGATGCTTCAGATGTAACATCTCAGGTCGCTCCGTATGAACTAGTTAAAACCATGCGTGCTTCAATCTTGGTGTTATGCCCATTGGTTGCACGCTTTGGCTATGCTGAAGTTAGTTTACCTGGCGGATGTGCGATTGGTGCTCGTCCAGTTGATCAGCATATTAAAGGGCTAGAAGCAATGGGTGCCGAGATAACCATTGAGCACGGCTATATCAAAGCTAAAGCAAATAGATTAAAAGGTGCACGTATCGTTATGGATATGGTAACCGTTACTGGTACCGAAAATCTTATGATGGCAGCTGTCCTTGCTGAAGGAACAACTATCCTTGAAAATGCAGCTCGCGAGCCTGAGGTGACTGATCTTGCGCATTGTCTGATCAAGATGGGAGCGAAGATTGAAGGTGTTGGTAGTGATAGATTGGTTATACATGGGGTTGAAAAACTGCATGGTGCTGAGCATGCTATTATTGCGGATAGGATTGAAGCCGGAACTTTTGCTGTTGCTGCCGCTCTAACCCAAGGTGATATTACATTGACTCATGCTAGACCAGATACTATGGGTGCAATTATTGAAAAATTAATAAAAGCTGGCGCTGAAATTAATGAAGGAAATGATTTTCTTCATATTAAAATGAGTAAAAGACCACAGGCGGTGGATATAATAACTCTGCCATATCCAGCTTTTCCAACCGATATGCAGGCGCAGTTAATGACCTTAAACTGTGTTGCTGAAGGTACTGGGCGTTTGACCGAAACAATTTTTGAAAATCGCTATATGCATGTACCGGAATTATGTCGCATGGGTGCTAATATCGATATTGATGGCAATGTCGCGATTGTTCATGGTGTAGAGCGTCTATATGGTGCTCAGGTAATGGCTACAGATTTGCGTGCTTCGGCTTCTTTAGTTTTAGCCGGGATGTTTGCTGAAGGTGAAACTGTCGTTGATAGGATTTATCATCTTGATCGCGGTTATGAGCATATCGAAGAGAAATTAAACAATGTTGGTGCTAATATTGTCAGAATCAAGGGGTAATCATGATTAAGAAAGTTGCTTTGCTATTATTGCTATCTGGTATGGTTATTTCGTGTAGTAAAAAAACTGAAGTAGCAGATGACACTCGCTATGTCAAAATCTTTGTTGTTGGTGGTGGCATTGATAAGGGATACAGTACATTTCATGGGAATATCCATGCTGAATACGAACCTAATCTTTCTTTTAGAGTAAATGGCAAGATTGTTGTCAGATTGGTTGATATCGGACAATTTGTGAAAAAAGGGCAGGCGCTTGCCAAACTTGATCCAACAGACTATAAGCTATCCGCTGATTCCGCAATGGCGCAGCTTGCTTCAGCTAAGTCAAATTATGTAACTCAGGAAGCAAACCTTGAACGTTATAAACAATTGTTAAAGCAGAATTTTGTTTCTCAAGCTCAATATGATTCACAAAAAGCTCAATTTGATAGTGCTAAGGCACAATATGAAGAGGCTAATAATCAGCTGGCAAATAGTAAAAATCAAGTGCAATATACTACGCTGGTTGCCCCATCGGATGGTGTAATTTCTTCGATCAATATGGATGCTGGTCAGGTTGTTTCGGCTGGACAGACGGTTGCTACTATGGCGGTTTCGGGTAATAAAGAAGTTGCTATTGATTTACCTGAAGCACAAATTAATGATTATAAAATTGGTATGCCTGCTGATGTTCGGCTTTGGGCAACTAATAAAAACTATGTCGGAAAAATCAGGATAATTAATCAAGCTAGTGATCAACAAACTAGAACTTATGCTGCCCGCGTGGTAGTTTTAAACGCTGAATCAGACGTTAAATATGGAATGTCTGCTGATGTAACTATAAAACCACTTAATTCTGCTGACGGAATAGTCCTGCCATTAAATAGTCTTTATACCAATAATGGTAAAACAGGAGTTTGGTTACTAGATGCCAATAGCAAAGCCAAATTCTTACCTGTGGAAGTGATTGCCACTGATGGCAATACAATGAAAGTGAAAAAAGGCTTAATTCATGATGGGGATAAAATTGTGTCGGCTGGCTCAAATTTTGTCTATGAAGGACAAGTTCTTAAAGTATATAGTAACTAGTATTGTTAATTTATCAGGATTTATGATACAATCTTGACCTTTAGTGGAGTATCGCTAGGTTTTAACAAAAAGTTTCTTCTTGGCCTTACTTATCTTTTAACCTTGAAAAAGGATTTATCATGTCAATGAACGCAGCTAAAAAAGCAGAAATCGTTACAAAATTCCAGCGTAAAGCTGGTGATACTGGTTCTTCAGAAGTGCAAGTGGCACTTTTAACTGCCAGAATTAATGAACTTACCGAGCATTTTAAAGTTCATGCTAAAGACCATCACTCACGCCGTGGTTTGTTGAAACTTGTTTCTCAACGTCGCCGTTTGCTTGATTATCTTAAACGTACTGATTTTAGTAAGTACGCTGGTCTTATCAAAGAATTAGGCTTACGTAAATAATAAAAAAGTGGTAGAATATCTACCACTTTTATTTTTATAATTAAAGCAACAGTGCAAAAGGTCTAAGAAGCTATTTAATCTGCTTAGTGCTGACTAATTAAGTCACTGAGTTGATCAAATAGCTTCTTTTGGTTCTGTTGTCTTATTTTTTAGGAAGCAAAACATTGTTTAATAAAATTACTAAAACTTTCCAGTATGGAAATCATGAAGTTTCACTAGAAACAGGTGTTATGGCTCGTCAAGCGAGTGCTAGCGTTAAAGTAACTATGGGTGAAACTGTAGTATTAGTTACTGTGGTAGCTAATAAAGAAGCAAAAGAAGGGCAGGATTTTTTCCCGCTAACCGTTGATTATTTTGAAAAGTCTTATGCTGTTGGTAAAATCCCAGGTGGGTTTTTAAAACGTGATGGTCGTCAGGCTAACCATGAAATTTTAGTTTGCCGTTTGATTGATCGTCCAATTCGTCCATTATTCCCAGAAGGTTTTTATAACGAAATTCAAATCGTAGCTCAAGTATTATCACTTGATCCTGAGATTAGTTCTGATATTCCGGCGATTATTGGTGCTTCTGCTGCTTTGTCTTTATCTGGAGTTCCATTTAAAGGTCCAGTTGGTGCGGCACGTGTTGGTTATGTTGATGGTCAGTTTGTCTTAAATCCAGGACCTACAAAATTACTTGAATCTAGTCTGGATCTGGTTGTAGCCGGTACTAAGCAAGCAGTATTGATGGTTGAGTCTGAAGCAAAAGAGCTTCCAGAAGATGTAATGCTTGCAGCAGTGATGTTTGGTCATGAGCAATCTCAAGCTGTGATAAATGCAATTAATGAATTTGTCCGTGAAGTAAATCCTGTAGTTTGGGATTGGACACCTCCGGCTAAAGATGAGGCGCTAATTGCTAAGATTAAAGAACTAGCACATCAAGGCTTGGTTGATGCATATAATATTCGTCAAAAACAAGCACGTTATAGCAAAGTTAACGAAGTGAAGGAAGCTGTAGTTGCACAGGTAATTACTGAAGAAAATAAACTTTCATTAAATACAGTTAATAATCATTTATTTGATTTGGAATCTAGTATCGTTCGGAATAAAATTCTAAGCGGTGAGCCACGTATTGATGGTCGTGATACCAAAACAGTTCGTCCGATTGATATTCAGCTTGGTTTATTACCACGTGCTCATGGTTCTTCATTATTTACTCGTGGTGAGACACAAGCTTTAGGTGTTGTAACTTTGGGTACAAAAATGGACGAGCAAACGATAGATGCAATCGCTGGTACTTATTCTGAACGTTTTATGCTTCATTATAATTTCCCTCCTTTTTCAACTGGTGAGTGCGGCCGTTTAGGTGCACCAAAACGCCGTGAAATTGGTCATGGTAATTTAGCAAAACGTGCTTTGGCTGCTGTATTACCAGATCCAGAAGTATTTCCATATAGCTTACGCATAGTTTCTGAAGTTCTTGAGTCAAATGGGTCTTCATCAATGGCAACAGTTTGTGCTGGTTGTTTATCGATGATGGAAGCTGGTGTACCAGTTAAGGATCATGTGGCTGGTGTTGCTATGGGCTTGATTCTTGATGGCAATAAGTTTGCCATTTTGACCGATATTCTTGGTGATGAAGATCATCTTGGTGACATGGACTTTAAAGTTGCTGGAACCGAAAAAGGTGTTACCGCATTACAAATGGATATTAAAATTGAAGGAATTAGTAAGCCTATCATGCAAGTTGCATTACAGCAAGCGCGTGAAGGACGGATGCATATTCTTGGTTTGATGAAAGCTGCATTACCTTATCCGAAAATGTTGTCTGAGCGTGTACCTCGGTTATATACTATGAAAATTAATCCTGAGAAAATTAAGGATGTGATCGGTAAAGGTGGCTCAGTAATTAAAGGTATTATTGCTGATACTGGTGCTACTATTGATATTACTGATGAAGGCGTGGTTACAATTGCTTCAAGCTCACGTGAATCTGCTGATAAAGCGCGTTCAATAATTGAAGGTATTGTTGCTGAAGCGGTATTGGGTGAAATTTATCAAGGTAAAGTTACTCGTTTGCTTGATCGCAATATGGGGGCTATGGTAGCTATCCTTGGTGGACGTGAAGGTTTTGTTCATGTTTCACAAATTGCTGTTGAACGGGTAAATAACGTTGCTGACTACCTGAAAGAAGGGCAAGAAGTAAATGTTAAGGTAATTGAATTTGATGATCGTGGTAGAATGCGTTTGTCAATCAAAGCTACCTTACCGCAACCGGAAGTTCCTCCGCAAGCGCAATCTACGCAGCCTGAAACGCCAACTGTTCAATAAATTGGTAAAAAGCTCCAGATAAATCTGGGGCTTTTTTGTTGCGCTGCAGATAGCATTAGTTCGTCAGGTGTATTAGAATGCAGCCATCGTTAACAAATTTTGAGGTATGTTATGTTAGTTGGAGTTCCTAAGGAAATAAAAAATCATGAATATCGTGTGGGAATGACGCCTGCCGGAGTTTATGAGTTGGTACGACATGGACACCAGATTTTGGTTGAAACTAAAGCGGGATTAGCTATCGGTTATGATGATGAAGACTATATCAAAGCTGGAGCGATGATTGCAAAATCAGCAGAAGAGGTTTTTGCTAAAGCAGAAATGATAGTAAAGGTTAAAGAACCACAGGCAGTTGAATGCAAGATGTTGCGTCCAGGTCAGATTTTATTCACTTATTTACATCTTGCTCCTGATCCAGAACAGGCAAAAGGATTACTTGATTCTGATTGCGTTGCGATTGCCTATGAAACAGTAACCGATATAAATGGTGGCTTGCCATTATTGGCACCAATGTCAGAAGTTGCTGGTCGGTTATCGATTCAGGCTGGTGCTCATGCGCTAGAGCGGCATAAAGGTGGTTGCGGTGTATTGCTTGGTGGCGTACCAGGTGTAAAACCAGCTAATGTAATTGTTATTGGTGGTGGTGTAGTTGGGATTAATGCTGCGCGGATGGCAGCAGGTCTTGGCGCAGATGTTACGCTATTTGACCGTAATTTGAATGTGCTTAAAAAAATTGATAATGATTTTGGTGGGCGTATCAAGACTATTTACAGTAATCACATGAATCTGGAAAAAGCAATTCGTTCTGCACATCTTGTTGTTGGTGCAGTCCTTATTCCTGGAGCCGCTGCGCCAAAATTAGTTAGCCGTGCTATGCTAAAAGAAATGAAAAAAGGCGCAGTTTTAGTTGATGTGGCAATTGATCAGGGTGGCTGTTTTGAAACTTCAATGCCGACAACACATGAAAATCCAACTTATGTAGTTGATGATGTGGTTCATTATTGTGTTGCTAATATGCCTGGTGCAGTTGCTAAAACTTCAACTCTAGCGCTTACTAATGCTACATTGCCATTTGTAGTTGAACTTGCTGATAAAGGCTGGAAACAGGCGATTAAGGATAATCCACATTTAATGAATGGATTAAACGTTTGTCATGGTAATATTACATATTATGCAGTTGCACGTGACCTAGGCTATACTTATGTTGATCCAAATACAATCCTGAGTACAGTTGCTTATAATTAATCAGATTGAATTTTAGTCAATTTGTTAAAATACCTACCTGAATACGGTAGGTATTTTTATTGGAAGGCAGTGCCATATATTCTCTCATTGAATCAAAAGAAAATAATCAGATCAAATATGTTGTGAAGCTGGCTACAGACTCTAAGTTTCGTAAAGCATCACAACAATCTGTAGTTTATGGTTACCATCTAATTGAAGAGGCGATCCGCCATCAGCTATTAACACGACTATATATAAATGGGAGTAAACTTTCTCTTTATGAAGGATTAATTGCCAAATATAACCTTGCTGATAAGGTAGTACTGGTATTAGATAAAGTTATGCATAAAATGAATCTCCTTGATTCGGTAACTGATTGTGTTGGGTTAATTAATATTTCTCAAACTGAATTACATATCACTCAAGATGAAAGCTATATTCTTCTGGAAACTATTCAGGATCCGGGGAATCTTGGTACAATTTTTCGGGTAGCTCGTGCGGGCGGTATAAATAATGTAGTTCTATCGTCTAAAAGTGTTGATCCATATAATCCCAAAGTATTACGAGCATCGCAGGGCATCCAGTTTGGATTAAATATCTTTACCGAAATTGATCTGGAGCAGTTTATTAGTAACTATCACGGACAAGCTTTGGCAATGATTCCGGATGCTGCTGATAGCATTTATAATGTTGACTTTAGGGTTCCAACGGCTATAGTTCTTGGAAATGAAGGCAATGGATTAAGTGAGAACCTAAAATCTAGATTAAAGAATCATGTGAGTATCCCAATGTGTGGTGAAGCTGAATCACTTAATCTTGCAATGGCAGCTACAGTAGCTGTTTTTGAAATGTCCCGTCAAAGAATAATAAAATAATGCAAAAAATTCGTATAATTTCAAGAAATAGTCAGCTTGCAATGTGGCAGGCTAATCATGTCAAAGAAAAATTAATTTTAGCTAATCCCGGTTTATTTGTCGAGATTATCGGTATTACTACTGAAGGTGATCGGATACTTGATAAATCCTTAGAGAAGATTGGTGGAAAAGGCTTGTTTATTAAAGAGTTAGAGTATCAGCTTTTACATGAAAATGCTGATATAGCTGTACATTCTTTAAAAGACTTACCGGCAAAGTTACCCCCCGAATTTATGCTAGCCGCAATACTTGAGCGTGAAAATCCACATGATGCTTTTGTCTCAAATACTTATCAATCGATAGACGAGTTACCAGACGGTGCAGTTATTGGTACCTCTAGTGCGAGACGTTCAGCAATTCTCAGAAAATATTATCCGCATCTGGAAATTAAGCTTTTACGCGGAAATTTACAAACAAGGCTGGCAAAACTAGATAATGGTGATTATGATGCAATAATTCTTGCTGTTGCTGGATTGAAAAGGCTTGGTCTTGCTGAGCGAATAAAAGCAATTTTGCCAGCGGAAATTTTTGTACCAGCAATCGGGCAGGGAGTTCTTGCTGTTGAAATACTAGCGAATAGAAAAGATGAATTACTACCCTTATTGAAGAAAATTGAAGATAAAGATACTAGTAAGCTCGTAGGGGCTGAGCGCGAAATGGGACGTTTTATGAATGCTAGCTGTAATGTTCCAATCGCAGGTTATGCCCGAATGGAAAATAATCAGTTGTATCTATCTGCGATTATTGCTGACCCAGATAATGCCAATTTTTACACTGCCGAAATAACAGGTGATCCTGATAACTATTTGCAAATAGGGCAGGCGTGTGCCAAGTTATTGCTTGATGAGGGTGCTCAGGTGATCCTTGGAAAGTACTTATAATATGTTTCTGGTTGGGCGTCAGGAGTCTCAATCAGCGGAACTTATTGAATTATTGACTGTTAATGGTTATATTGCAAAATGGCTACCATTAATGACGACCAGATTAAATATTCCTGAATATGTAAAAATTCAGCAAAGCATAACATGCTATGAAAAAATTATTATAACTGCTCCAGCAGTAATTGACTATCTGCGTATGGAAATAGCGAAATTAGATAGCCGAATAACCGTACTTACTCCTGGAATTGCTTCAGCAAAAAAGATAAAAGAAATTAATCCTAGAATACAGCTTTTATATCCAAAAAATGGTTCTGGAATTGAGATAATAGCTAAAGAATTATTGTTAAATCAGTTTATTGATGATGAAGTTTTAGTAATTGGTGGCGATGAAATTAATCCCCGATTAAGACTATTGCTTGCAGAATATAAGGTTAGGTTTAATTATGCCAGCATTTATCATAGATTAAATATTGGTTTGGAAAATCTTGATGTGATTGATAAATTTATATCTAACCAGCAAATTATAGGTATAATCATTACTAGTACACAAATTGCCAGCTATTTACTTGAGTGTGTTAGTAGGTTAAATTTGATGAGTCGGCTACAGGAAATTTTAATAATTAGTATTCATCCGCAGATAACGGCTTATCTGTCTAAACATGGGATATCAAAGGTGCAAGAAACTTTTGCCAGTGATAATCTTTCGATATTGCAAACTATAAGGGCTTTCATGAATGAGTGAACAACAAAATAATTCTACTATAGTATCTGGAGAAAGTTTGGTAAAAACCAAACGTCAGCGAGTATCTAAAGTGCCAGTATTACTTGCTTTATTGGCTCTATCTAGTACCTTGTATCTTGGCTATCAGGGTATGTATGGAGAATTTGGGGTTCGTCAACAGATGGCAAATAATGCGATTGTCCAGCACCAAATGATGCTACTAACTCGACAAAATCAGGAATTAAAGACTGAATTACAAAATCTTGAGAATAATCAGCAAAATTTGCATCACCAGATACAACATGCCACTCCTAATCAGGGGGTTATTGTTGTTAACCAGCTAAATAATCTAGTTGGGGCAGCTAATCAGAGCTTAATTTTATATCATGATATTCCTTCTGCACTTAAATTACTTAATTATGCATTACAAATTGTTTCTGCCCACAATGAGCCTCAATACGCAGATATCAAAATTAGCCTTACTAAAGATATTGAGTCTATTCAGGCGATAAATAGTTTTGATAATACCGTTATTGCTACTAAGGTGGAAGATGCTTATCAGTTATCCTTAAAATTAAATATCGTATCTGGGACAGCACCTACAGAGTCAAATAGAAATATGGGTTCAAAACACGATAGTATTTGGGATAATTTTATTGCCAATTTTAAGAAAACATTTTTGGGAATGGTTAAAGTAGAAAGCTCTAAAACGGCAGATACCAATTTATCACCAGATCAGAATGCTTTATTGCATCAGCATCTGCAACTGGATATTTTAAATGCTAGACAGGCTTTTGTAAGTAGAAATCAGGGATTGTGGCAGCAAAGTTTAAAAGATGCCATTGAAATTTCAGGTAAATATTTTATAAATGATCAGAACTTGGTTCAGGAGCTACAAATTTTACGCGAATTACAGGCAATAAATCTGGACAATGCCAAGGCAAATCTTGATTTAACCATGCAATCGCTAATTAAGTTGCAACAGTTTATACCTACTTCAAGTATTATTGAATCTGCAAATTAAGAGATGAATTAAGGCTTTGTTATGAAAAAATTATTCTGGCCGTTATTTATTTTTATTTTGGTGATTATTGTTGCTATTTTGGGGCAGTTATCAAACGGTAACGTAGTCATTTATTTAGGTGAATATAAAGTCAGTTTTAGTCTGAATTTATTGATAGCTGGTTGGGTAATTACTTTATTGGGCGCAGTAGTAGTGTGGAAAGTTCTTAAAGGCACTTTTATGCTACCGCGGTCGATTGCTGCTTTTTTTACCCGACGTAGGCTTGCTCGTGTAGATAATATGCTCACTCAGACTTTAGTCGATTATTTGGCTGGTAACTATCTGAAATCTGCAAAAATTGCGGCTAAACTTGCTAAATTGAGTATTTCAGCTGAAAGACAAAGTCTTTGCCTGATTCTTGCCATTGATGCTGCAATTCGTGTGAATAATTTGACTAATGTCAATAAGCTAGTAGATAAACTTAATGAGTCCGCTAATTTAAATATTAATCAGGCGCAAAAAATTATTCGAGCAAAATCTGCTACACTAAATCAGCAGTACTTGCATGCAATTACATTATTAAAAGAAGTTATCCAGCTTGATTCAAAGAATAGCGCAGCATATCAGCTTTTACTGGAAAATTATATATATGCCAATGATAAAGAAAATGCGCAAGAGTGTCTAAAGTGGCTCAAAAAGCGCAAGATTTTTCCACTTTATCTTAATGAATTTTATCAACGCTTTGGTGTCATTAATTAACTAAGGATCTATTATCGAGTTATGAAACAACAGACAAAAACCAAATTTGCCCGTAAAAACCGGGAAACCATATTACCTTCAAAACTTGCCCGTTTAGTCAATGATATTATTGCAATAATTTTATTTGCTATTGCTCTGATGCTTTCGCTTGCTTTGGCTACTCATTCGGCAAATGATAATGCTTGGTCAAGAACGATTGATTCGCAAATCGTATATAATAAACTGGGAGTTGTTGGCGCATATATATCAGATATTATTTTTTATATTTTTGGAATGTCTGGCTGGTGGCTGGTTTTAGGAATATTTTATCTGGGCTGTTTTAAAATCAGTCGTAAAAAATTTAATACTGGTAACTGGACGAATATTTATCAAATTGTCAGCTTTATTTTCCTCGTAGCAGCTTCCTCTGTTTTTGAATATATTACTTTTTATGGGCAGCCAACCACATTACCAGATGGTGTCGGTGGTAGTTTTGGCGGATTTCTTTTTAGTATTGCTTATTATTTTGTCGGTGAAGTTGGTGTTGCGGTAATAAGCTTATTAGTAATGATAACTGCATTTTCTTTTGCTTTTGCTATTTCATGGGTTACGATTGCTGAAAAAATTGGGGCATTTTTGGAGTATATTTACCTTTCTCTGACAGGGCTAGTTGAGCGTAAGGATGAGAATGATATTACGGAAACAAAAGAGCCAAGAAGCTGGCTTGGCTTTAAAAAGAAGATAAAATCTGATGAAGAGGATACTGGCGAGCCTGAATTTAGCCATAAACTTGTTGATTATGATGTTGCCATCGAGGAGGTGGATAACAATTATCAGCAGGAGGGTTTTCAGCGTCATAGTTATCTAAAAAATCAGGAAATTGATGATGTTGAAGATAGCTCAACTAGGCTAAGTACTTCTCTTGAAGATGAAGAACTACAAATGCATCAGACAAAACATCCTGGAGCGCCTAATGATCTTGAGTTTCTTGAGCGTTTAGATAGTGTAGGATACGATAAGGTTGTAACTCCACCTGTATATGAAGAGCCAGCTACTACTAGACAGCCAGTAACAACCAGAAAGCCAGTAATTGTACCGAAATTACATAGTGTTGATTTATTAGCAGAGTCAGGTAAGCGCCAATTACCTGCTACTACGTTACTTAATCTGCCAAAACAGCAGGCAGAAACAGTTTCTCCAGAAACCATTGAGTACGTATCAAATACAATTGAAAATACTTTAGCCGAGTTTGGTGTTGAAGTAAAAATTACCAACGTTGAAAGTGGACCTGTAATTACTCGTTACGAGTTAATTCCGCCTAAAGGTGTGCGTGGTGACAAGATTACTGGCTTAGCTAAAGAAATTGCCCGTTCGCTAGCGTTACCAAATGTACGAGTGGTTGAAACAATTCCTGGTAAGAATTCGATGGGTATTGAAGTACCAAATTTCAAACGGCAGGTAATCTATCTGAAAGAAATTTTTGATTCTAGTGTTTATCGGAATAATATTAGTCTTCTCACTTTGGCGCTGGGTAAGGATATTGCTGGGGATGTGATTGTTACTGATCTTGCAAAAATGCCACATCTGCTCGTAGCAGGAACAACTGGTTCTGGTAAATCAGTTGCGGTAAATGGAATGATTCTATCAATTCTGTTTAATGCTACACCTGAAGAAGTTAAATTTATCATGATAGATCCAAAGATGGTCGAATTATCATTTTATCAGGATATTCCTCATTTATTGGCTCCTGTGGTTACGGATATGTCTCAGGCAGCAAATGCGCTAAAATGGACAGTTGGCGAAATGGAACAGCGTTATCGGATTATGGCAAAAATTGGTACTAAAAATATCGTAACTTTTAATCAGAAAGTTGAAGCTGCAATTAATCAAGGTACTCCGATAAATAATCCATTAAGTCTTGATCCAACTAACCCAGAACCTTTAGCTAAATGGCCATATATTGTAGTGATTATTGATGAGTTAGCTGATTTGATGATGGTTGCAGGTAAAAAGATCGAGCAGTATATTGCCCGTATTGCCCAAAAAGCTCGCGCGGTTGGGATTCATTTAATAGTAGCAACTCAACGACCTTCGGTAGATGTTATTACTGGCTTGATTAAAGCCAATATTCCTGCCCGGGTTTCATTTCAGGTTTCAAGTAAAATTGACTCTAGAACTATTTTGGATCAGATGGGAGCTGAGACCTTATTAGGGCAGGGTGATATGCTTTTCCTGAACCCAGGCTCGGGAGTTCCACGCCGGATACATGGTGCTTTTGTTAATGATGATGAATTACATAAAGTAGTTGAGTTTTTAAAAACCCAAGGTACTCCTGATTATAATGATGATATTCTAACTGGTGCATCGGAGGTAACCATCCCTGGCTTTGAAGAGGATTCTGGTGCTGAGGGCGGCAGTAATATTGAGAAAGATAGTGTTTTTGATGAATCCGTAAAATTTATTCTGGCATCAAAACGCTGTTCAATCAGTTCTCTCCAGACACAGTTTGGTATCGGTTATAATAAAGCTGCCCGGATAATGAGTCATCTGGAAAAGATTGGTATGGTTCGCCGCAATGAACGAGGTGGCTTTGAGCTGCTTAATCAGTCATCAACCACCTGATTCATTTAAATAGTTTAAATTATGTCAGTTTTTAGGTAACGGACTAGTATATTAAAGCATACTATTCCGATAATTATAAATACTCCATATAATATTGGTAACAATAAGATATTTGAATTATCCAAAAAACCTAAAATAGTTACGATAATTACCGCTGAACCCATGTTTACAAAGCTTAGCATTGCAGAGGCGTTGCTCTTGTCCGAGGCTTTGCTAAGTGCCAATGCTGAACTATTACCAAATACAAAACTGAATCCGATATATATTACAAACATAGGCGCAAAAAGACTTAGATGATTCTGCGGGAGTAAGCTAAGCCCTGCAATTATTCCAATAACACCTAAACTAGCAATTATCAAGCCAATTTTTAACATTCTAGTAGTTGAATATATTTTCCCCAACATACTAGCGACAAGTGAGCCAATAATCATTCCTGCAACTGGTATAAAATTGTATATTCCATATTGTGTTGTACTCATATGCATGATATCCATTGCAATAAATGGAGCTAATGCTGCAAAAGTATAAACAAAACAGGTTCCACTACCAACTAGTAAGCCACCTAGAACTACAGGTAATGATTTAATTTGTGCAAAATAATTTTTTACTATTACTTTTGGATTTAAAGCACTGCTATTTCTATTCTCAATTGCTTCTGGTAAGGCTAGCCCAATAATGAAAATTAATACTCCATAAATAGACATTAAATAAAAGCTACTTGTCCAATTAAAGTATTCAAGTAATAAGCCACCTGCAAATACCGCTAGACCTGGTGTAATTGCGAATGAGATGGTTAATAAGCTAATAATTCGTGCATTTTTATCTGGGTCAGCCAGTTTGCTAGTCAGAATAAATGCAAGAGTTAACCCAGAACCTGCGCCAATTGCCATAATTGCTCTAAAAATAAGTAAGATGCCAAAAGAATGCATTGGTGCTGAGGCGATACAGCCAACTGCTCCAATTATTTCTACGATTGCTCCGATTATAATGGTTTTACGGCTACCAAAGCAGTTTGTCAACGGACCGTAAAATAGTTGTCCAAGAGTATAGCCAACCAGATACCAAGTTACCGTAAAGCCCGCAATATTTGTTGAAACTCCAAAGTATTCTGCTATCTGTGGTAATCCGGGAGTAAATGCTACTGCACCTACGGAACCAAATGAGATTAGCAGCATTGTTGCTAATATTTGTGATGTTTTCATTTTTATAACCTCTTATATTTCTAATAGAGCAGTATGATAACAGAGTGGAATTAATTGGTTTTATGATGCTGACCCAAGATATTATATAATATCGGAGAAACTAAAAATATTCGAATATTATGGGAAATGAATGCAACCTAATCAGACGATGACCAGCTTGTGTTTGAATAAAATTCAACAATTGATACTATCTGGTAAGCTTTTGCCGGGAGATAAAATTAAGGGTGAGTACCTCAAGAATTTGCTTGGAGTTGGACTGAGTCCTATTCGGGAAGCATTGTCACGATTGGCAAATACTCCATTGGTTGAGTTTGTTGATAATGTTGGTTTTACTGTAGCTTGCCTTAGTAGAGAAAAAATTGTTGATACCTATACTACTTATGCAAAAATCGAAATGTTATCATTAGCCGATGCTATTGAATCTGGTGATGATCTTTGGGAAAGCAGGATTATTGCATCTTTATATCGTCTATCTAAAATAGAAAAAGATGAACAAAGTATTAGATATAAAGATTGGGTTGAATTAAATAATGAGTTTCATGAGTCACTTATCAGCGGATGTAAATTGGAGTATTTGAAAAAAATTAGGGAGGAATGTATTTTAATCCGTGACTGGTACTTTGCCCTGGCTTTTCCAGATTTAGATGAAAGGCTTATTGAAGTGAGCCATGATGAGCATCAACATTTAGCTGAATTGACCATTGCTCGGGAAAAAAATCTTGCCTGTGAACTAGCTTATAATCATGTTTTACATAGTCTGGAAACACTTATTACAAGAATTTCCAGACGCAAGTTACTTTAGCTAGTGTTTTCCGGTACTACCAAATCCGCTTTCGCCGCGATGAGTTTCTGTGAAGTCATCCACCAGCTCAAAGCCAACTTGCACTACAGGAACAATAACCAATTGTGCCATTCTTTCCATTGGATTTAGTGTAAATTCAGTATTGCCACGATTCCAAAGCGAAACGAAAAGCTGTCCTTGATAATCAGAGTCGATTAAACCAACAAGATTACCCAAAACAATTCCATGCTTATGTCCTAGTCCAGAACGGGGTAAGATCATTCCACATAAATTAGGGTCTTCTATATGTATCGCCAGACCAGTTGGGATTAATTCAGTTTGCCCTGGTTTTAGGATAATTGCATTGTCAATACAGGCACGCAAATCAAGTCCTGCTGAGCCAGTAGTTGCATAAGCTGGTAGCTGCTCGCGAATCTTTTCATCAATTACTTTAATTTGAACTTTAGTTGCCATTTTCAATCCTGTGTCGCAAATATTTAATCAAATGTATCATATATGCTAGGGATTTACGCTCATAATCAAGCTTGGGGTTATATTCTGAGATTTCAAAAGCAATTAGCTTATCAAAGTCAATTTGATCAAGAGCTTTGATGAAAGTTTCACCGCTAACTCCACCTTCTTCTGGTGTACCAACAGCAGTAAATTCACTTGCGGATAACCCATCTAAATCAAGACTTATTCCTACATGTTTTGTCTGTTTTGATAGACGTTTAAACTCATTGGCAAATAGTTCAATAAAATTTTCTTCATTTAGTTGGTCTTGATAATATACTTTAATACCGAGTTTATCAATAAATTCTTTTTCTTCCGGCTCATAAGAGCGAATCCCAAAATAAACCAGATTTTCAGGCTTTAACTTAGGTGTTTTGGTTAATATTGAAGTTAATTCTGGGTGTCCATAACCAAGTAAATGAGAAACTGGCATGCCGTGCAAATTCCCAGACTGTGAAGTTTCAGGGCGATGTGCATCCATATGTGCATCAATCCAGATCATGCTTAATTCTTCGCCTTGGCTAAGAATATAATCTCCAACACCACTCCAGGTACCAATTGCGCATGAATGATCTCCACCAAGTAATACCGGAAAGGTATTTTTGTTTAGCATAAAACTAATATGTGAAGCAACTTTGATAAAGTAGTTTCGTAGAGCAAACTGATCGTGTTTATGACCTTTATAAGCATAACTACAGCAATCAACAAAATCATCTTCTTCAGCTAATGCATTGATTAAATAATAAGGGGCACTTTCACAACCAAGAACTCGACCACAATTACCAATTGCCGAACCAATAAATTTGACATTTCTAGTCATTTTTTATCCTAAAAAAGTTTAATATGAATAAAGGGCGGTTGAAAACCGTCCTTTATATTCTGATCTGATCATTGCTAAGGATTACTGGTGTAAATCCAAAACAGAAATCAGGTTTTTAGGATCATTGATTGGTGGAATCATGTCTATGTCATGACCGATACCATACTTGTGTGCCAGATCATGAGTAAGTCTTAATGCGGAAAAGTCTTCTATTGCAAAACCAACTGAATCATAAATGGTAACTTCAGAGTCCTCTTCTCGTCCAACTTTGCTACCCTTAATTAATTCCCAAAGTTCTGCGTGGAGAACTTGTTTTACTTCTTCAGGTGTAATCTGCTGAATATCACCTTCAATCATAGACTGTTCGGTATATTCTACGATAACCTTGCCGCGGAATAAAATCGCTTTATCTAGTTCAGTCTTACCTGGACAATCACCACCAAGACCATTTATATGTACACCCGGTTTTACCCATGAGTTTTCAATTACCACAGCATGTTTTTTACAGGCAGTACATACGGTTATTATATCTGCACCATTACATGCTTCTTCTGCACTAGTGCAACGAACTAGATTAAATCCTTTATCGGCAAGATTGCGTTCAAATTTATCCATAGCCAATGGGTCAATATCAAAATAGCGAATTGTTTTTATTGGACGGACCATGCCGTGAGCCAGTGCCTGAAATTCACTTTGCGCACCAGTTCCAATTAAAGCTAGAGTGGAACTATCCTTACGTGCCATATATTCGGTTGCTATCATTGTTGTAGCAGCGGTTCTAAACCCAGTTAATGCTGTCATTTCTGATAGAAGAATTGGGAAACCATATTTAACTTCAGACATTTGTCCAGTAGCAACGATAGTTTGCTTACCTTCAAGCGGGTTACCTGGATGACCGTTTACATATTTGTAGGTAAAATATTGTTTATCTGCGGTAGGCATTAGTTCCAGAACACCGCCAGGTACGTGTGCAGCATAGCGTGGAGATTTGTCAAATTCGTTCCAGCGAACAAAATCATTTTTTAAATAACTAACCAGATCAGACATAAAATTTTCAAAACCATGCTTTTTAACTATCTGTGCCAAATCTTGAATCGTAACTAATTTCATAAAATTCCTCAAAATACTCAAAAAAATATGCAGTATTATAGCCTAAAAATCTCTTTTATATCAAGGTATTCAGCGAATTAATCCATGTTGCACTGCACTAGAACTATGTTATTAGAAAAGCTTAATGGACTGGATACATGTTAAAATGTAGTACTATTTTTAGCTCAAATCAGGAAGTTTATGCGCAATACAAAATTATCACCAAGAAGAATTTCACGATCATTAGCTGTTCAGGGAATTTATCACTTTCAAACTAATCCAAAATCAGTTAGCGAAATTGAAGATTACTTGCAAAATAGCAATGATGAGCTATTTGCAAAAGCTAACTATGATTTGTTGCATTCTCTTCTAGATATGGTGACTGGCAATCTTATTCCGAGTCTTGAGCTATACGCTAATTATTCATCGCGTAAGCTGGAAGAGATCCAGCCGATAGAAAAAGCGGTGCTAGCAATAGCTGCTGTTGAGCTTAAATATAGCCTTGAAGTGCCAGCTCCGGTTATTATCAATGAAGCAATTGAGCTAGCAAAGCTATATGGTGGTGAAGATTCATTCAAATTTGTCAATGGTTTGGTTGATAAGTTAGCTAATGAAGTACGCCAAAGTGAGATGGAGTATTTCCGAAATAACCCAAGAGTTAGGAAGTAATCGTCCTTATTTTCTGACTCACATGTAAAAGCGCGCAACTGATTTCGGTATCTGTGTGATGGAGGTGAAATTTGCAAACTGTAAATTTATTGCCACTACTTGGTGTTATGGTTGTAGCTATCGGGTTTTTGTTCAGATTTAATCCCTTAATCTCAATTCTGATCTCAGCCATAGTAACTGCGGTTGCGGCAAATAAGTCGATACCAGATATCTTGGCTTTGATTGGTGGTGGCTTTATTAAGACTCGTAATCTTTCTTTTCTTGTGATTCTCCCGTTAGCAATTATAGGCTTAATGGAAAAACATGGTTTACGTGAACGGGCTCAAGCTCTTATCTCCAAATTTGCCAATTTGACAGTGTCACGTCTATTAATCACCTATCTATTTTTGCGCCAGTTGACTGCATCCATTGGTTTAGCCATGTTTGGTGGGCAAGCTCAAATGGTTAGACCTCTTCTAGCTCCAATGATTGAGGAAATTGCCCGTAAGAAATATAAAAACATCTCACGAGAAACGCTGGATCTACTTAAAGCGCATAGTGCAGCATGTGACAATATTGGACTTTTTTTTGGTGAAGATATTTTTGTTGCTTTTGGTGCCGTTATTTTGATGACGACTTTTCTCCATGAGTTTGGTATCCGCGTTGAGCCTATCCATGTTGCATTTAGGGGGATTCCTACAGCATTGTGTATCTTTATTGCCCATGCTTATCGCCTTTATCTTCTTGATCAACAATTAAAAAAGATAGCTATAGTTTTAGAACGAGAGACCGACAATGACCATAATTAAGATGGATTATTTCTATTTTATTACGGGTATAATCCTATTGGTTAATGCGTTAAGAGTCTTTAAGTCTGGTGGCAAGGCTATTGGTGGGTTATTTTGGCTGATATATACCTTACTGTTTATTGTTGGCGATATGTTACCTGATAGTATTGCCGGAATTTTGGTGGTGATTATGATTATAATTGCTGGCATGGGTGTGGTAAAGCCAATTGGAGTTAAAACAGTTACACAGCAGGGGAGTTTGCGTGATAATAGGGTATTTATTCCGGCGTTGGCAATTCCTGTAATTACGCTATTTTGTATCTTTATCTTAAAGGATATCAAAATTAGTGGTGTCAATTTATTTGAGCCAAAACATATCACTCTGGTTGGTATCGGACTAGGGTGTATCCTTTCATTAGTTCTTGCCTGTATTATTTATCGAGATAGTCCAATAAATGCTTTTTTTGAATCAAGCCGTCTGTTAGATGCGATCAGTTATCCAATTGTTTTACCTCAGCTACTTGCAATGCTTGGAATTGTTTTTGCTAGCTGTGGAGTAGGGACAGCAGTTGCTTATCTTGTCAATACTTATCTTGATGTCAGCTATTTATTCGCAGGAGTAGCCATTTATGTTTTTGGTATGGCAATTCTTACCATTCTTGTTGGAAATGCATTTGTAGCTTTTCCTGTGATGATGAGTGGTGTGGGGATTCCTGTACTTATCCATTCTTTTCATGCAGATCCTGCAATAGTTGCTTCAATGGGAATGTTATCTGGTTATTGTGGTACGCTAATGACACCTATGGCGGCAAATTTTAACATAGTACCTGCTGCACTTCTTGAGTTACCTGATAAAAACCAGATAATTCGTGTTCAATTCCCAACTGGCGCTATCATACTACTCGTCAATTTAATATTACTCTACTTGCTTCTTAAAATCTAAAGAAATTACCATGAAGAAAATTATAATTACTGGCTTTGAGCCTTTTGACAATGAAGCTATAAATCCCTCTTCAGAAGTTGCGATGAGCTTTGCTGGTAAATTAATAAATGGTTATGAAATTTTATATTTTCAGTTACCTTGTGTTTTTGATAAATCAATTGCAGCTCTTGATATAATCATCAAACAATATCAACCAGATATGGTCTTGTGTCTTGGACAAATGGCAGGGAGAGTAGATATTTCTCTTGAGAGGATAGCAGTTAATCTGAATGATGCACGCATCCCTGACAATGAAGGCAACCAGCCGATTGACACTCCTGTTTTAGCTGACGCTCCCGCTGCATATTTCTCTAATTTTCCACTCAAAATAATCCTTGAGAGATTGCGAGCACAAAGCATTCCATGTTCAATCTCTCAATCCGCTGGAACTTTTGTATGTAATCATGTCTTTTTTGGCTTAATGCATCTTATTCATAATTCGAATAGAAGAATCATGGGGGGCTTTATTCATTTGCCTTATTTGCCTGAGCAAGTCATAAATAAGCCCGGGCAGCCTTCAATGGATATTGAATTAATGAAAACTGCCATTGCTACTACTTTGAGTGTTATTGCTATTTCATAAAATAAAGAGTCATGCCTAGATTGGAGTGGGTTATTATCAATTAATTGTAACTTGTAGCATACAAATTATCCTTACGATGATTGAATCTAAATTCACACTCCTTTAGGTGAAGATAGAAAGGGTCTTTCCTGATTCTTCAAGAGGAGCCTACAACAACTTTATAATTTAAAGCACCGGGCTTGTTAATGATACTATGGTGTTTTATTATTTACCTACCTTGCGATTAATTTTCCAGTTATCAAAAATCGAATAAGTAGTTATCATGATTTTGCTATTTACTTGAACTGATTTACCAATTTATAATTCGGTTTGTTTTTTGCAGGAGGTCTATATATGCATAACATAAAGTTAAAAAAGGGATCTTTACTACTGTTAAGTAGTGGTTTATTGTTACTTGTTGGCTGTAGTAGTAATGGTGGTAGTGGAGGCGGAAGCAATGGCGGTAATAACGGAGATGTTAGCAGTTTATTGTTAATTCCACCAAAAGTAGCCTATAGCTTACCCGAAAGTTCAACTAGTAGTTATGTGGTGATTAATAATCCAACTAATGTAACAGTGAAGAACCTACATTATAGCTTAAGTAATCCGGTTGGTAGCGGTAGTAGCATAACTATTGATGAAGCTAGTGCAGCTGAGTGCGCTACAGTTATGGCACATAGTCAATGTAATATTAAGATAAAGGTGCCCGCAGGTGCGGTAGCTGGAAGCTTTGGGTTTAGCTTAAATAATGACAATAGTCTCCTTGGCAAGTTAAGTAAATCAGTAAAATCCTCTTCATCAGTTACTGTGCCAATAGGGGTAGAGCAGGCTAAATATAATAGCCTAAGTGGCGCAGATGGAGTTACTTTGAGTTACTACCATACAGTAATTAACGGTACACCATATGTACTGGTAAGCGGATTGGTGGCATCGGCAAATGCAGGAACGTTCAATAACATCGTACTAGTAGATAGTAAAGGTAATGCGATCCCGGGACAAAGCCTGATTGGCAGTAATAGTGGCTATACTCAGGGCGCAACCTTCCAGATATTATTACCAGTACCAGCGGGAAGCGAAATCAGCCAGACGATAAAGGTGCAAACCCAGCAGATAAGTGATGGACAAACAACAGTAGTATCAACTGCCACAACAAGTAGTACCTTAACTACGAAAGAGAACGTGGGAATAGCTGAGATGCTACCTTCAGCAGTATATCTAAGAGCCTGTTTAAAATCTTTTCAGTAGTAACGATGTAATTGCTAAAACCACTATTTGCAGGCTCGTATTCATCTTTCTCTCGCAGTTCTTCCATA
>WBZO01002731.1_pt1 | contig 22188 bp, 19 predicted proteins | sample 5204261 | NCBI WGS metagenome assembly WBZO01 (sample SAMN12412400, study PRJNA552823) | activated sludge metagenome | isolation source: activated sludge from anammox sidestream of wastewater treatment plant... | place: USA: North Carolina | collected 2017-09 | reverse complement strand
CTCGGGCTCGTGCCCGAACCCTGGCAGCTTCGTGTGTGCCGCGCCACCCAAATGCGCGATCGGCGATGCTCGAAATCACCTAGCACCAGCCTCCGGGGGTCTGTCGCAAGTAGCCTCTCGTTTTGAACGCCTGCTCGATGGCCAGGCGCTCGGCCAAGTCCGCGGGTTGTCCGCGGCGTTCCAGCTCCCGCCCGATCCGGACGGTGCGTTCCATCACCTCCTCGCGCAATGCCGTGCGGTCGACCACGAGGCGGAGACCATCCACTTCGGCGCGCCGGTGCGCGCGCTCAATGCCCTATGCGCGCCGCCCGCGCTGCGCGCGGCCCGGAACGCAATCTCAACCCGTACTCCAGGCCCTGGGCCGCTTCATGCCCGCGATCTTGCAGGCTTGCTTCACGTAGCCGTACGGGAAGAGCTCGAACAGCCGCTTCTTCGCGTGTGCGCCGTAACCGACCACGTCGGCCAGGAATCGGATGGTGAACCGGGCGTCGGGCGCGATCGAGCGATCCTGGTAGTACTCGCGCATGAACCGCAGCACCTTCCAGTGATCGTCGGTGAGGTCGACGTTCTCGGACCTGGCGAGCCGCGCCGCGATCTCCTCGTTCCAGTCGCCCGGCTCGACGAGATAGCCCTCGTCGTCCAGCCGGACCGATCCACCGGTCGTCTGCCCGTCCATCGCTCAGTCTCCGCACGGCCGCAGGGAGCGATTCTAATGATCGGTCGAGCCTGCGGCACCCGCCGCGTGGCGCATTGGCGGACGAAGCCGGCTCCCGTTGCGCGCGGCTCGCGCCGGCGCCGCCTCGCGCGGCGCGGGGCTACCCGGTGTGCGGACGTTCGCCCGGGCCGCGGCGGGTCGTCGTCCGACCGGCGCCCTCAGCTGCGCGCATGGGCGAGCGCGGCGCGCTCCGGGTGCGGCAACGCAGACCGCAGCACCTGCGCGAGGCGCGCGCGCTCGGCGAGCACGCGCTGGGCATAGGTGCGCGCCGGGTCTTCCAGGGCGCCGTTGTAGAGCTGCAGGCCGGCCTCGATGCCGCCCGCGCGCGCGATGTACTCGTCGAGGATCTGCGCGCCGACCAGCACGTTCGTGTGCGGCTCGAGCAGCGTCGCGCTCCCGCCGTGCAGCGCCAGCTTCTCCAGGTGGAACCGCGGCACGACCTGCATCAGGCCGCGCGCGCCGTAGTCGCTCTCGGCGATGGGGTTGAAGCGCGACTCGATCGCGATGACCGCGAGGATGAGCAGGGGATCGAGCTGCGTGAGGCGCCCGGCGGCGAATGCCGCGTGCACCAGCTCCTCGACCGGTTCGGCCGCAACGCGATACCGCCGCGCGAGAAAGCTCGCCAGCGCCTGAACGCGGCGGTCCACCGACGGAACCTCCACCGGTTGACCGGGGGACGGCACTTCGGCCCGGTCGTCCGGTGCGCCGGCGGGCTCGGCGCCGCTGCCGCCCGTTGCCAGGCGCGTGCCCTGGACCGCGGCGAAGACGAGCACCACCGCGCCCGCTGCCACGAGCGCGCCGCGCACGGCGCCGACGCCCGCGTTCCACGCGGCCGTCCTGCGTATCGACTCGAGGTCCATGTCATCCTCCTTTCGGCTCGCGCCGGTCCGGCGGCCACTCTAGCGATGTCGCTCGTCGGCGGGTCGCCACCCGCCGCCGAGCGTAAGAAACGCCGCGCATGCGACGACGTTTGACAGGAATTTGCAGCCGCTGCGCCGACATCTCGACGGTCTCCGCCGCGCGCGCATCGTCCCCCCTCCTGCGGCGGAGGAGGGCGCGCGCGTGGTCCGCGGGGGACGGCGCTTGCACTATAGACCGATCGCGCCAAAACGGTTTGCCACTTAAGCGTGAACAAATGCCGTTGTCATTCGGTGCCGGATCGCTACGATCCGCGTCATGTCAATGGCTTACCGCCTCGTCCTGGGGGCCTTTCTGGGAGTCGCCCTGGCCGCGAGTTCCGCCTTTGGGCGGGACTTCGAGGGCCGGGTCGTGGGCATCCAGGATGGCGACACGGTGACGATTCTCGACGCGTCGAACCAATCCCACCGGATCCGGCTCGCGGGCATCGACGCGCCGGAGAAGGCGCAGGCCTTCGGCACTGCCGCGAAGGAGCACCTCGCGCGCCTCGCCTTCGGCCGGCAGGCGGACCTCCGCTGCGCAAAGCGCGACCGCTACGGCCGGGAAGTGTGCAGCCTGTATGTGGGCGCGCGCGACGTGGGGCTGGAGCAGGTCCGCAGCGGGCACGCGTGGTGGTTCCGCGAGTACGCGCGCGAGCAGTCGCCGGCGGACCGCAAGGTGTACGAGTCGGCGGAGCTCGAGGCGCGCGACGCCCGGCGCGGGTTGTGGCGCGACGCGGCGCCGCAGGCGCCGTGGGCGTGGCGCAGGCAGGCACGCGGCGCCGACGCGGCCGCGGCGCGCGCCGGCGGCCGCACCTGACTCACTTGCCGCGCGTGAGCGGCACGAACCGGACCGGGATCGTGCGCCGGGTGCTGGTCGCGCCGTCGGGCTGCTTCTCGATCACGAGCAGTTCCTGCACCTCCCACTGTCCGCCGACCGGGATGACGAGCCGTCCGCCCGGCTTGAGCTGATCCACGAGCGGGGCCGGGACCGCGGGCGCAGCGGCCGTGACGAGGATCGCGTCGAACGGCGCGGCCTCCGGCCAGCCGCCATAGCCGTCGCCGATGCGCGTGGCGACGTTCCGATACCCCAGCCGGGCGAGCGCTTCGGCCGCCCGCCGGCCGACGGGCTCGACGATCTCGATCGTGAACACCCGCGCGACCAGCTCGGCGAGCACCGCAGCCTGGTAGCCCGACCCGGTCCCGACCTCGAGCACGACGTCGCTCGCCTCGGGGTCGATCAGGTCGGTCATCAGCGCGACGATGTAGGGCTGCGAGATGGTCTGGCCGTGGCCGATCGGAAGCGGGCGGTTCTCGTAGGCGTAGGCCACCTGCGGGTCCGGCACCAGCAGGTGCCGGGGAACCTTGCCCATCGCCGCCATCACGCGCGCCGCGAACGCGGGGCGCCCGGTCTCGGCCCCGGTCGCGCGCGCGGTCGCCGCGATCTCCGCGACCATCTCGGCGCGGCGCGGCGCGAACGCGTCCTGCGCATCGGCGGTGTCGGTCATGGCGACGGCGAGCGGAAGGGCAAGGAGGCCGAGCCTCCGAAGGGACGTCACGCCCGGATGCTAGCGCCGGGCCGGCGCTCGACGCCAGCGCTCAGCGGCCGGCGGGGGCGCGGCCGAACACCTCGGCGAGCGACTGCGGGGGCGTCCGCGGGCGCAGGTTCAGCGCCGCCTCGAGGTGCCCGATGTGCGCCCGCATCAGCGCAGCGGCGCGGGACTCGTCGCGGGCCGCGATCGCGTCCACGAGGGCGAGGTGGTCCTCGCAGCCGCACGGCGCGGGCGCGCTGCCGCGATGGGCGAGGGCGATCAGCGGCGTGCGCGACACCAGCTCGTCGAGGTAGCGCGCGAGCACCGCGTTGCCGGCGAGCGCGGCGAGCCGCCGGTGGAAGTCGACCGAGCGTCGCACGCCGTCGCGCTCGTCGCCACGCGCATAGGCGGCCTGCTCGGACGCCACCCACTCCCGGAGCCGCGCGACATCGCGCGCCTCCGCGCTGCGGGCGACTTTCGCGACCAGCGCCTCCTCGACCGCGCGCCGGGCCTCGAACACCTGCCGGCTCTCCTCGAGCGAGGGCGTCGCGACCGCGGCGCCCCGGTGCGGGCGCAGCTCGACGAGATGGGCGTGACCGAGGCGCGCGAGGACGCTGCGGACCACCGCCCGGCTGACCCCGAACAGCTCGGCGAGGGACACTTCCCGCAGCTTCGTCCCGGGCGCCAGCCGGTGGTCGAGGATCGCGCCGCGAATCGCGTCGAACACCCGCTGCTCGGCCGACGCGGGAACGCGCGTAGCCGGTGCGACCGGCGGACCGTCAGGTCCGGGTCGGAGGTCGGTCAGGGCCATATCCACATTGTTGACAAGATGATCTGGCATCGCAATCGAAAGACCAACAGAACGGGATCGATACTAGTGCGTAGGCCATGGCCAACATACGTAAAAACAATATTATATGATGTAATATTAAAGATAAATATCAAGACTAGAGAAGCGCGATCGTCTACAAGCAGGGTCCGATGTGTTGACAGTGTCGGTCCGGCGCTCGGATGATGCCCCGTTCGCCGCCCGGCACGCCGAACAGCGGACGGACGCTGCACGGTCTGGGCCGTGGAGGCCTGTGCCGGACCCTTGGAAGGAGCTCGCAACGCATGGCCAGGCGCACGGCATCCGGCGCCATCCGGTACCTCCTGGATGGCGAAGTGCGGACGGTCCGGGACGTCGATCCGACCCGGACCGTCCTGCAGCATCTGCGCGAAGACCTCGGCCGCACCGGGACGAAAGAAGGCTGCGCCGAGGGCGACTGCGGCGCGTGCACGGTGGTGCTCGCGGAGCTCGACGGGAAGCGGGTGCGCTACCGCGCGGTCAACGCGTGCATCCGCTTCCTGCCGACCCTCGACGGGCGCGCGCTCTTCACCGTCGAGAGCCTCAAGGACCGCGCCACCGGCGCGCTGCACCCGGTCCAGCAGGCGCTCGCGGACGGGCACGGCGCGCAGTGCGGGTTCTGCACGCCCGGCTTCGTGATGTCGCTCTTCGCCCTCTACAAGACCGTTCCCGACCCCGACCGGCGCGCGCTCAACGACGCCCTCGCGGGCAACCTGTGCCGCTGCACCGGCTATCGTCCGATCGTCGACGCCGGGCGCGCGATGTACGCGCTCGGCGCAGCGCTCCCGCCGGCGGAGCAGGACGCCCTGCGCGCCTCCGCGGCCGCGCGCTCGCGCGCCGCGACCCAGGGCGAATCCGCCCTCGCGCGCGCGCTGGCCGGCCTGCGGCGCCGCGCGGGCCTCGCGCTGGCGCATCCGAACGGCGACTTCCACGCCCCGCGCACGGTCGCGGAGCTCGCGCGCCTCCGGGAGCGGCTGCCCGACGCGCGCCTGCTCGCGGGCGGCACCGACGTGGGGCTGTGGGTGACCAAGCAGCACCGCCGGCTCGGCGACCTGATCTACCTCGGGAACGTCGCGGAGCTGCGGCAGATCGACACGACCGCGACCCACGTCGAGATCGGGGCGGCCGTCACGCTCGCGGACGCCTTCGCGGCGCTCGAGGCGCACCATCCGGCGCTGCGCGAGCTGTGGCGCCGCTTCGCCTCGCCGCCCATCCGCAACGCCGGCACGCTCGCGGGCAACGTCGCCAACGGTTCGCCGATCGGCGACGCGATGCCGCCGCTGATCGCGCTCGGCGCGAGCGTCGTCCTGCGGCGGGGCGCCGCGCGGCGCGAGCTGCCGCTCGAGGACTTCTATCTCGCCTACCAGAAGACCGCGCTCGAGCCGGGCGAGTTCGTGGAGCGCGTGCGCGTGCCGCGCCCGCGCCCGGGCCTGCGGCTCGCCGCCTACAAGGTGTCCAAGCGGTTCGACCAGGACATCTCGGCGGTGTGCGGGGCGTTCGCGCTCGAACTGGACGGCGACACGGTGCGCGCGGCGCGCGTGGCGTTCGGCGGCATGGCGGCGACGCCCAGGCGCGCGCCCGCCTGCGAGGCGGCGCTCGCGGGCCGTGCGTGGACCGCCGAAACCTGCGCGGCGGCTGCCGACGCGCTCGCGAAGGACTACACTCCGATCGCGGACCTGCGCGCTTCGGCGGGCTACCGGCTCGCCGTCGCGCGCAACCTGCTGCGGAAGTTCCACCTCGAGAGCTCGGGCGCGCTCGCCGGCGCGCCGAGCCGCCTGTACGACATGGAGGGTGCGCCGTCGTGAACGAGCCGCGTCTCGTCGCCGCCGACCTGCCCGCGCACGGCGGGGTCGGCGTCGCGCTCCGGCACGAGAGCGCGCACCTGCACGTCGCGGGCGAGGCGACCTACATCGACGACATGCGCGAGGCGCGCGGCACCCTGCACGCGGCGTTCGGGCTGTCGGCCCGCGCGCACGCCCGCATCGGCGCGCTCGACCTCGCGCCGGTGCGCGCCGCCCCGGGGGTGGTGGCCGTCCTGACCGCCGCCGACATTCCGGGCGCGAACAACGTCGGGGCGGTCCTCCACGACGACCCGATCCTCGCCGACGGCGAGGTGCAGTACCTGGGCCAGCCGCTCTTCCTCGTCCTGGCCGAGACGGTGGACCAGGCGCGCCGCGCCGCGCGGCTCGCGCAGGTCGACTACCAGGAGCTGCCCGCGATCCTCACCGTCGAGGAGGCGCTCGCGCGCGGGTCCTTCGTGCTGCCGACCGTGACGCTGGAGCGCGGCGACGCGCAGGCGGCGATCGCGCGCGCGCCGCACCGCCTGAAAGGCGCGCTGGACATCGGCGGGCAGGAGCACTTCTACCTCGAGGGCCAGATCGCCTACGCGCTTCCGCGCGAGGACGGCGGCATGCTGGTCTACAACTCGACCCAGCACCCGGGCGAGGCGCAGGCGCGGATCGCGCACGCGCTCGGCGTCGAGCTGCACCGGGTGGCGGTGGAGTGCCGCCGGATGGGCGGCGGCTTCGGCGGCAAGGAGACGCAGGGCACCCTGCCGGCCGCGGCGGCGGCGATCGCCGCCCGGCACACCGGGCGGCCGGTCAAGCTGCGCTACGACCGGGACGACGACATGCTCATCACCGGCAAGCGTCACAACTTCCGCGTCGAGTACGAGGTGGGGTTCGACGGCGCGGGGAGCATCCTCGGGCTCGACTTCGTGTTCGCGTCGCAGTGCGGATTCTCGGCCGACCTCAGCGGGCCGGTGAACGACCGCGCCGTCATGCACGCGGACAACGCGTACTTCCTGCCGCACGTGCGCATCGTCTCGCACCGGTGCAGGACGCACACGCAGTCGAACACCGCGTTCCGCGGCTTCGGGGGGCCGCAGGGCATGGTGGCGATCGAGACCGTGATCGAGGCGATCGCGCGCCACCTCGGCCTCGACCCGCTGGCGGTGCGGCGGGCGAACTTCTACGGGCCCGGGCGCGACGTCACGCCCTACGCCATGCAGGTCGAGGACTTCGTCGCCGATCGGCTCTGCGACGAGGTGGCGAAGTCGTCCGACTACGGCGCGCGGCGGGCGGCGATCCGCGCCTGGAACGCGGCGAGCCCGGTCATCAAGCGCGGGATCGCGCTGACCCCGGTGAAGTTCGGAATCTCGTTCACCTCCACCTTCTTCAACCAGGCCGCCGCGCTCGTGCACGTCTACGCCGCCGACGGCACGGTGCTCCTCAACCACGGCGGCACCGAGATGGGGCAGGGGCTGTTCACCAAGGTCGCCCAGGTGGTGGCGCAGGAGTTCGGCATCGACGTCGACCGGGTGCGCGTCTCGGCGTCCGACACCGCCCGCGTCCCGAACGCATCGGCCACCGCGGCCTCGAGCGGGAGCGACCTGAACGGCATGGCGGCGCAGGCGGCCGCGCGCGAGATCAAGGCGCGCCTGGTGGCGTTCGCCGCCGAGCGCTTCGGCGTCGCGCCCGAGGCGGTCCGGTTCGCCGGAAACGCGGTCGAGGTCGGGGACGTGCAGCGCCTGTCCTTCGCGGAGCTCGTCAACCTCGCCTACCACGGGCGGGTGCAGCTCTGGGCGAGCGGGTTCTACCGCACGCCCAAGATCCACTACGACCCGAAGACGCTGCGCGGCCGCCCGTTCTACTACTTCGCCTACGGCGCGGCGGTCTCGGAGGTGGCGATCGACACCCTCACCGGCGAGACGAAGTGCCTCCGCGTCGACATCCTGCACGACGTCGGCCGCAGCCTCAACCCGGCGATCGATCTCGGCCAGGTCGAGGGCGGCTTCGTCCAGGGCGCCGGGTGGCTCACCTCGGAGGAGCTGCGCTGGAGCGACGCGGGTGCGCTCCAGACCCACGCGCCGTCCACGTACAAGATTCCGGTCGCCTCGGACGTTCCGGCGGATTTCCGGGCGCGCCTGTGGAGCCGGGGCGAGAATGTCGAGGAGAGCGTCCACGGCTCGAAGGCGGTGGGCGAACCGCCGCTGATGCTGGCGATCTCGGTGTTCCTCGCGATCCGGGACGCGGTGGCCGCCGCGGGCGACGGCCGGCGCGAGCCGCGGCTCGACGCGCCGGCCACGCCCGAGGCGGTGCTGCGCGCGGTGGAAGCGCTGCGCGCCGGCGGCGAGACGCAGGGAGGTGGTGCATGACCGAATGGCTCCAGGCGCTCGACCGCCTAGGGGAGCGGGGCGTCGACGCGGTGCTCGTCGCGGTGCTGTCGGGCAGCGGCTCGACCCCGCGCGACGCCGGCGCAAAGATGGTCGTGGCGAGCGACGGCGTGCACGGCACGATCGGCGGCGGCGAGCTCGAGTTCCAGGCGCTCGAGATCGCGCGCGGCATGCTGCGCGCGGGCGACGGGCGCGCGGCGCGCCGCTTTCCGCTCGGCGCCGCGCTCGGCCAGATCTGCGGCGGCGCCGCCAACCTCGTCTTCGAGCGCGTGCCGGCCGGCGCCGAGTGGGTGCGGGTGGCGGCGGACTGGCACGAGCGCGGCAAGCCCTGCGTCCTGGTCACCCCGGAGGGGGAGAGCGAAGGCGGGCACCTCCTCGTGGGCGCCGAGGAGGCGTGGGGCTCCCTCGGCGCGACGGCGCGCGACGCGCAGGCGGTCGACACCGCGCGCCGGCAGCTCGCGGCGACCGAGGAGGGACCGCGCGTGCTCGAGCTCGGCGGCAGCCGGGCGGTGTTCGAGGCGCTGCGGCCGAGCGATTTCAACGTCTTCCTGTTCGGCGCCGGGCACGTGGGCCGGGCGATCGCGCGCGTGCTCGGCGTGGCGCCCTGCCGCGTGACGTGGGTGGACGGTCGCGCGCACGAGTTCCCGGACGAGATCGCGCCGAACGTGCGGCGGGTGGTGACCGAGGCGGCGGTGGCGGAAGCGGCCCGTGCGCCGGCGGGGAGCTACTTCCTCGTGATGACCCACAGCCACGCGCTCGACTTCGAGCTGGTGGAGGCGATCCTGCGGCGCGCGGACTTCGCCTTCTGCGGCATGATCGGCTCGGGGACGAAGCGCCGCACCTTCGAGAACGGGCTGGTGAAGAACGGTCTCGGTGCCGATGCGCTCGCGCGCTTCTCCTGCCCCATCGGGATCGCGGGCATCCAGGGCAAGGAACCGGGGGCGATCGCGATCGCGGTGGCGGCCGAGCTGCTGCAGCTGCACGAGCGCGCGGCCGCGGCGCGCCGGCAGGCCGGGGTCGCGCCGGTCTGACCGCCGCGCCGGACGGGCGAGGCATGCAGGGCGCAGCGGCCGCCGCGCCGCCCCGGCTGAGCCTGCGGGGCATCCGCAAGGCGTACCCGGCCGTGGTCGCGAACGACGGCATCGACCTCGACGTCGCGCCGGGGGAGATCCACGCGGTGCTGGGGGAGAACGGCGCCGGCAAGTCCACGCTGATGAAGATCATCTACGGCGTGGTGCAGCCCGACGCGGGCGCGATCCGCTGGGAGGGCCGGCCGGTCGCGATCGCCAGCCCGCACGCCGCGCGCGCGCTGGGCATCGGCATGGTGTTCCAGCACTTCTCGCTGTTCGAGACCCTCACCGTGACGCAGAACGTGGCGCTCGCGCTCGACGGGGCGCGCGACCTCGCGGCGCTCGCCCGGCGCATCGCGGAGGTGTCGCAGCGCTACGGGCTGCCGCTCGACCCGCGCCGGCTGGTGCACTCGCTGTCGGTGGGCGAGCGCCAGCGCGTCGAGATCGTGCGCTGCCTGCTGCAGGCGCCGCGCCTGCTCATCCTGGACGAGCCGACCTCGGTGCTCACGCCGCAGGCGGTGCAGCGGCTCTTCGAGACGCTGCGCCAGCTCGCGGCCGAGGGCTGCTCGATCCTCTACATCAGCCACAAGCTAGACGAGATCAAGGCGCTCTGCACCGGCGCGACGGTGCTGCGCGCGGGCAGGGTGACCGGCACCTGCGATCCGCGCCGGGAGACCGCCTCGTCGATGGCGCGCATGATGATCGGCCGGGACCTGCCGGTGTGCGCGCACGCGGCGGCCGCGCCCGGGGGCGAGCCGCGGCTCGTGCTCGCGGGCCTCGCGCGCGCGGCCGACGACCCGTTCGGCACCGACCTCGACGGCATCGACCTCGCGGTGCACGCGGGCGAGATCGTCGGCATCGCCGGGGTGTCGGGCAACGGCCAGCAGGAGCTGCTGCGCGCGGTGTCGGGCGAGACGCCGCTCGGCGCGCCGCTCGCGGTGCAACTGCTCGGCGCCGGGGTCGGACGCATGCACCCGGGGCGGCGGCGCAAGCTCGGGCTGGGGTTCGTGCCGGAGGAGCGCCTCGGGCGCGGCGCGGTGCCGCACATGTCGCTCGCGGAGAACGCGCTGCTGACCGCGCATCGCGCGGGCGGGATGGTGCGCGCCGGGCTGGTGCGCGCCCGGCGCGCCACCGCGTTCGCCCGCGACTGCATCGAGCGCTTCGCCGTCAAGTGCGGCGGCCCGGGCGCGGCGGCGCGCAGCCTGTCGGGCGGCAACCTGCAGAAGTTCATCGTCGGGCGCGAGATCCTGCAGGCGCCGAAGGTGCTGGTCGTGGCGCAGCCCACCTGGGGCGTGGACGTCGGCGCGGCGACCTTCATCCGCCAGGCGCTGATCGATCTGCGCAAGCGCGGCACCGCGATCCTCGTCATCTCCGAGGAGCTCGACGAGCTGTTCGAGATCTGCGACCGCATCGCGGTGATCGCGCAGGGGCGGCTCTCGCCGGCGCGGCCGACGCGCGAGACGAGCGTGGAGGAGATCGGGGTGTGGATGAGCGGCCTGTGGCCCGGGGCGCGCGCCGCAGGCGCGCCGGCGGGAGGGGCGGGAGGCGCGACTGCGACTCAAGCTTGAGGCGCGGCCCGCGCCGTCGCGGGCGATGCGCTACCTCTCGCCGCTCCTCGCCGCCGCGCTCACCATCCTGGTCGGGTACGCGCTGTTCTCCGCGCTCGGGCGCGACCCGCTCGCGGCGCTGCACGCCTTCTTCGTGCGGCCGGTCAGCACGGCGAACGGCGTCGCCGAGCTCCTGCTGAAGGCCTCGCCGCTCATGATGATCGCCACCGGCCTCGCGCTCGGCTTCCGCGCCAACGTGTGGAACATCGGCGCCGAGGGCCAGCTCATCCTCGGGGCGATCTGCGGGGGCGGGGTCGCGCTGCACCTGGAGGGCGCGGCCTCCGGCTGGGGGCTCGCGCTGATGGTCGTCGCCGGCGCCCTCGGCGGCATGGCCTGGGCCGCCATCCCGGCGTTCCTGCGCACCCGCTTCAACGCGAGCGAGATCCTGACCAGCCTGATGCTCACGTACGTCGCCGCGCTGCTCCTGTCCTACCTCGTGCACGGGCCCTGGCGCGACCCGCAGGGCTTCAACTTCCCGCAGTCGCGGATGTTCGACGACGCGCTGCTCTTCCCGCTCCTGGTGGAGGGCACGCGCCTGAACGCGAGCTTCCTGCTGGCGCTGGCGGTGGTGGCCGCCGGATGGGTGTTCGTGCACAAGAGCTTCCTCGGCTACCAGATGCGCGTGGCCGGGCTGGCGGACGCCGCCGCGCGCTACGCGGGATTCAGCGCCACGCGCACGGTGTGGATCGGCATGCTCGCCGGCGGCGGCGCCGCCGGCCTCGCCGGGCTGGCCGAGGTCGCCGGGCCGATCGGCCAGCTCACGCCGTCCATCTCGCCCGGTTACGGTTTCGCCGCGATCATCGTCGCCTTCGTGGGGCGGCTGAACCCGGTCGGCTGCGCGCTCGCGAGCCTCCTGATGTCGCTCCTCTACCTCGGCGGCGAGCAGGCGCAGATGGAGCTGCGCCTGCCCGCGGCCATCACCGGGCTCTTCCAGGGCATGCTGCTCTTCTTTCTGCTGGGCGCCGACGTGCTGATCAACTTCCGGGTGCGGGCGCTGCGTCGCGCGGGACCGGCGGCCGCGTCCGCCGGGCAGGCGGCGTGACCGACGCGCTCGTCCCGATCCTGGCCGCCACGCTGGCGGCCGGCACGCCGCTCGTGTTCGCGGCGCTCGGGGAGCTCGTGGTCGAGAAGTCGGGCGTCCTCAACCTGGGGGTCGAGGGCATGATGCTGTGCGGCGCGCTCGCCGGGTTCGCGGCGACCGTGGCGAGCGGCAGCGCCGCGGTCGGCGCGCTGGCCGGCCTGGCCGCGGGGGCGGCGGCCGCGCTCGTCTTCGCGCTGCTCACGCTGACCCTGCAGGCGAACCAGGTGGCGGCCGGGCTCGCGCTCAGCATCTTCGGCGTGGGCCTCTCCGCCTTCGCGGGCAAGCCCTTCGAGAGCGTGGCGCTGCCGGCGCCGCAGCCGTTCGCGCTGCCCGCGCTCGCCGACCTGCCGCTGGTCGGGCCGGTGCTGTTCGCGCAGCCGCCGCTCGTCTACCTCTCCTGGGCGCTCTTCGGCCTGGTGAGCTGGTTCCTGTACCGGACGCGGCCCGGGCTCGTGCTGCGCGCGGTGGGCGAATCGCCGGCCGTGGCGCACGCGATCGGATACCCGGTCATCGGCATCCGCTACCTCGCGACGCTCTTCGGCGGCGCGATGGCGGGCGTGGGCGGGGCGTACCTCTCGGTGAGCTACACGCCGATGTGGGCCGAGAACATGACCGCCGGCCGCGGCTGGATCGCGCTCGCGCTGGTCGTGTTCGCCACCTGGCGCCCCGGGCGGGTGCTCGCTGGCGCCTACCTCTTCGGCGGCGTTACCATCGCGCAGTTCTTCGCGCAGGGCGCCGGCGCCGCGGTCGCCTCGCAGCTGCTGTCGAGCCTGCCGTACCTCGCGACGATCGGGGTGCTGGTGCTGATCTCGCGCAACCCGAACGTCATCCGGCTGAACGCGCCGGTGTCGCTCGGCCAGAGCTATCACCCCGACGCCTGAGCGGCGGGCGAAACCACCCTGCAACGCATCACCCGGAGAGGAGAGACGAAGATGTCGACGAGGAAATGGGGCGCAGCGCTGATCGGCGCGGCCGCGCTCGCGGTTGCGGGCCTCGCGCCGGCCGCGCAGCCGCTCAAGATCGGGTTCGTGTACGTCAGCCCGGTCGGCGACGCCGGCTGGACCTACCAGCACGACCTCGCCCGCCGCGCGCTCGAGAAGCAGTACGGCGACAAGATCGTCACCAAGTACGTCGAGAACGTGCCCGAGGGCGCGGACGCCGAGCGCGTGATCCGCGAGCTCGCCGCGAGCGGCCACGAGCTCGTGTTCACGACCTCGTTCGGGTACATGAACCCGACCATCAAGGTCGCCAAGTCGTTCCCGAAAGTGCTCTTCGAGCACGCCACCGGCTACAAGCGCGCCAAGAACGTGGGCACGTACAACGCGCGCTTCTACGAGGGCCGCTACCTCGCCGGCATCGTGGCCGGGAAGATGAGCAAGTCGGGGACCGCCGGCTACGTCGCGGCGTTCCCGATCCCCGAGGTGCTGCAGGGAATCAACGCCTTCACGCGCGGGATGCGGAGCGTGAACCCGAAGGCGCAGGTGCGCGTGGTGTGGGTGAACTCCTGGTACGACCCCGGCCGCGAGCGCGAGGCGGCGATGGCGCTCATCTCGCAGGGCGCCGACGTGCTCATGCAGCACACCGACTCCACCGCCCCGGTGCAGGCGGCGGAGGAGAAGGGCGTGTACGCGATCGGCTACCACTCCGACATGTCGAAGTACGGGCCCAAGGCGCACCTCACCGCCTCGACGCACGACTGGACCGGCTTCTACGGCAAGCTCGTCGGCGAGGCCCTCGCCGGCAAGGCGCAGCCCACCAACATCTGGGGCGGGATCAGGGACGGCATGGTGAAGATGGCGCCGTACAACCCGGCGGTGCCGCAGGACGTGCGCGACCTCGTCGCCAAGGCCGCGGCCGACATCGCGGCCGGCAGGCTCCATCCGTTCGGCGGGCCGGTGAAGGACCAGGGCGGCAAGGAGCGCGTGCCGGCCGGCAAGTTCATGCCCGACGACCAGCTCGCGGTGATGGACTACTACGTCGAGGGCGTGCAGGGGCAGCTGCCGAAGAAATAGGCCGTCCGGCCGCTGGCGCGGCCGGATGACCCTCCGCGTTCGAGGGAACGGCGAGGGCCGCCCCTCGACGCGGCCGGGCCGAGAACCTCCCGGGCCGTCCGCGGCTCCGCAGGCTCAGGATTTCGGCCGCAGGTCGATCACCCGCTTCGCCTTGCCCTGCGAGCGCTCGACCTTGCCGGGATCGACCACCTTCACGTCGCTCGAGACGCCGATGTAGCTCTTGATGTGGTGGGCGAGCTGCTTCGCCTCGGCGTCGCGCTCGGCGGCCGGCGCGGACGCGAGGTCCTGCCGGATCTCCACGATCACCGTCAGCTCGTCGAGCCGCTCCTCGCGCCGCACTTCGAGCACGTAGTGGGGCGAGAGCTTCGGCTGCTTGACGATCAGCTCCTCGATCTGCGTCGGGAACACGTTCACGCCGCGGATGATGAGCATGTCGTCGCTGCGCCCGGTGATGCGGGCCATGCGGCGCATGGTGCGCGCCGTTCCCGGCAGCAGGGTGGTGAGGTCGCGCGTGCGGTAGCGGATGACCGGCATCGCCTCCTTGGTGAGCGAGGTGAACACGAGCTCGCCGGGCTGGCCGTCGGGCAGCACCGCGCCGGTCGCCGGGTCGATGATCTCGGGGTAGAAGTGATCCTCCCAGATCGTGAGCCCGTCCTTGGTCTCGATGCACTCCTGCGCGACCCCCGGGCCCATGACCTCCGAGAGGCCGTAGATGTCGATCGCGTCCAGCCCCATGCGGCGCTCGATCTCCTCGCGCATGCCGTCGGTCCAGGGCTCGGCGCCGAAGATGCCGATGCGCAGGCTCGATTCGCGCGCGTCGAGCCCCTGGCGCTCGAACTCGTCGGCGATCGCCAGCATGTACGACGGCGTCACCATGATGATGTCGGGCCGGAAGTCGGCGATGAGCTGCACCTGGCGCTCGGTCATGCCGCCGCCGACCGGGATCACGGTCGCGCCGAGCCGCTCGCCGCCGTAGTGCGCGCCGAGCCCGCCGGTGAAGAGGCCGTAGCCGTAGGCGACGTGGATCTTGTCGGTCGAGCGGCCGCCCGCGGCGCGGATCGAGCGCGCCATCAGGTCCGACCAGGTGTCGATGTCGCGCTGCGTGTACCCGACCACGGTGGGCTTGCCGGTGGTGCCGCTCGAGGCGTGGATGCGCACCAGGTCGTCCATCGGCACCGCGAACATGCCGAACGGATAGTTCTCGCGCAGGTCGTGCTTGGTGGTGAAGGGGAACCGCGCCAGGTCCTCGAGCCGCTTCAGGTCCTCCGGGCGCACGCCCGCCGCGTCGAGCTTCTTGCGGTAATGGGGGACCTTCTGGTAGGCGTGGCGCAGGGTCCACTGCAGGCGCTCGAGCTGCAGCGCGCGCAGCGCGTCCGCGCTCGCCCGCTCGATCGGCTCGATCTGGTCGTACGGCGACATCTTCGCTTCCTCCTGTCCGCGTCGCTCCCGGCGCAACGTGTCCACTGCGCCCCCCGCTCGCGCGGCAGGGGTGCGCTCAGCGCCCCCGGAAGGCCGGGGCGCGCTTCTCCTTGAATGCGGCGACGCCCTCGCGGTAGTCCTCGGTGCGCCCGAGCTCGCGCTGGATGTCGCGCTCGAGGTTGAGCTGCGCGTCGAGCGTATTGTGCGGCGAGGCGTAGAGCGATTCCTTGATCGCGCCGTAAGCCTTCGTGGGCCCCGAGGCCAGCGCGGCCGCGACCGCGCGCGCCTCGCCCATGAGCGCGGCGTCGTCGGTGCACCTCCAGATGAGCCCGATGCGCGCGGCGTCCTCCGCCCCGAGGCTGTCCGCGAGCAGCGCGAGCCCCATCGCGCGCGCCATGCCGACCAGGCGCGGCAGGAAATAGGTGCCGCCCGAGTCGGGCATCAGGCCGATCTTCGCGAACGCCTGCACGAAGCGCGCCGAGCGGCCCGCGAGCACGATGTCGCAGGCGAGGGCGAGGTTCGCGCCGGCGCCCGCCGCGACGCCGTTGACCGCGCACACGACCGGCTTCTCGAGGGTGCGCAGCGCGCGCACGAGCGGGTTGTAGAGCGTGCCGAGCGACTGCCCGAGGTCGGGCGGGGGCGCGCCGGGCGCGACCACGCGCTCGCCCAGGTCCTGGCCGGCGCAGAAGGCGCGTCCCGCGCCGGTCAGGAGCACCGCGCGGACGTCCTCCCGCGCCGCGCTCGCGGCGAGCGCCTCGCGCAGGCGCGCGTGCATGTCGGGGATGAAGCTGTTCAGCTTCTCCGGCCGGTTGAGCGTGACCAGGGCGCATCCGTCCTGGACTTCGAAGAGCACGCTGGCCTGGGTCATGTTCGGGTTCGGGCGGACGGCTCGACCGACGCGCGTCGCGCGCAGCCGCTATCGTGCGCTGCGGCGCGAAGAATACCCGAATTCCGCGCCCGCTCGGCCGCCGGGCCGCCGGCGCGCACGTCGTTTGATCTCGATTAAGGACGGCACGCGCCGAACGTTGTCTTGTTCGGGTTCGTCGCGCAGAAGGCGCGCCCCCGAGGGGGCGAACGAACCAACCCACTCAGCAATTTAGGAGAGACCCGATGAACCACCGCACCCTGCTGGTCGCCGCCGCGGTCGCCGCGCTGGCCGTGCCGGCCGCGCACGCCCAGATCAAGGTCGGCGTCACGCTGTCGGCGACCGGCCCCGCCGCCTCGCTCGGCATTCCCGAGCGCAACACGTTCCAGCTCCTGCCGAAGGAGATCGCCGGCCAGAAGATCGAGTACGTCGTGCTCGACGACGGCTCGGACACCACGCGCGCGCGGCAGAACGCCGAGAAGCTCGTGAACGAGGACAAGGTGGACGTGATCGTCGGCTCCACCACGACGCCCAACTCGCTCGCCATGATCGAGGTGGCCGCGCGCGGGCAGACGCCCAAGATCAGCCTGGCCGCGTCCTCGCGCATCATCGAGCCGGTCGACAAGGACCGCTACTGGGTGTTCAAGACGCCGCAGACCGACGCGCTCATGGCGAACGCGATCACGAGCTACATGAGCCGCAACGGGGTCAAGACGGTCGGGTTCATCGGCTTCAACGACGCCTACGGCGAGGGCTGGTGGAGCGAGTTCTCGAAGCTCGCCGAGGCGCGCAAGCTGAAGGTGGTCGGGAACGAGCGCTACAGCCGCACCGACACCTCGGTCACCGGCCAGGTCCTGAAGCTGATGGCGGCGAACCCCGACGCGATCCTCATCGCCGCCTCCGGAACGCCGGCGGTGCTGCCGCAGGCGACGCTCAAGGAGCGCGGCTACAAGGGCAAGATCTACCAGACCCACGGCGTCGCGAACGCCGATTTCCTGCGCGTGGGCGGCAAGAACGTCGAGGGCACGCTGCTCCCGGCGGGGCCGGTGCTGGTCGCCGGGCAGCTCCCCGACTCCAACCCGATGAAGAAGGTGGGCGTCGCCTACGAGAAGGCGTACGAGGGCAAGTACGGCGCCGGGAGCCTCTCGACCTTCGGCGCGCACGCCTGGGACGCCGTGCTGCTCCTCGAGCGCGCGATCCCGGGCGCGCTGAAGAAGGCGAAGCCCGGCACGCCCGAGTTCCGCAAGGCGCTGCGCGACGAGCTGGAGAACGTCAAGAACCTGGTCGCGGCGCACGGCACCTTCAACATGAGCGCGCAGGACCACCTCGGGCTCGATCAGCGCGCCGCGGTCATGGTGACGGTGCAGGACGGAAAGTGGAAGCTGCTGCCGCAGCAGTAAGAACGTTGCCCGAACGCGGCTAGAATCCGAGGGCCGGGAGGCGCTCCTCCCGGCCCTCGTTGCGTATAGGAAGGAGGAGGGGGAGGGTCGCGGCGCGCGCCGCGGGGGCTCCCTGCGTCGATGAATTTCGATATTGCGCTGCTGCTCGCGCAGGACGGCCTCACGAACGGCGCGATCTACGCGCTGATGGCGCTCGCGCTCGTGCTCGTCTTCGCGGTCACGCGCGTCATCTTCGTGCCGCAGGGCGAGTTCGTCTCCTACGGCGCCCTGACGCTCGCCAGCCTCCAGCTGGGGAAGGTCCCCGGCACGGCGCTGCTCCTCATCTGCACCGGGCTCGTCGTCCTGCTGATCGACGGCTACGGCGCGCTGCGCGCGGGCAGGCTGCAGCGCCTGCCGCGGATCGTGCTCGAGAACCTGGTGCTCCCGCTGGCGCTCGCCGGACTCGCGTGGTGGGTGGCGCCGCAGAAGCCCGCGCTCTGGATCCAGGTGGCGCTCGCGCTGGCGCTCGTGGTGCCGCTCGGCCCGATGCTCTACCGGCTCGCCTTCCAGCCGCTGCAGAACGCGAGCGTCCTCGTCCTGCTCATCGTGGCCGTCGCGGTGCACTACGCGATGACCGGGCTCGGGCTGCTCTTCTTCGGGGCCGAGGGCTCGCGCACCCCGGCGTTCAGCGACGCGCACTTCGGCGTGGGCACGATGAGCGTCTCCGGGCAGAGCCTGTTCGTGATCGGCGCGTCGATAGCGCTGATCTTCGCCCTGTACCTCTTCTTCGAGCGCACGGTGTACGGCAAGTCGTTGCGCGCGACGGCGGTCAACCGGCTCGGCGCGCGGCTGGTGGGCATCAGCACCACGCTCGCCGGGCGGCTCACCTTCACGCTCGCGGCCGCGATCGGCGCGGTGTCGGGGATCCTGGTGGCACCGATCACCACCATCTACTACGACTCGGGCTTCCTGGTCGGACTGAAGGGCTTCGTCGCCGGGATCATCGGCGGGCTGGTCTCGTACCCGGTCGCCGCGTTCGGCGCCGTGCTGGTCGGGCTGCTCGAGTCGTTCTCGTCGTTCTGGGCGAGCGCGTTCAAGGAGGTGATCGTCTTCACGCTGATCATCCCGGTGCTGCTGTGGCGCAGCCTGCGCGCCCGCCACCTCGAGGAAGAGGAGGAGGAGTGAGGCCGCGCGCGGGCGCAGCGCGTTGGGAGGCGACGGCGTGAGCCGGCCGCGCCTCCTGCTCGGCGCCTTCCTCGCGGCGCTCGCCCTCGGGCCGGCCTTCCTGCCGGAGTTCTACGTCACGCTCCTGAACTACATCGGCCTGTACAGCCTGGTCGCGCTCGGGCTGGTGCTGCTGACCGGCGTCGGGGGACTGACCTCGTTCGGGCAGGCCGCGTTCGTCGGCCTGGGCGCCTATGCGACCGCCTACCTCACCGTGGCCTACGGGCTCTCGCCGTGGCTCACGCTCTTCGTGGGGTTCGCGCTGACCGGGTCGGTGGCGCTCCTGCTCGGCGCGATCACGCTGCGCCTGTCCGGGCATTACCTCCCGCTCGGCACCATCGCCTGGGGGCTCAGCCTCTACTACCTGTTCGGGAACCTCGAGTTCCTCGGCGGCCAGACCGGCATGACCGGGGTGCCCGGGCTCTCGATCTTCGGCTTCGCGCTCGACACCGGCCGGAAGTACTACTACCTCGTCTGGGTGCTGGTGATCGCGGCGGTGTTCTCGGTCCAGAACCTGCTCAACTCGCGCCCGGGCCGGGCCATTCGCAGCCTGCGCGGCGGCGGCGTGATGGCCGAGTCGTTCGGCGTCAACACCGCGCGGCTCAAGATCGTGATCTTCGTCTACGCGGCGCTGCTCGCCAGCCTCTCCGGCTGGCTCTACGCGCACCTGCTGCGCTTCGTGAACCCGACGCCGTTCTCGCTCAACATCGGCATCGAGTACCTGTTCATGGTGGTGATCGGCGGCGCACGGTTCGTGTGGGGCGCGGTGGTGGGAGCCGGGCTCCTCACGATCCTGAAGGAGTGGCTGCAGGGCATCCTGCCGCGCATCGTGGGTCAGGCGGGCGAGTTCGAGACCATCGTCCTCGGCATCCTGCTCGTGCTGCTGCTCCAGCGCGCGCGCGAGGGCCTGATGCCGTTCTTCCAGCGCTGGGTCCCGCCCGCGCGCTGGGTGAACGCGCCGCAGTCGGCCGCCGCGCTGCCGCGGCGCGAGCGGCCGGCGCCGGGCGAGACGCTCCTCGAGGCGCGCGCGGCGCGCAAGCAGTTCGGCGGGCTGGTGGCGGTGAACGACCTCTCGTTCACCATGGCGAGCGGGGAGATCCTGGGGCTGATCGGCCCGAACGGCGCCGGCAAGTCGACGATGTTCAACCTCATCACCGGCGTGCTGCCGCTGTCGGGCGGCGAGGTCCACTTCCGCGGCGCGCGCATCGACGGCCTCGCCTCGCGCCAGATCGTGCGGCGCGGGATCGCGCGCACCTTCCAGCACGTGCACATCCGGCCGACGATGACGGTGGTGGAGAACGTCGCCATCGGCGCGCACCTGCGCGGGCGCAAGGGGGTGGTGGCGGCGGCGCTGCGCCGCGAGCGCGCCGAGGAGGCGACGCTCCTGCACGAGGCGCGCCGGCAGCTCGAGCGCGTGGGCCTCGGCGAGCACCTCTACGACCAGGCGGGCAGCCTCGCGCTCGGGCAGCAGCGCATCCTGGAGATCGCGCGCGCGCTCTGCGCCGACCCGGTGCTGCTGCTGCTGGACGAGCCGGCGGCCGGGCTGCGCTACCGCGAGAAGCAGGCGCTCGCCGATCTCCTGCGCCGGCTGAAGGGCGAGGGCATGAGCGTCCTGCTGGTCGAGCACGACATGGATTTCGTGATGAACCTGGTCGACCGCCTGGTGGTGATGGACTTCGGCGAGAAGATCGCGCAGGGGCTGCCGCGCGCGATCCAGTCCGACCCGGCGGTGCTCGAGGCCTACCTCGGGGGCGTCGAATGAGCGCGGCGCCCCTCGCGCTCGAAGTGCGCGACCTCTCGGTCGCCTACGGCAAGGTCGAGGCGCTCCATCACGTGAGCCTGGAGGTGCCGGCCGGCTCGATCGTGACGGTGATCGGGCCGAACGGGGCGGGCAAGACCACGATGCTGAACGCGGTCATGGGGCTGCTGCCGGCGCGCGGCGAAGTGCGCTACGAGGGCGCCGCGGTGTCGCAGGTCGAGGTGGAGGCGCGCGTCGCGCGCGGCCTGTGCCTCGTGCCGGAGCGCCGCGAGCTGTTCGCCGAGATGTCGGTCGCCGACAACCTCGTGCTCGGCGCCTTTCCCCGCCACCGGCGGCGCGACCGCGCGATCGGCGAGGACCTGCAGGCGGTGTACGAGCGCTTCCCGCGCCTGCTGGAGCGCCGCGAGCAGCTCGCCGGCACGCTGTCCGGCGGCGAGCGCCAGATGCTCGCGCTGGGGCGCGCGCTGATGGCGCGCCCGCGCGTGCTGATGCTCGACGAGCCGAGCCTCGGGCTCGCGCCGCTGATCGTGCGCGAGATCTTCCGCATCATCGCTGAGCTGCGCCGGACCGGGGTGTCGATCCTGCTGGTGGAGCAGAACGCGCGCGCCGCGCTGCAGGTGGCCGATTACGGGTACGTGCTGGAGACCGGGGAGATCGCGCTCGAGGGCCCGGCGGCGGCGCTCGCCGCGAACCCGAAGGTGGTCGAAACCTACCTGGGGTTCTCCGCCCGCCCGGAATGAGCCCGGGCGCGGCCCCGCCGGCGCGCGGGCTCGCGCTCGCGCCGGTGCGCCGGGTCCCGGTCGCCGCGCCGCTCGGGTGGCTCGCGCGCGGCTGACGCGACTTCGTGCGAATGCCCGGCGCGAGTCTCGTCCACGGTGCGCTCGTCGCGCTCGGCGGACTGGCGATCCTCGCGGTGACCGCGCGGTTCCGGTACCTGCTGCCCGGCGCGCTGTCGGGTCGGCCCGATCCTGGCGACCGGCCTCTACGAACTGAGCCGCCGTCTCGACTGCGTGCTCGCCTGCGGCATCCGCGGCTTCAGCGCGAAGCAGGTGATCGCCTGGGCGATCGTCTGGCTCAGGTAGCCTGACCGCGCACCGCGGCCGCCATCGCGCGCGCGGCGTCCCCGCCGTCGCCCTCGAGCCCGGCGACCACGCCGGCGCGGTCGGCCGCCGGGCGGTTCTGGCTCACCTTCCACTTGCCGAGGAGCCGCGCGACCGGCAGCTCGATGCCGACGATCGCGGCGAGGAGCTGATCGACGTAGTCGCCGGGCGCGTCGCTCACCTTCCAGGGCGCGGCGCGCCGCGCCTCGTGACGGTCGGTGAGCCGGGTGACGAACGCGCGCAGCCACGCGGGGTCGTCGATCGCGCGCAGTCGGCCGTAGGCGTGCACCGCCACGTAGTTCCACGTCGGCACCACCTTGCCGCTCTCGCGCTTGGTCGGGTACCACGAGGGGGTGACGTAGATCTCCGGGCCCTGGAAGAGCACGAGCGCGTCGCCCGCGCCGTCGCGCCACACCGGGTTCGCGCGCGCGACGTGCGCGCGCAGCGTGCCGAAGGGCGCCGGGTCGGGATCGATCTCGAACGGAACGTGATTCGCCTCGAGGCCGCC
>WBZO01002730.1_pt1 | contig 22191 bp, 19 predicted proteins | sample 5204261 | NCBI WGS metagenome assembly WBZO01 (sample SAMN12412400, study PRJNA552823) | activated sludge metagenome | isolation source: activated sludge from anammox sidestream of wastewater treatment plant... | place: USA: North Carolina | collected 2017-09 | reverse complement strand
GCAGGGCTTCGGCACCTTCCACAGCCGCGCGGTGGTCGTGGGGGGAAGCGCAGTGAAGCTCGCCGGCGAGAAGCTCGCCGCGCAGCTCGCGCAGCACCCGGAGGCCGCGCACGCCGGGCTGGAAGCCCTCGCGACCTTCGAAGTGTCCGAGCGCACCTACACCTATGGCGTGCATCTTTGCCACGTCGCGGTCGACCCCGAGACGGCCCAGGTCGAAGTGCTCGACTACCTCTCCACCGAGGACGTGGGCCGCGCCGTGAATCCGTTGATCGTCCACGGCCAGGCGATCGGGGCGGCAGTGCAGGGGCTCGGCGGAGCATTCCTGGACGAGTTCAAGTACGACGCCCACGGGCAGCTGCTCACCGGCTCGTTCGCGGACTACCTGCTGCCGACCGCCACCGACTTCCCGCACGTCGCCGCGCTGACTCTCGAGGAGTCGCCCTCGCTCCTCAACCCGCTCGGCGCCAAGGGAGCGGGGGAGGGCGGCATCGTCGCGGTCGGTGCCGCGGTCGGGAACGCGGTCGCGCACGCGCTTGCCCCCCTGGGCGTCGTGATTACCGCGATGCCCCTGTCGCTCGACAACCTCGCGCGCGCGATCCGCGCGGCGCGCGACGAAGGGGGCGCGTAGGCGCGGAAAGACGGTATGCTTGTGCGCGCAGTACCCAAGGAGGAGGCAGTCATGACCATTCGTCCCCGGACTTTCGTTCGCGTCGCCGCGGCGCTCGCCGCGGTGGTTTTCGCCGGCACCGCGCTGGCGCAGGACGTCAACGTGCGCTTCTCGTGGAAGCTCAAGGGCGAGTACGCGCAGATGTTCGTCGCGCAGGAGAAGGGCTACTACAAGCAGGAAGGCATCAACGTGCGTCTCGGCGAAGGGGCCGGCGCACCGGCGGCGCTCGGGGCGCTGGTGCAAGGCCAGGAGGACGCGGTGCTGCTGCCCGGGATCCACGCTCTGGCCGCGATCAGCAAGGGGATGCCGCTGAAGCTGATCGCCCTCTACTTCCCGGTCACGCCCACGGCGATCATCTCCTACCCGGACAACCCGATCCGCACGCCCAAGGACCTCGAGGGCAAGACCCTGCCGTCCGCGGTGGGCGAGACCGCGACCACGTACCTCGAGGTGCTGTGCCGGGCGAGTAACATCGACTGCACGAAGATCACCAAGATCCAGATGGCGTCGCAGGCACGCGCCGCGCAGTTCGTCGCGCGCAAGGTCGACGGCTTGAGCGTCTTCCAGACGAACGAACTGCCGCTGCTCCGGGCGCAGCACAAGGACGTCCAGTTCGTCGTCCTCGACCTGGCGCGCCACGGGCTGAGGGTTCCGGGCATGGCGCTCGTGTCGAGCGACAGGCTGATCGCGGAGAAGCCCGAAGCGCTGAAGAAGCTGCTGCGCGCCACCGCCAAGGGTGTGATCGAGGCGCGCAAGGATCCGGCGGAGGCGGCGCGCCTCATGCTGAAGAGCTGGTCCGGCGGTCCCCCCGAGGCGATCGTCACCGAGCAGGTCAAGGCGACCGTCGAGGCGATCCCGGTCGGCGGCGGGCGGCCGATCGGCTGGATCGACGAGAAGGTGATCGCGTCCGCGCTCGAGATGTTGCAGGGCGCGAAGGAGATCGACGCTCCGAAACCCGTGAGCACGTACTACACGAACGCGCTGCTGCAGTAATACGACTCCTGCCCCGAGCGAAACGAGCCGCCCCGGCGGCTCGTCGCTTTATATGGCCCGACGAAACTTCCGGCGCGCGCTGATCGAGCGCCTCGCCGCGCCGATCCTCGCCGCCGGCATCCTGCTGCTCTGGCAGGCCGCGGTGGCGGTGTTCGGCATCTCCGAATTCATCCTTCCCTCGCCGTGGGCGATCATCAGCCGCATCTACACCGACTTTGCGCTGCTCGCCGCGCACACGCGCGTGACGATGACCGAGGTCGTGGGCGGATTCGGGCTCGCCGCGCTGACAGGCGTGCCGTTCGCGCTCGCGATCTTCTACTCGCGCATCGTCGAGAAGGCGATCTACCCGCTGCTCGTCGGCCTGCAGACGATCCCGAAGGTGGCGCTTGCACCGCTGCTGGTCCTGTACCTCGGTTACGGCTGGGCGCCGAAGATCTTCCTCGCGTTCCTGATCTCGTTCTTCCCGATCGTGATCTCCACGGTGGTCGGATTGCAGTCCCTCGACAAGGGGCTCGTACACCTGGTGCGCTCGATGGGCGCGAGCGAACATCAGACCTTCTGGAAGATCCGCTTGCCGGCCGCGCTGCCGAGCGTGTTCGGCGGCTTCAAGGTCGGGGTCGCGCTCGCGGTGATCGGCGCGGTGATTGGGGAGTACGTCGCGTCCGAGCGCGGGCTGGGCTACATGCAGATGCAGGCGACATCGCAATTCGACACCACGCTCAACTTCGCCTCGGTCGTGGTGATCTCGCTCGTGGGCGTGGTGCTGTACTTCGTGCTGGCGGCGTTCGAGGCGCGGCTCGTGTTCCAGCGCGACCGGGCGCGCTAGGGTGGTGGGGGTCGTGAACGCGCACGGCGTCGCCCTTCGCGTCGAGGGCGTGAGCAAGGTCTACGAGACGCGCGAGGGCGATCCCCTCCCGGCGCTCGACCCGACCGATATCGACGTTGCGCCGGGCGAGTTCGTTGCGGTGGTGGGACCGAGCGGGTGTGGCAAGAGCACGCTGCTCTCGCTGGTGGCGGCGCTCTTTCCGGTGTCTGGCGGACGCATCCTGATCGACGGGGAGGAGATCAAGCGGCCGCACCCGAAGGTGGGCGTGGTTTTCCAGACCGATCTGCTCCTCTATTGGCGTACCGTCCTCGACAATCTGCTCCTGCCCGCAGAGATCAAGGGCTGGGACCGGCGCGCGTACACCGCCCGCGCCGAGCGGCTGCTCGAGCAGGTGGGGCTCGCCGGATTTGGCCAGAAGTATCCGTCGGAACTGTCGGGCGGAATGAAGCAGCGCGTGGCGCTCGCGCGGGCGCTGATCCAGGAGCCGGGACTGCTCCTGATGGACGAGCCGTTCGGCGCGCTCGACGCGCTCACGCGCGAGCAGATGATCATGGACCTGCAGGCGATGTGGCTCGACGTGCGCAACACTGTGATCTTCATCACCCACGACATTGCCGAGGCGGTCTTTCTCGCCGATCGCGTGCTCGTGATGTCGCCGCGACCGGGGCGGATCGACCTTGATCTGCGGGTGGACATTGCCCGGCCGCGGCGCTGGCACATCCACTCGGACCCGGCGTTTCTGGAGTACACCGGGCGCATTCGCGCCGAGTTCGAGAAACGCGGCGTTCTGCGCGAGCGCTGATCCGGCGCGGCCATGCGGGTTCGATCCCTGCGGTCTCGATCGCGTTCGTGGACAACGGCAGTGACCGGGTCGGACTTGTGCCGAGTTCTTCCCTGCGGTTGATTCGGGCGAGCGAACCGCCGTGCTGCGGTGCCAACCAGGCCCGCCGGATCCGGGTTGCGCGTCCTGTGCGCGGCGCGAGTCAGCCGCCGCGCAGGATCGCGTCGGCTGCCTTCTCGGCCATCATTACAGTGGTGAGATTGGTGTTCGCGCGCGGGATCTCGGGGATGATCGATGCGTCCACAACCCGCAGGTTTCCGACGCCGAGGACGCGGCAGGCGGGATCGACCACCGTCCGCGGATCGCCGGCGCGACCCATGCGGCAGGTTCCGACCGGGTGAAAGAATCCGGTCGCGCGCGCGCGGATCCAGGACGTTCGCATCGCAGCGTCCGCGGCGAGCGCGCCGAGATCGATGCCGCCGCCGAACACCGCGCGCACCATTCGGCGGCGCAGCGATGGGGCGCAATCGAGGAGCGTGAGCAGCAGCCCCGCACGCACCCTGTTTACCGTCGACAGGCGGTTCAGACGTCGAACCGAGTCGGAGAATCCGGCCGGGAAGACCTCGTGCACCAGCGGGCCGACGGCGGGCGCCGCGACGAGCTCGCATGCGAGGATGACAGCCTCGTGCATGCGGCGCAGATCGCGTGCGTCGGCCAGCAGGTCGAATGCAACCGCCAGGGGCTTCGCCGCATCCGGATCGGACAGTGCCACGCGACCGCGCGAGTAGGGCTTGTAGAGGCAGCACAGCAGCGCACCGATGCGCCGCCCGAGCGCGTGCCACGAAACCTTGTTCTGCACGGCGATGTAGAGGTCGTGCGCAGAGCTTCCGGGCTCGCCGGACGTCAAGCGCAGCGCCATGTTGATCGCTGCGCGCAGCGAATCCGGCTGGCGCGCCTGGGGCCGCAGCAGGGCCGCGATGGCGACGACCGGGTGATCGTGCAGGTTCTCCCCGACGCCCGGTAAGTCCGATTGCACCCGGATGCCGAGACGCTGCAGCGCGGCGCCGGAACCGATCCCCGAGCGCAGCAGCAGCGCAGGGGACTGCAGTGCGCCGGCGGCGACGATGATCTCGCGCCCGCGGATCTGCTCTTCGCGTGTGCCGCGGCGCACGACGACGCCGGTCGCACGGCTCCCGTCGAACGTGATCCGGACTGCCTGCGCGCGGTCGATGATCGCCAGATTGGGACGGGCCCGCGCCGACCGGTCGAGGTAGGCCATCGCGGTCGACACGCGACCGTCCGCCGTGTTGCTCATCGGGACCCGCGCGATGCCGTCGGCCGGCGCGCCGTTCATGTCGTCGACGAGATGCAATCCCCGCTCCGCCGCCGCCGCTGCCACCGCGCGGACGAACGGCGGCCAGTCTTCCCGCCGGTGGCGGCGGATCGGGATCGGGCCGCCGTCCCCGTGGAGCGGGCCGCCGAAATCCAGGTCGCGTTCGAGTCGCCGGAAGTACGGCAATACGTCGTCCCAGCCCCAGCCGGCGGCGCCGTCGCGCGCCCAGGCCTCGTAGTCGTCCGGTACGCCGCGCAGGGCCACCATCGCATTGATGCTCGACCCGCCGCCGATGAGACGAGCCTGTTCGTAGAAGCGCGGTTTCGCCGCGGCGTGCCAGCGGACGGTGAGATCCGGCCACAGATTGCGCGGCTCGTAAACGGAGAGGTGGTATGGATCGCGGACGGTGGCAGGCTCGGTGCCCGGAGGGTAGTCGCCGCCTGCTTCGAGGAGCAGTACGCGGTTCCCCGCCGCCGCGGACAGCCTGCCGGCGAGCACCGCACCCGACGAGCCACCGCCCACGATCACGTAGTCCCACTCCGCGGGCATGAGGGATCGGGCGCCGGATCCTGCCGCTGCGCTACGAATCGGGCCGCAGGTAGCGCTCGAGATCGACCGGCGGATACACGACCTTGACGTAGCGCCGGTGCTTCTCGCGCGGCAGCGTCGCGTCGATGATCACTTTTGCCACCACGCCGTGCGCGTCGGACGAGGGATCGAGCTCGTTCCCGTGCGTCCCGGGAATCGGGATCACGTCCTCGTGCCAGCGCACGCGCGTTCCGAGCGCCCACATCACATCGGCCGGATCGTGGATGTCGACGTCGCCATCCACGACGATGATGGTCTTGAAATTGACGTGAGCCGCCATCGCGGCGAGCGCGACGTTGCGCGCCTCGCCCGGCTCCGGCTTGTCCAGGCTGATGATGGCGGTGAATCCGGCCGCGTACGGCGGCAGGTGTACGGCCTTCATTCGCGGCGTGATGTGCCGGACGAAACGCTCGAGCAGCGGCTCGCGGGTGATCATGTTCCCGACGCTGACGTGCTCGTAGCCGCCGCCGTTCATCGTCTGGAAGATCGGGTTCTTCCGGTGCGTGATGCGGGTGACGCGCGCGACGTGCTTCTCGTCGGCGCCCGAGTAGTGCCCGGTGAACTCCGCCATCGGGCCCTCCATCTGCCGCACGCCGGCGAGGACCTCGCCCTCCAGCACGATCTCGGTCTCGGCCGGCACCATCACGTCGCAGGTCTGCGCCCGCACCACCGGGATCGGCGCTTCGCGCAGCGCGCCGGCGATGTCGTACTCGTCGCCGTCGTAGCGGAACGCCGCGGCCATCATCACGACCGGATCGAGTCCGATCGCGACGCAGAAGGGCAGGTTCTTCCCCTGCGGCTCGATCTTGTCGAAGAACGCCTTGATGTGCCGCCAGATATTCATGCTGATCCCGGCGCGGTCGGCGCCGAAGATCTGCATGCGGTTGTAGGAGAGGTTGTGCCGTCCGGTCTGCGGGTCGCGGGCGATCACCACCCCGGCGGTGATGAACGGCCCGGCGTCCAGCGGCGAATGGGTGGGGATCGGCCAGTGCCCGAGGTCGGGTTTGTCGATCACGACTTCCTGGCAGGGCGCGGGGCCGACGACCGTCTGCGCCGGGAGCGGCTTCTCGGTCGCCGCCGCCATGCGGCCGCCGACTTCCGCGATCGTGCAGCCGAGCGCGAGCGCGATCCGCTGCGGCGAGCTGAGCAGTCCTCCGACCACGGGCACGTCGTGCCCCTTCACCTGGTGGAAATACGCCGCCTTGCCGGCGCGCTCGCAGGCTTTCAGGACGGCGCCGAGCTCGCGTACCGGATCGACCGTGCGGCGGATCTCGTTGAGCTCGCCCGCCGTGCGGACGACCTCGAGAAAGGTGCGCAGATCGTGCACGCTCATGACTTGAGGCGTCCCAGAATCTCCTCCGCGCGCGCCATCGCCCCATCGGAGAGCTGCGCGCGCACGCCCTCGAAGTCCGGGCCGCGCGTCGCGTCCAGCCCCATGCGCGAGGTCGTGCCGGCGCCGGTGGCCGACGGATCGAGCGCGCTGCCCGGCAGGCCGTCGACGATCAGTACGTCGCGGTGCGGCTGGAAGTGCGTCGCCAGCGCCCACAGCACCTCGGAGTCGCGGGTCACGTCGACGTCCGGATCGACCGCGACGACGGTCTTCAGGTAGGGATCCCAGCCGAGCAGGCCGAGCATGACCTGGCGCGCCTCGCCCGGACGCAGCTGCTTCAGCGCGACGTACGCGTGGAAGTGGGTCCCGGAGGTCGGGTAGTGGACCGCGGTGACGCTCGGGAAGCGCTCCTTCAGCTTCTCGACCATCTCCGACTCGCGCGGGACGCGGCCGAGGTTCAGGTGCTCCGCCGAGTTGCCGCCCGCGACGTCGACGAGCCAGGCGTCGCGCCGGCGCAGGACCGTGTCGACCTTGAGGACGTTGTTGGTCGAGCGGTTCGACGAGTAGCCGGTGAACTCGCCGAACGGCCCTTCCTCGCCGTGCGCCTTCGGGTCGATCGTCCCCTCGAGCACGATCTCCGCGGCCGCCGGCACCGCGATCCCGTGCACCGGCGTGCGCACGGTCTCGAGCGGCGCGCCCAGCAGCCCTCCCGCCACCCGGCGCTCGTCTGCGCCGAAACCCACGCGCGCCGAGGCGGCGAGCATGAACAGCGGGTGCGCGCCGATCACCATCGCGACCGGCATCGGCCGCCCGCGCTCGGCCCAGAGCTGGAGCAGTCGCCACAGGTGCCCGCGCGAGTGCAGGCTCGTGGCGAGCTCGGTCTTCGAGCGGACCATCGCCCGGTGGTAGCTGAGGTTCCCGGCGCCCGTCTCGGGATGCTCGGCGACGACGATCCCGCTCGTCACGTACGGCGCGCGGTCGGTCGCGAAGTGCTTGAGCAGGGGGAGGGCGGCGAGGTCGATCGCGCGCGTCTCGACCGAGTCGAGGATCGGCCCCGAGTCCACGACGCGGAAGTCGCACGCCGCGTGCGCGCGCGCCTGGTAGGCCTCGTGCAGACGCGCCGGTTCCGCGCCGAGGAGGCGCGCGATGCGCGCGCGCGAACCGAACACGTTGGTCACGACGCGCGTCCCGAACCCGCGCACGCGCTCGAAGACGAGCAGCGGCTGGCGCCCCGCGGCTGCGAGCCGCCAGAGCACCGCGGTGATCTCCTGGTCGGGCGAGACGTCGTCGGCGACCGCGAGGACGTCGTCCGGGCGGTCGGCGCGGTAGCGCTCCAGGAAGACGCGGAAGTCCTGCGCGCCGCTCGGAGCGGGGTGCGTCATCGGGTCACCCGGCGCGGGGCACGCGGCCGCTACTTCACGCCCGCGTAGGTGTCCTTCAGCCGCGCCTGCGCCTCTTCCTGCGTGCGCGGCGGCGGGCTGGTCCGGATGCCGCACAGGCGGGCAATGTTGTTGCCCATGTAGTCCTCGAGCCCGTCCTCGTCGAGGTTCATGCCCTGCGGCGGCGGGCCGCACAGCACCTCGAGCTCGCGCAGCCACATGCCCGGCTCGTTCGGCGGCGAGTCGGTGCCGAACACGATCTTGTGCCGCGGCAGCTCCTTGGCGAACTCCACGATGCGCGACTGGAACGTCCAGCCGGACTCGCACACCACGTTCGGGGTGTCCATCGCCATCCAGAACGCCTCGAACGAGTAGTTGCCGCCGGTCTGGATGCCGAAGTGGCCGATGATGAAGTTGACCATCGGGAACTCGCGGATCACCGGGTAGAACTGGGTCGGGATGCTGAACGGCCCGTCGCCGGTGTGGATCAGCACCACCACGTTGTGCTTCGCGCACATCTTCATCGCCGGCCGCAGCCAGTCGAGCGCGCGGTCGGGGCGGTAGTTGTGCATGTTGGAGTGGAGCTTCAGCATCTTGAAGCCGTACTCCTTGACGTGGAACTCGAGCTCGAGCGCGCCCTCCTCGGGGCCGAAGCGCGGGTTGAAGTTGAAGTTGCCGATGAAGCGGTCGGGGTACTTGCGGCAGAGCTCCGCGCAGTACGCCATGTAGTCGCGGATGCCCTCGCGGCCGGTGCGCCCGCCGATGCGGTGCACGGTGTTGCCCGGCGGCGGCTGGATGAAGCCCATGTCGATCCGGCGCGGCTTGCCGTTGATCATGTACGGGCCGTCCATGAGCTTCAGCATGCGCTCGCCGTTGAACGGCGTGCCGGTGTGGCGCCACGCCTCGTCCACGAGGTTGGTCGGGTGCAGGTGGGTGTCGATGATCATGACCGTGCGCTCCGGCTCTACTGGGCTGCGACCGCGCTCTTCGCGGCGAGGCGCGCCTCTGCCTCCTCGACGGTGCGCGGCGGGGCCGTCGGCGCGAGCCCGATCATGCGGGCGAGGTTGTTGCCGAGGTAGTCCTCGAGCGCGTCCTCGTCGAGGTTCATGCCCTGCGGCGGCTCCATGCACAGCACCTCGAGGAGCCGGATCCACATCCCCGGCTCGTTCGGCGGCGTGTCGGAGCCGAACATGATCTTGTGCCTGGGCAGGTCCTTGGCGAATTCGACGATGCGCGACTGCAGGCACCAGCCCGACTCGCAGTAGACGTTGGGGAACTCCATCGCCCACTGGAACGGCTCGAAGCAGTACACGCCGCCGGTCTGCACGCCGAAGTGCGCCATGATGAAGTTGACCCGCGGGAACTCCTTGATGAGCGGCACCCACTCGGTCGGGATGCTGTACGGGCCGTCGCCGGTGTGCAGCTTGACCAGCGTGCCGAGCTCCTCGGCCTTGCGCAGCACGGGCCGTACCCAGTCCTTCGCCCGGTCCGGGCGGTACGCGTGCATGTTGGCGTGCAGCTGCAGCATCTTGAAGCCGTGCTCTTTCACGTGCCGCTCGAATTCCTCCACCCCGTCCTGGATGCCGTAGCGCGGGTTGTAGACGAAGCAGCCGAACAGGCGGTCCGGATACTGCTGCACCAGCTCGACGGTGTAGGCCATGTAGGCGCGGATGCCGGCGCGGTGATCGAGGTGGTCGTTGTCGAAGTTGTGCAGCGTGTTGCCCTGCGGCGGCTGGATGAACGCCGCGTCGACGCGCCGCGGCTTGCCGTTCACCAGGTAGGGTCCGTCCATCATCCGCAGCAGCTGCTCTCCGGTGAAGGGCGCGCCGTCGTGCCGCCACGCCGTGTCGACGACCTTCGTGGGATAGCAGCTCATGTCGATGATCATGCGGGCGCTCCTCCGGCGAACGGTTGGTGGGCGCGAGGGGCGCGCGCGCTGCGGCCGTCGGCACGCCCGGACGAACTGGGGAACGCGCGGGCTGGCTCTCGGTCGGGATCGCGCCGTGCGCGGATCGCCTCGCTTGTGAGCAATCTCCCGCCGGACGGTCGCGGCGTTGCGCCGCGCGCGGTCCGGCCGACCGCTTCTACCCACGTTGCGGCTTTGTAGGGGATCGTCCAGGAGATGTCAAGGGTCGGGGCCGAGCGCGCGGCGAGGCGCCGTGAGCGACGGCGGCCCCGCCGCCCGCCGCGACCCCGGATCGCCCGTTGCGGTCGAGGCAGGCGATCCCGGCGGGCCGATGGCGCGTCGCTCGGGGCGCGTCGGCGCTACCGTCTCGTCGCCGGGAGCGCGCGCGCCGTGATCGACCGGGCGCGGCGCGCGAACTCCTCCCAGAGCGTCGAGGTGTCCTTGCGGAAGAGGGTGTCGGGGTCGGCGTCGAACACCCACCAGTCGCCGCGCTCGAGCTCGCGTGCGAGCTGGCCGGGCGCCCATCCCGCGTAGCCGTTGTAGAACCGCACCTGCTCGGGCGGCTTCAGCAGGAGCTGCTCGACGGTCGGCGGATGCAGGGCGAGGTGGACGTCGTTCCCGACCGGGAAGGTCTGGCCGGGCGTCTCCCGCGCGCGGAACACCGCGAACAGCCCCGCGCGCTCGACCGGGCCGCCGAAGTAGAGCGGCTCGGTGAAGCGCGCGAGCGCCGGGTTTCCGGGCAGGATCGCGGCGAGCGACTGCTCGCTCGGCCGGTTGACGATGACGCCGAGCGTCGCGCCGTCCGGCGCGTTCGCGACCAGCACCACCGTGCGCTGGAAGTTGGGGTCGGGGAGCCCCGGCTTCGCGACCAGGAAGAAGCCCCGGTCGGCCGGCTGCGCCGCCGCGAGCGGCCCCGCGAGCGCGAGAACGGCGCCGAGGAGTACGCGCCGCGCCGCGCGGGCGATCCGGGCCGGTGCGGCCGCTGCCTCAGTGGACGGCGTGGCGGGGCTCCGCCGACGCGCTGATCTGGCGCGACATCCGGACCAGCTCTTCCCAGATCGAGTCGGTGTCCTTGCGGAAGATCGTGCCCACGTCGGGGTTCATGACGTGCCACAGCCCGCGATCGATCTCGCGGCGCAGCTCGCCCGGCCGCCAGCCGACGTAGCCCACGTAGTAGCGGGCGTCGTTCGGCCGCTCCTCGATGATCCGGTCGATGGTGTTGACGTTGATCGCGAGGTAGAGGTTCGACATCATCATCAGCGAGCCCTGGCCGGGGCTCGCGTCGCTGCGCACCACCGCGACCAGGGCAGTGGTGGAGAACGGCCCGCCGAAGAACACCGGCTCGACGACCTTCTTCGACGGCTCGTGCTCGGGGAAGAGGCTCGCGAGCGAGCGGCGCGTGGGGCGGTTGATGATGACGCCGACGTGGCCGCCGCTCGCCGTGGGCGCGGCGATCAGGACCGTGTGGCGGTACTCCGGGTCGCGGAACGCCGGCGCTGCGACCAGGAACACGGCGCCCTCGGTGGAGGGGGGCTGGCCCTGCGCGCCCGCCAGCGGGGCGACGAGCGCGAGGAGCGCGGCGGCGAGCAGGCGAGACCAGCGGGTCATCGGTTCATCCTTGGTCGAGGCGGGCCACGCGCCTATTCTAGCGACGCGACGGCGGCGTGGCGAAAGCAGCTCACCAGGTGATCGTTCGCCATCCCCACCGCCTGCATGAAAGCGTAGCAAATTGTGGAGCCGACGAAGCGGAATCCCGCCGCCGCGAGGTCTTTTGACATGGAATCGGAGACCGGGGTGCGCGCGGGCACCTGGCTGGCGCGCCGCCAGCGGTTGCGGACCGGCCGCCCGTCCACGAAACGCCACAGGCACGCGTCCAGGCTGCCGTAGCGCTCGCGCATGGCGAGCGCGGCGCGCGCATTCGCCACCGCGGCCTCGATCTTCAGGCGGTTGCGGACAATACCCGCGTCGGCGAGAAGGGCAGCCCGTTCGCGCGCGCCGTAGCGGGCGACGCGCTCGATGTCGAAGCCGTCGAACGCCCTGCGATAGTGCGCGCGCTTGTGCAGGATCGTCGACCAGGACAGGCCCGCCTGCGCCCCTTCCAGGATCAGGAGCTCGAAGAGCGTGCGGTCGTCGTGGACCGGCACCCCCCACTCCTCGTCGTGGTAGGCGACGTAAGCCTCGCTGCCGAGGCACCACGCGCAGCGCGTGCGGCCGTCGGGCGCCCGGGCCGCGCGCGCCGGCACCTCAGGAGAACGCCTGGATCCCGGTCTGCGCCCGCCCCAGGATCAGGGCGTGGATGTCGTGCGTACCCTCGTAGGTGTTCACCACCTCCAGGTTCACGAGGTGCCGCGCGACGGCGAACTCGTCGGAGATGCCGTTGCCGCCCATCATGTCGCGCGCCATGCGCGCGACGTCGAGCGCCTTGCCGCACGAGTTGCGCTTCAGGATGGAGGTGATCTCCACCGCGGCGGTGCCCTCGTCCTTCATGCGGCCGAGGCGCAGGCATCCCTGCAGGCCGAGCGTGATCTCGGTCTGCATGTCCGCGAGCTTCTTCTGGATGAGCTGGTTCGCCGCGAGCGGCCGGCCGAACTGCTTGCGGTCCAGGACGTACTGGCGCGCGCGGTGCCAGCAGTCCTCGGCCGCGCCGAGCGCGCCCCAGGCGATGCCGTAGCGCGCGGAATTGAGGCAGGTGAACGGTCCCTTGAGGCCGCGCACGTCCGGGAAGGCGTTCTCCTCGGGGCAGAACGCCTCGTCCAGCACGACCTCGCCGGTGATGGAGGCGCGCAGGCCCACCTTCCCGTGAATCGCGGGCGCCGTGAGGCCCTTCGTGCCCTTGTCGAGCACGAAGCCGCGGATCGCGCCCGACTCGTCCTTCGCCCAGACGACGAACACGTCCGCGATCGGCGAGTTGGAGATCCACATCTTCGCGCCGGTGAGGCTGTAGCCGCCGGCGACCTTGCGCGCGCGCGTGACCATGCTCGCCGGGTCGGAGCCGTGGTTGGGCTCGGTCAGCCCGAAGCAGCCGATCCACTCGCCGGTGGCGAGCTTGGGCAGGTACTTCTGCCGCAGCGCCTCGGTGCCGAACTCGAAGATCGGGACCATGACGAGCGAGCTCTGCACGCTCATCATCGAGCGGTAGCCCGAATCCACGCGTTCGACCTCGCGCGCGATCAGGCCGTAGGAGACGTAGCCGAGCCCGGGGCCGCCGTACTCGGCCGGAATGGTGGGGCCGAGGAGTCCGAGCGCCCCCATCTCGCGGAAGATCGCCGGGTCGGTCCGCTCGTGGCGGAAGGCCTCGAGCACGCGCGGCGCGAGCTGCTGCTGGCAGTAGGCGTTCGCCGCCTCGCGCACCATGCGCTCGTCCTCGGTGAGCTGCGCGTCGAGCAGGAGCGGATCGTCCCAGACGAAGCGGGCCTTGCCGGCGTGGGGCTTGAGCGGGGCGTTCATGCGGGCTCTCCGTACGGTTCGCGAGCGCCTGCAATGATAGTCCATGCGCGCTGCGACGCTCGCCTCGGCGCGCAGGCGATTCTAGCGGGGGCGCCGGGGGCGGGCGATTGACGCACCTTAAGCTTTTCGGCAATCTGCGCGTGCTACGCGCGCCGGCGAGCGAGAGGCTGCCCCACGGCCCGGCGCGGCGCGCGGTACGCGCGCCGCGTCCAGGATCGGCGCGCGCGGGCCAGTCCATAGGAGGACGACCGATGTACAAGCGCATCCTCATGGCGTACAACGGTACGCGCGAGGGCAAGACGGCGCTGCTCGCCTGCACCGAGATCGCCGCGTTCGAGCGCGCCGAGACGCACCTGCTCGCGGTCGCGAGCATGCCCTCCAGCATGTTCCTCACCGAGGGGTTCCTGCCCGAGGAGCTGATCGAGGAGGAGAAGAAGCGCATGCAGGACGTGCTGAGCGAGGGCCTCGCCGCCCTCAAGGAGCGCGGGTACTCCGTCGCCGGCCATCTCGCGGTCGGCGAGCCGGTCGAGGAGATCTGCCGCGTCGCCACCGAGCTCAAGTGCGACCTGATCGTGGTCGGGCACAAGCAGAAGCATTCGTTCGCCGCGCGCTGGTGGCGCGGCTCGGTCGGCGCCACGCTGCTCGACTACGCCCCCTGCAGCGTCCTGGTCGCGATGGGGGCTTGACCGGGAACTGCGCGCGCGGCGCGTCCGCGCCGGGGCTCACTTGACCGCGAAATCCACGCGCGTCGGCTTGCCCTTGTCCTTGATGCCCTCGGCGGTGAGCTTCGGCGCGACGAGGAAGACGCGCTCGGCCGGGACCTTGCCCGCGCCGACGATCCAGTCCTTGGCCACCTGCGCGCGGGCGTTGGCGAGCGCGCGCAGGTCCTCGTCGGTGACCGACGCGTGCGCGAGCATCAGCTTCTCCATCTCGGGCACCGGGAGGTCGCGCGCGAAGCCGAGCGCGTTGCGCGGCTTGGGGAACTTCTCGTCGCCGTAGGCGCGGCGCAGGTACTTCTCGTACTCGGCGGGGTCGACGGTCACCGCGTCGACGGAGGCGGGCGCCTTCCCCGCGCGCCGCAGGTCGTCGAACTTCTGCGCCTTCACCTTGCGCTCGATCGACGCGCGCTTGAGGCCCGCGCGGTCGGCTTCCGGGTCGACGCGGCCGGAGACGTCGAGCTTGAGCCCCGGCCGCTCGGTGAGCGCCTTGGCGATGCTCTTCAGCTTGCCGGCGTCCTTGTCGTCGAGCGCGGCCGAGCCGGGCGCGAACTCGAGGTAGGCGAGCTCCTCGCCCCCGCCGAACGCCGCCCCGAGCAGCGCGAACGGCGCGGTGACCGCCTTGACGATGAGGTTGCCGATCACCTGGAAGACGATGCCGATGACGCTGAACTGCGGGTCGTCGAGGGAGCCGGAGATCGGCAGGTTGACGTCGATCACGCCGTTGCGGTCCTTGAGCAGCGCCACCGCGAGCGTCACCGGCAGCTTGGTGGCGGTGGGACTCTCGACCTTGTCGCCGAAGGTGAGCTGGTCGAGGTAGATGTTGTTCTTCGCCGCGAGCTTCCGGTTCTCGATGTGGTACTCCACCTTCACCGAGAGCTTGCCGCGCTCGATGCCGTACCCGGCGTACTTGATCGAGTAGGGCGACATCGGTGGCAGCTCGATGTCCCGCGCGCTCGCCTTGAGGTCGAGGAACAGGTCCGCGGCGAGCGGATTGACCCGGCCGCGGATCTCGACCGGCGCGGCGTCGTCGATCTTCGCGTGCAGCTCGACGTCGCCGGGCTTCGCCGCCGTGATCTCGGTCACCGCCCCGCCGACGCCGGTCAGGTTCGCGGAATAGTTCGGCTTGATGAAGAAGTCGCTGAAGCTCACGTTGCCGCCCTGGAGCGTGATCCTGCCCACGCGGATGTTCGACGGGAGCGCGGTCGCGGGGGCGGGCGCTTGCTCCGCGGCCGTCGCGGGCGCCGCGGGCGATTTCTCGCCGGCCGACGCGGCCGGCGCGGGCGCCCCGGCGGGCGGCGCCGCGGTCGGTGGCGCGTCCGGCGAACGCGCGACGTCCTGCAGGTTGAGCCGCCCTTGCGCCGAAAGAATGATCCGCGCATAGAACTCGGCGAGCGTCACCTCGTCCACCGACACCTTGAGCGGCGCGAGGTTGAAGTCGACGCCGCCGAGCGTCAGCGACTTCCATTTCAGGAGGTCCTGCGTGGTCAGCTTGTCCACCGACGCGAAATCGGTGACGGCGGCGTCGCCCTTGTACGAGGCCCTGAGCGCGCCCCCCGGCGGCATCTCGAACGCTGCGACGCCCTTCGCGGAGGCCGCGCCGGAGGTGATCGTCACGTTCACCTGCTCGTCGACGTAGCGCTGTGCCGGCGCGAAGTTGATCGCGCGCGCATCGACGCGCAGGTTGCCGGCGGGCGGATCGAGGGAGATCGGGCCGCTCGCGGCGAGCGTTCCCGTCCTGTCGATCGTCGCGTGCAGGTCGATCCGGCCGCGCTGGCCCTTGGCGGTGGAGAGCTTCTCCGCCTTGAGCCGGATCGGCGCGACGCTGAGCTTGAGCGGCTCGGCGAGGGCGAGGTCTTCGAGCGCGACCGCGCCGCGCTCCAGGCTGAGCGCGTCCAGGTCGATGCGCCAGGGTTGGCCCGCCGGGGTCGCGGCCGGCGCGGCCTGCGCCTTCGGCTCCGCGCGGGGTGAGCCGGCGTGCGCGATGCGCTCGAAGTTGAGCGTCCCGTCCTTCTCGCGGCGCAGGGTCGCCGCGGCCTCGCGCACGGCGACCGTCCCGAGATTCGCGGTCCGCGCCTGGAGATCCGCGCCGGCGCCCTTGACCTCAACCGACGCGGCGCGGAGCAGCACGTCCTTCTCGCCCTTCAGCCGCGCGCGGAGGGACTTGAGCTCGAGACCGGCATCGGACACGGTGACCTGGTGCTGCGAGAAATCGATGTCGGACGCCCACTTGAACGCGACGCCGAGCCCGAGCTCGCCGTCGTCGAGCTCGACGTTCGCGACCTGGGCGAGGTAGGGCTGATAGCGCTTGAGCTTCACGCCGGCGGCGTCGATCCGGCCGTCGACGCTCGGCGGCTCGGCAATCGTGCCGGCCGCGAGCTTGACGGTCTCGCCCGCATCCGTGCGCGCGGCGAGCGACCACTCGGAGCGCTTGCCCTTGGCGTTGTCGAAATCGCGGACCTCCACCCGGAGCTCGTCGAGGGCGGCCTCGAATGCCGGAGCGGTCGTCTCGTCGCGGAAGCGCGCCTTTCCCGAGAGCGCGAGCTGGCCGATCCTGATCGGCACGGCGGCGTGCCCGGGATCCCTGCGCGCTTCCCGCTGCCGCTCCTCGCCCGCGACCGCGGCCTGCGCGAGCCGCTCGAGGTTGATCGCGCCCGACGCGTCGCGCCGGACGTGCGCGTCGAGACCCTCGAGCTCGAGCGACTTGAGATCGACCGCCGGCGCGAGCGCGTCGATCTCGTTGATCCCGATCCCGAGCCGCTGCCACGCGAGCATCGGGCGACCCTCGGGATCCAGCACGTTCACGCGCTTCAGCGCGGAGGTGCCGCTCACCTTGATCCGGGGCGCCTTGCCGTCGTGCTGCTCGAAGGCGATCACCAGGCGGGTGTCGAGCAGGGCGGACTCGACCTTGCCGCGCAGCTTGAACGGCAGGTACCCGACCAGGCGCGTGAGGTCGAACTCGTCCAGGTCGACATTGAGGGAGGTGAGGTGGCCCTCGAGGAAGGGGTGGGTCGCGCCCGTCACGCCGAGCGGGGCGCCGTTGACCCGCGCCGCGATCTCGGGGACGACCGTGATCTTCACGTCCGCCGGCAGGCTCGAGATGAACGGGATGCCGACGCGCAGGTCCGCGATCTCGTGCCTTGCGCCGATCGCGCGGTCGTCCACGTCGATGCGGCCGTCGAGGAGCCGGATGTTGAACACGGCGAACCGCGGCGGCGGTCCCTCGCTCGTCGGCTGCGCCAGCGCCTCGTCGACGAGGTCCTGGAAGTTGTACGTCTGGTCGGGGTTGCGCACCACGCGCACGTGCGGCCCGGTGAGCGTGACCGCATCGAGCACCGGCGCGAGCCGGAAGACGGACGTCCAGGCCGCGTTGACGTAGAGCTCGGCGAACGTGGCGAACGGCGCGTCGCCGGTGCGCTCGCGCACGGCGAACCCGCGCACCGTCACCGACGGAACGAACGGGTTGACGCGCAGGGTCTCGATCGTGACCTTCCGGTGCACCGCCGCGGAGAGCTTGTCCTCGAGCAGCGGCTTCGCGATCAGCGGGACGACCAGGAATCCGACCAGCGCATAGGCGGCAAGCAGTCCGAGGGCCCACCACAGCACCTTGCGCGCGCGCGGGGTGCGCGCGTACGCGCGGGCCCGGTCGACGGCGGAGGGGGCGGAGATGGGCATCGCGGGGGGGCGGCTCGTCGGATGCTACGGGGGCGAGATTAGCAAGGACCGGCGCGCGGCGTTGTCGCCCGCGCGACACACCCACCGTGGCAAGATCGGACCGATGAGCTCCCGTCCGCGCTCCGGCGGCAAACTGGCCTTCGCGCCGCGCGTGCTGCCCCTGGGCGACGGGGCGGTGATGGCCGAGCTCGCCGGGGCGCTCGACCTCGACGCCAATGCCGCGGCGCACCGGATCGCGGCCGACGTGCGGCGGCATGCACCCGAGTGGGTGGTGGACGTGGTGCCGGCGATCGTGACGGTCACGGTGCACTTCGCTGCGGCGACCGCCGCGGACGCGGCCGCACGCCGTAACGGCGCCACACGCCTGCTCATGGAGGCGATCGAGCGCGCGGGCGGCGCTGCGCCCGCCGCGCCGGAGCGCGTCGTGGAGATCCCGGTCTGCTACCAGGCGCCCCATGCGCTCGATCTGGCCGAGGTCGCCGCGGCGACGGGCCTGCCGGAGGACGAGGTCGTGCGCGCGCACGTCGGCGCCGCACACCGCGTGCTGATGATCGGCTTCGCGCCCGGCCACCCCTACATCGGCGGCCTCGATGCGCGGCTCGAGGTGCCGAGGCGCGCGACGCCGCGCCCGCGCATGGCGCCCGGTGCGGTCGCGATCGCCAACGCCCAGACGTCGATCTATCCGTTCGCGACCCCCGGGGGCTGGAACGTCATCGGCCGCACGCCGCTCGTGCTGTTCGATCCCGCGCGCGACCCGCCCAGCCTGCTCGCGGCGGGAGACGGGGTCGCGTTCGTGCCGATCTCGCCGGAGGCGTTCGAGCGGATCGCGGCCGGGCGCGGGCGATGACGGTCAAGGTGCTGCGGCCCGGCGCGCTGGCGACGCTCCAGGATCTCGGGCGCCGCGGGCTGCAGCATCTCGCCATCGTCCCGGGCGGGGCGATGGATCCGGTGGCGCATCGCGTCGCGAACGCCCTGGTCGGCAACCGGGGGGACGCGGCCACGCTCGAGATCGCCGTCTCCGGGCCCGAGCTCCTGTTCGAGCGCGGCGCGCTCGTGGCGCTCGCCGGCGCGCGCTTCGATGCGTGGATCGACGGGGCGGCGTTTCCCGGCGCGCGTCCGGCGCTCGTCCGCGCGGGGGCCCGGCTACGCATCGGGCGCGCGACCGCGGGCGCGTTCGCCTACCTGGCGGTCGCGGGCGGCTTCGACGTCGCGCCCGTGCTGGGAAGCCGCAGCACGTACCTGCCGGGCCACTTCGGCGGGCTGGACGGTCGCCTGGTCGCTGCCGGCGCGTCCCTGCCGCTCGCCGCCGCCGCGGATGGGCTCGGGCGTGCCCGCTTCGCGCGCGCGATCCGCAAGCGGCGCGAGGTCGTGCTGGCGGGCGGCGCCGCGCGGAGCGTGAGCTGGTTTGCGCCGAACCTGACGGTGCCGACGACGGAGCCGGCGATCGGGCGCGCGGTGGAGGGCGTGCATGCGGCGCTGTTCACCGATGCGGCGCGCGCCGCGTTCTACGGCGAGCGCTGGCGGGTGGCGCCCGACTCGAACCGCATGGGCTACCGGCTGCTCGGGCCCAAACTCGAGCTCGTGACCCCGACCGAGATCGTGTCGCAGGCCACCTGCCTCGGCACGGTGCAGGTGCCGGCGGGCGGGCAGCCGATCGTCCTCATGGTGGATCATCAGACCACGGGCGGCTACCCTAAGCTCGCCGAGCTGATCGGCGCCGACGCGCCGCTGATCGCGCAGGTGCCGCCCGGCGGGGCGGTGCGGTTCGTGGCCACGAAACTCGACGAGGCGGACGCCGCGCGCGCGGCGCTGGCGCAGCGCGCAGCCGAGCTGATCGAGCGGATACTCTGGGAGTTCGGCGATGCGGACGCTTGACCTCAACTGCGACATGGGCGAAAGCTTCGGCGCCTGGAAGATGGGCGACGACCGCGCCATCATGCCGCTCATCACGTCGGCGAACGTCGCGTGCGGCTTCCACGCCGGGGATCCGTCGACGATCCGGGCGACGGTCCGGCTCGCGGTCGATCACGGCGTCGCGGTCGGCGCGCATCCTTCGTATCCCGACCTCCAGGGGTTCGGCCGGCGCGCGATGCAGATCAGCGCGCAGGAGTGCTACGACCTCGTCGTGTACCAGGCCGGCGCGGTGGAGGCGTTCGCGCGCGCGGCCGGCGCACCGCTCCACCACGTGAAGATCCACGGGATGCTCTACAACGTGGCCGCGAAGGACGAGGGGCTCGCCGACGCGATCGCCCGGGCGACGAAAGACCTCGGCGGCGGCGTGATGCTCTACGCGCTGTCCGGCAGCCTGATGATGGAAGCGGCGCAGCGCCATGGCGTGCGCGCAGTCGGGGAGGTGTTCGCGGACCGCTCGTATCAGGGCGACGGGACGCTGACGCCGCGGGGCCAGCCCGGCGCGATGATCACCGACGAAGCGGCGTCGGTGGCCCAGGTGCTGATGATGGTGGAGCAGGGCAAGCTCCGGTCGCTCGACGGCGTCGAGGTCCCGGTCGAGGCCGGGACGCTGTGCCTGCACGGCGACCAGCCGGGCGCGATCCGGTTCGCGCAGGCGCTGCGGGTGGCGTTCAAGGAGCGGGGCATCGCGCTGCGGGCGCCGTAGCCGGCGCCCTTGCAGGGCCGGCGCGAAAGGCGCGCGCAGGCCCGACCGGGGCTGCGCGCAGGATGGTGGAGGCGGCGGGAATCGAACCCGCGTCCGAAAGTCCTCCGCAGTCAGGACTACATGCTTAGCCTGGTCGTTTGGATCTCGCCTCGCGCCCGCCGGCCGGCAGGCTGACGCTCGGCCAGCCGCTTCGACGGATCCGCCCGGCCAAGCGGCCAGACCGGGCGGAGAGGCTGATGTCGATGACGCTGCACCCCTCTCGGGGCCTAGCCCATCAGCAAGCTAGTGCAGCGTCTCGCCGGTGTTAGGCGGCGAGAGCGAAACGCTCGTCGTTGGCGTTTGTAGCGTTCCAGTTGGATTTACGAGGTGGCTGGGCCTCGGCATGCCCTGCGCTGCTTCGCGACCCCCGTCGAGACCAGGTCGCCCCCAGGGAACGTGTGCTGCGCGTGCCCGGATTATAAGGGCGAACCGAGGTGCTTCAAGACCTCGAGCGGGTGATCGATCACGCCGTCGGCGCCCCAGGCGTGCGGATCGCCGTCCACGCCGAGATAGCCATACGCCGCGGCGAGCACGGGCATGCCCGCCGCGCGCGCGGCCTGCACGTCGCGCAGGTCGTCGCCCACGTAGAGGCAGCGGCCCGGCGCGAGCCCGATGCCGCGCGCCGCGTGCAGCAGGGAGTCGGGGTGCGGCTTCGCCCGTGCGGCGGTGTCGCCGCCGACCACGCACGCGGCGCGGTCGAGCAGCGCGAGCGCCGCGAGCAGCGGGCGGGTGAAGCGCTCCGCCTTGTTCGTGACCACGCCCCAGGGCAGCGCGCGCGCCTCGAGCGTTGCGAGCAGCTCCGCGATGCCGGCAAAGAGCCGCGTCTCGGCGCAGACCCGCGCCTCGTAGAGCTCGAGAAAGCGCGCCTTGAGCGCCTCGTAATCCCGGTGGTCGGCGTCGATGCCGAAGCCGATTCGCAGCATCCCCCGCGCGCCGCTCGAGGTCGCCGGGCGCGCAGCGGCCACCGGGACCGGCGGCCGGCGCCGCTCCGCGAGCAGCGCGTTGAGCGCGCCGGCGAGGTCGGGCGCGGTGTCGGCGAGCGTGCCGTCGAGATCGAACAGGACCGCGCGAATCGTCATCCCGGCCGCGTGGCGTGGACGAGGTAGTTGACGTCCGCGTCCCGCCCGAGCGCGTAGACCTGCGTGAGCGGGTTGTAGGTCATGCCGACGAGATGCCCCACGTCGAGCCCCGCGTCGCGGCACCAGCGCGAGAGCTCCGACGGTTTGATGAACTTCGCGTAGTCGTGCGTGCCGCGGGGCAGGAGGCCGAGCACGTATTCCGCGCCGATGATCGCCAGGAGATAGGACTTCGGGTTGCGGTTGATGGTCGCAAAGAAGAGCTGCCCGCCCGGGCGCGCGAGTGCGGCGCAGGCGCGCACCGTGCGTGCCGGGTCCGGCACGTGCTCCAGCACCTCCAGGCAGGTGACGACGTCGTAGGCCCCGGGTTCGCGTCGCGCGAGGTCCTCCGCCGAAATCGCCTCGTAGTCGACCGGGACGCCGGATTCCAGGCCGTGCAGCCGCGCGACCGCGAGCGGCTTCTCGGCGAGGTCGATGCCCTTGACCGTGGCTCCGGCCCGAGCCATCGCCTCGGCGAGGATCCCGCCGCCGCAGCCGACATCCAGGACGCGCTTTCCTGCGAGGCGCGCCTTCCCCTCGATCCACGCCAGGCGCAACGGGTTGATCTGGTGGAGCGGCCGGAACTCTCCGGTCGGGTCCCACCAGCGGTGCGCGAGCTCGCTGAACTTCGCGAGCTCGTTCGGATCGGCGTTCGTCGTCTGGGGCATGCGTCGTGCGGGAGCTTAACGCGGGACGTCCGCAAAACAAAAAGCCCCGCCGAGGCGGGGCTTTCTGCCGGAGCCGGCGCCGCTACTTCTGGCGCGTGCCCACCACCTCGA
>WBZO01002727.1_pt1 | contig 22216 bp, 23 predicted proteins | sample 5204261 | NCBI WGS metagenome assembly WBZO01 (sample SAMN12412400, study PRJNA552823) | activated sludge metagenome | isolation source: activated sludge from anammox sidestream of wastewater treatment plant... | place: USA: North Carolina | collected 2017-09 | reverse complement strand
TGGCAAGTCTCTGCCACGTTCAGCGTAAACGGGAAGCCCTACACAGGGCTGTGGACACCCAAGGATAAATGCGTCCCGACCAAGGAAACGGATGTGGAAGCACTGCACGAAGCCGATGACGAGAGCGGTCAAGGCAGCAGTGCCTTTGCTACCCGCGCCGAGGCTGATGCCGTGGCTGCACGGGTGGCGCAAACAGGCGCAGTGAGCAAAGCCCGCGACTTTTCGCGGGAATCGCGCACCAACGCCCCTGCGTTGTTTGATCTGACAGGCTTGCAAATGGAAGCCAACAAAAAACTGGGCTTTTCAGCGGCCAAAACTTTGGAACTGGCACAGGCTTTGTACGATAAGGGGTATCTTACCTATCCGCGTACCGACTCTACCGCTCTGCCAGAGGACTCGGTGGATAACGTCAAACGGGTTATCGCCGCGCTGGGCAGCAGCCCGCACCCTTGCGCGACTTTTGCGCAACAAGTCGATAAAGAAAACTGGGTGCGCGGCGATAACAAAACCCTTTTTGACGATAGCCGCGTCAGTGACCACTTTGGCTTGATGCCGACCGACACCGTACCACACACGCTGGACGGGGAAGCGGCCAGCATTTACAGCTTGGTGGTACAACGGTTTATCGCCGCCTTCTTCCCCCCAGCGGTGTATGACAAAACGGTGCGTGTGACCGCGATGGGGTCAGACCTGTTCAAAAGCACAGGCACGGTGCTGAAACAAGCGGGCTGGAAGGCGGTGTACGGCGCTGATGAAGAAGGCAAGGCCGCTACCTTGCCTGCCTTGCCTGCGACAGCAGGGCAATGGCCTGATTTCAACAGCGTGGCGGTGCTGGAGAAAAAAACCACACCGCCCAAACGCTACACCGAAGCGACCTTACTCGCGGCAATGGCCAGTGCGGGTAAGCTGGTCGATGACAAGGTGTTAGCCGAAGCGATGTCAGAAAAAGGCTTGGGGTCAGCCGCGACCCGTGCCGCGCTGATTGAGGGCTTGTTCCGAGTCAATCGAAAAACGCCGCAGGCAGAACCCTACTGCAAGCGCGAAAAACGCTACATTGTTCCGACCAGCAAGGGCTTGAATACCATTGCCCAGATTCAGGACACGGGTAGCCCTGTGGTCGTACAACTGACTTCCCCTGTCACGACAGGGGAATGGGAGTACCGCATTGCCAATATCCGTCAAGGCAAGGACAGCTTTGGGCAATTCATGGCCGACATTCACCAGTACAGCAAGGCTTTTGTGGGCGCACTGCGCGAACAGGTGAGCCAGAGCCGTGCAGCCCAGCGCCGCGAGGCATTGGCAGACGGTAGCTGCCCTGCCTGTCGGCAAAAAAACCTGTACTGGTTGCCTGACACGCACCGCGTCGAATGCGAGTGCGGATTCAGCCAATCGTCTTTGGTCGCTAAACGCGCCTTGACGCGGGACGAATTGGCGACCTTGTTCGCCAAAGGCCAGACCGAAGTATTGAGTGGTTTTGTGTCGTCGAAAAACAAACCGTTTTCAGCAGCATTGGTTATCAAGGACAAGGCGATCAACTTTGTGTTTGATAGTCCGAAAGAGGGGGCAGGGGAAGGACAGGCATTGTTGTTCGATGCCGACTGCCCGCGCTGCAAGCAGCAACTCAAAATATCCATCAACCAACCCAATGAACGCATTTTTTGTGGCAACAACGATTTTCGTTTTTTTACCACGGTGGCACAGCGCAAACTCTCTCCTGCCGAGGCCAAGGAATTGATTGAAAAACGCTACCTGTCGAGTCGGGTAGGGTATGTCAGCAAGAAAGGAAAAACTTTCACAGCCGCACTGCAATTACAGGAGGATGGTAATGTCGCCTTTGCTTTTGAAGATTAAAACGCGGTGGTTTTCTGGCAAGAAAGCCACACAAAAAACCCCAAAACAACCAGAGGAAAACGCCATGCAATACACAGGATTTGATACCGATGTGGAAATCCAAGCCCAAGCCAGCACAGGCGATGCCTTGCCGAGCGACTGGGCAGATGAAATACCTGCTTGTGTGATGGACGGTAACGCTTCATCACAACAGTCAGCGTAAAAAACATTCACGATTCACGCTAGAAAAAGGAGCGCGCCGCGATGAAAAAAGATGATCTGTTACTGGTAGACACGAACAACCATGTCGTCGCACAACTGATAGATGCAGGCAATGGCAAACGCGCCTTGCGCCTGATGTCGGCTGAAAAGGCGCGTGACATTCTCGACGGGCGTATTGAGCCGCCTGTCGGGAGTACCTTGGCATTTTCTGCGGAGATCGCTGTTGATGCCAAGGCCGCTATTGAAGCGACCCCAGAAAGCGAATCCTTGCACATGGAAACCATGACCGTCGAGCAGTGGACGTTTGTGTATAAAAATCTGGAACGGGCAAGGGACTTGTCGCAGAAATCCCCGTTTGTCAGAGAACAGATCAAGCAACTGGCCGCTGTACCGCCAGAGGCCGAGCCAGCACCCGAACAGCCCACGGCGACAGCGGAGATAAAAAAAACCCGCTACGCCACGTTTCGGGATGATGTCGCGCAACGCCTGATAACGCACATGGAAGAAGGTTCATTGCCGTGGCATTCGTACCACGACAATGACGATGCACGAGTGGATGCCGTGGCGCTGCGGCATGATTATTTTATGCCGCGCAACGCGAACAGCAAGGATGCGTACCGAGGCGGGAACCGCGTTAATTTGACCTTGGCCGCGCTCGAACGCGGCAGCCAAGACCCGCGCTGGATGACGTTCAACCAGATCAAAAAAGCGGGGCATACACTGGTCAAAGGTGCAAAATCCGAGATCATCGAGTTTTGGGATTTTTCACGGGCGGACGCTTATAAGGAAGCGGTGAAAGAATGCCAAGATCAGGGCATGTCTGCCGAGGAGATTGCTGAAAAACTGGGTGATAAACCGCGTGGCATTGCCAAAATGTTTCTGGTGTTTAACGGCAAAGACATCGAGGGCTTGCCGCCCTTGCCTGAACTGCCGCCGCTGGACGTGCAGCAGCGCAATGCGCTGGCCGACAGCATTGTATCGTCCTTGAATCTGACGGGTGGGGTGGATAACAACGCGCTGTGCCGTGTGCCACGTTACAACCCCGCCAAAGACCAGATCATGTTGCCGCCTGCGCAACTGTTTGCCAGCGATGCCGAGTATTACGCCACCTTGCTGCATGAGGCGGTTCATGCGACAGGTCACGACAGTCGCACGGGTCGCCTGAAAAAAGAGCGCGGTTTTGATGATGCCGATAAAGAATATGCGTATGAAGAACTGATAACCGAGTTTTCAGCGGCGCAACTGTGCGCTTTGCTCGGCATTCCATCCGATGCCAAAAACCACGCAAGCTATCTCGACAGTTATCTGTCGATATTGCAACAGGACAAAAATGCCTTGTTTGCGATTGCGCGGGAAGCGGACGAGGTGATGACGTATTTGCTTGAAACCGTCCCCGCGTTGCAGCAACGCTTTGATGAAGTAGCGACAGGCGTTTCTTTGGCGCTGGATGCGCAAATCAAGGAAGAACTGAGCAACAATGCCTTGCGTGAAGCGCCTGCGGCTGAACCTGTGGCAGAGGGCGCGCAGCCGAGTGTTGCCGATTCACCGATAGATAACGGCGCAGCGCGTGATTTGCTGGGTGAAACCCCGCAGATCACGACACTCAACACGCCAGAGCAACCGATCACGGCCACGCTGGAAACGGTGATGAACCCGCCCGTGGTGGCTCCTGTGTCAGACCCCGCGCCTGTAGTGGACAAACAGCAGGCGCTTGTCGAACAAATCAATGCGGCGGATGTGACCAAGGCCGAAGGATTGAAGGCACTCACTGCCATCAAGGACTATGTGCCAGTCGAGCAGTATGCGGTGTTGCAAGGCTTGATAAAACGCTCCTCGGAGTGGGCGTTTTATGCCGAACGGATGCAGGCGATTGCACAGATCATTGACCAGTTGCCGCCTGTGTACGCGACACAAAATAACAGTGACGCAGAAAAAATCGTGGGACTGCATTATTTTGGTGGAGCCGTTGATTCCTACCTGATTGAAAAAGACATCGAATGGGAGGAGGGTGACTACGACCGTTCTTACGGGTATCAGGATGTGGGCTATGGCGGGGAACAGGGCTACATTTCCGTTAAAGAAATCTGCAAACATCCTTTGATGCAACTGGATTTGCATTTTGAGCCGATGACGCTGAAAGCCCTCAAAATCAGTCGTAAGGAAGGCACGGCTGATGCCGAAGTCGAACAAGACGAGGTGGAAGCTGTAGAGCCACAGGAACCCGTGGCCGAGGCTGAACAAGATCGCTACGCCACGGTAGACGAAACCGAGGATGACGATGAAGTGATGTTTGGTTTGAACGGGCTGGAAGTCTGAAAAACGGGGGGATGACTGGCGCTGGTTACAGCGTCAGTTCATCGTCAGCTTCGTTGTCAAACTGCGACAAGATCGCATCGCGGTGTTTTTCCAGACTCACCGTTTCTGCTTCGGCCAGCAGGCCGCTCATGGTGTCGGGGGACAAGCCCACTAACGCCCCTGCATTGACCAAGGATTGATCGAACCGTTCGGCAATGTCGCGGCGCTGGGTGGCGCGGCCATTGACCAACAACAGGGAAACGTAGGCTTCACTGATCGCTTCAATCAGCGCAGATCGGGCTGGATTGGCCAGTTGCGCCGTGTCTTTGACAATCCCGTAGTAACTGCACCGTGCCAAGGCATCGCCCATCTGGTTTGACAGCCTGATGTCAGCCGCACGGTTGCTAAACACTTTTTCCGATACGCCTGTGTCCAACGGCGTGTTGCGCAAGTAGCTGTATTGGGTATTGCCATGCGTACCTAGCGAGTGCAATGCCTCGCTGGTGTCAGCCTTGTCATCCATTGCCAGCAGGCGAGACAGGGTAGAGGCTTTGCCATCACGCGCCATGACGCGCAACATGGCCGCTGCACCCACCAGCATCTTGCCTGCGTTGTGGGCAGACACATCGGGCAGCGCGAGACTAGACACGGGCATACGCCTGCTGTTGTTGCTGCTGGTATTGCCGCACGGCGGCTACCGCAGCGGCAGTGGGTAATCGGTAGTCCTTGGCGCGTAACATGGCCATATCGGGTGCATTCTCCAAATCAACACCGTCCACCATCTGATCTATGTGCAGGTGGCTGGTCAGTGGAATACAGGCTCCTGCCTGAAATTGGCTGTCGGTCATATAGTACAGGGAGAACCACTCAGGGAGAACCAAGGGGCATGATTTTTCCTCGGATTCATCATCATCAGACAGCAGGGTAAACGGAATGCACAGCAGCCCGCTGCTCTGTTTGATGGTCGGGTTGTGCAGGGCTTGGGTGAGCCAGAAAGCGTGTGTTTCAAGCCCGTATTTGCAGTTCACCGTGGCTACCCACCTGTCTTCCCCGATACGGTGGCACTGGTGACTGCCAAAAACGACAGGCTTGTTGGGTTGGATAGTGACCGCTGCCACGTCCGCGATCAGGGCTATCGCCTCGCTGATGGCGGGGATGCTGGTTTTGAAGGCTCCGCCTTTTTCATAGATCAAGTCGTAGTAATTACCCTTGGCCGTGTTCTGGCGAGACAGGGTGTTGTGTACGGCTTGCAGGAGCAGGGTGGTCATGGTATCCGTCCAGATAAAAACCCATAGATAAAAAAATAAAAAAAGTATATTGTTCGCATGGGGATTGTATGCTAGTTTGACGACAGAGTTCAACGTATTTCAGGTAATGCAGTGAAGGACAGCACAGCCAAGGCCAAAAAGACACCGCACAAGCTGACAGTCGCACAGCAGCGGTGCTACGACAAACTGATGCAGGTCAGAAAAGATTGCGGTTGGGTGCTGAACCACGGCGACAACATCGGGTTTCAAAGAAGGGTGTTGGAGGCACTGGTAGCAATGGGGCTGGTGCAGCGTTATCAGAATGAGTACAGGGCGGTGGACTGGGAACCGCCGCAAGAAGAACAACTGGCGTTGGATGTGTGAGAGATAGAGGGTTTTAACCAATGGCTTTAGTGATTCAAGCAACCCATCCAGCGGATTTTGAGCAACTCGAAAAGGCTATCGAGTATGTGAATGCTACGCGCTTTGGCAGCGCCACGTTGTACATTCACCGAAAAGCGCAAAAGCCCATTGAGTGCAATGTCAAAGAGCGCACGATTATTTTATTAGGTCACGATGCCAAAGTGTTTTTGCGGTGGGCAAAAGAACAATGCTGTCTTGATCGTTTTGGACTCATTTTGCAATCGCGTTACAGCAAGAAAGGGATAACGGAGGACTTGCATCATGCGTTTACCTATGCGCTGCTGAATCGACACAGGACTTTTGTTGTCCCTTCTGTGGAACGCCCTGCACTGGATACAGGTGAGTTGGAATTAAAGCTGCTGCTGGGGTCAGCGGGTGTGCCTGACCCTGTGGAAGAAAGTCAACTGGCCTCTAGGCCACGGATGACAAGCCATGTGGCGGGAAAAAAACAGCCAGAAAAAATCAATACGCACGTTCTGGCAGACGCGGTGTGCCGTATCAACAAGCACGGTGTTGCGGAAATCTGTCAGTTTTTGGCATCGCTGCACAAAGAAAGCGTGGCCGTGTTTACGCCCAGTTTTTCCTTGGAATTAGCAACGATGGCCGACAATGCAACGACTACAGCGTGGAATGTGTGGCTGGATACAGACGGTGCGTTGCAAATAGCAAAATCTCTCACCAAGCCCATCATTGAAATAAAACCGTGGGAGTCGGTCAGTGGGCAGGCAGAAACCTACGAGATCAGTGATGAAGGTGTGGATGTGACGTATCACTGGCGGGCAGAGGTGTTGGATATGCTGTGCGACAACACGGTGAAAAAAATCACGGTGGAACAGAGCGAGCATGAGATCGGTTTCTTTTGTGAAACCTTCCAGCAACCGTGGGAAGTGTTTTTCAAAAAAGAGGCGGCAGAGAATGGCTTTGTGTTTGTCAAAACACGAATCACACACGACCAAGAATTACGGCAGGCCATCCATCGGCATCCGTGGATGGCTTTTTTAAGCAAGCTGACCCCGCGTTATTTGGATAGCCTGTTAGCGCAATTTATGCCGTATTACTTTTTTGAAAGAGAAAAAGCCTTGGATTTGTTGTCAGCGTAAAGTCATTACAACAGAAATATGTCTATTAGCGAGTTGGAAAAAGATGTTTTAGCGCAAGAGGCCGCCGTGAAACAGGCTATAGAAGCGGCTGATGGTCGATTTTTTATCGACATAACCGATAGTGTTTGTGCGTTAGATTTTAATGGCTATGCGGTCAGAAACGAGCGTGATGGTAGTCGTTTTTCTGTTGAGTTTAAGGAAAATCCCGTTGAAGTCTCGGTTGATGATTTTGTTAGGTATCAGTTTCATTATTCCGATGATGCACTGGCATTGGAAGAAAAGTACGAAGTTGATTATTTGCGTGATGCACAAGCGAAAGCGATGGAAAGAATCAAGGATTGGTATATGTTTTGCGTTTGTGGTTCTGGTAATGATGATAGTTTGTCGATGTAATTATGAAAAGGTCATTCCACATGAAACTGCTTAAAAAAAATATCCTGCTGTTAGGCGTAGTTGTTGCACTGGCAGGCTGTTCATCCTCTAAAAAAGTGGAGGATTTTGCTGTGGTCACGGCGGCTGACAACGCAATGGCCACACTGGAAAAAGCCATCCGTTGTGAAACCGTGATTAGCGCGCCAGAGGCGCAGCGGTTGTTGTTGACCGCAGGCGCTCGGCCTGTGGTATTGAACAACGCGGCCAATACCCGCAAACCGCCTCAGACAGCGGGTGTGTACGGAGAATATGCCCTCCCCGTACCGCTCATGTTCCGTGGCGGTGTCACGTCCAATCAGGTGAGCATCACAGGCTATGCAGGTGATCGCCAAGAAAAGGCTTACGGCCTCATGTTATTGCTCAACCATAACGATGAACCGATTGAAATGCTGGCCAAAGCCGCAGGTGCGCACCGCACCAAATGGGGCGACTACCGTATCAATGTCAAAGCACATGATGTGGTGTTTCGGCGCGAAGGCGATCATCAATACCTCGGTTGCCAGTTTTACTACCGCAGCACTTACAAATGGCTGGATGCGCGGGCGTTGTGGCCGCGTTGATAGCCGATTTTGATTGTAGAAAAACAGAGGAGATTGGGTTATGGGAACTTTGACATCCTCCCTGCCCTAAAGGACGGGGATTCCTACAGCTAGACGCTCATGTCCGAGCGCAAGAATGTTCATGGCGGCATTGATGTCGCGGTCGTGAGTGATACCGCACTCACCACATGCCCATTCTCTTTTAGAATCCCGTCCTTGGATGCTGTTATCAAGGCGTAAAGTATTAGATGGAGTTTGCAATGGAAAAATGTAACGAAGGTATATCCGACAAACTACCAAAAATTAGGATTCATTATCGGTCAAACTCAGGAGAAGATGTTTACTTAAATGCCTCCAGTACATCAGAAGCTATTACACAAGCAGCACAGTTCCGTATTACTGATAACCACATGGTTTGCATTGAAAGAGACTCTGATCGTATCCATAGGTGGGATAGAGATAGGGTCATAGCAGGCAACCGTTGGCGTAAGGTAGTTGACCCTTATGAAATGGAAGTCCTTGGAAAGATAACCCAGATTATTCAACGCTGACATGCGTAATGTGGATTTTCGATTTTCAGAAAATCAAAACACGATTAAAAGCAAGAAACGATGGTGACTGGTTAATGCGGAACGAGCCAGCCACCGCATCGAGGAAATGCGTGAAGCAGAAGAAGACAGCAGTTTGTCGATGTAACTTATTCCGTTTCTAAAAAAGAATAAAAAAACCCGCACAAGGCGGGTTTTTTCTGCTTGTTCAGCAGTAAAAGGGTTTTTTTGCTTCTCAGCAATGTTTCTTTCTAAGCTACCTGTGCGGCAGTGAACATTTTAATCCGCGCCCTTGTTGTGCGCTCACCAGATTGGGAAATGCGCTCAGACGCAACCACCACCGCAGCAGGGAAAGAATAGCCACGAAGCACTATTCTGTAAAGTGCTGTCATTCCCCCAGCAGCACGTCCACCCTGCCCACGTCTTTCAACACTTTGGGTTTGGCATTGCCCACTGCTGGCAGGGTCACATCGGCTTTGGGAACACCGATAGCCAGATCAGCGTGGCCGTCACCGTTGAACTGGCCGACCGCTAAGGCACTGCCCAACAGGTCGCCTATCTTGCCTGCCATGCGGCTTGTGCGAGTAAACCCTGTGTCCACCGAGCCGTTGTAAATATCGACCGCCCCTGCGAGGGCGTTCTTGCCGTCTTTGTAGGCGGGTGAGCCAACGATAATGTCATGGGTGTCTGGCATGACGGCTATTGTTGTCCCGAAGCCTTGGCCTGTGGTGTCGCCCAGCAAGTTACGCAAAACGTAACCTGTCATTATGTCCACCACATCCACCTCTCCCCCCTTGACCACAGGAAAACCTGTTACGAGATTGGGGACAGTAGTGGACGGTGTACCGATCAGGATTTCAGGGGTTCCGTCACCGTTGGTGTCTTGATAGACCGCCACTACCTTGCCCACCTGCGCGTTGGCTTGTGTGCCTCGGTAGACAGCAATGGGGGTCTGTGCGCCAGAACTAAAATCGGCATTGTTAAAACGGAGCAGGTACACGGCTCCCGCGTTTTTGACCACACTGCCGTAGACCGTGTTGGACGTGTTTTCAGCCCCCACCAGCAGCTTGAATGTGCCATCCCCTGCGGGGGTTCCCACCCCTGTCAAGCTGGAGCCAAAGCGCACAGGGGGCGGGCTAACGGGTGTGCTGGTAGTATTGATGCCCAAAAATTGCCGCGCATACGGGGAATGGTAGACCCACACACTGCCGCGATTGTTATTCCACGCGGGGCTACTGGCCACAAACGAGCCGTACACGCCTGACAGTCCCAGATAGGCCAAGTCTGCCGCGTCAGGCACAACAGGCGTTTTGAAACCCAACAAGGCGTAGCCAAATTGCTCTTTGGCTGTGCTGCCGTATAACACCTGCGCATCGCTGCCATCCTCGGCGTTGTACAAAAATACCGCGCCGCTGTCTTTTTTGGTCTGGGTTCCCCCTGTGAACAGGGCGATCTTGCTGTCGTACAGGGGCGCACCCACCAAGAGGGTGCTGTAGCCGTTGCCACGGCCTGACAGGTCATAGGTCAGGGCAAGGGATGCGCCGAACCGTGCGCCGCTCTGGTCGCCTGTGACGGTGTACAACACCTGTCCCAAGGCAGGCGAATACGCCACCACCATCCCTGCTTTAGCCAGTTTGACGGTTTTGCCTTTGGCATTGACCACGGAAGCCGTGGCATCGGGCGCACCGATTAAAAGATCATCAAACCCATCACCGTCCACGTCCCCCGTGATGACGGTGTAGCCCAGTCCTTTCAAGCCTGTCACGCTATCCCCTGTCAGGCTGGGCAGAGAGGGTGTATCAGGCCAGAGGTCGCACACATCCCCGATACCGTCACCGTCTGTGTCGGCTTGGTCGGGGTTGGCGACAGTCGGGCAGTTGTCGGTGACATCCAGCAGGCCGTCACCGTCACTGTCAACAGGGGCGGCTTGCACAGCAGGCAGGAACCCTGCTGTCAGGCTCAATGCCAAGACAATGCGGGTTAGAAACAAGGTGGTGGTTTTCAGGTTCATGGTGATTGTCCTGTGCTGTTGTGCTGAAAAGATGGTACGCCACAAGGGGGGTTTTGTCCCCTGTATCACAAACCACAATCGGGGTTGTCGTCACGGCGTTGCACAACCCGCGCCATGATTTCCTCCACGCCAAACCGCACTTTGGCGGGGATGATGGCCGCTGGATAAAACGCCTCAACCAGTGCCAGTGCCGCGTCCACATCGGCAATCTCGGCAATGTCCGCCAAGGCTTCAATGTCTGATATATCGTGCGAGCCATCCACGCCTTCGGGTCGCATCGCCATGCACTTCATGGCAAAGAGGTATTCAGGCGTGGGCGTGTAGAGGCGCAAGCCGCCCTCCTCGGCTGAGGCATCAAAACTGTCCATCAACTGCATTTTTTCTTGCGCTGACAAAAAGCCCTTTACCCCGTCATTGAGCCAATCGGCAGGCCAGCCTTCTTCTTCGGCAATGGCCGCGACTGCCTGCCGTAAAAAGTCAGAGGAACCCCGTACAACAGCATCCACATCACGGGTGGATTCGCGCAGATCAAACGCCAGTGCCAAGGCTGCGCCGCCGTAAATCGCCACATCGACAAGGACATGGGCGGCTTTCGCCTGTGCCTCTATCTTGCGCAAGCTGCGTAAAATGTCGTCTTTCTGTAACAAAGCCATCACTCAATCCTTACGTCTGGGTCGGTAAAGCGGGTCTGCACCGACAAAAATCATGCGGCGACGAAATGCCACGGGGCTTTCTACCAGACAGATCGCTTTCAGGGATTCCAGCCCCGCAGGAAAAAACGGGCGTTTCAGGAACCGCTCAGGCGCTCGTGTCCATGCGGGAACAGGCAAGTGATACCGCAGGGCTAGGTGTTCGGCCACCGCGCCCAGATACGCATTCAGCGTGGGTGGGTGCGCTTGTAGCGGTGGCTCCCCTGCCAGCATGTCTATACGCCGCTGCGTGTCGGGTTCTGTGTAAAACACATCGAGAAACTCACGCAGAAACGCATCCACATGGCCGTGTGCTTGCGCACAGGCCACCACCGCAGGCAATGAGTCGGGTCGCCCTGCCATCATGTTTCGGCCAACACAGGCAACGCCTTGTTGATGGTGACGCGCTGGGTGGCGGCGATTATTGCCCGCAACGCGGCCAGTTCTTGCGGAGAAATCTCTGACGGGTCAGCAGATTCGCCCGATACGGGAAAAAGCGCGTTGGTATTGATAAACGCGGCAAAGGCTGTCTTCATGTGCCGCCGAAAGGCAGGCACAAGTACCGCCAGATGCACACTGACCTCTGCATGGTCGGCAGGGGTCAGCTTAAACCCTATTTTTCTGGATTTACCTTGTCGCCAATGAGAAAAACGCTCTTGGTCAATGACTTTGGCCACCACTTGCAGAATCAGTTTTTTTTCAATGTTGTCGGCAAACGGAAAAAAAACCAACTTAGCCTCTGGCTCGGTTTCGGTCAGTTCTTCCATCGTAATGCCATGCTTGGCCAGCAGTTTTAACAAAAACCGCTCGGCGTTGGCGGCTTCCCCGCCTACGCCCCGCTGTGCCAAGGCCAGCAGCTTGTTCAAGCGTTGCAGGATTTTTACGCGGTGCAAGATGTCTTCATCGGGCAGGGTCATCGGGACAGTCCTGTTGTCTGACTCCTTGGCTATGTTATTGTATTTTTATTTTTTGGCAAGTGTTTTTTGTCTGGACAGCCCGCCACAAGACGCACAGCGTTGAGCGCCCTGTTGGTTGCCAAACAGCGGGGCTTCCCATGTGCCGCACTCGGCACACTGGGGCGGGTTGTCCAGAACAGCCTCGCCTGTGTACAGGCTTAAAAAGTATTCGGGGTTGTCGAGGATGCGGCGCGTCCGAATATCCATCAAATGCCAACCCTTCGTTAAACAGAATGCTTTTCGCAAGGTGTTACGCGCTTGCTGGACAGTGGAAGCAAACACCAACACCGAGGCGTTGTAATCGTCTTTGTGCCACGCGACATAGGGAAAAACGGCTTTATCAGGCGCAATGTTTTGCTGAGATTTTTTATCTGCTTCACAGACAGGGCGCAATGCCTCCACGGTGCAAACAAACGGGCGGGCTGTCGCCCTGCGTTGCACCATTGCCCAGCCATCCACGCGACACAATACCGAGACTTCGATTTCATAGGGGTGTTGTTCGCTTTTTTGCAGGATGGCGCGTTCAGGCAGGGTGAGCATGGGGCTTCTCGTTCGCGTGTGATCTGTAGCGCGATGTGTGAACGAAATGTTAACGATGTGTAAATAAAGTATAAATACTGTATTAACCCAGTGTTTATACGGTGTCGTCATAACGCCATTCCAGTGTTCCACCAAAACAGCCTTTGTAATTCAATGCGTCCCCGTAACTCATGTAATAGGTACGCTCGCCATCGGGGTACAACACACGCCAATCGCCGTGTCGTATCAGTCCACCTGTGCCACCCTGCGTAAAGGCAGACCACCAGCGGCGGATTCGTTTAACAGCATGGGGTATGTTCATTGGTTTAGCCTGTGACGTAAGGAAGATTGAGAAGCCATGTGTTTACAGCTATAGCCAGCATGACAAATACACTCAAGTAGCGCATGTGTATTACTCTGGACTCTGTTGCTCTGTCAGAGCATCCACCAACGCCGCCACTGCCGCCACGATGTCATCAATTTCAAACTCAGGCCGTTCATCGCCCAGTAAATCCCTGATGGCGTGAATGCCTGTTTCCCACCTGTCCTTACGCACCACTTTTCCATCAGCGCGAAACTCCAAATCTTCGAGCTTCGCATCCCGAAACTCTGGCAGTCGAATATCACGCTCGGTTACAAGGCGCATGTGATCTCGTCCTGTGTGCAAATAAATGGGTATTCGTTATTTACCTTTGAAACAACGAATGTGCCGTTGTCTCGGATGTCATGCACGGTCAAGCGGTCGCCCTGTCTGGCGCACCGAATAACACCCATGCCCTCATCGCGCAGGTCGTTGTCCAGATCGACAGCGGCGCGCACTATTCCCCCCACCTCGATGTGTGGCATGTCATGCCTCCTCGTGGTGTTCATGTGTTTGTTCGACAAACCACGCGATGTCGTCTGGTCGAAACCCAACACCGTGCATAGCAATCAAATCGCTAATTTTTTTGTCTGACACCACCATATCATCAGGCTCTATAACGTAGTCTGTATTCCCAGACAAAAAACTATCCAGCATAATCTGGACGGATTCTTTATCCGTCACATCTATCGGTTTTCCCATTGCTTTACGTTTTTCTGCACTGACTTCTTTTATCGTGATGTCATTATCACGATAAAAGCGTTTATCGCCGTTATTCACTGTGACCATCAAACCATATTCATTGTCTTGCCTCACGAACTCGGCATCCACTCTCGCATGTTCGGCGTGAGCCTCCGCTTCCATTTTCGTGTCAAAGGTTCCAGTCACGATGTCTATTTCCCAATAATCGTTGGCCAATACCGACATTGCATTCCACGAACCGCTCATACTTTCACCCCTGAGCAACACACTACTGTGTCACTGCATCCAGTTGCTTTTGTTTAGTCTCATTATCTTTGCATAGCTGCTCGACAATGCGCACGGCATCATTTGTCCAATACCTTTTACCGTGATTGATAAGAACATTATCCAAAAATACTGATGTTTTATTTTCTAGTGTCTCTTTAACACAGGTATTTTTCGTGACTTCTTTAATACGGTCTACACTGGCTGGCTGAGATAGCCACGCATCCCTGTAGTAACAAGCGCCAAAAACAATAACCACCCCCACAACAGCAGTGGTCATGCCTCTAAAAAAAATCTGGTCTTTTGTTAGATTGTTCATGTTTCACCTCATTCAATTTTTTAATGTCCACAACAATGTTGATAGCCGTCATTACCAAAAAGATGACAGCAGCTATCCCATAGTGGCCGTCCACCGCGCTCATAGCGCTCCAACAAAGCAGAAAAAGATCAGGCAAAGAAAACTGTTTTTTGAATAATGCAGTCATCGCGGTTTTCATTTTATGACTTCGCATTCTGTAGGTTCAAAATCAAACGCACTGGCTTCGTCCTCACTGTTGACAACAATGTAATCCTTCGGATTGGCATGAAAGGCTTTTTTCGCCTTGTTACACGCTGCTTTTTTGCTGGAGGCAGACATCGCCATCTCAACCTGCACGGGGACAAACGCTACGCCTGTGAGTTTGTATTGTTTTAACATCACTCATTCCCCTGCCAACACATCCACACGACCCACATCTTTCAGCACTTTGGGTTTTTTGCCGTTCACGCTGGGCAGCGTGGTATCGGCTTTGGGGACACCGATAGCCAGATCAGCTTTGCCATCACCGTTGAACTGGCCGACTGCTAATGCACTGCCCAGCAGGTCGCCTTTGTTGCCTGTGATGCGGTCGGTGCGGGTAAAGCCTGTGTTCACCGAACCGCTGTAGAAATCCACGGCTCCCGCTTTAGCGTTCTTGCCATCTTTGAAGGTAGGAGAACCGATCACGATGGCATGGGTATCGGGAATCACGGCTACCGCTGAACCGAAGCCTTGGCCTTTGGTGTCCCCTGTCAGGGTTTGCAGCACTTGACCCGCCATGATGTCCACCACGTCCACCTTGCCTGTTTTGGCATTGGTGGATGGTGTGCCTACCAGTATCTCAGGGGTTCCGTCACCGTTGGTGTCGTCGTACACCGCCACTACCTTGCCCACTTGCTCGTTGGCTTGTGTGCCACGATAGATGGCTGTGGGTGTGGCAGCGGAAAAGCTGCTGTAGGCATTGGAAGTCAGCAAATACACGGCTCCCGCATTTTTTACCACGCTGCCATTGACCGTGTTGCTGGAGCCTTCTGCACCGACCAGCAGGGTCAATACACCATTCCCTGTCACGCCACCCACTGTTGTCAGGCTGGAGCCAAAGCGGGCGTAATCTGCCATCGGTTGCCCGTTGTTGATGAACGAAGTGCTAGGCAAACGAAACACTGAGTGAAATATCGAAATCATGCCTGTGTTGTATCGCACGGGGCTACCCACCACAAACGTGCCGTATACGCCCGATATGCCAATGCTGGTCAGGTCGATGGAATTGGGGTCAGTGATAACAGGGACAGGAAAACCCAGCACGGCATAGCCAAACTGTTCCTTGTCGTCTCTGCCGTACAAGGTTCTGGCATAAGTGCCGTCTTCGGCTTGGTACAGGAATACCGCCCCGCAATCTTTCTGCAAGTGAACGTAGTTGCCTTTAGAGGGGTTGTTAGGGTCGATGTAGTTATAGTTTTTGTAGTCGTACAAGGGAGAACCGACCAGCAAAGTCGTGTGGCTGTTGGGGTTGCCCAGTACATCGTAGGTCACAGCAATCGACGCACCAAACCGTGCGCCCTTCTGTGCGCCTGTCACGGTGTACAGCACTTGTCCCAAAGCAGGGGAATACACCACCACTGCCCCTGCTTTGGCAATGTTTACCAGCTTGCCTTTGGCATTCACCGCTTGGGCAGTGGCATCGGGCGCACCGATCAGGATTTCATCACGGCCATCGCCGTCCACGTCCGCTGCTACCACGGTATAGCCCAGTCCTGTCAAGCCTGCTACATCCCCTGTCAGGCTGGCCAAGGACAGGTCATCAGGCAGACCGTCACAAGCGTCCCCAATGCCGTCACCATCGCTATCGGCTTGGTCAGGGTTGGCGACCGCTGCACAGTTGTCGTCGGTATCGGCGATACCATCGCCATCACGGTCAGTATTCATCCAACGGGTCGGGTCATCGGGGTAAGCATCACGGTAATCTTCGTACCCGTCCCCGTCACGGTCATCGTCACAAACATCACCGATACCGTCACCGTCCAAATCCGCTTGATCGGGGTTGTACCAGTCGCAATTATCGCTGTTATCCCCTACACCGTCTTCGTCGGTGTCCGCCCATTCGGTCGGGTCAAGGGGAAACTTGTCTACATCGTTCAGGCGACCGTCACCGTCAATATCCAGATCGCAAACATCCCCTTTGCCATCACCGTCCATGTCTTCCTGCAAGGGGTTGGAATTATTGGGACAGTTATCCGAGGCGTTGGGAATACCGTCACCATCGCGGTCATCGTCACAGACATCACCGATACCATCACTGTCCATGTCGGCTTGGTTAGGGTTGCCCACCAGCGGGCAGTTATCAACATCATTAAGAACGCCATCCCCATCCCAGTCGGTTGGTGTGCCTGCCTGTGCAACAGGAGACATAAAACCTGCTGTCAGGGTTAGTGCCAAGACTGCATTCGCCAGAAGAATTGCTGTATTTTTCAGGGTGTTGTTCATGGAAGTGTCCTCTTATGTTTCCACTACAACCCCATCTTATGCTACTTTTTTTTTTTTGCAAGTGTTTTTTATCTAAAAAGATTGGACAAAAAAAAGAGGCTTTTCAGCCCCTTTTCTTTGTCATTGCCCTGTTGTTACGGGGTAACGGCCTTGCCTGATTCCAGCAATATCGCCCCCGTGTCTTTCAGCACTTTGGGCTTCTTGCCATCCACGCTGGGCAGGGTTTTATCGGCCAATGGTGCGCCGATAGCCATGTCAGCCACACCATCGCCGTTGTAGTTGCCAGAGGCCACTACGCTACCCAACTGGTCGCCTTTGGCGCTGCCGTTCATGGTGAACAGCACAGGGTAGTTGGCTACCTTGTCACCTGAGAACAAGGTCGCTGTGCCTGCTTTGGCCAGCTTCACGGTTTTGCCTTTGGCATTGACGGTTTGCGCTGCTGCCATTGGCGCACCGACAAGGATTTCATCTTTGCCATCGGCATTGAGGTCGGGTACACGCGCCACGGAAGCGCCGAACCACTGGTTCGCGGCAGTGCCTTCCAGCCGCGAGATCACTTCGCCATTGCTGAGATCAATGAGGGATACGCGGCCTGCTTTGCGTAGCACTTTCGAGCCGACCACCACAGAGGCATTCGGCATCCCGACCAGCAATTCAGGCTGGCCGTCCCCTGTCACGTCAGGGTACAGCAGCATGGAAGCGTTACCCATCTGGTCGAGTGCGCTTTCACCGCCCACCACTTGCAGCGGGGTGGTCGAGCGCGTGAACAGGGACACCATGCCCGCCTGTTTCATCGGCTTGTCTACCGAAGCGTATTCCATCAGCGGCGCACCGATCAGGACGTTCTCGTAACCATCACCGTCTGGGTCGCCCAAGCCTGTCAGCAAGGTGGCTCCAAAATGTGCGCCCTTGGCGCGTCCCGCCCACTGCATGACCGTACTGTTATCAAAGGTACTGATAACACGCACGACCCCTGCCTGACGGTACAACACAGGCTTGTCATCGACCACGGTGTTCACGTTGGCGTAAGGTGATCCCACCAGCAGATCGGCGTGATGCTTGCCGTCTGTGTGAACCACGTTATCGTAGTCAGCGGCCAGCCCCGCCACGGCGTAGCCGAACTGCTCACCCGCGTCTTTGCCATACACATCCATAATCAACTGACCTGTACGGCCAGAGCGCACTTCGATCTTGCCGCTGTCTTTGCGCAGCACTTTTTCCTTGCCGTCTTCATAGGCTTTGGCATCAGCCAGTGGTGCGCCAATCAGGATGTCATCAAGACCATCACCGTCTACATCATGGGTGATGGCAAGACTATGACCGTACAGATCGCCTTTAGCACTGCCGACCCATGCGTACAAGACCTTGTTTTGCGCGGCGGAGTACACGGTCACAGTCCCCGCTTTGGCAAGATTCACCATCTTGCCATTTGCGCCTACGACTTGAACGGTTGCATTCGGTGAGCCGACGATGATTTCATCGCGGCCATCGCGGTCAAGGTCGTAAGACAGTATGACTTTGCCGCTGCCCATTTGCGCCTTGGTAATGTCACCTTCCAGTTTGGCTAACAGGTTCGGGTCATCAATCAGACCGTCACAAGCGTCACCTATGCCGTCTTGGTCAGTATCGGCCTGATCGGGGTTAGCTATCGCTGGGCAGTTGTCGTCATTGTCGGCCAGCCCGTCACCGTCGAGATCGCGCCACCGAGTCGGGTCATCAGGGTATTCGTCTTCGTCGTTTGGAATACCGTCACCGTCACGGTCTGGGTCGCAGGCATCACCCACGCCATCGCCATCCAGATCGTTTTGGTTGGCTGTGACCATCATCGGGCAGTTATCGGCTCCATTCGGATAACCGTCACCGTCCATGTCGCCATCACAGACATCCCCCACGCCATCGCCATCCATATCTTCTTGCAGTGGATTGGCAACATACGGGCAGTTGTCGATCTTGGTATCAATCCCGTCATTGTCATGGTCGCCCACTTTGGTCGGGTCACTGGGGTACAGATCACACGCATTGCCCCAGCCATCACCGTCTGAATCCAGTTGGTTCGCATTGGCATTGATCGGGCAGTTGTCACTGTTGTCGCCCTTGCCGTCCCCGTCCGTATCTTTCCACTCGTTCGAGTCGTCAGGAAACTCGTCAATGTCGTTCGGGTAGCCATCACCATCACGGTCATCGTCGCAGGCATCCCCGATGCCGTCGCCATCCAGATCGTGTTGGTCGGCATTGGCCACCAGCGGGCAGTTGTCCGCGCCATTCAGCCTGCCATCGCCATCCTTGTCAGGGTCACAGGCATCCCCAATGCCATCACCGTCTGTATCCTTCTGATCGGGATTGGCAATGGAAGGGCAGTTGTCCGTCAGGCTGTCAATGCCATCCCCGTCCATATCCCCCACTTTGGTCGGGTCTGTCGGGTACTGGTCACACGCATCACCGTAACCATCGCCATCAGTGTCCAGTTGGGTCGGGTTGGCATTGATTGGGCAGTTGTCGAGGCCGTTTGTCACGGTATCCCCATCCCAATCAGGGTCGCAGGCATCGCCGATGCCATCACTGTCCAAGTCAGCTTGATCTGGATTCGGGGTTAGCGGGCAGTTATCCAACCCGTTTTTGATACCATCCCCGTCCTTATCACCATCATCACCCTTGGTTGGGTCGGTGTCATCGCTGTCGCACGCCGCCCCAACCCCGTCCCCGTCGAGATCAAGCTGGTCGGCATTGGCCACCAGCGGGCAGTTGTCGGCTCCATTAGGGCGACCGTCACCGTCCATGTCGCCATCACAGACATCCCCGATGCCATCACCGTCCATGTCTTCCTGCAAGGGATTCGCAACATACGGGCAGTTGTCCATGTTATCGAAAACCCCGTCATTATCGCTGTCCTTAGTAGGTGAAGGTGGTTCTACAGGCGGATGTTGGCACACATCACCCATGCCGTTATGGTCATCATCCCGTTGGTCGTGATTGGCTATATAAGGGCAGTTATCAGCGTTATCGGGAATGCCATCACCATCGGTATCCAGTCCCTTGGTCGGGTCGTTGTCATCAGCATCACAGGCTGCCCCATAGCTATCACCGTCTACATCAATCTGGTCAGAGTTGGCTGCCAGTTTGCAGTTGTCTACGTCGTTCAAAACACCATCACCGTCAATGTCAGGGTCACAGGCATCCCCGATGCCGTCACCATCCAGATCGTGTTGGTCAGGGTTGAAATCAAGACGGCAGTTATCAAACTTGTTGTCGATACCGTCTTTGTCATCATCCCCCGTCACATCGGGGTTGTTCGGGTCAGGGTCACAGGCATCCCCCACGCCATCACCATCGGTATCCAGTTGGGTCGGATTGGCTATCTTGGGACAGTTATCACCGTTGTCGCCAATACCATCGTTATCGGTGTCCGCCCATTCGGTCGGGTAAGTGGGAAACGGGTCGTTCGCATTAGGGACTCCATCACCATCAATGTCATCGTCACAGACATCCCCAATGCCGTCACCATCCATGTCTTCCTGCAAGGGATTCGCAACATACGGGCAGTTGTCTATCGCATCAGGTTTTCCATCGCCATCGCTGTCCAGCACGGTTTCCGTGGAGTCGCACAACATTCCGACCCCGTTGTTGTTACCGTCATATTGATCGGGGTTGTATAGTGCGGGACAATTATCGCCATTATCGCCGATGCCATCGAAATCACTGTCCTTCCATTCAGACGGGTCATCAGGAAAGTCATCATCACTGTCAGGGTGGCCATCACCGTCACGGTCTGATGCACTGTTATTTGTATCTGTGGGGTAGGCATCACGGCTATTCATTGTGCCATCGCTATCCGAATCCACATCGGTCAGCCGTGCTACCGAGTATTTACTACCCGACACACCGACCAACAGGTATTTGCCATCCCATTGATGCGCAATACTCATGGCTTCGTCAGCGGTGCCGTTCATTCCATAGTTATTCCAGCCATTCGCACTGCCGCCTGTCCCGCCAAATGTCAGATTGCCCGTCCCTGTATCCAGACTGCCATTGGATGTCAAGCGGGCAGCCATAAAGTAGGCGGTCGTGTTACCATAAATATCTGGCGCACTAACGTACTTTCCAGCAAACACCAATTTGCCAGAATACGGTTCTGCAATGACATCGTTAAACTTGCTGCGCTTTCCCGACAAGAAGAACTTGCCGCCCGAAGCAAAACTGTTATCCAGTATGCCAGTGGGCATCAAACGTGCAGCACACGCAATCGGATTATTGTTTTTGTTGATACACGTTCCTGCAATGACAATTTTGCCATCTTTATCTGCCAGTAAATTACCCATCGTGTCGTCGCGGCTGATATTTGCACCACCATCAGGGATGAAAAGCAACACAACATTGCCGTCATTTGTACCACTTAGGCTAAAACCCATGTCCGTACTGCCGTCCGTATTCAGGCGCTTTAATAGCATGTCGTAATACGTTGCTCCGCTAGGCTTGTAATTGCCGCCCACGACAATTTTTCCATCAGCTTGCAGCGCCAAACCGCGCAATTCCACTGCGGAAGCTGCCGCATCGGGCGCTGTCAGAATGCGTACACCGCCCGTGCCAAAACTGCCGTCCAGTGAACCGTCTGACATCACCTGCATCGCAAACCAGACTTTTTGGGATGACGCATTGACCCCTTCGCCGACTGCCACCACCCTGCCATCTGGCCGCTCTACCGCACGGCGCAACGTGCCGCTGGTCAAACCTGTGGGCAAACCGACAAGGTACCCTGTGCCGTTAAAACTGGTATCTGGCGCACCTTGCTTGGTCAGACGGGCAAACATTGGTGTGACAGGTGAAAGCAGGTTAGCTCGTGCATTACCCACTACCAGCAACGAACCTCGCCCACGATTCAGTACCACGGTATCGTAGGCTGCCGTACTCCAAGAAAACCCTGCGGGGCTGATAATGGGGTTGAATGAGCCATCCTGCGTCACCGAAGACGAGTTGGTTGTGCCGTTATTTAGACGCATCACTACAGCTTTACCGCCCGCTGTCCCTGTCAAGACGATACCCTGATTGCCTCCAGAATCCTTGTACTGGAACTCCCCTACCCCCCATGTAGCATCACCCGCTGCAATATCAAAGGATGCTTTGCCGTTCTTGCTCGCGCCAAAGGTCGTGTCCGGATTACCCGCCCGTTCTACGGCGTTCGCAGCCAACGGTGCAACACTGCACAAAGCCGCCACCAACAGCCCTGTCAAACCTGTTTTTTTTATGTTATTCATCGGTTGCTCCGTGGGTTAATACCCTGCGTCGTTAAAAGTTCCACCTA
>WBZO01002725.1_pt1 | contig 22221 bp, 20 predicted proteins | sample 5204261 | NCBI WGS metagenome assembly WBZO01 (sample SAMN12412400, study PRJNA552823) | activated sludge metagenome | isolation source: activated sludge from anammox sidestream of wastewater treatment plant... | place: USA: North Carolina | collected 2017-09 | reverse complement strand
CGCGACGCGCGCGCGCAATTCACCAAGCGATGGAGTTTCCAGAGAACCCCACGTCATTTTTTTGCCGTTCGCGCGCGAGGTCATATTTGCGCCGTCAACGATGATATTTTCATACACCTGCGTTGTGGGAAATTCTTGGAACCCCGTCAATTTTTGAAACCATGACATACGATTGACCTCCGGCAATTTTTTTTTGAAGCGCGATATTTACAGAGTAGGGGCGAGGTATTCGCTGTGCGATTTAACACTTGACCAAACATCGCGTCAAGTGTTTCGCCCTCACCCCGTCAACGTCTCCAACACGCGCGTCAGCGCCTCCACCGCGTTATCGTACTCGATCAAATCAATATGCTCGTTCGGCGTGTGGTCGAGATTCGAGTCGCCGGGGCCGTAGGTGACGATGGGGCAATTCCAGAATGGACCGACGACGTTCATGTCGCTCGTTCCCGTTTTCAACGTAAAGCCCGGCGCGCCGCCGCGCTCACGAATGCTGGATAAAAACGCGCGCACAAGGGCGTTATTTTTGTCCGCGCGATACGCGGGCGTTTCGGTATCGAATTTAATTTGCGCGTCTCCCGCCATCGCCAAAATTTTTTCTTCCAATTCTGCGACGGTAATGTCCAATGGCAAACGCAAGCCAATCACCAAGCGCGCCGTTTCGTGCAAACCATCGTTATCCGAATTCATCCCGCGCAAAGTCGGGTCGAGTTTGTCAAAAATTTTTTGCTTGCCCGCGTTGAATTCGTCGGCAAAATTTTTTACGCGCAGCCAAAATTCCACCGCCTCTTCATTTGCGCTGCGCGCTTGGCCCGCGCTGTGCGCGTTGTCGCGCGTCAACGCGTATTCGAGCCACAACGAACCTTTGTAGCCGAGCGTCACGCGGTCCCAGCCGCTTGGTTCGCCGACGATGGCGAAATCGGGATGATATTGCGTTTTCGCAAAATGCGCGCCCTTGCTCGTCGGACATTCTTCTTCCACCGCGCCGACGACGACGATGCGCCATCCCGCGCGCGCGCCGACACGCGCCGCCGCCGACGCGAACGCGCACAACGGTCCTTTTGCATCCACCGCGCCGCGTCCGTACAACAAATTACCATCGCGTCGCACCTCCACGAAACCGGGATGCGTGTCAATGTGTCCGAGCAATACAATGTCCTTTACTCCCTCTCCTTGCAAAGGAGAGGGCTGGGGTGAGGTCATCCCAACCGCGTTGCCCGCGTCATCGCGGAACGCGCGCATTCCCGCATCTTTCATTTGCGCGACAAGATAATCCACCGCGTCGCGTTCGTGATACGACGGCGAATAGATCTTTAGCAATCCTTCGAGTAGAGCGTGTGGGTTCATGGCGTCAAAATAAAATCGCCGAGATGCGAACAGCCCGCAATGACGAGCGCGTTATTTTCAACGCGCGCGGTTTTGCAATCAACGACAGCGGGCGGCGAATTGGGGTCGGTTTGCAGGGCTTGGGTGAGTTGACAGGAAGCGCCGGGATTAATCGTAAAACGGCGAATCACGCTCGTGTTTTGTTCGCGGAACGATACAAACGCGGGCGCGTTGCATTTTTCGTACCTATTTTTGAAACAGGCGATGGACTGCGCGGCACGCGCTTGGTCCGAAACCACCGCGCGCGGATTTTCTGCGATTACGATTTCGCCGCAATCCACAAGCTCGCCGATTCCGTTGACGGTGGGCGGCGGCGCGGCGGGAGCCATTGGATTCACCGCGTTGTTTTCGCCGCACGCGCCCAAACCGAAAAGCATCAACGCCAAACAAAGCAGTCGCGTCATAGGTTTTCAATCACCGCGCGCGTCATTTCCTCCGTCGTCGCGGTTCCGCCCAGATCGCGCGTCAACACATTTTGCGTCAACGCGCGTTTCACGCCCTCGCGCACGCGCGCGGCGGCATCGTGCAAACGCAAATAATCGAGCGCCATCGCGGCGGACAAAATCGCGCCGATGGGATTGGCGATGCCCTGCCCCGTAATATCGGGCGCGGAACCGTGTACGGGTTCAAACACCGCGTGACGGGCGCCGATGTTGCCCGACGGCGCGACGCCGAGACCGCCAATCAACGCGCTCGCTTCGTCCGATAAAATATCGCCAAACAAATTCGTCGTCACGATTACGTCGAAATTTTGCGGATGCGTCACCAAACGCATCGCCATCGCATCCACCAGCATTTCGTTCGCGCGCACATTCGGAAATTCACGCGCGACGCCCAAACACGTTTCGCGGAACAAGCCATCGGTGAGTTTCAAAACGTTCGCCTTGTGAACAATCGTCACGTGACCTTTGCGCCGCGCCGCGAATTGAAACGCCGTCTGCGCGATGCGTTCGCTGGCGCGTTTGGTAATCACGCGTTCGGCAATCATCGTTTCGGCGTCCGCCGCGCGTTCGCGCCCCGCGTACAAGCCCTCTGTATTTTCGCGCACCAGAAGCAGGTCAATGTTAGGGCGCGAAAATTTTAGGGGGAGCGACTGAATCGGGCGCAGATTCGCGTACAAGTCCAACGTTTGGCGCAACGCCAGAATCGGGCTGCGATACCCTTCGACGCGCGTCAAGGGCGAAGAGGTCGCGCCAAACAAAGCGGCGTCGCACGCCTGAACCATGTCAAGCGTCGCCGGCGGAATCGCGTCGCCCGTTTTTTGAAAATGTTCAAAGCCCGCGTCCGCGCGCGTAAATTCCAAACCAAGATGCAGCGCTTCCAAAACGCGCTGCGCGGCGGGAATCACTTCTTGCCCGACGCCGTCGCCGGGGAGGATGCAAATTCTAGGCATGAGTGGTTTTTGATTTTTGATTTTTGATTTTTGATTTATGATTTTTGATTGCTACATGCGCGCAATCAAAAATCGGAAATCCTCAATCCGAAAGCTTGACCTCTGGCAGCGGCAGATTTTCCGCGCCAAATTTTTTACGGAGCATCGGAATCAAGCCGCCGCTTTCGATGATGGTGACGAGCGACGGCGACAGCGGGGGAAAATCAAACACGCCCGCGCGCGCGCGAATTTGATGCGCGTCCAAATCGAGCGTAATCGTTTCGCCGTGTTCGAGCGCGTCCACCGCCGCGGGACACACAATCGGCAAGAGTCCATTGTTGACCGCGTTGCGAAAATAAATGCGCGCGAACGATTTGGCAATAATCGCCGTGACGCCCGCGTGTTTCAGCGCGCCGACGGCTTGCTCGCGCGATGAACCGTTGCCCCAATTTTTGCCGCCGACAATCATGTCGCCGCGCTGCACTTCGCGCGCAAAGTTCGGGTCCAAATCTTCGAGCGCGTGTTTCGCTTGTTCGTGCGGGTCGGTGACGGTGTACGTATATTTGCCGGGAAAAATAACGTCCGTATTAACGTCGTCGCCGTATTTCCAAATTTTGCCTGTGAGAAGCATTTTTGATTTCTGATTTCTGATTTCTGATTTCTGATTTCTGAATTTCGATTTTTTGATTTTTGATTTCAAATCTCGAATTTTGAATTTCAAATTTTGAATTTCAAATTTTGAATTTCAAATTTCCCGCCTCGCCACAAACATACCCACCGCTTTGGTGATGTGAAACGCGCCGTGTGCGTCAATTTCGTTTTGCACACGCGCGCGAAATGTTTGTTCGAGCAGAGCTGTTTCCGCCGCGCTCTGGTACATCCGACCTGATTTGATGTATGCGACAAGCGGTTCAATCTCTGTCACACGCAAACTATTTTCTTGGGTAAGGCGAGCGACGTTTTCAAAATGTTGCGACAGAATTGCTTCGCCATTTTCCAACCCAAAAATTCGTTCGGGCGGTTCGCCTTGCATAGGTTGGCGCGTAACGTCTGAAACCAAGTCGCCGAGCTCGCGCATGTGACCGAGGCCGTTCGTCGCCGCGTAAAGTTTGCCGCCACGTTTCAACACGCGCCGCAGCTCCGCCAGCGCGCGGTCGAGATTCGGAACGTGATAGAGCATGTGATTGGCGAAAATGCCGTCAAACGTTTCGGCGGCAAAGGGTAAATGCTGCGCGTCGCAATTCACAAAAGAAAAACGCGCGTCGAGAAATTTTTGCTGCACCGTTTGCGCCATGCCGAACGAAAAATCGCTGAGCGTGAGCTGCCACGCACTCGGAATTTTTGCGCGCACGCGTTCCCACAGCGCGCCGCTACCGCAGCCGATTTCCAACACGCGCGCGTCGTCGGGCAAATCAACGTGGCGAAATAACCAGTCGTGAAAAGCTTCGGGCGCGACGCTAAATTTTTCGTGCAGCGCGATGCGCGCGTCGAGATTGGCGTTGGTGGCGTACTGTTGTTTTACAAATAGAGTTTCGTTGGAACGTAACATTATCGCCAGTAACGCGCCTGCATATACTCGTCGTCAAACATTTCGGCGACGCGCAGCGCGACGCGAATCGCATCCTGCACCGCGCGAGTTTTGGCTTTGAGATCGGGTTCTTCGCGCTGCGTGCGCGCGGCGATGATGGCGCAGATGCACGCGGCGGCGAATCCGTACACGCTGCCCATTTTGAAAAGCGTCCCCGCTTCCATTTCAAAATTCAAAATGCCGAGCGCGCGATATTCTTTGGTCATGCCGCGCAATTGGCGCAACAAATTTTTGTTGGCGGATGATTCACTGCGTTCTTGGCCCTCGAAAAAAGTGTCCACGCTCGCGGTGACGCCGATATGCCAATCAACATTCAACTCGCGCGCCGCGTTCACCAACGCCATTGTGAGAAAGGGATTTGCGGCGGCGGGATATTCGCGCGGCGCAATGTCGTCCGCCGCGCCTTGCCGACACAGCGCCGCGTGCGAAATGACGACGCTGCCCATTTTGACGGCAGATTGAATCGAGCCGCTTGTGCCGACGCGAAGGATGGCGCGCACGCCGACTTGGTACAATTCGTTGACCACAATCGAAAGCGACGGCGCGCCCATGCCGCTGGTCGCGGAAATAAAACGGCGGCCATTCGGCAAGCGCGCGAGATAGCTGTTCAGTCCGCGATTTTCGGACAAGTTTTTTTCAAACGTGACGCCCGCATAGTGCGCGATGGCGTAGGCGCGGTTGGGATCGCCAGAGAGGAGCGCGATGCGCGGAGGGTTTTTTCCCAAATCTTTTTTACCAAAGCCGATGTGATACAACGCGTCATTCTGCATTTTGATTTTTCTCCGCTTCCTTTTCGCGCTTGGCTTGTTCGCGCGCTAATCTTTTTTGCGTCGCGGCTTCCAATTCCTCCATTGCCGTTCTACCGGCAATTTGAATAAAGACGCCCAACATGGCGACGCCCAAAATGATGTACGGAATGGCAAAAAGTTTGCCCGTGTCGGTAGTTGGGCTCAAGTCGCCATAACCGACAGTGGCGAGCGTGACAACACAAAAGTAGACGCTGTCCAACAAACTCCACTGTTCGACATTCATGTAAAACACCGCGCCCACAATAATCAACGCGGCTTCGAGCGCGACGAGACCGCGAAATTCAGGGGCTTTGGTGAGACGACGCGCAATTTTTAATAGCGCGACAAAGGGCAGAAAAATTCTCATCGCCAACTTTCATTTGACAGATTGGGACACGCGTCGCAATTCACACATTGCTTTGGTCGTCGAAAGCCATGTCGGGCTCGACGTTTTGATATCCTTGTGAATCAATCGCCCGCGCAGCCACACCGCGAAATTTTACCACATTCGCCGGGACAACCCTGCCCGAACGCTTGCATTTTTACAACCCCGTGCGGCGCGGTCACGCGTCCCCGTTCAAAGCTTGCAATGCGTCGTCCAACACGGCGACCATTTCCTCCGCGTTCGCGCGCGTAAAAACGAGCGGCGGTTTGATTTTAATTACATTGGCGAACGGGCCGTCCGTGCTGAGCAAAACGCGCCGCTGCCGCGCGCGCTCGATAATTTCGCTTGCCGCGCGCGTCGCGGGTTCTAACGTTTGGCGGTCGCGCACCAATTCAATGCCGATAAACAAACCTTGCCCGCGCACGTCGCCAATCAAAGCGTGACGCGTTTGCAGCGCGCGCAGTTGCTCCAGCCAATACGTTCCCACGTCCAACGCATGTTGGCGCAAATTTTCCGTTTCAATCACATTCAACACCGCCAAACCAATCGCGCACGAAACGGGATTGCCGCCGAACGTATTGAAATACTCCATGCCGTTTGCAAACGCCGCCGCGATTTCAGGCGTCGTAATGACGCCGCCCAACGGATGACCGTTGCCCGCCGGTTTGCCGAATGTGACAATATCCGGCACGACGTTTTGTTTTTCAAACGCCCACATATGCGAACCGACGCGCCCGAAACCGACTTGCACTTCATCCGCGATACACACCGCGCCCGCCGCGCGCGCATATTCATACACGCGCGCCAAATAACCTTGCGGAAAAAATACCTGTCCGCCGCAGCCCGAAATGGATTCGGCGATGAACGCCGCCGCAGCGCTTTTTTCGTGATGCAGCCGTTCAAATAGCGCGCCTGCCGCGTCCGCGTATTTTTCCGCCGCGCGCGGGTCGTCCGCGCGCAAGGGGCCGCGATATGTATCGGGCAGCGGCGCAATGTGCGTGGCGTCCGGTTTGCCCGCGCCGCCGCGCCCGTTGAATTTGTACGGACTCACATCCAGCGCCGCTTGCGTGTTGCCGTGATACGCGTGATCCATGCAAACCACCGCGCGGCGACGCGTGTAGGTACGCGCCAAACGCAGCGCGAGTTCATTCGCCTCGCTGCCGGAATTGGTGAAAAAACAAACGGTCAAGGGCGCGGGCAGCGTCGCGGTCAAGCGCTGCGCGTAGGCAATGAGATTGTCGTGCAGATAACGCGTGTTTGTGTTCAAAATTTCCATTTGGCGCTGCCCTGCGCGCACGACGCGCGGATGGCAGTGACCCACATGACACACGTTATTGACGCAATCCAAATACGCGGCGCCGGTTTCATCGTAAAGATATTGGCCCAAGCCGCGCACAATTTTCAACGGCGCGCGATACGCCAGCGACAGACTGGGGCCCACGAGCGCGCGACGCAGCTGAAGCAATTCGTTTTGGGCGCGCATAGGAATCTGCCACATATTTTCGCCACGCCCGCCGTCCAAAATGCGCGCGGCAAATTCCGGCGGCGCGTATTCCAACAAACGCGTCAACAAACGCCACGCGGGCGCTTCGGAAATGACCAGATACGGATTGTGCGGCTCTTGATTTTTTTGGCGCGCGCACACGCTCACGCTGAGCGCGAGCCGCAACAAAATCAATTCGGGCAGCGCGGCGCGTTCGTCCGCCGTCAACGGAAACGCCGCTTGATAACCGCGCAAAATTTCGCGCGCGACCTCAAACGGGTCGTCCCGGTCGAGCATCGCGTACGCGCACGCAATCGCCGCGTCGTTGGCGGTATAGCTATACAGCATGTCGCCAAAATCTATGACGCCGCTGACGCGTTCATTCTGAATCAAAAGATTGTAATCGTTCGCGTCGTTATAAATCACGCTGCGGCGCAGCGCGGGCAAATGCGGCGCGGCGATTTGTTGAAAACGCGCGAGAAAATTTTCCAGCGTCGCGCGCTGCGCCGCGTCCGCGACAAATTCCAAATTTTGTTGAATCGCCAACGGCGCGTGCGCGGCGTCCCACTGGATGAATCGCACCATCGCCGGATGTTCCAGCGGCGCCAGCGCGAGATCCATTTTCGCAAGCGTGAGCCCCAAATCGTACCACAACGCCGCGTGCGGCTCTTGGATGTGCGCCAACGGCTTGCCGGGCAAAAAGGTCAAAGCGCGCGCCAAAAATATCGCGCCATGTTCGTCGGCGATTTCTGCGATGGCGGCGCCGTCGCGCGTCGAGAGCGCGCGCGGAAAAATAGCCAAACCCGTTTCGCGCGTCAAACGTTCCAGCGCGAGATTTTCAAATTCGAGCCGCGCGCGCGTTTCGGCGGGATGCGCGATTTTCAAAACGTACGTCGCGCCGTCCGTCGCGTCAAGTTTAAAATTCTGGTCGCGTTCGCTCGGTAGCGGCGTCGCGGTCGCAACCATGCCAAACATATCCCGCGCCAATGTCTGCGCGGATTCAATCGAAAATTTCGGTCGTTTGACGACAAGCATTTTTTTCCGTCTCCAAATTTGGCGCGGTCGCCCGCCCGCGCCATCAGCGAATCATCAATAACGTCCCCGCCGTAATCAGCGCCGCGCCCAAAACAATTTTCCACGTCAATGGTTCCGCCAGAAACAGCGCCGCAAAAATCACAACCAAGACGAGACTGAATTTATCGAGCGCGGCGACCGGCGCGGCGTCGCCCAATTGCAGCGCGCGAAAATACAAGAGCCACGACGCGCCCGTCGCCAAGCCCGATAGAATCAAAAACACGAGCGTTCGCGGCGACAGCTGAAACAGCGCGCCGCCTTCATTGCGCGCCAGCACGATGCCCCACGCAAATAACAAAATGACGACGGTGCGAATCGCCGTCGCCAAATCCGAATTGACGCCCTGCAAACCGACTTTGGCCAACAGGGTCGTCGCCGCCGCAAAGACAGCAGAACCCAAAGCAAAAACCCACCACGGCAATTGATTCCAATTCATACGCGCCTCACGATGTCGGGCATGTGCGGAATGGTTCAAACCAACGCCGTTCGTTCGACGCGGAACGGCGTCCCCTCCGCCGGCGCGGCGTCAAATTCGCGCGCGGCGAGATGTCCCGCAAACACAGCTTGGGCAAGAATGTTTGGCGCCTCGGCATCGCCAATGACGCGCAGCGATTGAATTTTATGTTGCGCCAACGCGGGTTGTAACGCCAAATATAACGCATCATTCGGCAAACGGTCGGCGAGCAAAACCGCCGCGTCGCAAGCCAACGCAAATTCATTTTGCGAAATGTCCGCGCGCACGCGCGCCTGATGCGCCTCGATGCCGACGAGCGTGTGACGCGGCAGCAGGTGTACGCCGAGCCGGTGCAAGCGGCGTTCGATTTTTTCTTGTTCTAATGTGTATTGGGTCCAGTACGAAACGAGCGGCGCAGAGGTGACAAGCGTGACCGCGCAACCGCGCTGCGCCAACAATTCTGCGAGAACGCCGCCCATGTAATAATGGTCGTCGTCAAAGACAAGGACGCGCCCGGACGGAATTTTGCCCGCCATCAAATCGTCGGGCGTGAACACATGCGGCAGCGCGTGGCCAGGCAGCGCTTGTGACGTCGAACGGCCCACGCCATCGCGCCGCCATTGCGAACCGGTCGCGACAATGACATGCTGATAACCGATTTCCAAAATATCGGCGGCGGTCATGGCGCTCGCGGGATACAGCGCCACGTTCGCCATTTTTTTCAATTGCGTCATGCGCCAATCCAAGATGCGTCGCCATTCATTCAAACCCGGCAAACGCGCTTCGAGCGCGACGCGGCCGCCAAATTCATTACGCGCTTCCGCCAATACAACGCGATAACCGCGCTGCCCCAACGCGCGCGCACATTCCAAACCCGCCGCGCCGCCGCCGACGACCAAAATTTCCGCGTCGCTCGTTTTTGGCGCAATGAATTCGGGATGCCAATCGCGCCGCCATTCTTCGCCCATCGTCGGATTTTGCGTGCAGCGAATCGGAATGATTTTATTGTCCGCCGCGACGCAAATATTACAGCCGATACATTCGCGAATGTCTTCGATGCGCCCTTTGCGTATTTTTTGCGGCAGAAACGGGTCGGCAATCGAGGGCCGCGCCGCGCCGATAAAATCCACGACGCCGCGCCGAACGAGTCCTGCCATCGTATCGGGCGACGTAAAGCGGCCCACGCCCACCACCGGCTTCGTCGTCAATTTTTTAACGAACGCCATGTAGGGCTCTTGATAACCTTCTGGTTCAAAACGTGACGTCGCGGAATCATTGCGCCAACCGCTGAGCGTAATGTCCCACAAATCCGGCAGTTCTGCGAGCATGGCAATAACGTCGTAGCCTTCGCCTTGCGCTGTCAAGCCCGCGTCGCCCAGCCATTCGTCCACCGAAAAACGCACTGCCACCGCGCACGTATCGCCCACCGCGTCGCGCGTATCCTCGATGAGTTCGCGCAAGAGCCGCGCGCGATTTTCGAGCGAGCCGCCGTACTCGTCGGTGCGGTCATTGTAGCGGCGCATCAAAAAGTGCATGGCGATGCCGATGCCGTGCGCGGCGTACACATAAATCACATCAAAGCCCGCGCGCTTGCCGCGCACAGCCGCCGCGCGATGCCATTTTCGCAGATTGCGAATATCTTGCTTGTCCATCCGACGCGCGAAAATGGGTTCAAACTTGGCGCTCCCCGTCGCGCTGGTGTGCCGGGGGCCCAACGCGACCGCGCGCGAAAATAAATTCGGCGTGTCCGAACCGTTATAAGCGAGTTCCAAACCGGCGAGCGCGCCGTGACGATGCACAGCTTCGGTCATGCGCGCGAGCGCGGGAATATCGTCGTCGTCCCACAAACGGCCCTCGATGAACGGCGCGATATCGCCGCTGTGATGAATTTCGGTCTCTTCGGTGCAAACGACGCCCCAACCGCCTTCGGCTTTGATTTCGCGCATCCGCGCATGACCGTGCGGCGAGCGATAGCCAAGACCGTTGCAATGCGGAACTTGATAAAAACGATTGGGCGCGGTCACGGGCCCAATGCGGACGGATTCAAATAAAATAGCGTAAGGATTGTTCATTGTGATTCTCTCCAGGCGCGGCAAAAGCGGGTTGTACTGTAACATTGGGGCGCGCGGGTGGCAAATTTTAGCGGCGGCGGCGCGTGAAACATTCACCCCGCTAATGCGTATGTATGGCAGAACGATTCAACAAGGAGCAGAGAAATGGAAGAGCATGAACGCACCGAAGAGTTTCGGGTAGATACGGATAAAATCGTCGGCAAAGCCAAAGCGCTTTACGTCGAGAGCAATGTGCGCCGCGTCAGTCTGAAAACCAAAGAGGGCAAGTTGCTGTTGGAAATGCCGTTATGGTTGGCGCTCGTCATTACGGCTCTCTCACTGATCGTTGTGCCGTGGCTAGCCATCATCTTGGTCATCGTCGGGCTAGTCCTGCGCGTCAATCTCATTGTCGAACGGCACGATTTGCCCGCGCCGCCCGCCAATACCGAAAATTAAATCCGTCAACGCCTACCCACCGACAGCGTTCCAACGCTGTCTTTTTTTTTGTTCAAATCTGACGCCCAAGCGTTTTGCGGCAAGAATGTTCAGCGAAGCGCGCCACGCGACGCAAGGCAGGCGCTGCAATACATCGCCCATCGCAATTGAAAAAACTCTCGATTCCATTTACAATACGCGCGCGGCGCGTGAAATAGCGCAGCCAAGCATTTTCCGGCACAAACACGTATCCGTTTGCCAAACGTGGCTTCAAGAGGTCGCTCATGTCCAAATCATGGATTGCAATTTTATTTGGCGTCTGCCTTACCGTCATATTCGGGTTGAGCGCGTGCGGCAACGTCGAACTCACCCCCACCGCGCCGCCGACGGTCCCGCTCAGCATTAGCGGCACCCCCATGCCGAGCGCGGCATCCACCCCAACGGCGCAAGGCGCGCCCGTAATTGTGAATGGCAAGACGCTGTTTTACATCCGTTCGCGCGAAGGTTCGCAGACTCCCGCCGAACGCGCCGATACTATTTCCAAACGCATCGCCGCGATTGCCAATAACCCCTTTCGCACCAATTTCCAAGTGCGGGTCGTAGATTCAGACGTCGGCACGGATCTTATGATTGGCAACGATTTGATTCTCACCGTTTCCGATTTTGACGCAAGCGTGTATGGCGTCAAGCGCGCTGAATTGGCGCAGTACGCCGCCAATATCCTACAACAAGAATTGGCAACGCTTCGCCAACAAGCCAGCGTCGAAAATCAAATTCGCGGGTGGATTCAGACGCTCATTCTGCTCGCTATTTTGATTGTGCTGTTGTGGGTGGTGAACCGTTTGTATCATCGGCTCGAACGCCGCGTCAACGATAGCTTTACGCAGCGTTTCGAACGCCAGAACGCCGGCGAAACTTTACGCTATGCCAGTCAACCGCTGCGCTTGGTCGTGTTGTTTTTATTACGCGTCACGCGCTATCTCGTTTGGCTCATCCTTTTGATTGGGCTGCTGCCCATCGTCCTCAGTTTCTTTCCGGCGACGCGCGGGCTGTACGACCAAATCATCGAGTTGATTCGCGAACCATTGATTGCGGTGTGGGAAGGATTTGTCGCATTTCTGCCCAACCTCTTTTTCATTGTCGTCATCGCGGTGGTAGCGTGGTTCATTATACGCGCCGAGCGCGCGTTCTTTGACCAAATCGAAAAAGGGAATCTTCAACTCGGCGGGTTTGAAGCGGATTGGGCGCCGCTGACCAAGAATTTGCTCATGGTCTTGTTGGTTGCTCTGACGCTGGTAATCATTTTTCCGTATCTGCCGTTTTCCGATGCGCCCGCGTTTCAAGGACTTTCGATTTTCATCGGGCTGTTGATTACGCTGTCGTCCAGTTCCGCGATTGCGAATTTAATTGCCGGCGTGCTGCTCACGTATAACGGCGCCTTTCGCGTCGGCGATCTGGTCGAAGTCGGCGGCACGCTGGGGACCGTCATGGAAAAACGTCTGTTCACGACCAGCGTTCACACCTTCAAAAATGAACAGGTTTCGATTCCCAATTCGGCGGTCATTGGCGCATCCATTCGGAATTATTCGACGCTAGCCAAAGAAAACGGTTTGATTTTGCACACGCAAATCACCATCGGCTATGATGCGCCGTGGCGCGAGGTGCATCAATTGCTAATCGCCGCCGCGCAAGCGACAAATGACATTTTAGCCGACCCGCCGCCATACGTTTTGCAGCGCGCGTTGAATGATTGGAGCGTGGCGTATGAAATCAACGCGTTTACGCGCCAAGCCGCCAAGATGCCGCGCATTCTTTCCGAACTCATGTCCAACATCCAAGACAAGTTCAACGCGGCGGGCGTCGAAATCATGTCGCCGTCATTTTTCGCGCTGCGCGACGGCAATACCGTCACCATTCCGCCAGACCAACGCGCGAGCGCTTATCAAGCGCCATCGTTTCGCGTGGACATTCAAGCCGCGCCCGACCAGCCCGCGCCGTAATTTTACCAAGGGACAAAAAAAAACTGCCGAACTTGGCAGTTTTTTTTGAATCCATGTTTGCGGCGGCAGCGGCAACAATAAAAAAAAAGTTGTGCCAGATGGGGACGTGATTTTGCGTTCACGGTTTCGGGCTGTCTGACATTTCAGATTATACCCCCGCAAACTCGCGGGGCAGCCCCTAATGATTCCATCCGACACAACTTGCGAGAGTTCGGGCGTCACCTTAACCTTTTGCCTTGCGCAACTGCCTTGCGTCCAAGACTTGCGTTGCGCTGACCGGAGAGTGAGCGTCCAGTCAGTCGGAGGACAATTCCTCACGCGCTTCTGTCCAGACTTTCACTTGGTAACACCGCTTTGATTGCACCCAAGCCGCCTGTGGCGTTTGCTCGCCTGCAATCAAAAATGGCGCCACTTGCTCTCGATTGTTACTATCGCGCGGCAAGGTCAAAATCAGGTTACAGTCGCGTTAAAAATGGATTAAAAAATGGCGGCTGTCCTCTAGCGGCAATGACAAGTGACTCTATGCCGCAGGCGCTTTTTTTTGTAAAATTTTAGCGCGTCGACAAGAAACCCGCAGGAGGCAACCGCATGGCAACGCAAGGAACAGTGCTCGTCATTGACGACGACAAGACGCTCTTGCGTCTTGTACAAGAGGCGTTCAGCAAAGCCGGTTATCAAGTCATTCTCACGTCCAATGGCATTGACGGCTTGCAAGAATTGTACGCCCGCCAGCCCGATTTGGTGCTGCTGGACGTAATGATGCCGCGCATGGATGGCTGGGAAACGCTCACGCGCATTCGTCAAATCTCGCGCGTGCCGGTCATCATGTTGACCGCCAAAGACGGCGAACAGGAAAAGGTGCGCGGCTTTAATTTGGGCGTGGACGATTACGTAACCAAGCCCTTTAGTTTTGCGGAATTGACCGCGCGCGCGGGCGCCGTTTTGCGCCGCGCCCGCATCGCCGCGCCCGCGACGAAAAATAAACGCTACAGCAGCGGCGATTTGGTTTTGGATGTGGACGCACATCGCGTCACCAAAGGCGGCGCCCTGGTCGAATTGACGCCCACCGAATTTCGTTTGCTTGAAACGCTGGCGGAACACGCGGGCCGCGTGCTGACGCACGAACAATTGCTCGAAAAGGTGTGGGGCTATGACGCCGGCGAAGATACCGGTTATATCAAGCGTTACATCTGGTATCTGCGGCAAAAATTAGAGGACGACCCGACCAATCCCCAGCACATTTTGACCGAACGCGGTTTCGGTTATTCGTTCGCCACCGATTGAGTACGGCAGCCCCAAAGGGTTTGCGGCAATTCTTTGGGGCGCGCCATCTGCAAGCCGATATTTCACCAAAGCATAATACAATCGTAACCGAATTATGACGCCGTAAGCGGATAGTAGGAACAGACTCAAGTCTGGAGGAACTTATGTATCCGCAACTTGTCCGCGACTGGATGACGCCGCATCCGATTACGATTGACCCGCAAACGGTCCTGCCCGAAGCGCATCGCCTGATGCAAGAGAGCCACATTCGACGCGTGCCGGTCGTCGAAAATGGCAAACTGGTCGGCATCGTGACGCTCGGCGATATTCGCGAAGCCGAACCTTCCCAAGCCACCAGCTTGAATATCTATGAGCTGAATTATCTGTTGAGCAAGTTGACGGTGGAACACATCATGACGCGCGACCCGCTCCACATTGCGCCGGATGCCAGTATCCGCCAAGCTGCGCGTCTGATGCTGGAAAATAAAATTGGCGGCTTGCCCGTCGTCGAACCCGCCACCGGCAAATTGGTGGGCATCATCACCGAATCCGATATTTTTCGGATTCTCGTCCAGGCGCCGGAAGCGCCCGCCCACGAAAACCCCGCGTCGGGCGCGGCGCGCGCCACCTTTTGAACCGTCATTTCCCTTTTGACGCGCGCGCCGCCGGAATGTGCGCCGCGCGTTTTTGGCGCGGGGACGCAAGCCAATAAAAAAACGCAAGCGGGACCGCGCAGAGCGCGGCGCTTGCGTTTTCATTTTCACCCAAACGGTTGACGCGGCGGCGCGCACACTTGCTAATCCGTCCGACGCTCAATCGCCTTTGTTGGCGTACTCGAAGCGTTCCAAGATTTCATTCCATTCCAGCAAGGTCGCGCGCGAGACGGGGCGCCCATTCCACCAGGGCAGCTGCGCGCACACCGATACGCCTTCCGGCGTAAATTCATAACAGGGGTCGTCGCTGGTCCCGCACGCTTGCGCGTCACAGTGAATACAGGTCTGCGCGTGCGCAATGATTTGTTTCAATTCTTGGATGGTTGGCGTCAGAGTCGCATTCATTTGCTCGTCTCCTTTGCATCTCGGCAAAACGCGCGTCTGGCGCGTTGGAGGATGCCACTCACCTGCCACAAACCGGTTACCGCAAATTTTTCATTCACCCCAAGCCGCTATGCAATCTCCGCCGCGCCGACGCGAGTTAAAAACTTTTGCAGCTTGCCCGAACCAAAAAATAATTTTTCCGCGCTCAATGTTTATGGTTGGCATAGCGCGCGGCGCGATGAATTTCTTCCACCAGCCGATGCGATTCGATGCCTTTATTCAGGATGGAACGCACGCCCAATTTTTCGAGTTCGATTTTTTGGGCGGTGTCGGTAAAAGCGGTGAGAACGATAATGGCGGCGTCGGGAACATTGGAACGCACCTGTCGAATAGCATCTAAACCCATTCCGTCGCCCATCATGGGGTCAATGAGCACGATGCGCGGGTGAGTGGCGCTGGCGCAAGCGACGGTTGCGGCGCTATTGTCGGCGAGTCCCACAATCGCAAAATCAGTTTCGCGTGAAAGACGCGCCATAATTTGGGTGCGGACCTGGAGATGGTCATCGGCAATCACAATAGGAATACGTTCCATCGCTGCCGAGTATAGAGGATAGCGAGGACGGGCTTAAGGGGCAATTGTCATACAATGCGGGGGACATGGGGGGGAGTGAGGATTTGGGATTTCGGATTTCGGATTTAGGATTTCGGATTTGAGATTTGGGATTTCGGATTTGAGATTTAGGATTTCGGATTTCGGATTTGAGATTTCGGATTTAGGATTTCGGATTTAGGATTTGAGATTTGGGATTTCGGATTTGGGATTTAGGATTTAGGATTTGGGATTTCGGATTTCGGATTTCGGATTTGGGATTTGGGATTTAGGATTTAGGATTTAGAATTTAGAATTTAGAACTTTTAACTTTCAACCTTCAACCTTCAACTTTTAACTTTCAACCTTCAACCTTCAACTTTTAACTTTTAACTTTTAGCTTTCAACTTTGCCCTCTCTCCGTCACGCCCGCGCTGATTTTCTTTACCGGAATTCTCAAGACCACGCGCGTCCCCGTCGTCTCGCCGGGTTCAATCGTCAACTCGCCGCCGGCGGCGCGCGCGCGTTCCTTCATGTTCGGCAGACCGTTGCCGCCCAAACCGTCGCGGCGGCCGTTTTCCAAACCGATGCCGTTATCTTCGATCATCACCACCACAGCGTCAGCATCGCGAATGAGGTCCACCTCGACCGCGCTCGCGCGCGCATGTTTCCGCACATTGCTCAACGCTTCTTGCGCGACGTGCAAAATCGCAACCGTCTGTTCGGGCGTGAGTAAATTGGGTTCCACATTGTCCGCCGTCACCATGACCTCTAAAAAGGTGTTGGCGCGCAAATCGCGCGTCAACTCTTCGACGCCGCGTTTCAAATCCCGCCCCTGAAAACGCTGCGGACGCAAATCCAAAATATAATTGCGAATGTCCCGAATTACGTCGTTCAAACCCAGAATCGCGTGATGCAAACGCGCAGCGGCGTCGGGCGCTTCTACAGCGATGCGCGTTTCGGCGTCTTCGAGCGACAAGCCGATGGCGTAAATGGATTGAATAATGCCGTCGTGCAAATCCATGCCAAACCGTTCGCGTTCTTGCAAAACGGCGAGCTGTTGTTTTTGGCGGTACAATTGCGCGTTTTCAATCGCGATGGCGGCTTGCGTCGCAAACATTTCCAGCACCTGTTGGTCTTGGAGCGAAAATTCGGTCACGCGCCCTTCCACATCCAATTTATCGCTCATGTACAAATCGCCAATGACGCGCCCCTTGAAACGAATCGGCACGCCCAAAAGCGAAGTCATTACCGGATGATGTTCCGGGAAACCGACCGAGCGTTCATCCGCGCGAATGTTGGGCACGCGCAGCGCCGTCCCTTCGGCAATCAATACGCCCAGCAAACCGTGTCCGCGCGGCGGTTCGCCCAAGCGCGCGCGCGCCTCGGGCGTCAAGCCCGACGTCATGAATTGTTCAATCGTTTTACCGTCGAGCGCCAATACGCCCAACGCGCCATAGCGCGCATTCGCCAATTCGCGCGCGAGGTCAACCACTTTTTGCAAGACGACATTCAAATCCAATTCAGTCGTCAGCGCCACCGTCGCGTCGTGGAGCAACGCGAGCTGCTGCGTGTGTTTGCGCGTTTCCAACTCTTGCAGGTCAATGATGCGAAAAACCCACAGCGAGAACATGGTCGCGCCAATGCCAATCGCAATCAGCGCGAAAATGTCGCCGCCAAATACGCGATGCTCTTGAAACAAAACCGAGCGCGCCAAAAGCACCACGCCCCAAAACAAAATGGGCACCACAATCGCAAGCACGCGCAAGACGCGTGTACTAAGAACAAGATACGGATTCATGCTATAATCTCGCGCAGCGCAATCGAAAATTCCAAACGCGCCCCATTGTCGGGGCAACGATTGCGCCTGCCTCAAGATTATAAACGATTTTTTTCGGTTCAGGGCGGACCGACAATTTAACCCGCCGAGGGGTTCTATGGCAAAAAGTCTACAGATTGTGCTGGTGGATGACCACGAAGTCGTGCGGCTCGGTTTGAAATCCTTGCTGGCGCGCAATCCACAATTCAAAGTCGTCGCCGAAGCGAGCAACGCCAGCGAAGCGCTCGACCGCGTGGCGCGTTACAAACCCGATGTCGTCGTCATGGACATTCGTTTGCCGGGCAAGAATGGCATCGAAGCCACGCGCGAAATTGTACAGCAATATCCAAATACCAAAGTGATTATGCTCACGTCGTATGCCGAAGACGAATTGTTGTTTGACGCGATTGCGGCGGGCGCGTCCGGTTACGTGTTGAAACAAATTGGCAGCAATGAATTGGTCACGGCGTTGGAAAAAATCGGACGCGGCGAATCGCTCGTGGACCCCGCGCTGATGCAAAAAGTTTTTGCGCGCGTCCGCGAAGCGTCGCGCAAAGCCGAAGATGAAGCGTTCGCCACCTTGAGCGACCAAGAGTTGAAAATTCTCGCGCTCGTCGCCAAAGGCAAGACCAATAAAGAAATCGCCGAGCAAGTTTTTCTCAGCGAAAAAACGGTCCGCAATTACGTCAGTTCCATCTTGAGCAAATTAAATTTGTCCACGCGCGCCGAAGCGGCGGCGTACGCCGTCGAGCATCGCGTCCAAGACCACTTGCCGACGGATTAAAAAACGGGCGACACGCGTCGCCCGTTTTTTTGTGCGTTAGTTACCGCCAAAGCGCGGCTAGGCCTTGACGGCGCTTGGCTGCAACGCCGGTTTGTCGGAATTGAGCAAGTAACCGATTTTCCACGGCGTTCCCAACATGGGGAGCAAGATGCGATCCAGCCCATAATAGCCCGCGGTTTTCCATGCCAGGATGAGCAGAATCGTAATCACCAACAACATGGGATTCGAGCTCGCCGTGCCAGCCATCATAAAGTTCCAATTCATAAATGCGCCAAAGAAAGCGGCAATGCCGACGAATGCGCCCAACACGAGCGCGGCGCCAATCAATACCTCGCCATACGCCACGACTTTGGCGAACCAAGTGTATGCTTGCATGTCGAGCAGCGTTTGGATAAAACTGCGATACCAATCGAAATAAATTACGGGTTTGGGCTCCACCGCCACCGCGCCGAGCCAAAACCCTTTGAGCGCTTCGCCCGTTTCCACCCATTTGGGATTTGTAATTTTACCCCAGCCGGATTGGAGCCAGACAGATGCGACCCATAAACGCGCGACGAGCCAGACCCACGCAAATAAAGTGTTGCCGAAAATAAATTTCGCAAAGGGCGGGTCTTGGATTTCGATATTGCGGGGAGCGAAAAATTTTTTCATTGCTTGGTTTCTTGGCGCTTTATCACGCTCGAACGGGCGTGGTATTGCGCCATCTCCTATTGCACTCTCGGTTTATGGCAGTATTATGCCAGCGCGCGAACCTTCTTGCATCTGACATGTGTCCTCTGCCGCGCCCGTCGCCGCATCGCTTTGACGGGACAAGCCCCCGACGGCGCGGGACAAATGTCATTCGCAAATGTCACCTCGCCTCGAACGCGCGCAAACAAAAAAACAGACAGACGCGCTGCGCCTATCTGTTTTTTTTCGCGTCGGGCGGACAACTATAAAGGTTGCCGCCCACAAAATTTTTGATTGGAATTCTAGTGCGCCGCGTCTCCCGCCGGCGGAGCATAGATTTTGTCGTTCCACGCGCCATCCACTTTTAAAATGCCGGCGGCGCCTTTGACCATGCGCCACAACGCATGATCCACCAACGAATAACTGCCCGGTTCATCGAGTTTGAATTCAAACGCCGAAACGGAACCCGGCGGGACGTACCACGTCTCTTCGTTTTCAACTGCCGTCTTGGGCGAACCGGAAAAAACGCGGTCAAAGATTTCGCCGACAATGTGGAAATTGGAACCGATGTTGGGCCCGCCGACGCCAAAAAAGACGCGGACCGTTTCACCGACTTGGGCATGCAATGGGTATAATTTGGTCAAGGCATCCACATGCCCATTCATGGTATAGTATTCCGGCTGTTCCGCCATCGCCTTGTCCAGCGAAAATTCTTGCTGGCCCTTGTCGCCAAGTTTGCCGGTCGTGTACCATTCGCCCTGCATCACATAAAATTCGCGGTCCACGGGCGGCAAGCCGCCTTTGGGTTCAACCACCACCGCGCCGTACATGCCTTGTCCGATGTGTTGCGGCGCGGGCGCAAACGCGCAATGATATACATACGCGCCGGGATGGAGCGCTTGAAAAGTAAAAGTCTTGGTTTCGCCGGGCGCAACGGTTGTCACCGCCGCGCCGCCGCCGGGACCATTCACGGCGTGTAAATCTATATTGTGCGCCACCGTATTGGTATCGGGATTCGACAAGGTCAATTCCACCGTATCCCCTTCCATCACGCGAATCATGGGCCCCGGCACGGTACCGTCAAATGTCCAGAAACCGTACGCGGCGCCATCCGCCATTTCGGCGTTCACTTCTTGGACCGTCAAATCAACCTTGACCGTCGTCGGTTCCGTGCGGTTGATGGGCGGCGGCAATTGCGTAGGGTCGAGCGCCACATTCGGCTGCGTCAACGCGGCTGCGGGTTCAAGCGCTTGCGCGCCGATGCGATTGGCAGCGACTTGCATCCCTTCCGGCAACGGCGCGTTGCTGGTCGTCGTGACGGCGGAAACATTTAGTTGAGTGGTTTGCGCGGGATTAGGCAGCGGCGGAGTCGCGCACGCTGCCGCAACAATGCCCAAAAAAATCAAAGTGATCGAGCTGATTTGCCTCTTCATTCGGTTCGCCTCATTTGTTATAAAAGTCACATTTATTTTACTCGCGCTTGGCTCCTTGTCAAGAAAAATTTGCATAAAAACTGCGCGCCGCAACGGCGCTGCAAGGCGAAACATTCGCGCGACGACGGCGTAAGGGTGGAACAATCCAATGTATGCTGCGCCCCTATCGCTATGGTGTTGGCGAGCAACGCGGCGCGAAATCCCACAAGCGCGCACAAGGCGCTATACTATGTGCCGCAAAACAATTCAGAATTTGCGGTCGCACACTCACAGATATAATCATCAAGGATACGAGACTCTATGGCAACGACGGTCAAACAAGCTACCGATAGCGTATGGAAACGTCACATTCACGAACCCTTTATCCGCGCGGCGCTGCTCATTGCGCTGACGACCGGTTTCGGTTACGGCGCGACGATGGTGGCGCTGCTGGCGCTCGGCATCCGACCGGGCGCGTGGTATCCGCCGCTGCTGCAATCGCACGGCCACGCTCAATTATTGGGCTGGCTCGGTTGTTTTATTATGGGCATGGGTTTATTTTTTCTGCCGCGTTTGCGCGGCGCCAAACTGCAAAATCAAGAACGCTTGCTTTACGTCCTGCTCCTCATCGTGACGGGCATCGCGCTGCGAACCGTCGCGCAGCCGTTGGCGGGCTGGTTCGCCGCAGAGAGTTGGGCGCAATGGCTGCGCGCGGCAATGCTCGGCGCGAGTATTTTGGAAATGGCGGGCATGGCGCTTTTGATAACGCTGCTCGCCGCTACCGTTCGCGCGCAGAAACCTTTGGCGCTGGATGCGCCCGCGTATCCCGTGATGCCCTTTATCCAAATCGGTTTAAGCTGTTTCGCGCTCGCGTACATAGTAAATCTCGCCGGCGCGTGGAACGCCTTTACCCACGCGCAAGCCGTCATTCCCGCGCGCTATGACCAAACTTTTATCCTGCTCATGCTTTATGGCGTCGCCATTCCGGTGGTGGTGGTCTTTGCGCTGCGTAATCTGCCCTTGTTTTTGCGGCTCACCATGTCGGCGCGTTATCGGTGGCGTCCGCTCGCGTGGATTTATGCCGTCGGTTTGGCGCTGCGGCTCTTGCCGCAATTGGTTGCCATCGCCAACGATGCGCTGACAGCGGTGGGCGTCGCCCTGCCTATTGATGAATGGAATATGCGAATCTTGGACCCGCTCGCCATCATCGGTACGCTAATCATAAACGGATGTATTTTATTTTTCGTGTGGCGCTTGGATTTGCAGCGCTTTAAACCGCCGTGGATTGTGGACCGCGCGCCAAATACGCGGCCCGATTTGGATTATTTACGCAAGCCGACGCGTCCCAACTATCCCGACAATGGCGAGTACGGCCGCTTTGAATTATTGATTTACTCGGCGTTCATCTGGCTCGTCGTGGCGTGCCTTTTGGACGTACTGCGCGCGCTGCCGTTCGTAGCGAATAATTTCATCATTCCGCAGGATGCGGCGCGCCACGCGTTATTTGTAGGTTTCATTACGCTGTTGATTTTTGGAATGGCGGTGCGAATGGGTCCCGGCTTTAGCGGCAAGCGCGGGGCGGCGCATCCCGAATTGGTCGTGTGGCTCTTTGTCTTGGGCAATCTCGCCGCGCTC